>Ga0209253_10003774_pt1 | contig 13236 bp, 13 predicted proteins | sample FrelakmetBRP12BR_FD_187145 | JGI IMG/M metagenome (GOLD analysis project Ga0209253, IMG submission 187145) | Freshwater lake sediment microbial communities from the University of Notre Dame, USA, for methane emissions studies - BRP12 BR (SPAdes)... | ecosystem: Environmental > Aquatic >...
CGACGCTCCCGCCTGTTGGATCATCCGATGCCGAAGAATGAGCGGATCGACAATGTTCCCGCAGGACACACAGCGCCATCCTTTCATCCACATCGGGATACTGCTCTCTTCCATGTCGACTAAGTTATCGGTAACCATGAGACCGTCACATCTAGTGCACTGCATGGGGCCCTCCTCGGTTCACGCTGGAACTCACGACCACGACGCCACACCCACTCCCCTTCTCAGCTTAGCAGCCGTGTGACCAGCCGTGTACCTGTCTAAGGGAGCAATCGCGATGCCACGGGTGTTACTGCGACAGCTTGCGTGTTTTCGCGGTGAATCGTAGAGTGCGGACGAACAACATTCGGCCTGAACCGTTTCCAGGTGTGACAGATTGGCCTCCGGCGACAATAATGGCCTGGGCCAAGAACCGAGGCCCTGAGGGGAGAAATCCCCTCACTCATTGCAACGCTAAGACCGCCTCTTCGAGCACAGCAGCCGATCGGAGACAAATCGTGGCCCTGACCGCAACAGAAATTGGGGAGGTGACAGATGAACTGGCTCCAGCCTTGGCCGAAGGCTGGATTCAAAAGATCTTTCAGCCGACGGCCCGCACCATTCTGCTGGAAATCCGCACGCCTGGACGGACGCACCGGCTCCTCATCTCCTGCCACCCGGAAACAACCCGTCTCCACTTCACCTCGGTGACCTTTCAGAATCCACCGACGCCTCCACCATTCTGTCAATTTCTCCGCGCCCATCTGCAAGGCGCACGCATCGACCGGATCGAACAGATCCCCGGAGACCGAATCGTTCAGCTTACTTTGTCTACCAAGGAAGGTCCCTGGAGACTGGTGGCAGAGCTGACCGGCAAAACATCGAATCTCCTCGTACTCGATGACGCAGGCCGTATCCGTCGAGACCTGAACGGGGTGAAGGATCTTGCGGGGCAACCGTATGTTCCGCCCGCTCTCCCTCAGCGGGACCGGCATGCAGCCGACCACGAACGATTCAGCCAGGACAACCCGGAATCGCCATATCCTCTATCGGCTGCCATCGACGCCCATTACCACAATGCAGAAGCCACGTCCGTCGTTGAAACCGTGCGGAACGCCCGGGCAGGGATACTCAGAAAATCCATCAAGAAACTCCGCCGCCGTATTGAGGCCTGGCACGAAGACCTCGCGAAGGCCGAAAAGTACAAGGCCTACGATCGCTACGGCGAGCTCATCAAGGCGAACCTTGGAACCATCCGCAGGGGCCAGACCGACGTGACCGTGGTGGATTATTTCGATGAGGCGCTTCCCAATCTGACGATCCCGCTCGACCAGACCAAAACCCCCCAGGGCAATATGGACGACTACTTCCGAAAACATCGGAAGCACCTGGCTGCACAGCGGGAGCTGCACCCGCGCATCAAGGGAGGAGAACGGGAGCTGGAGACTCTGCAGGGAGAATTAACCGCCATCGAACAGGGAACCTGGCAACCATCCGAGACCTCGCGTCCGAACATGCGAACCAGAACCCCTTCGCGGACAGGAGGGGCCAAGGGCAAGCAAGAACCACGGCAGGGTCCGTTCCGCCGGTTCACCTCATCAGACGGGTTGCCAATCTATGTCGGAAAGAACGCGCGGGAGAACGACGAGCTGACGTTCGGCCTCGCCAACAGCGACGACCTCTGGCTCCACGCTCGCGGCACCCCCGGCTCCCATGTCGTGGTGCGCTTGGAAAAAGGAAGCGATCCACCACCAGAGACGATACGGGACGCCGCCATGCTGGCACTCCTCTATAGCGATTTGAAGAAAAGCGGCAAAGGCGATGTGATCTATACCCGACGCAAGTGGGTCAAGAAAGCGAAGGGGCAGGCGCCTGGCGCCGTGACGGTGACTCAGGAGAAGTCTGTATTTGTATCCCTCGATAAGGTGCGGCTCGCCGGACTGAAGGAACGATTAGGAGCGGGATGAGCCCTTCACCAGGAATTCACCTATTGCTGGAGAAATTGCAGGGACGGGACTATTCTGATGGCAACATCATGTATTGTACGTAAGCTAGGAGATCGCTATGTCCGAGCTGGATGTCGCATCGCCGCCATCGACCTCACAGACCATCATAGCCGTCGACGATGACGGGGCCATCGTCCGTCTCTGTGCCGCGATCCTTGAACAAACAGGGTTCTCCGTCCTGCCTGCTATAGGCAGCGCAGAAGCCCTGAAGATATGCAAAAACCATCCGGAACCTATTCATCTCCTGCTGACCGATCTTGTCATGCCCCCGCCAGAGTTTTCACTTGCGTCTGGCGACAACGAATTCCCCAACGTCCACGGTCACGAGCTTGCCATCCGCGCACTCCGCATGAGGAAAGACCTGCGAGTGATCCTCATGTCTGGCAATGTCGACCATGAATTGGCAGGGTACGGCATACACCGTGGGGACTTTCCATTTCTTCCCAAGCCGTTTGAGCCCCAAGCCCTGGTGACACTCGTACGACAGACGCTTCAAGCACCTGCGCCTTCCGTCGAAAGCCTGACGGAGAAACAGCCAGGAGTTGCACGGCCTTCTGACGAGTGGATCGGCTAGCTGGCGTCCCACTCTTAGAGAGAGGGAACAGCTCCCCCCTCACAGCATCAAATACAACGGGGCTGCCATCACAACTTGGCAGCCCCGTTTCTCGACTCGATACCTGGCGAAACTTACGGATGTTCGGTCATGAACCATCCGGCGATTGAAAGTCGCCGGTGATCACCCGCGACCTGATCCACCCGACAGACGCGATGGAAGCGGGGAACCGTAAACATCACGAGGGAACCTGGCCGGGGCTCAATACAATGCGTCACCTCAAGGTCCGGCTGATCGGAGCCATGAGCCTTCCGCTTCGCATAGATGATGAGTTCCCCACCCCAGTCCGACCGCCATTCATCGTGAAAATAGCTCACCAGCGCAATACGGCGGCGGGGCGCCCGCCCGCCCTGCATCTCATACCCTTGATCGGTATCATCATGGGTCAGCAGGCAATCTCCAGCCGCGTAGGAGTAATAGCTGAACCCCACGTGCCGGCCTGTGATATTCGGGAAGGACTCCATGTAGGCCTGAATGCAGGGCAGCTGTAAGCGCGACAGCAATCGCTGCCCTTGGGCTGGCCCGATCTCCGCTTTGGCCCAGTTTCCAGCATTCGGAAAATCTTCCCTGACCTTCGGCAGATCCAGCAAACTCTTCCACGTAGCCTGATGCATCCCATCGCGGAAAAACTTCCGCTCTTCCGGCGACCAGAAGTTTTCGACGACCAGAACGGGGGTCTTGTGAAAAGAAAACGAAGACAGGTCAGGCAATGGCATGGGTTCTGGCATCGGTTCCCCTTGAATACTCACCAGGCTCCTCCTGGAAAATGTGGTCGGACAGCCTCCATACCCGCCATCTCATCGCACCACTCAGTTGATCAGCCAGGCTGGCCACAGAAAAAAGGGGCTGCCATCTTGACGATAACAGCCCCCGTTCACATTCGCGATTACGGATTAATAGCGATCGCGCTTACCGCCACCACCGCCGCCGCCATATCCACCACCGCCGCCTGTGCGAGGCTCCTGGGGACGCGCTTCATTCACGGTTAAGGTGCGACCACCCATTTCCGTACCGTTGAGAGCGGCAACGGCCGCCTGTGCTTCCGCATCCGAAGACATCTCAACGAAGCCGAATCCGCGGGCCTGCCCCGTGAACTTATCTGTGATGATCCTCGCTGAAGCGACAGAGCCATGTCGCCCAAACAGATCACTCAACTCCTGCTCAGTCGCCGAATAGGGCAACCCACCGACATAAATCTTCGCACCCATCTGGGGTTCCTCCTTTGAGTATAATGACATTGTCTTGTACGCGAGGAACGGAGGAAGGAGCGGGCCGAAGACGCATGGGACGGGGCGACTTAGGTCTGACTTCCGACGAGATTCTCGGGCAAGGCAACATCGATGCTGCAGGCCTGTATGTTTCGCGCCACCTTACCGCCAGGCCCCTGCGATAAGGTAAGCCCAGGCTAGCACAGCCCTCTTAACAATGGCAATCCGCAAGCCCCCTCTGTTGAGTCACTCTCCAATCCGCACCAGCAGCCCCCGCTCCCGGCACAGCTCGAACATCCAATGGAAACCGGCAATGACCATCCCCAGCAACACCAGATTCAAGCCGGTCGCCCATGCGAGATGAGGAATCGGCGAAACGGACGCGTTGAGCACCGCGCGCATCCCTTCAAAGACATGAGCTGCCGGGTTCATCCAGGCAATGGCCTGCAACCACCCTGGAAGCACCTCCATCGGATAAAACACACAGGAGATGGGTTGAAACAGGAATACCATGCTCCAGGCCAAGACCTCTGCCTCTTGACCAAACCGCATGATCAGAGCCGTAGTCAACACCCCGATAATCCATCCCGTCATCACGAGATTCAAGACGAACGGAACCAGCCACATCCCGATCACGAAAATATTGTAGGAGTAGAACAGGCCGGCGCAGACAACCATCACCACGGACACCGCGACCACCTTGAAGACGCTCATCACCATCGTCGCGGCCAGGAATTCGCTCGGCTTAAGTGGACTGGCAAACAAATTCATGAGATTTCTCGACCAGATCTCCTCCAAGAACGAAATCGTAATCCCCTGCTGCGCTCGGAACAGCACATCCCACAGGATCAATGCCCCCAAAAAGAACGTCACCGCCCCCGGAATCTGCCCCTGGAACTTCATGAGATAGACCGTAATGAACCCCCAAATGACGAGGTCCAGAAACGGCCAATAGAAGATTTCCATCATGCGAGGCAAACTGCGCCGGTAGAGGTACAAATGCCTCGCTACCAACGCATGAATTCGATGGATTTTCATTTCATCTTCTTCCCGATCACCACTCTAAAATACTTGGCGCATATCGTGGGCTGGCAGGAATGTTCCCCACTGCGCGCATCGACCGAGCACCTTCTCAGGGTGCGCGGTCTGCGAGCACAGGGAACGTCCCTGCCAGCCCGCTCTCCTACTTCTCTCGCGCCAACTTCACAAACACTTCTTCCAGATCCGCCTGTCCAAACCGCGCCACAATCTCCTGCGCCGTCCCCTCCGCCACAATCTTTCCCCGTTGGAGGAAGATGATCCGATCCGTCATCTCTTCCATCTCATGCATATTGTGCGACGTATAGAGCACACTCAAGCCGGAGGATCGTCGCTCCTCCTTGAGAAAGCTCCGAATCTTTTGCGCGATATCGGGATCGAGACTCGCGGTCGGTTCATCGAGGAACAGAATCTTCGGTTCAGTCAAAAAGGCCTTGGCGAGCCCAAGCCGAGTGCTTTGACCGGAAGACAGCTTGCGGGTAATCTTGCGCCGAAACTCTTCCATCTCAAACCGCTTCACAATGTTATCGACTCGCGCTTGGATCTGAGACAGGCCGTACAGCCGCGCAATCACCCAGAGATTCTCTTCGACCGTCAACGCCTGCGGCATGGAGACATAGGTCGAAGAAAAGTTCACTTGCTGCAGAATGGCCTCGCGGTCGGTCGCCAGGTCGAGTCCGAACATCTGAATGGAGCCGGCGGTCGGCGTCACCAACCCGAGCAGCATTTGAATGGTCGTGGTTTTCCCCGCCCCATTCGGGCCCAACAACCCGAGGATCTCTCCCGGCTTGATGTCGAAGGAAATATCGTTGACGGCGACGAACTCGCCGAACCGCTTCACCAGATGTTGGACCTGCAAGACCGGTGTAGACATGAACTCTCAGCAAGTTAATTAAACAGGAGCGCGTTGCTGATCTTTTCTGGAAGATGGCAGGTTTCGCATTTCCGGCTCACGACCTTCCCCTCATGCTCCGTCTTCCCATCGTGACATCGGAAACAATCCGAGAGAGCCCGGGTCCGCAAATACGAGCCCTCCGGATGGTCGGGATACCAGGGTTTGTCGTCGGCCGACAGATGCCCGCGCGGCATGACGATCGGATAACCTTTGATCGGCCGTTCATGCACAACCGATGAATGGCACGTCGTGCAGCCCTCGCCTTGGCCACGCTTCGCAAAGGCGTCGATATGTTTGCGGTGGCTCATGATCAGACCGACCTCGTTCACCGGCGGAGAAAGATCGCGCGGGGCTACCTCGGATACCCGCAGAATGTCCCGATGACAGCTCAAACACACGGCGGAATCGACTTTCGCCTGCAGATTGTGCGGATCGGTCGGGGTGCCGAAGAGATAAATCGCCACATCCTTCGTCCCGGCCCATGCCTTATCATGGAGCCAACCTTCGAGGCCGGGCCGCACATGGCAGGCGACACAGGTCACTTCTCGATGCGAGGATTTCGCCCAACTCTCATAGGAGGGCGCGATGGTATGGCAACTCGCGCAGAAGGTCGGGTGATTTGTGACGGGAATGGCCACAGCGCCAAGCGCAATGGCGCCAGCCACAAAACCCAGCACGATGGTCGCTTTAGGCTTCCAGTCCATGCTCCAGAGGAGAATGCGATTTTGGGAATTGTTTCATGATCAACGCGGCCACACCGGCAACATCGTCCAGGCCGAACAGCGGTACGGATAACTTGATCGGCTTATCCGACACCACCGCGAGCAGCCCTTCTGAGGAAACAGGAATTTCGCCGACTTCCTCACGGACAATCACAATCTTCGGATAGCCTTCGTGCTTCCATCCTTCGGCAATGATCAGGTCGTAGCTGTGATCGAGAAACCGGTCCCGCACGGCCTCGACCGTCATCTGATCGGACACATCGGCAAACATCGCCATACTGCCCTTGGAGAGCACCATCACACTGCTGGCCCCGGCCCGTTTGTGGCGCCAGCTATCCTTCCCCTCCGTGTCGAGATCGAAGCCATGCCCGGCATGTTTCACTGTCGCTACCTTGTAGCCGGCCCTGACCAACTCAGGAATTACACGCTCGATTAGCGTGGTTTTCCCGCTGTTCGACCGACCGACAAAAGACACAATAGGTACGGCCATACGAGAAAGTCCTTCGTGAGGCGTCACATATCAACTAGTAAAGAGACGGCCACGCTGCCCTGATCACTGCACCATCCGCTAGTTCAGCAACAGGAAAGGCGCTGCCCGCCCGTCTGAACAGAGTCTGCGTGGCTCGCCCAGACTTCACCGCTCAGCAATTGAACCGACACTAGGTCGCCCGGGTTGACTCGTTCCACTTCGACGGGGATGTCGATTAAACAATTGGCCTTCACCATGGAGGTCAAAATTCCGGACCCCTGAGCGCCGGTCGTTCGAACCTTAAAGACCCCTGCTTCCTGCGTGAGTACACCGCGGAGGAAGTGGCGCCGATCCGTCCGTTTCGAGAACTTTTCCAGGAAGATCGCCTGTACGACCGGTCGACCGTAGTTCACATGTCCACTCATTTTCAACATCGCCGGCCGCACCAGCTGCTCAAACGTCACCATCGAGGACACGGGGTTCCCCGGTAGACCGAACGCCAGTTTGCCCTGAATCTTGCCGAACGCGAGCGGCTGCCCTGGCCTGATCGCCAACTTCCAGAAGTTCATTTCTGCGCCCAGCTCGTGGAAGACGGTCTTCGTGAAATCGTAATCCCCCATCGACACGCCACCGGACAGCACCAGGATGTCCGCCGTCAGTCCATGTGAAATTTTTTCCTTGAGCGCGGCAGGCGTATCCCTGGCAATCCCCAGCAAGAAGGGGATGCCGCCCGCCTCCTGGACCGCGGCCGCAATCCCATAACTATTCGAGTTAATGATTTTCTCTTCGCTGAACCGCTCGTCCAAATCCGCCAATTCGTCGCCGGTCGACAGGATTGCCACCCGGGGTCGTTGATAGACGAAGATGAACGACTTGGCCAGGATCGCCAACATCCCTGCTTCACCGGGCCTAATCTGGGTCCCTTTGGCGATGATGCATTCACCCTTCTTGACGTCTTCGCCTTGAGGACGAATGTTGGCGCCTTGTTGTTCCGGTTTGAAGACGCGAACGGAATCCGGCGTATGCTCCGTGTCTTCGACCTTCAAGACCGTATCCGCCCCCTTCGGGATCGGAGCCCCGGTCATGATGCGAATCGCCTGCCCTGTGCCGACGGTTTTTAACGGCATCTTGCCCGCAGGCACGTCCTCGATCACCGTGAGCGTCACCGGCTTCTGAATCGCATGCTCCTGCTTGATATCCTCCCACCGCACCGCAAACCCGTCCATCGCACTGTTGTTCCAAGGCGGATTATCCCGTTCCGCCACGATGTCCTCGCCGAGGATACGACCGAGGGCGTCGAGGATCGAAATCTTCTCCAGGCCCAGAGTCGGCGTGGATGCCAGCACAATCCGTTGCGCCTCTTGCAGCTGCGTAAGCCCCTCTGTCGCGTCTGTAGCCTTCACGGTCTCTCCTTCATCAATGCGCCTGCCGAGGGGCGATCTTCATCAGCGACCCGCTCTTCTTGCAGAACGCTTCGACCTTGTTGGCAATGTCGTGGTAACACTCGGCCGTCGGCGAGTCCGAATTGAACATCGCAAATGGCTCACCGGCATCGGACTGGAGCACGACATCGGGGTCGAGCGGAATGCGCCCGAGAAACGGCACGCCCATATCCGCTGCGGCGGCTTCCCCGCCGCCTTTACGGAATACGTCAATGTGGTTGTGGCAATGGGGGCACTCCAACCCGCTCATGTTCTCGACAATCCCGATGATCGGCACTTCGCTGTCCTTGCAGAAGGTCACCGACTTGCGAGAGTCCAGCAAGGCCACTTCCTGCGGTGTCGTAATAATCACCGCCCCGCTGACATTGCCGAGCAAATCGATCGTCGTCACCGATTCATTGCCCGTACCGGGAGGCAGGTCGACAAACAAAAAATTCAGATCCTGCCACTCGACGCCGCCTAAGAGCTGGTTGATGAACTCGTACTTGTACGCATCGCGCCAGATGATCGGATCGTCAGAATTCTGCAGCAAGAACGACATCGAAGCGATTTTCAGATTATAGGCCTGAAAGGGAATGATTCCGCCGGAGCTACTGATCTTGAGCTTCTGCCCTTCGGCCCCCACCATCTTCGGGATGTTCGGCCCATGAATGTCCATGTCACAGATGCCGACATGCCATCCCTTGAGCGCAAGACTCACGGCGAGATTCGTCGTGCAGGTGCTCTTCCCGACGCCACCCTTGTTGCTCATGACAAGCACTTTATATTCGATCCGCTCCATCCGTTTGGCCACCAGCCAGCGACTGTGCCCTTCCTTGTCTTTCTGACAGGTTTCATTTTCGTCACAGATCGCGCAAGCCCACATGTAGATGCAGGCGTCGCTACCGCCGGAGCTGGGAGGTTGAATGACGTTCAATTCACGAGCCATGAGTCTTCCTTCTCTAAAACGTTACGCCCGATCTGTGCGCTCTCGCTATCGCCTGCGGCCTATCGGCACGCCAACATAGTCGCCCTCGCCTGCATTGGGCAATCCCGCCACCTTGCCGTTTCCTGCCGATTCGGCAACCACGGCAGGTACACCTGACTCTTCCGGCACCGGCTTCTTCTTGTTGAAAAACCCCGCGCTCACAATACCGACTTCATAGAACACATACATCGGCAGGGCCATGAGACATTGGTTGAAGGGATCGGGCGTCGGGGTGAGAATTGCGGCAAAAATGAATGACCCCAGAAAAGCCCACTTCCGATATCGCTTGAGAAATGGCGCATCAACCCACCCGAGTTTCGCCATGAGGGTAATCGCGAGCGGCACCTCGAAAATCAGCCCGAATACCATTAAGAACCACAGGGCAAATCCAACGTATTGCGCAATGGAAATTTGAGGGATGAAGCCGGCGTTGACGCCATAGGACAGCAAAAAGTTCAGTGCGAACGGCAGGACGAAGAAAAATGAAAAACCCACCCCTACGTAAAAGGCCAGGGCGCTCAACAGCACAAATGGCGCAACAAATCGCCGTTCCTGGGCATGGAGGCCCGGCACGACGAACTGCCAGACTTCCAAGAGAATGTACGGGGTCGCCGCAACGAGCGCAAAAAGCCCGGCCACCTTCACGTTTTGCCACAAGGCTTCAGCCGGCGCGAGAAAGACGAATGGGACGGTCGGCAGATCGGTCGGCACCCATGATAGGGAACCAGGCACAAACATGTTCTGGAGGGGAATCCGAAGCCACTGAACCAACGTATCGGCATAAAAAAATGTGCCGACAAACACCAGCGCGGTGATGATCACCGCGCGCGTCAGCCGAACCTGGAGCTCCACGAGGTGCTCCATCACCGGCATTTTCTTATCTTCCAGCGGCTTAAAGATCGTGTCTTGCAGCCACTGGTTGAGCGAATTCAAACCGTCGGACATACGAACCGTTCATTCGATGGCTGGCCGTAACCGCTCGGATACCGAGCGATCACGGCCAGCGTCAGGCCTGTTACTTGGGATTGACTGCGACAAACAAGCTATTGCCCTGCCGACTCAAGAGCAGAACAGCCAACTCGTCTTTCTTCAACTTGCTCGAAGCTTTCTGGTAGTCGTCAAGGGTCTTCACGACTTCGTGGTTCACTTCCTGAATGACGTCGCCGCGCTGCAGCCCCGCCGCTTCAGCCGGGCCACCATTTTCGACCGACGTTACGACCACACCGGTCATCTTCGCCGGGATGTTCAGTTGACTCATCGTGGCCGCATCCAACCCCTGCACACGGAGAGAAGCCAGGACATTGTCCGGCAGCTTCGCCGTCTCGACCGGCTCCTTGGGAACCGACGGCTCCTTCTTCGCCAACATTTCATCCGTCGGTCGCTCTGCCACCTTCACCGCGATGGTCTGCTCCTTGCCGTCTCGCAACACCTTCACCTGTGCGTCCTTGCCGACCATCGTCCGTGCGACGAGGTTTCGCAACTGACTCACGTTTTGCACTTCTTTTCCGTTGAACGCGATCACCACATCGCCACGCTTCATACCTGCAGCATGGGAAGGGCCGTTCTCATTCACATCGCTAATCAGGACCCCTTTGCGCTGCTCAGGCAACTTGAATGACTTAGCCAAGGCCGGCGTGATTTCTTGAATGGCGACGCCCATCCAACCGCGCACAACCTTCCCGGTCTTCTGCAGGCTGTCGACAATATCCAGGGCAATACTGCTTGGAATAGCAAACCCGATCCCTTCAGATCCGCCGGTCCTTGAGAAGATCGCGGTATTAATCCCAATCAGTTCGCCGCTCATGTTGACCAATGCCCCGCCGGAGTTGCCCGGATTGATCGCGGCGTCGGTCTGGATGAAATCTTCGTAATCTGCAATACCGACGTTGCCGCGACCCAAGGCGCTAATGATGCCCAAGGTCACCGTGGAACTGAGTCCGAACGGACTACCGACCGCTAACACAATATCGCCAACCTGCAACTTGTCATAATCAGCCCACTTTAATGATGGGAGATCCTTCGCCTCGATTTTAACCACGGCCAAGTCCGTCTTCGGATCAGTCCCTACCACTTTCGCGCTGAATTCACGTCGATCGCTGAGCGTGACGGTAATCTGCGTGGCACCTTCGACGACGTGATTGTTCGTCACAATAAATCCGTTCGAATCAAAAATGACGCCGGATCCGGCGCTTTGATCGGGGCGCCCATGCCCGCCACCAGGAGGCATCGGCGGAGGAGTCGGGAGTTCACCCTCCGGCGCTTCTTCACCAGGAGGTCCACCGAATGGACCAGGCGGCAACGGCGATTTCCGGCCTCGTCCCTTGCCTTCCCCTCCCCCAGTTACCGCAATGTTCACCACCGCAGGCGTGACCTTCTTGACGATCTCTGAAAATCCTTGTGTCAGCCCGGCTGGAACCCCTGCGGCGAAGGCTGTGGGTCCATTCGGCAGGACAGTAAACGCAAAGGTACTCGTAACCAGACCGATACCTGCGACAAGACCCAGGACATTCCTTCCCTTACTCCGCGTGACCATAACAGCGTTCCTCCACAGGGTTAACCGACGCGACCGCATGAGCTAAACGGTGCATTGTACACTATCCGTTCCGAGGGCTTCAAAGACTAATAGTCTCCCTCAGACTCTCACTGAACCGAGCCTGAAAGGGACATGTCGCACAACCGCGAAGCGATCGAGGCTCTCTACGAACTGGTTCTTCGAGCTGCTGGCTCGGCTTCCAATACCCCGAGCCACGAATTTCTGAGTTTCAGCACCAACCGTTCGGCCGCTTGCTCGAATGACACAACTCTGAGGGTATTCGGCGCTCCCTCATATGTCGGAGGCCAGATTCTGTGGTCCTCCTGAGGGCGCAAATAGATAGCAGGATACCATTGATCAATACCTGGAGCACTCGGACGATCCAGTGTCGCCCAGCCTCGGCCCTCGGCCTGCATCAACGTTTTGTTGCTTTTTAAATCGAGGAGCGCGAACTCCAGGAGTGACCAGTTATCTCGACGAAACCCGGGCTCCGAGTGCGTAGTCCATCCTAGAAAGAGCGTCATGGGGTATTCCTGCTCAGTGCTGGAGGCCACCACGACGGCCAGGTAGTCAAGTCCGCGTTGCCGCCCCAACTCTGCGAACTGGGCCCAATCCCCATGCAGCTGCGGCTTGATCTGGTCGGCTGGGATGACCTCTTTTATAGCGACAGGAATCGCACGACCGAGATCCTGTTGGAGTCTCGCTCCGAGACGAACAAACGCCTCCTCTGGCAGATTCGGAGCGGCACCTGGATCTGCCGTATCTGACACCATAACAAGCCCTACCTGTAGTGGGCGCTGATCAATCTTCGCAAAAGCCCCGTCCCTAGCCTGGTGCTCTGAGGACACATACTCGCCGATCCGTGACGGCGGAATGGCAGAGGCACAAGACACCATGAATACCGCACTGAGCATGAGACTAACTTGATTGAGCCAATGACGCATCCCCCACCTCCTGGCTAGGATAAGCTCACCCGTCGTTTCATTCCCCATGCTTCTACGTTCACCCCTCCAGGCTCAATCTGTCAAGGCCCCCCACACGGCGCCCTTAGAATGTTTCATGCGGCCTGAGCGGAAAACGGATCCGCCTCCGGCCATAGTTCCCATAGCGCACTATGGAACAAGGGACGCTGTCTCGCTCCTGCCAATGGCACCGGCATCGTCGGCTGAACGAATGATTATTTCCTAGCTGGTCTTGCGGCAGCCTCTCCTGCTAAGTACTCCAGCCAAACACGGTTGAGTCTATAGACGAGATCTTTTCCAGCCAGGTCGAACGATACGACCCGCAGAGTGTTCGGGGACCCCTCCCAGGTTGGAGGCCAGACTACACGTTGGCTGCCCGGTCGGACATAGACCACTGGATAC
>Ga0209253_10003775_pt1 | contig 13233 bp, 11 predicted proteins | sample FrelakmetBRP12BR_FD_187145 | JGI IMG/M metagenome (GOLD analysis project Ga0209253, IMG submission 187145) | Freshwater lake sediment microbial communities from the University of Notre Dame, USA, for methane emissions studies - BRP12 BR (SPAdes)... | ecosystem: Environmental > Aquatic >...
AGGCTTAAGGAAGCTGCCTGTCTCTGCACAATACGTAAGGTACGGGGTCGTAACGTGAGCCAATGACTGTATTGTTGTGGCGTCGAAAATCCCCCCAGATCACTAATAAAAAACTGTAAAAGTTCAAATATGTGTGGCTAGTTTTTCAGCAAGAAATGTAGTTAAGTCTTGTACTTTAATCTGAAATTCCTTAAGCGGCGGTTTTTCATTCAATACACAGCTTAAGTGAGCAAGACACTTGGTACAAGTAGTAAGCAGGGTAGCAGCAGCTGTTTTTTCTGCTTCATCAAGTTTATTTACCAGAAGTGCCTTTGACTCCGTAGTACACCCCAGCCAGGCAGAAACCCCACAGCACTGGCAATCCTCTTTTGTATTTTCTAGTTCAACTAAGTTCATGCCTTTAACCTGAGAAATCAGATTTCTCGGTGGGTCATAGATTTGCATATGTCTTCCCAGCCTGCAGGGATCATGATAGGTCACTATTCCTTCTCCTTTTACATTGAGCTTACCCTGGTATTTTTCCAGAAATTGACTGATATGAAGGACTTCTATATCCAAATTATAGTCAAGAGCAAAGGTGCGGGTACACTCTGCGCAGGTGGTGACCAGGGTTTTAATGCCACTCTCTTTGATTGAGTGGGTGTTTAAATCTTTAAGTCTTTCAAACTCTTCTCGATTTCCCTGCCAGAGCTCATCATGGCCACAGCACTTAAGTCCCATCATCTGTGGCTTTACCCCTACTTTGTTCATGAGTTTTAAGGCCGCATCCCCAATGGAGTGGAAATTTACTCCCACTTCCAAAAAGGAGTCAAGAAAGTCAAGACATCCCGGGAAATAGCCGATAGGGCATTTAGGGTCACTTTCTCCTGAAAAGTCAGTGGAAACACCGCTCTTCTCAGGGAATTTGATCATCAGTTGAGAGATGAGATTAAAAACAGATTTATGTGCAATGGTGTCTTCGTCAACCCTTTTATTACTTCGCACCTCTTTCATAAAATCAAGGTACCCAACCCCCTGAGGACAGTACTGGGAGCACAGTCCACAGGTGAGGCAGGACCAGAGATCAAGCTCATCTTTATTGAGAAGTGTCTTTTCCAGATCTCTTCTGGGAGAATACTTGGTGATAAGCCTCTTGGGACATATTCCGGTACAGAGACCACATTGATAGCAGCTATAAATGCTCATGTCTTTCTTTGCCTAAAGAAAATGGACACACTGAGTGCGCTGGCACTCGCCTCAGCGAGGCAGTGAGGTATGTCTTTGAGCCCACTGGCAGCCCCGGCGATGAATACCCCGGGTGAGGTTGTCCCCACTGGCTCATCCCCTCGCTCAAAAAAACCCTGATCTGAAAGAGGAAGCTTAAAGTGCGCTGCCAGTTCTTTGGTATGTGCTGCTGGCACTCCTCCTATAGAGAGGACCACCAGCTCTGAAGAGAAGGATTCTGTTTCGCCGGTGATGGTATTTTCAATATCAAGCGCCAGGGTTCCCCCGTGCTCACTTATACCTGAAACCCTTGATTTAATAAAGGTAATCCCTTTTTCCCGTGCTTCCGTATAGAGGTGTTCGTAGAGATAGGGGGTACGGATATCCATATACATGATGCATACCTCAGCGTGGGGGTTCAGTTTTTTTACGCTCAACGCTTCCTTTACCGCATAGGTGCAACAGAAGTACGAACAGTAACGATTGGTGTTACGATCCCTTGATCCTATACACTGAAGGAAAGTGATCTGTCGAGGTAGTAAGCCACTGGAGGGTCGTAGCACCTTCTCTTCTTTGAGCATTGCTTCAAGCTCAAAGGCAGTAATCACATCCTTGTGTCTTCCATACCCGTACTCTTCGAGGATAGTGGGATCGAAAGGGTCAAACCCGGTCGCCACCACCACCGCACCTACCTCAAGCGGTTTTCCCTCTCCCCTGAGCACGATCTGGTAGCCTGAAGGCATTGAGGTAACTTTTTCAATAGCTGTGGCAGTCTTAATCTTTATGGAGTGGTGGGCCTCTAGTTTTCTTCGTTTCGAGGCGAGAAGCTCTCGGGAAGAGTCTCCTTTAGGGAAGAGGGTACTTAACTGCGTAAGCTTTCCTCCCAGTTCTTTTTCTCGCTCTAAAAGAGTAACCTCAAACCCCAATTGAGCGAGGTCGAGTGAAGTCTGGATTCCGGTAATACCTCCACCTACCACCAGCACCCTATCCATTGCCATTACCCACCTTTTGTAAGAAGGTAGTAGTTCGTATCTTATTAATAGTATCCAATCCTAACGTTTTGGGTTCAATGCCCAACGCCAGGCCGAGAAGCTGAGAGTAAAAGATGACAGGGGTGCTGAGCGTTTTGCTAAATTTTCTCTTGGCCATGACCTGCCCCAAGTCAAGCTGCCTGAAACATCCGGGGCAGTTGACCACAATGGCATCCACCGCACCTTTTTGCTCAACTGCCCTCACTGCAAAGGCATAGGAGGAATCCTGATCATGAGCCATAAGCAGGGAGCCGCAGCAGTGCTCAAAGCCCTGGGGGGTGACTACCTGGGCATTGATTGCCTGTACCATCTCCTCCAGCTTTCGTGGATAGGCTTCCTTATCAAAATGGAGCACATCAGTTGGTTTTACCAGGTGGCAGCCATTGTGACAGCCAATTTTAACCCTGCCCATATCCACCTTTACTTTGCGCCGGATTTCATCAAGCCCCACCTTGTCGTAGAGGATCTGGTGAAAGTGGTAGACCTTTGCCTTCCCCTTAACCTCTAGGCCGATCTGCTTTAAGATACGATTGACCTTTTCCCTCACTTTCTCCTCTTCGAGTTGGTGAGCAGCTTTGCTCAAGGTTCCAAAACAGCCGTTGCAGAGGGCTATAATATCCATCCCCCTGGCTTCAGCAAGCGCAATGTTTCTCGCAGCAAAGGTCAAGGTGGAAAAGCCATCCAGGGGAGCTGCGAGTATCCCACAGCAGCCGAAATCCTCAATGTCCTCAAAAGTGATACCAAGGGTTTGCATCACCGCCCGGGCGGAGACTTCATAGTTAGGGGCTTGCAGTGGAATCACGCATCCTGGGTAAAAGGCGTAGCTCATTATAATCCTTTGCTCAATCCGGTGAGCTCTGCAATCTTTTTATAATCTTCAGAGACATTCTCTTTAAGTTCTGGGAGCCCGAAGGTTGCCCTCTGCTTCTTAGCGATACTGGTGACCTCGCTATTGCGTCCATACTTTAAAAGGATCCGGTTCATCTCCTTTACGGAATCAGGTGCCTTACCCTCTTTAAATGCCTTGTTGGTGGCAGCCTGCACCAGGTAGAGTGGTTTTACCTTCTGCGGACACCGCTCATAGCACACATAGCAGGTAGTACAGTACCAGAGGGCTTTCTCACCGAGGTCAATCTCACCATCGATAATCTGTTTCACGATCTTCCTCACATTATAGGCCGGTAGATAGCGATGCACCGGACAACCTCCGGTGCAGGTACCACACTGGTAACAGGCGTAGAGGTTTTCAGTCCCGTAGTACTCTTGTAATTCAGGACGAAGGTCCATGGAGTAGCTACCCCCTTAGGGCTATTGCGGCATAGACTGCCGCTGCGGACGCTTCAGCAAGACAGAGGGATACATCTTTAGGTCCGCTGGCACACCCCGCCAGAAAGACCCCCCGTGCCTTGGTAAAGACCGGTGGCTGTTCTAGTTTATAAAAACCTGACTCTTCACACTCAAGGTGAAGTGCAGAGGCGAGCGAAGCAGTTTCCTCTGGTGGCGATGCCCCTATGGAGAGCACTACCATATCACTAGGTAAAAATCTGAGTGAACCGTCAAGGGTATCCTCAAATTGAATAGTCAGGTGACCATTATCTTTGGCAGCCCTTATTTTTGCCGGTTTGCTCCGGTAGAATCTCACGCCACGAATCCTCGCCTCTTCATAGGTGAGCTCTGAGCAGAAAGGTGTGCGAATATCCATGTAGAGGATATTGACCATACAGCGAGGGTTCTTTTCCTTTATCTGTAAGGCCATATGGACCGCATACATGCAGCAGAAGTAAGAGCAGTAAGTGTGTGCGTGCGTATCTCGTGATCCGATACACTGAATAAAAGTAACTGAATGTGGTGTTTGTTTGTTTGAAGCCCTCACCAACTTTTCCTCTTTAAGCATTGTAGCCAGCTCAAGGGCGGTGATTACATCCTGATATTTTTTATAGCCATACGGTTTCATCGCACTCGGGTCAAAGGGTTTAAAGCCGGTAGTGACAATGAGCGCTGCCACCTCATGCTTTTTTTCACCCGGTGGTGTTTTAAGAGAGACGGTAAACCGAGGATATGCCCCGGTGACCTCTGAGAGCTCTGTGTTTGTGAGAATAGTTGCACTGGGGCACGCACGTAACGCTTGTATCTTGCGCTCAAGTAGATCAGGTGCCCGCTTCCCTTGAGAGAAAAGCGAACCCAGCTCTCGTAACGTTCCACCCAGGGTTGACTCTCTCTCTATCAGAATCGCTTCTATGCCCAGCTCTGAGAGGTTAAGTGCAGCCTGAATGCCTGCGATACCGCCGCCTACGATGAGCACACTACCCACCGGTTTTTTCTCCTTCTTTGGCTAAGGGGCCTAGCGCGCTAAGCTCCTCGGTAAAATTTCGCATCACCTCAGAAAACTTGGAGCCTTCTGAGGCAGATATCCACTCTAGACGAAACCTCTTTCGGTCGATTCCCATCTGTTCTAAAAGGGCGGTCGCCTTTCCCAATCTTTTCTCTGCGTGGTAATTACCATCCTGGTAATGACATTCGCCCAGGTGTCAGCCAGCCACCAGCACCCCATCGGCACCATCGAGAAAGGAGCGCAGCACCATGGTGGGATCAACACGACTTGAGCACATCACCCGGATGATTCTCGCAGAGGGCGGATACTGCATGCGGCTCACGCCTGCCAGATCGGCACCCGCGTAGCTGCACCAGTTACAGCAAAAGGCGACAATGCGAGGATTAAAAGATTGATTACTCATTAGATGCCTTCTCAACTTTCAACGCGGCCTGATCGATCATTGCCTCTATCTGCCCAGTAGTATAATGGAGGGGAGTAATGGCTCCCAGGGGACAGGTTGCGGCACAGGAACCACACCCTTTACAGGATGCGGGATTGATCACCGCTTTTCGGGCATTAAAGGGTAGCGTTTCAAGCTGTGTCACCCGATCTTCCAGAGTTATAGCGTTGTAGGGACACACCTCGACGCAGAGGCCACAGCCTTTACAGCGTTTCTCATCCACCACCGAGATATTTGCCTCTGCCTCCACTACTCCTCGAGAGAGGAGGGCGCCTGCGCGTGAGCCGACTGCATTTGCCTGCGCAATAGTTTCATCAATGTGTTTGGGATAGTGTGCCATGCCACAGAGAAATACGCCCTCGGTAGCAAAATCAACCGGTCTCAATTTCACATGGGCTTCAAGGAAAAATCCCTCGCTGGTGAGCGGTACTTTAAACCGCTGGGCGATCTCCTTGTTTTCTTCCTGGGGTACGGTTGCCACAGAGAGTATCAGGAGGTCTGCATCAATAGATAACTTTGCCCCAAGGAAGGGGTCGTGGGCAATTACTACCAAACTCTCCTCATCTTCGCCCTTGAAAAATTTTACCTCAGGCATGGAAGCGGCATCATAGCGGATGAAGATAATCCCTGCCTCCCGTGCCTTCCGGTAGTAGTCTTCTTTCAGTCCGTAGGTTCTCATGTCACGGTAGAGGATGTAGATATTTACCTCAGGGATGAGGGTTTTAAGGGCGAGGGCGTTCTTCACCGCCTGGCTGCAACAGATTCTGCTGCAGTAGGGATGTTCCTCGTTACGCGATCCCACGCACTGGATCATCACCACGTTCTTGATATGTTTAAGCCGTGTGCTCTTCTTAAAGAGTTCATCATCCAGGTCATGTTGGGTGAGTACCCGGCGATCCTTCCCGTAGCCATATTCAGTTGTTTTATACTCCTTGGCGCCGGTCGCAATCACTGCCACCCCATGTTTCAGTTCAACTGGCTCCGTGGTGCCTTTGAGTTCAATAGTCGAGGTGTAGTTACCCACGTAACCAGAGACCTCCTTGAGATCAGCATTTTTATAGACAGTGATGCCAGGGTGCTTTTGTACTCTGTTCACCAATTCATTTAAGAAATCCTGTACCTTTTCTCCCTCGAGGGTGAAGTAGAGGGAGCGTGCCATCCCGCCCAATGCTGCCTCCTTTTCTACCAGGTACACTTTAAAACCCTGATCGGCGAGGTTAAGTGCACTCACCATGCCGGCAATGCCGCCACCGAGCACCAGGGCAGAGGGGGTGAGGTTTAAGGTGAGCCTCTTTAAAGGCTGAATGAGCCCTGCTCGTGCTACTGCCATACGCACCAGGTCTTTTGCCTTCTCGGTTGCTGCTCCTTTTTCATTCATGTGTACCCAGCTACATTGATCGCGGATGTTGGCGAGCTCAAAGAGATAGCGGTTAAGCCCTACTTCCTGGATAGTTTCCTGAAAAAGTGGCTCATGGGTGCGCGGGGAACAGGAGGCAACCACCACCCGATTCAGGTTGTGCTCTTTGATCAGTGACTTAATTCTCTCCTGGGTATCTTGAGAACAGCTATAAAGGTTTTCTTCGGCATACACTACCTGGGGAAGGGTTTTTGCATACTCCACTACTGATTTCACGTCCACTACCGCACCGATGTTGATCCCGCAGTGACACACAAATACCCCGATGCGGGGGGGCTGACCCGAGACCTCAAGCTCTTTAGGTACTTCCTTATGCTTTACCAGTGTACCCCGAGCAGGGGTAAGCAGCGCTGCGGCAAGTGCTGCCGCACCACTTGACTGAGCAACGGTTTCAGGAATGTCTTTAGGCCCCTGGAAGACGCCGGTAGCAAAGATTCCCGGCTTCGAGGTGTTGAGAGGGGTAAACCCTCGGGTGCTGCAAAATCCATAGTGGTTGAGCTCGATTCCCAGTGCCTGAGCCAGTTCCTTGCTGGTTTTAGAAGGTTCAAGACCCACCGAGAGCACCATTAATTCGAATTCCTCTTCAACTACAGTTCCCTCTTCACTCACATACTTCACTAAAAGATTTTTTGAGTGAGGTATCTCTTTTATAGAAGAGACGCTTGAGGGGATAAATCTGATGCCGTGCTTATGCTGTGCCTCCTCATAGTAGGTGTCAAACCCCTTGCCGTAGGCGCGTATATCCATGTAGAAGATAGTAATCTGGGTGTCAGGTGCGTGCTCTTTAGCAATGATAGATTCTTTTACCGCATACATACAGCATACCCCGGAGCAGTATCCCTGGCCATATTGAAGGTCCCGTGAACCCACGCACTGGATAAAGGCGATACGCTTTGGTTCCGCGTGGTCCGAGGGGCGTTTTACATGACCTTGAAAAGGCCCTGAAGCGGAGAGCACACGCTCGAACTGAATGCTGGTGATCACATTGGCGTATCTCCCATACCCGAAGGGATGTTTCCTAAGGTCGTTATACTCATCAAACCCAGGTGCCAGAACCACCGCGCCCACGCCAAGCTCCCGCACCTCTTCTTTCATCTCAAAGTTGATGGCATTGCTCTGGCAGGTCTTTACACAGAGTTGACACTTACCCTTGGTGAGATAACGGCAGTGCGCGGGGTCGATGTGGTAGACGTGGGGAACGGCCTGAGGATAGGGGATGTAGATTGCCTTGCGTGTGGAGAAACCTTCATTAAAGGCATCGTCTACCTTGCTGGGACATTTTTCCGCACAAGCTCCACAGGCAACACACTTCTCTGGGTTGACATACGATGGTTTTCTTAGGACCGAGACTTTGAAGTTTCCTGGTTCCCCCGAGATACCTTTTATCTGGGCATTGGTAATAATTTCAATGTTCAAGTGTCTTCCGCACTCAACCAGCTTGGGGGAGAGGATACACATGGAGCAGTCATTGGTGGGAAAGGTCTTATCCAGCTGCGCCATCGCTCCGCCAATGGCAGGTGAGTATTCAACCAGGTAGACGAAATATCCTGCCTCAGCGAGATCGAGGGAGGCTTGTACCCCTCCCACACCCCCACCCACTACAAGGACCGCTCCAATGCATTCATCCTTCTTTTGGTCTTTAAGTTCAGTCATGCATCTCGTTTCCTTTGAGAAATTTTTTGGGTCATTCGTAAAAAAAGTTGAAAGACATAAATGATATTCAATAACACATTGATATTACCGTAATAGTTCACCGCAGAGTGCGCAAAGACCACAGAGCATACATTAATGTCAAAGATTGAAAAGATTTTTTAAATCTAGCAATTTTTCATGTGTACCACAAAAGGCTTAATTATCTGAAATCACATTAAAATATTAAACTGGAGGATTTTACTTCCAACTTTTTTACGAAAGAAGGTTTTTTTTCTTCTCGCTGGTAATCTTTCTTTACGTCTTCGATCTTTACCTCAATCTTTCCTTCTTCATCAACCAGCGTAATAGCCTGACATGGACACCACTTGACGCAGGCCGGGTCAGGAGGGTCACCACAAAAGTCACATTTCAGGAGCACACCGGTGTCGGGTTCCTTAAACCAGGGTTTGATGGGACAGGAGGCACGACAGAGGATACATTCATCAACTTGCTTGTCCCCAATGACCACGGTATTCTTGGAAGTACACTCGGCATTGTTGAAGAGACCTGCCACCACAGGGTAAAAGGCAGCAGCTTCCGAAAAAATCCGAATGCGGGACTTTTTGGGATTTACGGTATTTTCAGAATGATGTAAAGAGCAGGCAACTTCACATCGCCTGCAGCCACAGCACTGTTTGTAATCAATCTTTAGTCTCTTCAAGGCGCTTTCCTCACAGTAAACTCAGTGATTTTAGTTTTTCTTGGGTTGGCACTCCTTGCGGATCCCATCCCCTTATCTGGTAGTACTCAGAGAGCATTTCATTAAGCCTACACACCTGTCCTTGAGCAGGTCCTTCGGGCATTGGTTCATTAAGCATCCTCTGGGGAAGGGTATCGTCTTTAGTGGTAAAGCCAGCTTTTATATTAAATAATCGTTCTATATTCCACACCCGTTCCCCCACCGTAAACAATCCCTGTTCATTGTAGGACATACCCACCGCCGCCTCCAGCATGGGGATGAGCTCATCAATCCAGATGCCAAAAATAAGGAGGTTACAGAGTCCTGCCGAATCGAACACCGCACTGCCATCCTGAAAATGTTTCACCAGCGAGGCCTTTCCCTCAGTGATTAAGGGGTTGATCTCGCCTCGAATACCCACAATCTGGTGAGTCACCAGGTAGCCCAAGGCATGAGATACGCCACTGTTAGAGGTCGCGTAATCTAACCCTAACCCTTGAATACCGCGAGGGTCAAAGGCGGGAGAACCCTGTTTTTTTACACCGATAAAACACTCCGGGTGTTTGTAGTGTAAGGCGAGCTGATATCCCCCCTCAGCGAGTGTGGCCCCAAAGTCCTCTCGGTGGGCAACTTTTTCCACCAGCTCCACCACTGCCTCAGCATTACCAAAGGTAAGATTCACCCCGGTCTCTTTTTTAGAGAGCAGATTCTTCTCAGCCAGTTCCATAGCGCAGGCAATCGCCGAACCAAAGGAGAGGGTGTCAATACCCAGTTCGTTACAGAGGTAGTTAATCTTGGCGATGGCATTAATGTTATCGATACCACAGCCTGCTCCAATCAGGGCGATGGTGCGATACTCAGGGCCCTCACCTTTGCCCTGAAACACAGGGTCTTCCACTTCCGTTATCTGGATACAGGCAATGGGGCAGGCGAAACATCCCTTATTTGCCTTGAGGATGGTTTCTGCCATGTGTTCTCCGCTTATCTTTTCGACCTCCTGCATGACACCAGTCTGGAAGTTGCGTACGGGGAGAACGCCTCTCTTATTGATCACATCGACCAGGAAAGAGGTGCCAGTGTTGTTGAGTGCTTGAGGGATTACCGGGATGGTTTTGAACTTTTCCCAGGCCATTCTCACTGCATCAATAAACTGTACACCATTGGCAATGCGTACTGATTTAGTGCCTCTTACCGCAATGGCTTTAAGGTTCTTTGAGCCCATCACTGCTCCCACGCCGAAACGGGCGGCGGCGCGGTGTTTATCATTAATGATAGAAGCAATCTTCACCAGATTTTCTCCCGCTGGTCCAATGGAGGCTACCGAGGTTTCCCCGGCAATCCAGGGATTTTCTTTTTCAGCACGGATGAGCTCTTCTGTCCTGTGGGTGGATTTTCCCCAGAGGTGAGAGGCAGAGCGCAGTTCCACCTGGTCGTCTTCTATGGAGAGATAGACGGGTCCAGGTGATTTCCCCTCCACCATAATTCCATCATAGCCAGCGAATTTTAACTCAGGTCCAAAATATCCTTCAGAAACAGAGCAGGCAATGCTTCCCGAGAGAGGTGATTTAGTCACCACGGCATGGGATGCACCACCAAGGGCCCCGGTTCCGGTGAGGGGACCGGTCATGAAGATCAATTTGTTTTCAGGGCTTAGGGGATCAGCCTGGGGGTTGACCTCATCAAAGAGCAGCTTTCCTGCCAGTCCGCGCCCTCCGAGGAAAAGGTCCGTGAGGTGAGTGGGCAACTCCTCAGCCTTACATGATCCCTGCGTGAGATTTACCCTCAGCAGTTTACCTACCCAGCCGCTCATCTACTTCTCTCCTCCTAAAATCTGCAACAGTGACTTGGCTTTTTTCTCGACCAGAGAGAGGGCAAACCCCGGACATACCAGGACACATATATTGCAAGCCTCGCACTCGATAGGTTTTCTCACTTCTGGATAACCGTACTCATTTAAGCCCAACACCTTATCAGGACAAAGATTTACACACACCCCGCATTTAATACACCACTTATCTATGATCTGAAGGTAGACCTTTGAGTAGTTACTCTGCTTCTTTTTTATTGCGTACTTCCTTTTGGTTTTTTTGGAGAGCATAGGGATCGATTATTTAACCTATTGTCACAATAAATATAAAGTTGCGGGTTGCGAGTGTACGTGTTAGAAATAATCATGGGTTAAAATAAAAACTCGTAACCCGTAGCCCGTAACTCGCAACTCTTCTTTGCATTTATTTCCACTTCCAGAGTATGCAAGTTCCGTCATCTGAACCTGACACCAGGTACTTTCCGTCTCTGCTGAAGCTCAAGGATTCGATGATGTTAGTGTGTCCCTTTAATGTTCTTATCTCTGCTCCCGTTTCTGCATCCCAGATGACAATCATATCTTCATTGGAACCACTCACCAGATGCTTACCATCGGGGCTGAAACAGAGAGACCAGACGTGGGTAGTTTTCCCTTTAAAGGCGGTGGGTATCTCCTTGCCCTCCTCCACATCCCAGAGTCTGATGGTGCCATCATCTGAGGCTGATGCCAGTTTCCTTCCATCAGGGCTAAAGCTTAAGCTCCACACATAGCTGGTGTGCCCCCGTAAAGTTTTAAGAGTCTTTCCCGTTTCTAAATCCCAGAGTTTAATGGTGGTATCCCGTGAGCCAGAAGCAAGCACGCGGCCATCGGGGCTGAAGGCTACTGACCAGACATAGCCCAGATGTCCTTTGAGATTTTTTACAATTTTTCCCTCTTCCCTATCCCAGAGCTTTACCATGCTGTCATCAGAGCCGGAAGCTATATACCTCCCATCGGGGCTGAAGGCCGTAACCACCACGTAGTCAGTGTGACCCTTGAGGGTCATTTTTTCCTTACCGGTTACTACCTCCCAGAGTTTAATAGTGTCGTCATCGGAACCTGAGACAAGATATTTCCCGTCAGGACTAAAGCACACCGAGTTTACATCGTCTGCATGCCCCTCAAGGGTTGAGAGCAATTGCGCAGAATCAATATTCCAGATTCTTATGAGGTTATCGTGATGTCCTGAGGCAAAGGACTTCCCCTCGGGGCTCACACTCACCGACCAAACTAAACCGGTGTACCCCTCAATGGTACCGATTACTTTTCCCGTTTTGAGATCCCAGAAACGGATAGTGTTGTCTCGCGAGCCGGAAACAATTTTAGTTCCATCGGGGCTATAGCTGATTGACCAGATGTAGCCGGTATGTCCCCTCAAGTTTCTGGTATTTTTCCCAGTGGCCACGTCCCAGAGTTTGATAGTACCGTCGTCAGAGCCCGATGCCAAAGTTTTTCCATCGGGGGAGAAGAGCACTGCAATCACACAGTCGGTGTGACCCTCCAAGGTTTTGATATTGTGACCGGAGTTGATATCCCAGAGTTTAATAGTTTCATCATCAGAACAGGAGGCAATAAGTCTCCCATCAGGGCTGTAACTTATGGATTCAATCATGTCGGTATGTCCGGTAAACGATTTCACTTCTTTACCGGATTCGATATCCCAGAGCTTGATGGTATCGTCATCAGAACCAGAAGCGATATACTTTCCATCAGGGCTGAACCGTACTGAGGTGACATCATTGGTATGACCCTTTAATGTTTTGATGAGCTTTCCTGTCTTAACATCCCAAAGCTTGATGGTATCATCATCAGAGCCAGAGACGATGAATTGCTTACTGGGGCTAAAGCGCACCGAGGTGATGTCATCGCTATGGCCTTTGAGCGTTTTCAAATCCTTGCCTGTGGCAACATCCCAGATTTTGATGGTGTTGTCATCTGAGCCAGACACCAGGAGTTTACCATCAGCGCTGAAATTAACTGATGCTATATATTCATGGTGTTTCGCCAAAAGTTTCAACTTTTGAAGGGTGGTGGTATCGTAGAGCTCGATCCCCGCTGAAGTGGCTACCGCGATATATTTACCATCGGGGGAATAGGTGACGTTAAATACCCACCCTTTGCCAAAGCGGTGGATAAGTTTGGGATTCAGTGATGATGGTGTGGTCATAGGAAGATACCCTACAATGGTTTAATAAGCAGCCGTGATTGAATAATACTTATAACTTATTGAAAACCTGTATGTAAATTTGAGCGCTTCATGAACTACAAGGTGCATCTTGAGAGTGAGTACACATAAAAAATGAATGGTCATTCATTTCTATGATTAACACGCAGACCTATAGCTGTCAAGTTTTTTTGGCATATTACAATTAGTTATAAAGAGAGGGGAAATTGGGGGTAGAGGAATGAAGAGAGATCTGGGATAGGCGATACTAATTACTAGCCAAAGATATTTGAAATTTTTGAGACCCTTTATGAGTGACATGGGGAGATTTTTCTGAGCCCAACAATAGAGTTATGGGCTTTGGTCACGACCCCGCACCTTACGTATTATGCAGGGGGCAGGCAGTTTCCAGAGCCTTCGGCAAAGG
>Ga0209253_10003776_pt1 | contig 13232 bp, 10 predicted proteins | sample FrelakmetBRP12BR_FD_187145 | JGI IMG/M metagenome (GOLD analysis project Ga0209253, IMG submission 187145) | Freshwater lake sediment microbial communities from the University of Notre Dame, USA, for methane emissions studies - BRP12 BR (SPAdes)... | ecosystem: Environmental > Aquatic >...
GGGACGAAGTAAGCCTCAGCGAATTCCTCCGGTGGCTGGCACAGCAGCACCGACCGATTCCTATCGAGATCCTCACGTTGATCGAGCACGTCATGACCGTCCATGCCCTGACGCCGGATACATTGGCGCGCTGGCCCGCCCTCAATGTGACATGGACCGACGCGTCGGACTTCTGCCACGCACAAGGGAAACGGCTCCCGACTGAAGCCGAATGGGAAAAAGCCGCGCGCGGAGAAGAGGCGCGACTGTTTCCATGGGGGCAGCAGCCTCCCACTCCGGCGCTCGCCATGTTCGGCCAGTACCATGTGCATGAGATTCCGATCGTCGCGTCCGTCAGAAGCGGCGAAGCGGGACGCAGTCCGTATGGTCTGCGTCATATGGCGGGAAACGCCGCCGAGTGGGTCGCAGACTGGTTCGGGATCGACTATTACATGACCATGCCGAACCGCAATCCTCAGGGACCGTCCACCGGCCGCTACAAAGTCATCCGCGGGGGATCATGGAAGAGCACGCCCGCGTTACTCCGCAGCGCCACCAGGAGCGGCGCACCGCCGGAGCAGCGTGCCGCCACCATCGGCTTTCGCTGCGCGCGATCTGTCGCCCCCGCCACCATTCCAACTCCATGAGGACCGCTATGTACAGAATCTGTCTGCTGCTTGCGATGGGATTCAGCCTCGGCACGATGCCCCCGGCATTGTCCGCCGCCACGACAGACCGCGAACATCCTGGGTGGAGAAGCTACACGAACGCCCGCTTCGGATTTTCTGTCCGCTATCCCGATACCTGGAAGCTGGGCAACCCGCTGCCGGACGGCATTGGCAACGCCTTCCAACCGCCGATCGACCAGAGCCTGGTCACCCTCTCAGGCCATATGAATCTTCTGGAAGGATCGAGCCAAGACAAGCGGCAGACGCTCGGCGAATTTGCCACCGCGCACCGCCGCATCATCACCGACCTCTTCGAGAAAAAGAAGGTCGCGCTGACCTGGCAGAAGGAGCAGAACACGACGCTGGCCGGGTTTCCCGCTAGGCGCCTGGCCTTCACCTATCAGGACGAACACCAGACCCCAATGCTGGAGGTCCACATCTTTACCCTGGGTCGGAATGAAGGACGCGGCGTGCGGATCAAAGTGCCGGTGAGCGCGCAGGGGGATCTGCTGCCGCTCGTCTCTCAGATGCTAGAGACCTATCAGCCTGGACGGGATCAGAACGCCGTGAGTCCCCTCGCCCCAAAGCCCGATACGTCGAAGGCTGCACCCCAATCATGATCGGATACGGGCGAGAGGTGCCGGCCATCCCATCATACGTCACGGACCTTACCGCGCTGTACGCAACCGATCCGGCAGATGCGTCAGATCAATGAGCGATCGGTCGGCAAACACCGCCGCATGTTCAATGACGCTCCGTAGCTCACCAAGATTACCGGGCCAGGGATAGTGGCGAAGGCGCCGTCGTGCCCGGGGCGTGAAGTCCTGCCACAACAGATGTTCGTTACCACCTTGCACCTGACACGCCCGCAGAAACCAGTGGGCCAGGACCTCGATATCGTCGACTCGTTCGCGCAACGGATGCAGCAGAATCGGAACGACATTCAGCTGCCAATAGAGATCCTCACGGAACACGCCTCTACTGCAAAGGGATTGCAGATCCTGCGTCGATGCGGCAATCATGCGCAGATCTAACTCGTAATACTCTTCCTCCCCGACCCGGCGCCCACGGCGCTCTTTCAACGCGCGCGCGACTTTCGCCTGCAGCCGGGGACTGAGGCCGCCGACCTCGTTGAGAAACATGGTCCCGCCATTCGCCGATTCCAGCAGGCCCGCTTGCGAACCGGATGAACATCTGGCACCGAACAGCTGCGCTTCGAACGCGGACTCATCACCGGCGATGCACCTGACCGGCACAAACGACTTCGTGCGCCTCGCACTGCGCGCATGGATTGTTCGCGCGAGGGATTCCTTGCCTGTACCGGTCTCACCAGAAATCAGCAGCGCCGCGTCCGTTACTGCCACACGCTCAACGACCTCACGCACCATCTGAATGGCCGCACTGTTTCCAATCAAGACCCCTTCGTGAGCAAGAGCGTCACTCTCGGCCAGATTCTTGGCCGGAGCGAGCTGCACATCCTCGCGGGCACTCGCATCACCATCTTCTCGGCTGAGCGCGCGCTGTACCGCCGTCCGAAGTTCCTGCCCGGTAAACGGTTTAGCCAGATAATCGAACGCGCCGTGCCGCATGGACGCCACTGCGGTCTGAATAGACGCATAGGCAGTCAATAGGACCACCTTGATCGCCGGATCAATACGTTTGGCGGCTCTCAATAACCCGATACCGTCGAGGCCCGGCATCCGGAGATCGGTGAGCAGAACCTGAGGCCGCTCGCGCTCGATCACCGCCAAGGCCCGACTCGAGTCTGCTTCGACCACGCAATGGTACCGATGCCGACTCAGAATCCGTCGACAGTTCTGAATGGCGTCAGGCTCGTCATCAACGATCAAAATCTTCTCTGGTGCCATAATCTCCATACGGTCCTCATTCTCTGTCGCAAGTAGATGGGAGCGAGCATGTTCAGCTGTTCAGCACTCGAGTGCATGAAGAGCTCCAGCCTCTTTTGCTAAGCAATTGCGATGCCGCCGAGAACGAGAACATGGGACGATGACGCCCCATATCCGCATGCAGATGTGACTGAGGAGCTCTGGCGAGACACACATGAAGAATGGAGCCGTCGGCTCATACTGACCGAGGAGGCAGATGGGATTCTGACTAGCTGGGCTCTCGAAGACCGTGCCGTTTCACCATCCGTTCGATCGTCTTACGGTCCACGCCGGCTTCCTGCGCCGCATTGCTCATGTGCCAGCCATGACGCTTCAGGAGTTCCAGAAGGAAACTGCGCTCAAACGAACGAACGACTTCCTGCTTAGCCTGCTTGTAAGATCCCGCTTCCTCCGCATCGGGCTCATCTGCCCACACAGCGCGAATACGTTCAGGGAGATGCTCGACCTGAATCGTGGGTCCATCGGCCAGCGCCGCCACCCGCTCGATCACATTTTGAAGTTCACGGACATTGCCAGGCCACGTATGCGCCTTCAAACAAGCCATCGCCGCCGGATCGAACGACGGCTGAGTTTCAGACCCGGCGCTCCCCCGCCCGCGAAAGCGCGAGAGGAACTCCTGCGCCAACACCTGCACATCGCCCTCCCGTTCCCGCAACGGGGGCAGCAGGATTGGAATCACATTGAGGCGGTAAAAGAGATCTTCCCGAAACTCTCCCTTGCGGCAGGCGTCCTCTAGATCACGATTGGACGCGGCAATCACTCGAACATTGATATCCGCATAGCGCGTGCCGCCCACACGGCGGACATGGCGTTCCTGCAACACGCGGAGAAGCCGCGATTGCAACGTCTGACTCATCCCGCTGACTTCGTCCAGAAAGACCGTGCCGCGATGGGCCACTTCAAACAGACCGGCCTTCGCCGCATGCGCGCCGGTGAACGCCCCCTTCTCATGTCCGAACAACTCCGATTCGAGCAGCGTATCCGGCAAGGCCACACAATCGAGCGGGATGAACGGCTGGCGGGTCCGCTCACTTTCATCATGAATAGCGCGGGCCACCAACTCCTTACCCGTCCCGCTTTCGCCATAGATCAAAATGTTGGCGTCCGTCCGCGCGACTTTCTTGATGAGATCTTTCACTTCTTGAATGGCCTGGCTCCTGCCGAGAATACGCGCAATCGCGCTCGTGCTGCCGCTGCCTGAAAACACCGCTGGCCCCTCGAGACCGGCCCAGGAAAGGGCGTCGGCGGATGCCGGTCCTGCCGGCTCGAACGCCCGCTTGGCCACTGCTTCCAAATTCTGACTGGTATAGGGCTTCAGCACATAGTCCAGGGCGCCATACCGCATGGAAGCGACCGCGGTCTGCACGGTGGCGTAGGCGGTCATCAAGACCACGTTGATCTTGGGATCCACCCGCTTCGCCTCGACCAACAAACCGATCCCGTCGAGACCCGGCATGCGCAGATCCGTAAAGACCAGATCGGGGCGCTCCGCCTGTATCCGCTGCACGGCGCGAATGGGATCGTGCTCCGTCGAACAGTCATACCCCAACCGGCTCAGGATACGGCGACAGTTATCCAGCGCGTCCACTTCATCGTCGACGATCAGTATCTTCCCTGCTCCCATCCGGCCTCCTGATGCGATTCTGCTACCGGCACAAGCGCGGGCAAGGCGACGGTCGCCACCGCTCCGTGCACGCCGTTTTCAATTTCTATATGCCCCCGATGATCGGCCACAATACCGTAACTGAGGAATAGCCCCAGGCCGGTACCCTGCCCCTCGTCCTTCGTCGTAAAGAACGGATCGAAAATGCGTCCCAGCATCTCCTGCGGAATACCAGGTCCCGTATCGCTGATACGCACCACTGCCAGATCGCCCTCTTTGCCAGGACAGCCTTCCGACTCGACGGTCACGACGCCGGGCGGCGCGCCTTCTTGCGCGGCATCGAGTGCATTGTTGATCAAATTCAACATCACCGTTTCAATCCGGTCTCGATCGCCCATGATCGGCAACACATCCCGGGACAAGGCTATCTCGATCCGCACACCTTTCACCGCAGCCCGATCCTTTGATGCCTCGACACAGGCCCGCAGAACACAATTCAGGTCCATCGGTTTCAGCACCGTGGCGGCGCCTCGGGACAACGCCAACATACTCTTAGTGACCCGGGAAATACGGTCGGCCTGGTTCCGGATCGCTAGCAGGTCCCGCTGCTGCTCATCCGACAAACGCAGCTGCGCCGCTTCAGCCTCCATACACTCGATCCGGTTCAGAATAATCCCCAGCGGATTGTTGATTTCATGCGCGATTCCGCTGGCCACTTTCCCGAGAGTCGCGAGCCGTTCGGCGAACTGCAGCTTTTTCATCTGCTCTGTCACTTCGGCAGTTTTTTCCTCGACGCGACGGGCCAGATCGGCGTTCAACGACTCCAGCTCCACGCGTGACGCCTTCAGCCGGTCGGCCATCCGGTGGACAGCAGCGGCCAGTTCTTCAAATTCATCGCCAGTCTGGATATTCAACGGACGGTCATAGGTGCCCAGGCTGATCGCCTCCACCCCGCTCTGGAGAATTTGAATCGGACGGGCGATCCTCGCAGCCACATAGCGCCCCATCGCCCAGAGCAGCCCCAACATGACCAGGCCGATCGCCGCCAGGTTCCGCAGCTGATCACGAATCGGCGCATAGCTCTCCCCCGGCTGTTGCCGCACAAAGATATGCCAGGAGTTATCCGGCAACGGGAGGCCGGTGACCGGCGCGAATCCTACGACCGTATCCGTCCCCCCATGCCCGTCGTTCTCCGCGATACCCCACCCAGGCTGCGAGGACACAATCATCGTCATCAACTGACCGGGAATACGATGCGCCTGCCTGGGCAGAATAGGACAGACGAGCGGGTTGCCCGCCGCATCAAAGAGCATGGCGTGGCCGGTCTGGCCGATACGAATCTGATTGATCATTGCGAAGAGACTGTCGAATCGATACGAGGCTTTGACGGCTCCGATCACCGTGTGCTGCCGGTCGTCAAGAATCGGCACGGCAATGTCGATGGTTTCCTCCGGGGTCCTGAACGAACCTTCGTGAGCCGGAATCAGCCCGCTCACATAGACCTGATCGACTCCGCCTGCATGAATGGCCGTCCACCAGGGCTCCCGTTCAAATGAATAGTGGTCCGGCTCGGAACTCGCCGCCACCAGCGCGCCATGCTGATCGGCGATCAAGAGGCCGACGACTTTGTCGCCGTCGCGCACCTTGGTTTCCAGGAGGAATCGGGAGAGTTCGGCATTCAACAGCCGCCTGACCCCATCCCCGCCCTTCTCCCATGCCTGCATGCGCTCCACGATGAGCGCCTGCGTCTTCCCGGGATCGACCGGATAGGATTGGTTGGCGGCCTCCACCGGCTGACGCACGCGCAACGGGGCTGAGCCCAGCAGCCGCACGCCCTGCACTTCGCCCTGCACCAGCATCGTCACGCGATCCGCCGCTTGAACCGCCACCGCCTCAAGGTTGCCGCCGATCACGTCACGCAGCGAACGCATACCTGACACATAGGCCAGCACAAGGCCGATCAGCAACGGGATACAACCCACCAGCACAATGGCCAGGACGATACGTCCGCGGATGGTATGGATTTTCATCGCAGGTATTGTAATCACTACACGGAAGAAAACTCTAGCCCAAGAAATCGAGAGAAGCCGGGTGCACGGGGAGGCGGCTCAAACAGACCGCGGTTCTCACCCGTCCACCCCGGCGCGCCGAGACGCGCCGTCCCGCAGGCAAGGCCACAGAGAGCCCGTCGACTGAGAACGAATTTGGGGAACTGTTTCAGAACCTGCTTAGAAGAACGCCATGCTGGCGTAGGTCACGGTGGAGTTGTATTGATCGGTGATGCCGCGGTCGTAGCGGAGGACCTGGCCGGATTCGGCTTCGATGAGGCGTAAGAGGGAATAGATGGGCGCGAACCCGGAGATCCGGCGCTTGTCGTTCTCCGTGATGATGTACTTGGTGAATTCTTCTGGCTTCCGCTCTTCCACCGGCTTCAACATTTCCAGGTCGTGCTGCATCGATCGATGGAACGAAAAGTCAGTTGGCGGCTCTTTATCCCCGTAGCGCATCCCGAGATGCGCCAACTCTGCCGCTGCCACCACACAACAGTTGCGGCCTGATGCTTTGAGAATATCGCGCAGCCCGGCCAGAAACGCTTCGACCGATTGTTGCACCGGGGCTTCGGCCATACTCAGCGCAGAAAAGGAACACAGGACCGGCACGATGGTAAAGGGCTTCTTGTCTCCGACGACCTGCTGGAGAAACGGCAATTGGAATTCAATTGCATGTTCGGCTTGATGGCAGAGATCCTCTTCGAACGCTACCGGAAACCGCTCTCTGATCTTTGCCAGCAAGGGCTGATCGGCCTTCACAACACCGAGCGGCGTTTCAAAATCCTTGTCTGTTACCGCAAAGAGATTGTCGAGACCGGCATAGGCGGTACCGATGACGACATAAACATCCGGCTGCGTTGCCTCTTGCAGTTCCTTGTAGGCCCAGGCGTAGATAGGGCCGGCCTGTTTCAGATCGTAGGTCGGGGCGACCAGACCTTTGATGAGCTTGCCGGCGTTCTCTGACGGTTTGAAGTCCGGGCCTTCTTTCGACGTAAAAAATCCGTCGATCTGCTTTTTCAGCTTCGCACCGTCCGCCTCATAGGCGCGGCCGGCGAAGGCCGCTGTGCGTAGCGGACTCTCGCGATACTGGGCCCGCTGCTGCCTGCGGGCTTCTTCCGCCCGTTCCCCTTCTAAAAACAGCTTCTGGTCGAGGTCGGTCACAAGCTGCTCGACCTTATCCGGCATCAGAAACTCACCGAACCGTTTCAGATAGAGGGCGCCCACTTGCTGGAGAGAATGCTCGCCGTCGAAATGCTGAATGATGAAAAAGTAGTTGAGCGGAAGCACCAGCCGTTCCTTGCTCAGGCCGGTCGGATCCCACAGCACAATGTACTGCTCCTCTCCTTCTTTAATGGGGGAGAACTGGAGATTCCGCAATGCGGGATATTGCGCCGGGTCTTTGGCAGTCGTGGTGGTCATAATGCTCCTTGGTCGAGCGCCATTGTAATGGAGGGAAAGAAGAAGCTGCAACCGGTGATCTAGTCTCTCTGGTTCATTCAGTCTATCTCGTCTATCTGGTTGGTCTCGTTCGACCCGATAGACCAGACAGACAGAACAGACCGAACAGACCAGAGAGACCTATCCCCCCTCCGGCGGTTCACTTCGGCTCCGCCGGCTGAGTACGATCAGGGTCCCGATGGTCCCGAGCGCTAGCCACAGCGTGGGCCTGCCGTAGGAGGGATCGGAATACTCGATCAAATCGGTCAACCGGCCGATCAACAATGACATGCGGGCCATAACCGTGTAGCCGAAGGCCGCGCCGAACGCGATCATTAGGAATAGGACCCCAGTCCTGGCCACCATCTTTCCCGGTCCGCTGTGTTCCACTGAGAAAAAGAAATAGAACAGCACGGAACTCACGCCGATCAAGACAATGATGACGTTCACACTGCTGGCCGGGTTCATCAGATTCCAGGAGAAGGTGACGCCGTCGCCCGGCACGAGCATCAGCAAGGGCCGGACGGTATCTTCAATCTGTTTCAGGATAAACGACGACACGGTACGCGGAATCGCCAGCCCCGCCCCCACCCCGACGATAAAGGCAAACGCATAGCGCGACAGCCAGGCGGCTTTCGGCACATACCGCGTGAGCATGAGCAGGCCGATGGTGACGGGAATCAGGAGCGTCCATTCCTGATTCTCGACGATGGGTTTCCAGATCAGGTGCACGATCACCGTGTCATATGTCTTCACAATCGTGTAGCCGACCGACACGCCGACATAGAGATTTTCCGCCAGTTTGAAGAGCGGATTATCCTTATATAAAAAGGAAAAGATAAATAGAGTTAACCCTGTTGCCACCCACGCCCCGATGATCGTTGCATCCATTGCCTACCTATCCTCTAGGACTGCGAGCCCTGTTGTCGCGCCTGGCGCCTGAGTGTGAAGTAGAAAATGTTACAGAGCCCCACCAGGACGATAATCGCGACATGGGTTGCCGATTGCGCATCCATCCCCGCCACCGCCCGACCCTTCTGCCCGATCAGGCTTTCGTATTCCGCCGCGCCCCGCAATCCGCCGATCAACCCGTTGATCTGGCCGCTGCGCAGCAAGGGGTACAACCCCGGGGCAATCACGCCCGTGCAACCGCCGCCCAACTCGAATTTGTACTTATCCTTCCCGAAAACATACCAGGCCTCGACACCGGGATTCCCCGCTCCCAGACTGACCGCATAGGTGACGTCCTTCAGACTGCTGACCCCCTCCAGGACCGGCTGTCCCTTGGTCGGCTTGCCACCGTAGTCGCTGGGGAATGCGTTATAGAGATCCTGCCCCATGTTGATGATGACCGCCGTCCCTCCCGGGCTCCACCCGAGAAATATATAGTCCGAACCGCGTTGCTTACCGGACTCATTCGCGACCCTGGTCAGAAGTTCGTCGGCCATGCCCGTGCCGGACACCCACAAAGTCATCGCGACCACCCGGAGATTCTTCTTGAAGGCATGGCGGAGAATGGCCACGGCCTGCGGATAGAGCTCCGGCTTCGATGCGGGATCGAAATCGAGCGAAAGGAGGAACACCGACCGTTCGGGCAGGCTTTCGATGTGATCGTAGACGCCCCGCACTTCCTGAGAAATCTTGATAGGCAGACCGACCGGATAGAGCAGCGGCAAGAGGGTGCACAGGCCGATCACGACAAAGATAATCCGCCGGTCGATCTTGAGCATGCGTTCAGCGAAACTCATAAGACGTTCCTCGTGAAGCGTGAAGCGTATTTCGTCAGAATTTTGCGCTTCACGAGATACGAACGACGCTTCACGTTATTCCTTCCCTCCGCCCAAATACGACCGTTCCACGCCGAAAATGATCTTGAAGGACAGGGCCACCGCCCCCAGGCTGACGCCGATCAAAATGGCGCGGCGCACGGATGCGTTCAGCACATTCAGAATCCACTGGGAGATATCCCCGCTAACCGGGACGAGGTACTCACCTAACGGAACGCGGCCCATCATGACAATCACCGCGGCGATCAGGAGCACTGCGGCCTCCCGGCTTCTGGCGCGAAACGAGCGATAGGCTGCCGAGGCGATGAAGAACGCCAGGATGGCAAACATAGTCCCTTGCAGCGGGACCATCATGTAGTTGTACACCCAGCCGAATGCCGTCGAGACGCCCTCGACGCTCTCTTTGCCGTTGGCCCACAGGCCGACGGCCATCGTGCCCAACATACCGGCGTAGAGCACCACGCTGTAGCCCCAGCCGGCTTCTTTCCGCCGGATCTTGGCCGCATGGACATGGAACAGGCTGGTCACACCCAGCACGAGCGCAAAGCCGCCGATAATCTGGAGCCACTTCGTGGCGGAGGTGAGCAACTGCTCTGAGGCGGGATGCGGCACATAATACTGTCCCGCAAAGATCAGCCCGGTGATCATCGTGATCAGCAGCGGCATCTGTCGGCGTAGAAAGATCATTTCATATCCTTGAAGAAGTCGAGGAAGTACTGCGGCCAGGTAGCCTGCGTTGCGACACCCAGCGTGGCCAGCAGAATTCCGATCCCGATCACCGAGAGAATCATCGCTTTCCCGATGTCCTGGCCGCGCAAGGTCCCCAGCTGAACCGGCTCCCGCGACAAGTAGGCGCTCGCGGCATACAACTCTTCCCCGATCAACGTATAGTCGCAAGTGGTCACAAAGAACGGCAACTGATGGTCCGAGTCGGTTCCCGCGATCTGAATGGCGCCGGTACTCGCCCCGGTTTCCGTCAGCAGCAGCGCCTCGGCAAAATACGACCCCATGAAGAAATTGGCCGCCGGTTTCTTGCGCAGCATGATGCCGTCGACCGCGGCGGTATAGCTGAACTGATCGCTGGTAATGAAAAAGTTCGAGTCCTCTTTGAACAGATCGGGCTTCCCCGCTTCCAGATAGGCTTGTTTGGTGATCTCCTGACAGACGGCCATCGTAATGGGGTCGCGGTGCGGCACGAGCAACTCCGTTTCATAAGCCGCCGTCCTTTTTGCCACCCGCCCGAGAATCACGGCCGCCGCGATCGTCGAGGGATCGCTCATATCATGGGCACCGGTCAGATAGAGAATCGGCTTGCCCAATTCGGTGGAGCGGCCGATGGCTTCATCCACCGCGTCGAGGCCCGGGATGCGGCGAAGAAAGATTTCACTCCGTTTGGCTTGCGCGATGGAAAAAAATACCACGCCACCGAAGATCAGCGTCAACACGAGATTGTTCACCGAGTTCCAATTGAACCAGTTGGGAGCCGGCGTGGCTTGCATGAACGGTCCAACGGCTCGTTCCTCTCCCTTGAACATCGCCACGGTCACCGTGTAGGCCGTCCCGTCTTTCAGCTCGACACCCTTCCCATTTCGGATGGTGAACTGATGCCAGTTCCGTTCTGCCGTTCTGGTCCACCAGGCCCCCTTAGCGTCTTTCACCAGGCGAGTATGAGCCGGAAACTCGGCGACCACTTTCAATGCAGCAACATCCGTGGCACCAGCGTCGCCGACCAGCACCTGATAGCGGGCATCAGGGCTATCCAAAGAACCCGGCGCCCATTGTACGGTAAGACTTTGCCCCCCATCATTCGGCGTATCGAACACCTGTAGATTAGCCGGAGCTGTCAGCTGATCTTCAGCAAGGACAATGGCAGATGACACACCACAGACAATTATCAATATCAGGATGTTCAAAAAGACCATCCAGCAAGGCCGCAGCGAGTGAAGGGCCGAGGCGTACCCTCTGGGGTACGTTGAGGGTCTGAACGATGCGAGAACGACGCTGGGGGGCTTTTTCAACATCCAGTCACAAGCCTTCAATGACTTCGATATTGGTTCGCGGTACGACGGCGACCTGGCCGTTCGGGAATCGCACCTCCAACACGCGCGCGTCGCTTTCCGTGGGAATCTTCTGGAGATCGGAGGGAAGCGCCGAGACCTCTCCGATCTTGCCGAACAGCGGATCACGAATGATGCGAACCGGGTCGCCGATCCGGATGCCCTCGCGCGGCGGCGCCGCCGCTCCGGTCTGTGCCGCACCGGCGGGCTTCGCGATAATGATCTCGGGCCGGATGACACCGGCGCGAATCTGCGTGGCCCCTGAGATCGCCGCCTTCTCCCCGGCATGGGCGGAGAGGAGCGTAAAAGTCTTCTGCGCCATGGGGATCGTCCCGAACCCCTCCGTAAGAATCAGCGTGAACCCCACCTGCTCAGTTCCGGTGATGGCCACACCCAGATCGTATCCCAGCAACGCCCGGAGATCCTTGTCATGAATCCCTCCGACCACTAATCCGGCGACGCCGATTTCTTTCGCCCTAGCCATCGTTTCCGAGGACAGAAACGAGCCACCGACGACAATCTTCCCCTTCATGTCGGCCTTCACATGAGCCGGGGTCAGGGCTTCGTCCGGCGAAGAGACGGCAATCGCCAGGATACCGGAAGTCTCGCCGCCGATGCCGAAGATTCCCTGGACCAGACTACACTTCGCCTCGACCGTCACACCCTGGCGCGGATGCACCTCCACAATCGTCCCGTCCACATAGGCCAGCAATTCCAGCACGCGCGGCGGTTCACGGAGCAGCACCTGGCCCGTGATCGTCGAGAGCGATTCCACCGTTCCGGTGATCGGAGACTTGATCTCCGTTTTGAACCATTTAATCAGCGGCTTGTTTTCGGCCAGAATTTCATCCTTCCGGACTGACTCGCCCTCTTTCTTGATCAGATATTCTTTGATCTCATCCGGCGCGACGCCGAGCTGATTCGCCAGGTTCAACGGATAGACCTTGCCAGGCAACTCGGCTCTGGCCACCGGCTGATTGGATTGCACGCGATCACCGACCGCGACCAGTACGGTACCGGGCAACGGCAACTGCCGCCGCCGCCGGATGACGGTGTGCTCAGTGACGGTCAACCCTGGTGTGTATGAATGCGCCATAATCTTAAAGTCGTGATCGGTGATCAGTGATGCGTGATGGGTAGAGCAACACTACTCTTTCACAACTCTATACCCATCACCCTTCACGCATCACTTCTCGGATACAGATCCGCCGCCTTGAACCATTTCGTCAGCGCCGCGACACGCGCCGGTTCATCAACCGGTAGCTGCAGCGGCCGGCCACGACCGTCCAACAGGAGGCCGACGACACCGCCCTGCACTTCGCGGCTGACCGGTGCGCCGGCACCCTGCCCCAGGTTGACAGTCTTCGCCGGTTGCATCGTCAGCTTGGCCTTCTGATTCAGCCCGAGCGGGAAGAGTCGCAATTCGCCCATCTTCAGCTGATCCTTGACGACGCTTCCGTCGGGGAATGTGACTTCGTAGTCCGCCAACCGTTCGCCGTCTTTCAGTTGCCCGATCGGCGCCACACAGGTACCGAGATAGACCATGCAATCACGCACGAAGACATCCGTCGCCGCCTTTTCGTTGATCGTCGAGAGCACGCCCAGATGCGGCATCATGAAGATGCTGTCCACGGAGAGCATCGTGAACCCGAGCGGCTCATAGGCATCCACCATCATGAGCATCGACTGGATGCGGCGCGGGGCATGCGACAGGATCCCGCCACTCCCGACGATCAGATCCAG
>Ga0209253_10003777_pt1 | contig 13231 bp, 15 predicted proteins | sample FrelakmetBRP12BR_FD_187145 | JGI IMG/M metagenome (GOLD analysis project Ga0209253, IMG submission 187145) | Freshwater lake sediment microbial communities from the University of Notre Dame, USA, for methane emissions studies - BRP12 BR (SPAdes)... | ecosystem: Environmental > Aquatic >...
AATCATAGGACACTGTAATTCTAGAAGAACGAGACTAGACAATGAAAACGCACGGCACAAGTTTCATAAAGGTCGTTTCAACGAAAGTCTTCATGCTAGGAGATGTCGGCACGGTAACACTTGCTTAATCAGCATTGTAACCGGCTGCATCTCTTGGCAAATCATGGTTACGAGATCGTCAAAGCCACGATCTGACTGCGTCCACAATGAAAGATGCCCCATAATAGACTAGAATTGCGCCGAAAGCAACCAGGACCAGTCTATAGTAGCGTGACCCCACTAGGTTCTTGCCCTTCTTCGCAAAATGGGCAAGTGCCGTCAGGAATGCATAATCCATCCATACATGAGCCACATACATCAATAGTACACCGAAAATTGCAGCGAAGGCCAACGCCTGAATAATAAGTGTCGAACCTAATGTTAACCACCAGAGTATGAAGTAAGGGTTCAGACCAGTCAGTGCAACTCCTAGTATCAGGGAACTGGTGGGCAGCTTTCTTGATTTGCTGGTTTCGTTGGAGCTTGCTCTGCTCTTGACAGTTGCATAGATTTGCATCATCCCAAATCCAATCAGTCCAAAGCCTCCTACCAGTCCAATCACGGCTTTGATCAAAGGTTGGTTGGCAGCGGCCAGAAGACCAAAAGCCAAACCGAGCACCAAGGGAAACTCTACGATCATATGTCCAATTGCAGATGAAAAACCGGAACGAGCACCGTCCTTGCTTCCGTGCATTATTATGCCGAAGAACAATGGTCCAGGAGCGAGCGCACCTGAGGCTGTCACGGCAACGATTGTAACAATAAAACCGAAAAGATCCATTGTATACGAATCCTTTTGCTTGAATTCTCCCGTCGACGGGATTCAGCGCTGAGATTTCCCGCATACCGGGCAGCTATGTACTTCGCCGATAACTCTGCCACAGTATTTGCACCCTCTCATTGACGCATACTTCTTGCTCACGTTTGCGTCAATGTCCAGCAGTTTCAATCCACATCTGGGGCATGTGTGCTTTGTGGATAAGAAACCAGACTTTTGTTTTGCACAATATTTACACACAAACCCACCACATTTTTCACAATATCTTCCCACAATTGACTTCGTGTCTTCCGACACAAACAGTGAAAGTTGATGCTTCTCACATGTCATCCTCAAGCAATTCACACATACGTATTTTGAGAATTCTCCACAGTGTAAGCACGCCCAACCTTTCGATATCATACAATCTCGACAGACATTCTTCTGAAACCCTAGACCCGGAACCTTCGCTACACACGCGTCACAAAGGTAAACACGCCCACATTCAGTGCACTTGTATGATGCATCGATCGAAACCGGTTTGCCACATATCGGGCAGTTGTGCGCTCTCCTGTCCGTAAGGTCTGTCTTATCTTGTGGACGGGTAATCTGAAACCGGATCCCGCAGTGATCACATGAGTATTCGCCGGTTTTTTGCGTGTCTGAAGTCGCCGAACCACAATTGGGACACCGAAGCGGGAGAATACTCAATCAGAATCACCATTCTAGGTTTCTCAGATTAGTTACATATGTATTTGCATACCGGTCGGATGATGACTCCGAGGGCCAAGCGCCCAAGCTATGAAGTGCTTCTTCTTTTATCGTATTGTAACATCCACCCGCACGTACGTCCGCCTATTCATCCACTTACAAGTCTAGAGCGAAAAGTAAAATGTTTGAAGCGTGGAATAGGTCAGAGACAAGTTATGAGCCGCGAAGCGAGAGACAAGAGAATAGTGCAAAGAACAGTGAAGCTACCGCTTTTTGTCTTCTTTTTCCTATCATCTATTTATTTCATTTCATCTTTGTTTTGTTTTGCCCATCGTTTTGCCCGTCGTCGCCCGTCGCCCTCGATTGAATCCAGTTAAGCATTGCTCATCGCAAAAACGTCCGACAAAAACAGCGAATAACAACGTTACAGTTAACAACAAACCTTCCTTGTCAGAAAGAAAAGTGGAAAAAATGAATGGATTACAGGTTTTTCTTTGGCAACATCTAGCTAGTTAGCCGCTTCACATTCCTTTTCATTCTTGTTCTGTAAGTTCGGTATGCTTCTGCAGCCTTCCGATCCAATGGTCTAAGTGTTACTATTACCCATCGCCAAATCTGCTCGGTTTTGGTTCCCTCTTTTACTTTAGCTGCAATCTCATTGGCAACTTTTCTTGCATGTGCCTCTTTAGCTCCAGCCTTCTTCATGGATTTCTTTAGCTTAGCCTTGTCAAAATGCTCCGAACGCTTCCTCACTTTAACCAACGCAATCACCCTTCCTTATTCTCTTCATAATTCACTTAAGACATTGTATGTGGTTCCTCTGTTGCTTGGCGAAAAGGTTGCAGGAGTTGCAGTACAAGAACCTCGAAGTTCTTGACAACCCTAATTGCCTTAATCTTGTGAGTGGGGTGCGGATTCATTACTCGTACCCGCGAGGTTCTTGAGAACTGCAACTAGTGAGACTGAGCGCAATATGACGCTTCAACTTATTACTGTACAGCACATACGTCTTTGCCTACCGGTCGAAACGGAATGTCTGTGTACTGTGTACAATGCATACCCACTCGAAAGAAGATATTCCAGTTGTGCACAACTATGAAATAGAGCCCGAAAACGACAGAAAGACGCAGAGAAAACGATATTTTGTGCAGAGAAGAGAAAGAGATGAACACAATATGGTTCTAGCGCTGAATAAGAAGCATCGAGAGGAGATTATCAATCATTCTAAGGAGGTTTACCCATTGGAAGCTTGCGGTATGCTGGTGGGTTTTAGAGAATTAGAAAAAAGGATTGTTTTCGAAGTTCGAACATCACGGAACGTCTTGAATTCCTCGTCCAGTTACGAGGTTGATCCAGAGGTTGAGCTTCAAGTATTCATTGATGCGGAAAAAAAGTCTCTGGAAGTAGTTGGGATGTATCACAGTCATCCCCACTGGACTGCCACTCCATCGAGTGTCGACGCAGACCTCGCCTTCTTTGAAGATGTCTCATATGTAATCTACTCGGTTTCAGAGAATTCGATGGCGTCCTATGTCTGGAATGGCAGATCTTTCGAGCCAGAAGAGATTGAGATAAGATAGTTGTTTTCACATGTATCGATCATATCGCAAAACAGAAATCTAGTCAGAATGAATGTTGTGTGGTATGCCAAATGCCTGAACAGTCGCGAGAGTTAATGAAGAGACTTGGATTCTCAGATGATGAATGCTCAGTATACTTCAAGCTGCTTTCAAGTCCACAGGCAATTCCAATTGACAAGCTACTCTTGGAATCCGGCATTTCAACAGCCCAGGCAGAGCAGGCGATTAGAACACTTGCAGAAAGAGGCGCCGTGAAGACGGTCAGCAACGCGCTTGAACCTGTGGATCCTAACCCCATGCTGTCACGAGTGCTGGATGAGAAACGTTCGCAAGCAGAGCAGATGCTGATGAGTTATGAGGAAACGGCATCAGTACTCAGCAGGCAACTCGTCCCGAAGTATTCGGAAAGCAAGCTTGGAATCAAGCCGGAAGATATTGTGGAACCTCTGATCAGCCTGGAAGAGATGGAACTCCAGACTGTGAAGATAATCTCCAATGCTCAGCAAGAGATCAAGATTTTTGCGGAGACGTTTGGATGGTATGAGAAGGTTAGGGAAGAACTTTTCAAGGCTCATGACAGGGGGGTCAAGATCAGCATCCTGATGCAGGCCATGGATGATTCAGCTCAAAAACGAGCGAGCGAACTAGAATCGCTTGGGATTGAGGTGCGACACTGCGCCGAGGAATGGTGCCCGGTGCGTGGGACTCTAGTCGACGAAACTGAACTTGTATTTCTAATATGGGCCACAAAAAAGAAAGGTACACCTCGCCCCGCCTTCTACCGCCCTCACTACACAAGAAACCCCGGGCTCACAAGAGTCTTCTCGGATGCTTACAGAATATGGTGGCAAGAATGCAAAGTCAAATCTTCCCCGTAGATCCAACCTTTTCATTGGGCATTTGGAAGAAGAGCTGAAAATGAGATTTCCCCCGCCCAATGAGTATCATCCTAGGAGACAGCCCAACCTTTCTATGGGCCCTCACGGTGTTTCTCAAGGCGCTCTCCAAGTTCATCTTACCCAATGCCACGAATAGGTGTCCGCGACATTTGCAGTCAGAGCATCCAAAACCTTCGATCGGAACCCAAACGTTGCGATGCTTTTCGAACTGTGATGCGAGGCTACACTCCAACTTCTTCATTGACGGAGAGTACAAAATTGCTTTGATGCCTGCGGCTTTCTTTTTCAGAAGGTAGTCTATGTGCCAGAATCTTGTCTTATGCTTTCTCAGGTGCCTGAGTACACGTTTCTCCAATGACTTAGTGTAGGGTCCCATGGCTGATCCAACGTAGATGTAGAAACCCCGGGGGACAACGAAGTTCTTCTTCCTAGTTCTGATCAGTGTCTTCTCTGCTAGGAAAATGATCAGTGTGTAAATGCCTTTCATTCAATATGGCACCATGTAAGCTCATCTGAGGCTACTGACGAGATTCATGTTGGCCTACCATTTGGGATTCTCGCCATCAACATTATGCCCGAATTTCATGGTTGCTCAGAAACTATTTAGAGTCCAAATAGTAGACAGGTTGAATATATCTTCGCGGAAGTGCACTTCGATGAAGGCTCTGATACTCGCCGGAGGATACGCTACGAGGCTTAGACCTCTCAGTTGGACAAAACCAAAGCTTCTCTTTCCAATTGCAGGCAGACCCATGCTTGAAAGAACTCTGAAGATTCTCTCGAAGGCGGGAGTTGATACCGCTGTTCTCGCCGTGAATTTCATGGCTGACGAATTGAAGAAACACTTTGGCTCGAAGTATGGACGAATGAAGATACAATATTCGCGCGAACGATGCCCCCTAGGCACCGGGGGACCCATAAGACTTGCCAGGAAACTGTTGGGCTCCAAAGAACCCTTTTTCGCGATGAACGGTGACATCTTGTATGAAGGAGACTTATCGAGCATGGTCAAGAAACACGAGCAGGAGAATGTGATCGCCACGATCGCTCTTCACACGGTTGAAGATGCCAGCCGTTTCGGACTCGTCGAAGTGGACGATAAGATGCATGTGTCAAGTTTCACGGAGAAACCTGAAAATCCTGAACTTGAGCGAGGTTTGATAAACGCTGGAATCTACCTGATGTCGCCAGCGATATTCAAGTACATCCCGTCTGGTAGGAAAGTGTCGATTGAAAGAGAGGTATTCCCACTCTTGGCCCGAGAATGTAAAATACTTGGGTACGAGTTGAAAGGGTATTGGACCGACATCGGCAAGATCAGTGATTATCTCGAAGCCAACTTTTCAACTCTCAAGATGGAAGCGCCAAGCGAACCGATAGTGCGGAAAGGAGCGAAGGTCTCACCCAATGCGGTTCTCAACTCTCCATGTCTAGTAATGAAGAAAGCGACCATTGCTGATGGAGCGGTAGTAGGGCCTTTCGCGGTTGTTGGAGAGGGTTCGACGATCAAGGAAGATACAAACCTCGAAAGATCTGTTCTGTTCAACAATGTATGCATGGAGAAATCTGCGAAGGTCACTGGTTCAGTGATTAGTGATGGAGTCTACTTATCACATGATGTCAAATTGGGGGATGGAACAGTGATTGGATCGGGAGCAGTGGTAGGTCCAGGAGTGAAACTTGAGGGAGGCGTTAAAGTGTGCGCCTTCAAAGAAATCAATCAGAGTATTACAGGTCCGGCGAACATTTGTGGCTGAGAATTGAATGGAGATTTGATATTGGAGATTCGAAGACTTTTTGGAACAAATGGAGTGAGAGGCGTCGCGAACGTTGACCTCACACCTGAATTCGCAATAGAACTCGGCGCCTCCATAGGCACATTCTTTGATGGCGGAAAGTTGCTTGTGGCCAGAGACGGCAGAACGAGTAGCGTGATGCTTCTCGAAGCCACAGCCTCTGGGTTGATGCAGTCCGGTTGCGATATTCTGGATATCGGATTGGCTCCTACACCAGCGCTCCAATATGTGACCCGCCTCAGCGACGTGAGTGGAGCCGTGATGATTACGGCCAGCCACAATCCTCCCGAGTACAATGGAATCAAGGTGATTGACAGGGATGGAGTTGAGCTCGAGAGGGAGAAGGAAGTTGAGATTGAGAAGATCTATTCGACAAAGGGTTGGAAGCCAAAAGACTGGAAGAATATTGGAATTAGGAGTTCAAAGTCCGGCGCAATAGACGAGTATAGGGAGGCGGTAAAGTGCCACGTTTCTGAAGAATGTATTCGCGCCGCGTCGTTGAAGGTTGTTGTTGACCCGGGCAATGGAGTAGGGGCGCTCGTAACTCCATATCTGCTACGTGAGCTGGGTTGCCAAGTCTACACGATAAACGCGAACGTGGATGGTCAGTTTCCCGGTCGACCACCAGAACCTGCCATACAACACCTATCGACACTTTGTGCAGCTATGAAAGCCTTTGGAGCCGACTTAGGTGTTGCACACGATGGAGATGCTGACAGAGCCGTCTTTGTCGACGAGACCGGTATGGCACATTGGGGTGATAGAAGCGTTGCCTTGGTCGAGAAGTATTTCCTTATGGAGAACCCGGGTGAGACGGTTGTGACTCCGGTCAGTTCGTCGGTGGTTATCGAGGAAGTTGCTCAGGCTCATGGGGGGAAAGTGGTCTGGACGCCTGTAGGCAGCATAAATGTTTCCAGAACCATGCTCAAGATAGGAGCGAAGTTTGGCGGAGAAGAGAATGGCGGCATTTTCTATGGCCCACATATCGCCGTCAGAGACGGCGCGATGGCTGCAGCGCTCGTTGTAGACATAATGTCCAAGACCAGAAAATCGTTGTCCACGTTGCTCAATGAGCTACCCAAACACCACTCATCGAAGAGCAGAGTCGCTTGCCCGAATCCTTTGAAGGACAAGGTCTTGGAGAGACTTAGACAAGAGACACAAAAATTCAAGGTCGAGACTTTGGACGGTGTAAAGATTTGGTTTGAGGACAGAAGTTGGATACTGATTCGTCCAAGTGGAACTGAACCCATCTTCAGACTCTTTGCTGAAGCAGGGACCGGAGAAAAAGTATCCGCATTGATTGAAGAGTACTCCAAGATTGTCGATAGGATTGTGAAAAGCAGTTAGTTGGCGGGTCTTGTGCAACCGGAAACGATTCTTCTATATGCATTGATCCCGCTTTCAGCTTTCGTCGTGACATTTCTTTCAACCCCTAGAATAGCAAGGGAAATGCTAGCCATCAGAAAGACTGGAACCGACATTCACAAGACTTCTAGACCAGAGATTCCAGAGATGTGCGGCATCGCAATAATGGTGGGTACGATCGTTTCCATCCTGCTCGCAGTGTTGATCTTTCCAGACCGTGTGGTTGAGTTTGCAGCCTTTCTCCTAGGACCAATTATTGCTGGAATTGTCGGCATCGTTGATGACCTGCGACCACTAAACCCCAGACTTAAACCAGCACTAACGGCCCTGGCAGGCATTCCCATACTGGTTTTAGGAGTGTATTCCCCTCATCTGGATCTTCCTTTCATCGGAGCCGCACGTTTGACATTGATCTATCCGATCATGGTCTTGTTTGCCATTGCGGTTCCATCAAACGCCGTCAACATGATGGATGTCTTCAATGGAGCTATGCCGGCGACGTGTAGTCTGATATCTGTAGCCGCTGCTGTCTGCTTGGTCATCTCGGGACGAGTTGAAGAAGCCGTGTTGCCGTTGGCGCTGATGGGCGCTTTGCTCGCGTTCTACTACTACAATCGGTATCCAGCCAAAGTTTTCGCGGGTGATGCCGGGAGTCTGTTCACCGGAGCGGCTCTGGGTTCGATAGCTGTGATTGGAAGGATCGAGGTAGCCACTGTGGTGGCTATGATGCCACACATTATGAACGCTTTCTATGGTTTGTTCTCTGTAGGAAGACTGTACGAACATCGTGAAGTCAAGGCGAGACCGACTGTGCTCCGACAAGACGGAGTTTTGGAAGCTACGAGTGAGAAATCGGCTCCCGTCACTCTTACCAGGCTGATACTCGCCGAAGGACCTCTAAACGAAAAGAAGATAGTTGATGTGATGGTTCTACTTACAGCGTTTTCGGCGATTCTTGCAGTACTAACTCAATTGTTTGTTCTATGGTGAGACGCCTTTGTCTAGGATGCTCTACCTCACAGGAATTCTACTGCTCGTATGGTTCTCCTTAATCTTGGGTGTGTGGGTCATAAAACTGATGGTTCCAATTACCCTTCCGTGGCCCGGACTTCACGTCAGGGCTGGATTGTCGATTGCCAAGGCAGTGGTAGGTGTCTTGATGGTTGCCTTGTGGTTGTACATTTGGAAGTTTGTTTCGGACAACTACTTTGCGAGAGCCATGAGGAAACGTGGTATGGAACTGAAGTAGTCACATTACTTCTCGTACTTTGTCACATGGTTAGCTATTACGGAAATTGGGTCCTCCATACTCTTCAGAAGCTTCTGCGACAAAGCTCGATTCTTCTTCAAGAGTTTTCTATCGAACATCATCTTGATAGATGTATTCACCAAATGTTTCGGGTCGAGGCTTCTGTACACTAGTCCGAGCCTGATGAGATACTTTTCGACAATCGTTGGTTCGCCGGGATACACTGATGCTGATGGAATGCCCAGAAGCGCAGCCTCAGCGGTCATGGTTCCTCCAGCTCCGATGCACAATGAGCTTTGCGCTAGTAAGCTTGGTCCGTCTATGATGTTCCGCGTGACAATCACGCTTTTTCCAAATTTTTCCCATTTGTTCGCGAACTCATGGCCGTAGCGACTTACCACCACGATCTGCAGATCCTTGTCTACGCCTAGCAGGTTGTTGACAACATCTTCGGTAATAGATCTCTGGCCAAGTCCGTCCTGAAGGAGGTATGCCGCGTATGTCTCCTCAGGGCGGATAGTAACTATCGGTTTATCCTTGCTAAGATTCAGGTCCTTCAGCACTTTCTTATCGGGCCTCAAACCCTTGATCCAAACAACTGGATCGATTGCTCTGTAAGTTGTGATATTGTTGGAGGAGATTCCGTATCTCGTCCATGTTTTCTTTGGAATAATCCATGGTGTGAAAAGCTGTTTGGACAATGGCACTGACAGTCTTGACACAGCGACTGCGTGTGGAGAGTCGCTGACACAGTAGTGTGGTATGGATAGCCCGAATGCAACTCTGGCGGCTTCCACGGAAGAAAAGGAAATGGCTAGCGAAGGTTCTACTCGTTTTATCTGTTTTGCTAGTGACGCAATCCTCTGTGCACTTGCTCTAAGTTTCTTGAAAACTGAAGCGCCACCGTGTTCGCCGATGACCTTCGCTTTGTAGCCTTTCATTTCAAGTAGCTGGTTCACTTCTCGATAGCGTCTCGTTGTTAGGAATACTTCATGGCCATTCTTTTCAAGCCGTGCGGTTAGAGCGCCCAGGAAGAGAACTTGCTTTGGCGTAAGAACATCAATCCATATCTGCATTTGTTCTCATCCCACAACTTACACAATGTCACTTCTGTACGTCATTCATTCGGATCTACTATGCCTATAGAGTTTCTCACTGGGTTCAATGTTGTGTTTCAACATTAGAGAGAAAGAACATTGTTTGTTTGGCAATCCATAAATAGACCACGAAATCCAGTATTGAGTCCCTTACTATCATTTCAACATGTTAAGTGACCTTTCTTGGCAAACATCATGACTCTCCCAGCAATCGAGATCAGAAGAAAGCTGCGATCTGGAGATCTCCCTGTCGCAGTTGTGGGTTTGGGTTGGATGGGGCTTCCGACTGCTTGTCTTCTGGGAAACATTGGAGCCAAGGTTGTAGGTTCGGATACGAATGGGAAAATTGTTGAAAGCGTGAATAGAGGTATCTCACCATTGCCCGAGCCAGGACTGGGGCAATATGTGAAGAAACTTTCCAAAGAGGGAAAGTTAAAGGCGACCACAAAGACTGAAGAAGCTGTTCGGGAAAGCACAATAATCTTCCTTATCGTGCCGACCCTTATTGATCGACAGAAGAAGCCAGACTACTCGTCAGTTGAGAATGCATGCAGAGAAATTGGAAAAGGACTTCAGGAAGGGAGCTTAATCATTTTTGAGAGCACATGTGGACCTGGAATCACCGAGAGAATCGTTAAGCGAACCGTAGAAAAACACTCGGGACTGAAGGCTGGAGAAGGTTTTGGCCTGGCCTACAGTCCAATGAGGGCTATGAGCGGCAGCGCTTTGAGGGATCTCTGTCATTATGTTAGAATAGTTAGTGCGATTGATTCCAAGAGTCTTGAAGCTGCAACGGAAGTTTTGAAGACTTTTGTTCGAGGCGAGATTCACCCAGTCAGCGACATTAGAACCGCTGAAGCGGCGAAGCTATTCGAGACAATCTATCGCGACACAAATATCGCCTTGGCGAACGAGTTCGCAATGTACTGTGAGAAAGCCGGAATTGACTACATGGAAGCCAAGAGAGCCGCCAATACTCAGCAGTATTCTCATCTGCATTGTCCCGGAATAGGTGTCGGTGGACACTGTCTTCCAGTTTATCCATATCTCCTAGAAGCCGAAGCGGATGATTTAGAAGAGAATATGAAATTGATCAAAGTGGCTCGGGAGATCAATGATGTCATGCCGAGGCATACGCTCAGACTCGCTGCGAGCGGTCTCAGGGTGGCTGGAAAACCTGTGGCCCGATCTAGGATTACGGTTCTGGGAATTACTTATAGGGCGAATGCAAAGGAGACGAGGTTTTCGCCTTCGGTTGAACTGGTCGATCTTTTGAAGCGCAGGGGCGCTCGAGTGACCGTGTTCGATCCGAGGTACACGTCCACCGAGATTAAGCAGATGGGTTATGACGCGAAGCCGACGATCAAGATGAGTGTAGAGAAGGCTGACTGTGTGATCCTGACCGTGCCGCATGATGAGTTCAAGCAGTTGAAGATTAATGATTTGATTTCTGCGATGGCGAAACAGTCGGTAATAGTTGATGGTTCTCACCTGTTTGATCCTAAAGCGATCGAGAAGGCTGGCGCCATCTATCGCGGAATTGGAACGGGAACTTGGGCGAAATGAAAAGGCTTGGAGTGGCGGTCATAGGGTCAGGGTTTTGGGGACGCAACCACGTTCGAGTACTCAGCAGCCTCAAGCATGTGAAGGTTGTTGGCGTCTGTGATATAGATCCAAGACAGGCGAAAGCTGTTGGAACGAAATACGAGGCCCAATACTGCACGAACATAGATGAAATCCTATCACGAAAGGAGATCGATGCTGCAACCATCTGCACTCCAACCACGACGCACAAGGAAGTGGCGATCAAGGCGATTGAGGCTGGCAAGGACGTGTTTGTGGAGAAGCCTCTTGCAAGCACAACTGAAGAAGCTAGAGAACTGCTCTCGATCGCCAAGGAGAATGGAGTCAGCGTAGCTGTAGGTTTTGTTGAACGTTACAATCCCGCCGTGAGATACATCAAGCGACTCGTTGACAAGAGGGCTTTGGGCAACATCATCTTAGTGATTGCCCGAAGGGTCACCAGGTGGCCGGTAAGGATAGGAGACGTGGGAGTGACGAAGGACTCCGCCATTCATGACGTGGATATTATGCGTTATCTGGTTGGTGGCGATGTGAAGACCGTATACGCTAGGACTGGGAGTCTCGTTCACAAATACGAGGACTTCTCAGAGATCCTCCTCCACTTCTCGAAAGGAGAGGTCGGGTTCATAGACGCCAACTGGTTGACGCCGCGCAAGATTAGGACTTTGACGATTACGGGAAGCGAATCAACAGCCACATTGGATTATGTGACTCAGAAGATTGTTGTGGAGGATTCGAAGAGGTCTGTTATGCCTAAAGTAAAATGGGAAGAGCCGCTTCGACTCGAGTTGGAGAGTTTCGTGTCATCGATATTGGCTGGAAGACAGCCTTCGGCTTCAGGTGAGGATGGGTTGAAAGCGCTTGAGGTCTGTGAAGCGGCTCTGGAGTCCGGTGCAACTGGACAAGTTGTTCAGATCAGCTGATTATTGCTTTTCACTTGAAGCCATACGTTGCCTGAACGTTCGCGGTTATCGTCAGTGGTCCGGGCACAATCGGTGTTTCTACGTCCGCGGATGCTGCTCTCGCGTATGGAGCAATTGGATACTCATATCCAAGCGAGATCGATGTCGGCCCGATCAATTGGACGCCTAGTGATGACGCGATGGTTTTGGCTTTGGAGTCTGCATCTTTCACAGCTTCTTTTATGGCCTCATTTCTGAATTCAGCTTCCTTGCCCTCTGACAGCGTGAAGTATACGCTTGAAACAACGTTTGCTCCGCCAACGACCGCAGTGTCGATAATCCTACCCACAGATGTGACGTCCGTCAATGTGACCTGTACCTCATTCCTTGCGATGTAGCCGACGATCTTGGGTGGCTCGGCACTCTTCTCAGGGTACTGGATGACTGGCTCGACGCTGTAGCTTGTCGTCTTTATCTGGTCCATGGGTATGCCTGCATCCGTTAATGCCTTGATGACTTTGTCCATCTTGTTGGAGTTTGACGTGAGAGCGTCTGATGCCGTAGTGGCCTCGGTCCATACGGCGAATGAAACGTGAGCCCTGTCAGGGGATGCTGTAACGGTTCCGACACCTGAAACGTTGATGGTTTTTGTCTGCTCTCCACCTGGACCTACAGAGGAAACCCTAGAGAATTGATTTATGATGGCGTATGCCATGATTGAATTCACGACGAGGAAGGCTATGAATACTATGATTAATAGTGTGTAGAGTCTTTTCTCGGTTTGAGCTTGCATGTATACACCTCCTTCAAGTTTGTGATGGTTTGTGGATGGGTTGGGCGCGCATATAATGTCATTTGTTGGAACGAGTTGTTCGGGAATCAGAACAGGCGTATCGGCAAAGGCTTACATATGCAGTGGCTGAAACGGGTGTAGGAAGAATCTGATGGGGGACTGAAGTTGAAGAAGACGCTCATGGATATTCTGGCATGCCCGATATGTAAGAGCCATCCGCTTGAGCTTCATGTTTTCGAAGAGAAAGATGAGATAGTTTCTGGGCTGCTCATCTGCGCATCGTGCAACCGTTTCTATCCAGTAATAGATGAGATCCCTCACATGTTGCCTGATGATCTTAGAGAACGAAACGAGGATCTGAGGTTTCTGAAGATCTGGGAGAGCAAGGTTCCAAAGAAGATACTTGAAGAGGGAAAACCATTCAACCTGAAACAATAGTCATGGCACAGCTCTCTC
>Ga0209253_10003778_pt1 | contig 13230 bp, 9 predicted proteins | sample FrelakmetBRP12BR_FD_187145 | JGI IMG/M metagenome (GOLD analysis project Ga0209253, IMG submission 187145) | Freshwater lake sediment microbial communities from the University of Notre Dame, USA, for methane emissions studies - BRP12 BR (SPAdes)... | ecosystem: Environmental > Aquatic >...
GCCACCTGCTCGAAGTTATCGAGGATCACCAGGCAAGGTCCGCGGCCGGCGATCGCGGCGCCGAGCCTGGCGACCGGGTCGCCCTTGTCGAGTGGCACGTCGAGGCCGTGCGCCACGGCGCTGGAGATGCCGTCGAGACTGCGCGCCTGCGACAGGTCGCAGAACCAGACGCCACCCGGATAGTCGCCGAGCCAGGTCCAGCCGAAGCGCGTCGCCAGCCGCGTTTTGCCGCTGCCGCCCATGCCGAGCACCGAGACCAGCCGAGCGCCGCCCGCGAAGCGGTGGGCCAGCTCGAGCAGCGGCTCGTGCCGGCCAACGAAGATGTCGCGCTCGGCGGGCAGGCTGTGCCGGATCTCGCGCACCGGCAGCCACAGGTCCTCCCTCCGCACGACGCGGTAGACCTTGGCGCTGTCCGGCGGCGGGGTGAACGGCGCGTCGTCGTCGCCAGCCTCGAACAGTTCGAGCGGCTCGGCCACGCCCTTGATCCGCCAGTGCCCGTGCGACTGCAGCCGCACGGAGGTCCGACCGAGCGCGGCCGTTGCCGCTGCGGTCAACAGCGTCTGGCCGCCCAGCGCAACCGACATCACGCGCGCAGCGGTCGGCTTGGCCAGGCCCTCGACTTCGATCGGCTTGGCGCCGAGCGCGACGTCGACGGCACTGTTGCGGCGAAGGATGACCGGCCCGACATGCAGACCGGCACGCGCGCGCAGGGGAACGTCGAGACTCGCCAGGGCACGGTGGTACGCCAGCGCATAGCCGAGCGCATCGGCAGCCCGATCGAACAGCAGCAGGAAGCCGTCGGTGCGGTCGATCTCCAGCCCACGCCACACGTGCAGCAGGTCGCGCGCCGCGCGGTCATGCGCCGTCCACAACGAAGCGGCCGCCTCGTCGCCCAGGCGCTCGAGCAGCTGCGTGCTGTCGACGACGTCGGTGACGAGCAGCGCGCGGATGTCGCTCATGCCCACAGCGCCCCCACCGTCACGCGTCATCGTCCTGCCACTGCCGGCCCCCGCAAGGCTGATGCCCGCGGAAGTTCCCGTCATCGCCGCGCGCCGTGTCTATGCGCAGTCGGTGACGCGACTCGGGAAGGAACGGGCGCCAGTGCGGCGCCCTCGCCGTGCGCAGTCGCGTCAGCCGCTGATATAGGCCCAGCCTTCCTTCTGCCGCTTGATGATCTGTCCGAGTCCCGCCGGCACGTAGCCGATGTCGGGCAGCATGTCCTGCTTCGTCAGCTTCTGCCGGCTCATCGTGACTTCGCAGGCCTGCAGCTTGGCGCCACGTGTCAGCGTGGCGGCAACGCGCGTGGCCAGCGGCGAGTCGAACTTGACCATGCCGATTCCCCAGCCGAGGGCAACGATCTCGATCTCCACGTTGTCCTTGCCGTACAGCTCCTGCAGGTTTTCGACGTAATTCAGCGCCTGGTTCCAGATGCGCGGCTCGGGCGTGCTGATCTGGATGATGATGCGTTCCTTGGCCGGAGCAGGGGCCTGCGCCGCAGCCTGTCCGGCGAGCATTCCGCCGAACAGGAGCACGGCTAGCAAAGCGAGCATGCGTCTCATCGGTCTGTCTCCTCGTAGCTGGAAGTCATTCGGCGAATCAACGCGTGGCACGCCGCTTCGCGCTGTATCCCCCGTCCCGCCTGCGATCGACGATTCGATCGGGCTGCAGCAAGCTAACCGATGTTGGGCATCGTGTCCGCTCCCTTTCAACGTCGGCGGCCCGTATCGCAACGCAGTACGCGCAATCCCGGGCTGGAAACGCCTTCCACTGCCTCCGCGGAAGGCATGCGTGCCAACGGCACCTACTCCGCCCGCAGGGCCTCGACCGGGTCGAGCCGCGAAGCCCGGTGCGCCGGCAGCACGCCGGCGACCAGTCCGATCAGCGCGCTGACGGCAACCGCCAGCACCGCGTAGAGCACCGGCGTCTCGACCGGCAGCGCCGGCACCGCCATCCGCAGCACCTGCGCCAGGCCGAGGCCAGCGGCGAGGCCCATCAGGCCGCCGAGCACCGCCAGCACCACCGCCTCGCCGAGGAACAGACCCAGGATCGTGCGCCGCTCGCTGCCCAGCGCCACCATCAGGCCGACCTCGTTGGTCCGCTCGGCGACGGCGATGGTCATGATGGTGACGATGCCCACCGAGCCCACCAGCAGCGAGATGCTGCCCAGCGCGGCGACTGCCATGGTCAGGATGTCGAGGATGTTCGACAGCGTGCGCAGCATCTCTTCCTGCGTGGTGATGGTGAAGTCCTCGCGGCCATGGCGCGCGGCCAGGATGTTCCTGGCCGCCTCGACCACGGGTGCCACGGCGGCACCTTCCTGGTAGGACAGGTGGATCTCGGACAGCCCGTCGCGGTTGAACAGTTCGAGCGCGCGCGCCGCCGGGATGAAGGCGGTGTCGTCCAGATCGATGCCGATGAACTGGCCCTTCGACTCGAGCACGCCGATCACGCGGAACTGCAGGCCGCCGATGCGCACCTTGGCGCCGAGCGCGTTCTCCGCGCCGAACAGTTCGCGCTTCAGCGTCGTCCCGAGCACCACCAGGGCGCGCGCCTGCGCCGGCTCCTCCGGCGGCAGGAACTGGCCGATGCGCACCTTCATGTTGAACACGTGGGTGGCGGCGCTGCTCACGCCGTAGACGGTGGTGCGACGCGTCCGCCCGCCGAAGGCCACTTCGGCGTTGCCCCACGAAGTCGGCACCGAGCCGACCACGTTCGGCACCCGCTCGAGCGCGAGCGCGTCGTCGATCGTCAGCGGCCGCACCGAGGTCGGCAGCCCCGACGGCGGCCCACCGCCGACTTTGACCTTGCCCGGCGCGATGCCCACCACGTTGGTGCCGAACTGCGAGAACTCGGCGAGCATGTAGCGGTGGATGCCTTCGCCGATCGAGGTCAGCAGGATCACCGCGGCGATGCCCACCGCGATGCCGGACAGCGTCAGGAAGCTGCGCATGCGGTGCGCGGTGATCGCGCGCAGCGCGAGGAAGACAGAGTCGCGGGCGATCATCGGCGCGCCAGGGCGAGCACGGGGTCGAGCGCCGCAGCGCGGCGCGCGGGCATGACGCCGAACAGCACGCCGGTGACGAGCGCCGTGCCCAGTGCGGCAAGCACCGCCCAGTCGGGCGGATAGGCGGGCAGCGTCGGGTAGAGGTAGCGGATCACCCACGCGCCGACGTGGCCGAGCGCATAGCCGGCCAGCGCGCCGGCCAACGACAGCAGCGCCGCCTCGACAAGAAACAGCAGGCGGATCGTGCCGTGGCTTCCGCCGAGCGCCTTCATCAGGCCGATCTCGGCGCGCCGCTGCGTCACCGACACCAGCATCACGTTCATCACCAGGATGCCGGCCACCGCCAGGCTGATCGCCGCGATGCCGGCCACGCCGAGGGTCAGCGTACCGAGCAGCCGGTCGAAGGTGGCGAGCACGGCGTCCTGCGTGATCACCGTGACGTCCTCCTCGCCGCCGTGCCGCTCCTTGAGGATCGCCGCGGTCTGCCGCTTGGCGGCCTCGATCGCCGAGCGGTTGCGCGCCTCGACCAGGATGCGAAACAGCGTGTTGGTGTTGAACATCGCCTGCGCCAGCGCCACCGGCACGATCGCCAGTTCGTCGGTGTTCATGCCCAGGCCGCTGCCGCTGGCGGCCAGCACGCCGATGACGCGGAAGCGGCGGTCGCCGATGCGCACGAACTGGCCAAGCGGCGGCTCGGCGCCGAACAGATCCGTGCGCAGCTTGGCGCCGATCACCATCACCGACGAGCCGCGGTCCCAGTCCTCGAACGGCAGGAATTGTCCCTGCGCCAGCGTGAAGCGGCGCACCTCGAGCAGTTCGGCGGTGGAGCCGAGCACCATCGTGTCGCGCAGACGTCCGCCAACGCTGATTTCCGAGGTGCCGACCAGGATCGGCGCCGCCCGCAGCGCACTCGGCACCCGCGCCACCGCGCGCGCATCCTCGACCGTCAGGTCGCGCGGCGTGGTGGTGATGGCACTCGCCGGATTGACGCCGCCGGTGGCGGTGCGGCCCGGCAGCACGATCACCAGGTTCGAGCCGAGCGAGGTGAACTCGCGCACCACGTAGCGGCGCGCGCCGTCGCCAAGCGCCGTCAGCACCACCACGGCGGCGACGCCGATGGCCATCGCCAGCGTCAGAAGGAACGTGCGCAGCGGGTTGCCGGCGGCGGCGCCGAAGGCGGATGCGAATACGTCGCGCGTGCGCATCAGCCCGCCTTGCCGGCCGCCGCGGACAGCGCATCGTGCGCAGTCTCGTTGCGCGTGTCGCGCCTGATCGCGCCGTCTTCCATGTAGATCTTCCGGTGCGCGCGCGCGCCGATGCCCTGGTCGTGCGTCACGACGATCAGCGTCACGCCGCCCTCGTGCAACTCCTCCAGCAGGCGCATCACCTCGTCGCCGGTGGCCCGGTCGAGGTTGCCGGTCGGCTCGTCGGCGAGCAGCATCGCCGGCTGCATCACCGTGGCGCGGGCGATCGCCACCCGCTGCCGCTGGCCGCCCGACAGTTCGTCCGGCTTGTGCCGGGCGCGGTCGGCGAGGCCGAAGTCGGCCAGCGCCTTCTCCACCCGTGGCGCGCGTTCCGAGGCGGGGATGCCGGCGAGCATCATCGGCAGCGCGATGTTCTCGGCGGCGGTCAGCCGCGGCACCAGGTGGAAGCTCTGGAAGACGAAGCCGATGCGCCGGCTGCGCACGCGCGCCTGCTCGGCCGGCGACAGGGTGGTGATGTCGCGTCCCTCGAGGTGGTAGCTGCCGGCGGTGGGCGAGTCGAGCAGGCCGAGCACGTTGAGCAGGGTCGACTTGCCGGAGCCCGACGGCCCCATCACCGACAGATACTCGCCGGCGTCGATGGCGAGATCGATGCCGGCCAGCGCGTGCACCACGCTGTCGCCCAGATGGAAGACGCGCTCGATGCCCGCCAGTTCGATCTGCGGGCTGCCTTCTTTAGTCACGGCACTCACTTGCCCGCGCTGCCGGCTTCCTCGACCGCCGCCGCACCGGCCTTCACGCCCTCGCGCTCGAGCGAAGTGACGATCCTGTCTCCCACGGCGAGCCCGTCGACGATCTCCGTGAACTCCCAGTTGGCCACCCCGGTCTTGACCTTGCGTTCGGCGATCTTGCCGTCGGCGAGCACCAGGACGCGGCCGCCTTCGAGCAGCGTCGAGGTCGGCACGCGCACCACGTCCCGGCGCACGTCGAGGATGATCTCGACGTCGGCGCTGTAGCCGACCAGCAGGCGGCCGGGGGAGGCCGGGTCGTCGAAGATCGCCTCGATGTCGACGGTGCGCGCCTGCTTCTCCACGGCCGACACGTACGGTGCGACGCGCTTGACCTTGCCAGGGAACGACTTCTTCGGCAGCGCGTCGAGCGTGATGCGCACCGGCTGGCCGACGGCGATCTTCGGCGCGTCGACTTCGTCCATCGGCGCCTTCACGTACAGGCAGGAGTCGTCGATCAGGTCGATCGCCGGCGGCGTGGCCACGCCCGGCGGCGATGGCGTCGAGTACTCGCCGACCTCACCGACGATCTTGGCCACCGTGCCGTCGAACGGCGCCACCAGCACGGTGCGCCCCTGCACCACGCGGGTGACGTCCACCCGCGCCTGCGCCTGCGCGACGTCGGTCTTCGCCGTCGCGCAGGCCGCGCTGCGCGCATCCGCCTCGACGCGGGCCGCGTCGTAGGCGCTCTCGGAGATGAAGCCTTGCTTGAACAGGTCGCGCCGGCGTTCCGCCTCGCGCACGGCGTTGTCCGCCACCGTGCAGGCCTCGACCACGCGCTTGCGCGCCGTGTCGAGCTGCGCCGCCGCCAGCCGCTGCTCCGCCTGCTGGTCGGCGTTCCACAGCTGCATCAGCAACTGCCCTTTCTTCACGCGGTCGCCTTCCTTGACCGCCAGCACCTCGATCCGGCCACCGGCGATGGTCGACATCTTGGTGCGCAGGCAGGCCTCGACCGTGCCGGCGCGGGTGTTGGAGATGGTCGCCTCGACCGTGCCGCGACCGACCTCGGTCAGCACGACCTTGACCGGCTTCGGCCGGCCAAGCCACCAGACCAGCGCCGCGAGCGCGGCGACGATGACGATGCCGATGAGCACCCGGCGCGGCCAGGGGTTTGCGGAGGGGTTCTTCATTCTTGGCAGAGCCCGCGAAGGCAGACGCGCAGCGGTTTAGCACAAACCGCGCGTGCGCGAGCCCTTCGTCCCCCTGCCGCCATTTCCGCCGCGGGCCCCTCTGACGAGGATCAATGAGCCGTTGCGACCGCTCGGTGCATCGGCAGGACAACAGGGCCTGAGATCGCCAGCGGCGCTGCCGGAAGTTCGGGCGTCAGCTCGGTACGATGAAGGTGGACCAGCATCGCACTCGTTCGCTCGGCCTTTGCTGGCTGGAGGCGGCCAATGCCATCCACGCCCGCAACGATCACGTTGGGCCGCAGCATGTCCGCGCTATCGATCGGCTCGCCGAGAGGCTGTGGAGATCCGGCGATGCCTAAACCTCTCGGCTGTGCCTCAGCAAGCACGCCGCAAAGCGAACTCTTCCCGCAGCGCTCTGGCTGCCGACTGCGCAGTGGAAGGTGGTATCTTGGCCAGCGAACCGGAACCGAGCCGACCATGGACTGGACGACCTGCATCACCACCAATCCGGAAATCATGCACGGCGCCGCCTGCTTCCGCGGCACGCGCATCCCCGTGTCCGTCGTCCTCGACAACCTGGCCGACGGTCTGATGCCCGAGCAGATCCTTCAGCAATACCCGTCGCTGAAGCCGGAGCACATTGCCGCCGCGCTGGCCTACGCGGCCGACCTGGCCCGGGAGCGCATCGTTCGGATGCCCGCCTGAGCTGCGGCCGTGGCCGCACGGTTCAAGCTCGACGAAAACCTGCCGCGCGACGCGGAAGACCTCGTTCGCCGAGCGGGCCACTCGGTCGAGACTGTGCTCGCCGAGTTGCTCGGCGGCGAAGCCGATTCTTCCGTCCTCGATGCCTGCCGGCGAGAGAGCCGGATTCTCGTCACCTATGACCTCGACTTCGCCGACACCCGCGCCTACCCGCCCGCCAGCCATCCGGGCATCTGGATCTTGCGACCGGCGAGACAGAGCGTGTCGACAACGCTGACGCTGCTCTCACGCGCACTGAAGCTGATCGCGACCGAATCGCCGCAGCATCGGCTGTGGATCATCGACGACGCTCGCGTGCGGATTCGCGGGTAGAGCGACTGCGCGCTGGCCACCCATGTCCTCTGCCGCTGATCTGACGGCTGCGAGCTGGCAGGCGTTCAGCCGGCTGCTGGACGAGGCGCTGGAGCGACCGGCGGGCGAGCGGCTCACGTGGCTGGAGGCGCTGGGCGCCGAGCACGAGGCGCTGAAGCCCGCCCTGCGGGCGGTGTTGCTGCGTTCGGCCGGGGTGGAGACGGCGCAGTGGCTGAACACACTGCCGCATACCGCCGGTGCTGCGGGCCTCGCCGAGGAGTCCGATCTTCGAGCGGACGCGCTCGTCGGCCCCTACCGGCTGCTACGCGAGATCGGGACGGGCGGCATGGGCGCGGTGTGGCTCGCGGAGCGCGCCGACGGCTCGTTGAAGCGCCAGGTCGCCCTGAAGCTGCCGCGGGCCATGTGGTCGCCCGGCCTGGCGCAGCGCATGGCCCGCGAGCGCGACATCCTGGCCGCGCTGGAGCATCCCAACATCGCGCGGCTGTATGACGCCGGCACCGACGCGCAGGGCCGGCCCTTCCTGGCGCTGGAGTACGTCGAGGGCGAGCCGATCGACGCGTACTGCCGCCAGCGGTCGATGAACCTCAAGGCCCGGCTGCAGTTGCTGCTGCAGGTGGCGCACGCGGTGGCCTTCGCGCACAGCCGCCTGGTGGTGCACCGGGATCTGAAGCCCTCGAACATCCTGGTCACCGCCGCCGGGCAGGTGCGGCTGCTGGACTTCGGCATCGCCAAGCTGATGGAGGGCGACAGCGCCCAAGAGACGCAGCTCACCCAACTGGCCGGACGGGCGCTGACGCTGGACTACGCCAGCCCGGAGCAGATCCGCGGCGAGCCGATCGGCACCGCCAGCGACGTGTACTCCTTGGGCGTGGTGGCCTACGAGCTGCTGGCCGGGGCCCGGCCGTACAAGCTCAAGCGCGGCAGTGCGGCCGAGCTGGAAGGAGCCATTGCCGCCGTCGATGCGCCGCTGGCCAGCGCCGTGGCGACCGACGCCGCAGCCAGGAAGGAACTGAAGGGCGACCTCGATGCGATCCTGAACAAGGCGCTGAAGAAGAACCCCGAAGAACGCTATGCGACCGTCGATGCCTTCGCCCAGGACATCGAACGCTACCTGGCCGGGCAGCGGGTCATCGCCCGGCCCGACTCCCTGGCCTACCGGCTGACCCGCTTCGCCAAACGCTATCGCACCTTTCCGTCGAGAGGGCGCTGCAGCACGCCGAGCGCAGTGTCGCCGTCTATCGTCATCACCACCCGGCCGAACCTGGCTTCGCCGACGCAATCGACACTCTTTCGACCGTGCTGTTCCGGCAGGGAAAGCGCGATGAGGCCGCTGCGCGCAGCAACGAAGCGCTGGCCATCGCGGGTGCCCAAGGGCAGCCGGCGTTCAGGCTCGCACCTCTGATCGGCCGCTTGGGCGAGATTTGCGCGTTTGCGGGCGATACGGCGGCCGCGGATCCGCTGCTACGCGAAGCACTGACACTAAGCGAACGCGTCCATGGTGAAAGAAACGCGCACACGGTGTTCCCGCGTTTGAGCTTGGCCCGCCATCTGAGTTGGTCGGGTCGAGCGGCTGAAGCTCGCGTCGCCGCGGAGAGGGCGCTGGCCGACGCCGAGAACGCCTCGGGGCGCGGCGAACCTTTCCAGCTTCCCGAGGTATACCGCCTCGTCGACGAGGCTTACTCGACCGTGGGCGACGTGCTCGCGTGTCGCGACTTGGTGAACAAGGCATTCGCCGGCGGCGGGAGTGCAGTTCGCGACTCGTTCCAGTATGCAGACCTGCTCATCGAACGGGTGCGAGTAGCGACAGCGGAAGGCGAATTTGCACTGGCACAGGCGAGCATCGAGCAGGCAAGTTCGATGGCCGACCGCATCGGCATGGGGCCGCAGACCCTGATCCGCCTGGTCATTGACTTAGCCGACGCTGAACTGAGCCTGGCATCGGGTGACGGGGTAGGCGCATTGCGGCGGCTCGATGCGCTGGCCGCTCGGGCCGAAAGCCACGGACATCGGCTTGCGTTGTCGATGCTACGCGCCGATGCTCTCGGCTCGATGGGCCGGACCGAGTGCGGGCGGCAGTTGATCGAGGCGGCGCACGCCGAGGTCGAGCGAGTGCCCGAGAGCGAGCGGACGATCGAAAGCGAGGCACCGGTGCAACTCGCCTGGGGCCGTCTGCGAAGCGCAGCGGGAGACGACCTCGGCGCGCTGCCGGCACTTCAGCGCAGCGCTGCCCTTTACCAGCAGATTCACGTGCCGCTCAGCCCGAAGCGATTGATCGCAGAGGTGGCGCTGGCGGCCTGCCGCGCCCGCCTCGGCCAGATGGACGAGGCGCGCCCGGCGCTCGTTGCGGCAGAGGCCGCGCTGGTCAAACTGGGCAGCCTTGGCGGACCGCTGCGAGCAGAGGTTCTGGTGCTGCGCGAAACACTGGACGGGCGCTGACCGGCTTCGCGCGTCGCCTAGACTACGTGGTTCGCCGCGCGGGTTCGCTTCGCGCTGCCTCGTTACCGATGCCCGACACTCCGACCCGAATCGAAACTGCGCGCGCCATCCGCATCCGCGGCGCGCGGCAGAACAACCTCAAGAACCTCGACCTCGACCTGCCCACCGGCGAGCTGATCGTCGTCACCGGCGTGTCGGGCTCGGGCAAGAGCTCGCTGGTCTTCGACACGCTGTACGCCGAGGGGCAGCGCCGCTACGTCGAGACCTTCTCGCCATACGCGCGCCAGTTCCTCGACCGCATGGACCGGCCGCAGGTGGACCGGATCGAGGGCGTGCCGCCGGCGATCGCCATCGACCAGACCAACCCGGTGCGCACGTCGCGCTCAACGGTCGGCACGATGACGGAGCTGAACGACCACCTGAAGCTGCTCTACGCGCGCGCCGGCACGCTGTTCTGCCGCGGCTGCGGCAAGCGGGTGGCGCGCGACACGCCGGGCAGCATCTTCGGGCTGCTATCCGAGCGCTGCGCGGCCGCGGGCGATCCGCGCATCGTGCTGACCTTTCCCGTGCGCGTGCCGATCAACTTCAGCGAGGACGAGATCCGCGCGCACCTGGAGGCGCAGGGTTACACGAGGGTGTTCGGGCGGCGACCCCTCTCCCCCGACCCCTCCCCCGCAGTGGGGGAGGGGGGAAAGAGGCGCGGCGCGAAGAAGGACGCTGCATCGGAGCTGATCCTCGACGTCGTGCAGGACCGCCTGCGCCTGGGCAATGCCGAGCGGCAGCGGGTGATGGAGGCACTCGAATCAGCGCTGCGCTTTGGCGGCGGGCGTGTCGATGCGCAGGTGCTCGACGACGACGGCACGCTGCGGGAGACGTGGAAGTTCTCCGACGACCTGCACTGCGCCGACTGCGACATCCACTATGCCGACCCGAACCCGAGCACGTTCTCATTCAACTCGCCGCTCGGCGCCTGCGATACCTGCCGCGGCTTCGGCCGGGTGATCGGCGTCGACTACGGGCTGGTGATCCCGGACGAGAAGAAGACGCTGCGTGAAGGCGCGGTGAAACCGTGGCAGACGAAGAGCTTCGCCGACTGCCAGCGCGACATGGTGAAGCTGGCGCCGAAGTTCGGCGTGCCGCTCGATACGCCGTGGAACCTGCTCGCCGAGGAACACAGGCAGTGGGTGATGAACGGCGAACCGGGGTTCTCCGGCAAGTGGCAGACGCAGTGGTACGGCATCAAGCGCTTCTTCGCCTGGCTGGAGAGCAAGGCCTACAAGATGCACGTGCGCGTGCTGCTGTCGCGGTACCGCGCCTACACGCCGTGCGCGGCATGCGCGGGGGCGCGACTGAAGCCGGATGCGCTGCTGTGGCGCGTCGGCGCCAAGGCCGATGGCGATGCGGCGCTCGCGCCGTCGCAGGCCGCCAGCTATCGCCGTTACAAGCCGATCAGCGCCGCCTGGAGCGAGGCGCAGCTGGAAGCGCTGCCGGGGCTGTCGATCCACGACCTGATGCTGCTGCCGATCGAGCGCGTGCGCACGTTCTTCGACCGGATCAGCTTCACCGGAGTGATGGACGAGGCGACCGAACTGCTGCTCGACGAAGTGCGGGCGCGGCTGAAGTTCCTGTGCGACGTCGGCCTCGGTTACCTGACGCTCGACCGGCAGAGCCGCACGCTGTCCGGCGGCGAGGTGCAGCGGATCAACCTGACCACCGCGCTCGGCACCTCGCTTGTCAACACGCTGTTCGTGCTCGACGAGCCGTCGATCGGCCTGCACCCGCGCGACATGCACCGCGTGATCGAGGTGATGCACCGGCTGCGCAGCGCCGGCAACTCGCTGGTGGTGGTCGAGCACGACCCGCAGGTGATGCTCGCCGCAGACCGGATGATCGACATCGGTCCGGGCCCCGGCGAGCGCGGCGGCAACATCGTCTTCAACGGCACGCCGGGCGAGATCCAGGCAAGCGATACGCTGACCGGGCTGTACCTGTCGGGCCGCAAGCAGGTCGAATTGCCGCTGCTGACCACCGGTGGCTACGCGACGCGCAACGTGCGGCCGAACACGCCGCGGCTGCTGCTCGAAGGCGCGCGCGAGCACAACCTGAAGAACGTGTCGGTCGAACTGCCGCTCAATCACCTGGTGGTGATCACCGGCGTGTCGGGCTCGGGCAAGAGCACGCTGGTGCAGGACGTTCTGTATCCGGCGCTCGCCAAGGCCAAGGGCAAGTCCACTGAGTCGCCCGGCGTGCACGATCGGCTGCTCGGCGAGGACTGGATCGCCGACGTGGCGATGGTCGACCAGTCGCCGATCGGCAAGACGACACGCTCCAATCCGGCGAGCTACGTCGGCGCGTGGGATGCGATCCGCCAGCTCTTCGCCAAGGCGCCGCTGGCGCAGGAACGCGGCTACACGGCCGGGCACTTCAGCTTCAATGCCGGCGATGGCCGTTGCCCCACCTGCGGCGGCAACGGCTTCGAGCACGTCGAGATGCAGTTCCTGTCCGACGTCTACCTGCGCTGCCCCGACTGCGACGGCAAGCGCTTCCGCCCCGAGGTGCTGGAGGTCAGGCTGGACACCCCTCTCCCCTCGCGGGAGAGGGGCGGGGGAGAGGGGGCCAGACGCAAGCTGTCGGTCGCCGACGTGCTCGACCTCACCGTCAGCGAGGCGGTGCAGTACTTCGGCAGCCAGCCGGAGGTGATCCGCGGCCTGCAGCCGCTGGCCGAGGTGGGACTGGAGTACGTGAAGCTCGGCCAGCCGGTGCCCACCCTTTCCGGCGGCGAGGCGCAGCGGCTGAAGATCGCCGGCTTCCTCGCCGAGGCGGCAAAGAGCGGCATCACCGACATGCCGATCGGCGGCAAGCTGGCGCCTGGTCTACGAAGACGCGGCTCGCTGCTGCTGTTCGACGAGCCGACCACCGGCCTGCACTTCGACGACGTGTCGCGCCTGATGCGCGCGCTGCGCAAGCTGCTCGCCGCCGGTCATTCGCTGGTAGTCATCGAGCACAACCTCGACGTGATCCGCTCGGCCGACTGGATCATCGACCTCGGCCCTGAAGGCGGCGATGCCGGCGGCGAGATCGTCATCGCCGGCACGCCGCGCGAGGTGATGGCGCACCCCACCTCGCACACCGGCCGCGCACTCGCCGACTACGAAGCGAAATTGGGGTCAGGTTCGAATTTCCCCGAGGTTGCCTCCACGGCCCGGAAATTCGACTCTGACCCCGATTTTGTGGCGGAGCCTTCGGGCAAGTATCTGGCGACGGCGCGGCGCGAGAACGCGATCACGATCAAGCACGCGCGCGAGCACAACCTGAAGGGTATTGACGTCTCGATCCCGCGCGACACCTTCACGGTGATCACCGGCGTGTCGGGCAGCGGCAAGTCGACGCTGGCCTTCGACATCCTGTTCAACGAGGGGCAGCGGCGCTACCTCGAATCGCTGAACGCCTACGCGCGCTCGATCGTGCAGCCAGCCGGCAAGCCGGACGTCGATGCGATCTACGGCATCCCGCCGACGGTGGCGATCGAGCAGCGCACCTCGCGCGGCGGCCGCAAGTCGACCGTGGCGACGATGACCGAGGTCTACCACTTCCTG
>Ga0209253_10003779_pt1 | contig 13226 bp, 7 predicted proteins | sample FrelakmetBRP12BR_FD_187145 | JGI IMG/M metagenome (GOLD analysis project Ga0209253, IMG submission 187145) | Freshwater lake sediment microbial communities from the University of Notre Dame, USA, for methane emissions studies - BRP12 BR (SPAdes)... | ecosystem: Environmental > Aquatic >...
CGCGGTTTACGACATTCTCCGGATCACGAACATTCTTGCAGAGAAGGAGCTCCTGGTGTGAAAATCCCGAGTCAGATACGGGTGTCGGTGACTTGTTCCACCGGTGTTCGGAACCAATGGACCGATGGGAGCTCACGTTCCCTATTCAAAAATACCCCGGGCAAGTCCCAAGCTTCAGATCTATACGTTTTTCAATGAACTGCTAGGAGCTGAGACGAACCCCCTTGTCGGTACGGAAACATCTGGACATCTGCCGGTTTTCGATACAGTGCGTCTGGAAGCAGTTCTTTTCTCGCGCGACCGTCCAGGAGGTTCCATTTCTGAAAAGCTCATTCCCGATTTGCGGAATCCTCCCCTGAACTTCCCCTAATTCCATCAAAACGGGGGAATCTTTGCTCTGCTGATCTGGCACACCAATTGCGCCGATCTACGATACCAGGAAATCCCGATCCCGTTCAGTGAGCGTAAGGCACCATGTACCCGATCACCGAAAAGCACGTTCTTGCCCCCACCATCACCCGCTTCGTCATACAAGCGCCCTTCATCGCCCGGAAACGAAAAGCCGGCAACTTCGTTATGCTCCGGCTCCACGGCACTGGTGAGCGGATCCCCCTGACCATCGCCGACAGCGACTCTTCACGCGGCACCATCACGATCATCGTCCAGGCGGTCGGGAAGACGACGAAAGAGCTCTGTGCCATGAACGCGGGTGATGCCATTCTCGATGTTGTGGGCCCTCTGGGCAACCCGACCCCGATCGAAAATCACGGCGTTGTGGCCTGTGTCGGCGGCGGCGTTGGAACGGCAGAGCTGTATCCCATCGCCCGCACACTCAAGGAGGCGGGGAACACTGTGCACACGATCATCGGCGCCCGGACGCGCGAACTCGTGATCCTCGAACCGGAGATGCGAGAGTTCTCCGACGGGGTCTATGTTACGACCGACGACGGGTCTTACGCACGTAAGGGATTCGTCACCGACCAGCTCAAGGAGCTCCTTGACGGGCCATCCGGCATCAAGGCGGTGTATGCGATCGGCCCTCTCCCAATGATGAAGGCCGTCTCCAATCTCACCCGCCCGTACGGCGTCACAACCCTGGTCAGCCTCAACACCATTATGGTGGACGGCACCGGGATGTGCGGCGGGTGCCGCGTAACCGTGGGAGGGCAAATGCGGTTCGCCTGCGTCGATGGACCGGAATTCGACGGACATCAGGTTGATTTCGATGAGCTGATGATGCGCAACAGAACCTATACTGACCTCGAAAAGCTTTCGGACGAGCGGCATCTGTGCCGCCTCACGGGCGATTACAGGGAGGCACAGGCATGAGCAAGGCGAATCCGCTGAAACCGTCGGAACGGATGAAGATCCCCCGCCAGGAGGCAAGTGAACAGTCCGCCGATGAACGGTCGCACAATTTCCTCGAAGTCTCTTTCGGTTTCGACGATGAGCGAAGCATCATCGAAGCGAAGCGCTGTCTGGAATGCAAAGAGCCGCTCTGCATGGACGGATGCCCAGTGGGGATCGACATTCCCGGCTTCATCACCTTCATACTCCAGGGGGACTACGCCGGAGCGGTGAACAAGATCCGGGAAGCCAACTATCTCCCGGCCATCTGCGGGCGGGTCTGTCCGCAGGAAACACAGTGCGAAGAGCTCTGCGTCCTCGGCAAAAAGCTTACGCCCGTCGCCATCGGAAAACTCGAACGGTTTGTGGCCGACTTCGAGATGCGCCACGATCTCTTCAAGAGCCCGGCGATTTCCAAGAAGCGGGAAGAAAAGGTAGCAATCGTGGGATCCGGCCCTGCCGGACTTACCTGCGCTGCGGAGCTGGCGAAGATGGGGTATCAGGTCACTATCTTCGAGGCACTCCATGCCGTCGGGGGTGTGCTCAGGTACGGTATTCCGGAATTCCGGCTTCCCAAGGATATTCTGGACATTGAAACAGAGCGGATCAAGGCGCTCGGCGTTCAGATCTATACGAATTTCGTCATCGGCCGGACCGCAACCATCGATGAGCTGTTCGACGAGTGGGGCTTCAAATCAATATTCCTGGCCACGGGTGCTGGAACGCCGACCTTCATGGGCATTCCGGGCGAGAATCTGAGCGGCGTCTACTCCGCCAACGAATTCCTGACCCGTGTCAACCTGATGGGCGCCTTCCGCTTTCCCGACAACGACACCCCGATCAGAATCGGCAAGGAAGTGGCGGTGATCGGTGGCGGCAACACCGCCATGGACGCGGTGCGGACTGCACGGCGTCTCGGTGCAGAAAAGGCCTACCTCATCTACCGTCGGTCACGGGAGGAGATGCCTGCACGTGTAGAGGAGATTCACCATGCCGAGCAGGAGGGGGTCCAGCTCATGCTGTTGACGAACCCGACCAAGGTCCTCGCGGACGCCAACAACTGGGTCTGCGGGGTGGAGTGTCAGAGAATGGAGCTCGCGGAGCCTGACGAGAGCGGACGCCGCAAACCAGTGGCTGTCAAGGGTTCCGAATTCGTTCTTCCCATCCAGACGTTGATCGAGGCGATCGGTCAGAAACCTAATCCGATCATCCAGGCAACCACTCCGGGGCTGGAAACCAGCAAGCGCGGCACGATCGTCACGAACGACGTCCAGCAGACCAGCCGTGCGGGGATTTTTGCCGGAGGCGACCTGGCACGAGGAGGAGCGACCGTAATCCTGGCGATGCGCGACGGAAAGAACGCCGCTGCGGCAATTCACCGGTATCTTGCCGAACAGTCCGCGGCGGTGGGGTCGGACGATGTCACGCGGACGGCGTCTTCCGGAACCTGAAGCGCAGGCCGCATCTGGATCTACATCCCCAGGTCGTCATACCAGCCGTCGTAGCTGCCCGCGACACGGCTCGCCGCTTCCCTGCGGCTCCGCGCAATCATGGTGTACGCCGTCACGAATGTCGCGAGCACGCCCAACAGGAGCGCCACCCCTCCGAGATGCAGAGGGGAGCCGCATGCATGATCCGATTCCATTTTCTCCTCCTTGCAGCTTGAACCCATCAGCGACCCGGACCCCGCACATCCGTTCGAGCCGGTCTCATCAGGCGACAGATCTCTTCTGATAGGCTTCCAGCTGCGGCTTCATATGTTTTTCGAAACACGGTGGGCAGACACCGTGTGAGAACTGCGCGTCTGTGGTCTTCATGATGTAGCCCTCCACCGCCTGCCACGCCTTTTCCTTCGTCTGAATCTTGCTGCATTTCGGACAGATGGGAAGGAGTCCTTCGAGTTGCTGCGCTTCAGACTGGAGCCCGATGACCCGTTCCGCGACCCGCAGACGGATCTGCAGCTCGTCTGCACTGCACGGCTTGGTCACGAAGTCGTCTGCACCCGCCTCCATCCCCTCGACATATCCGGCCTTCCGCTCGATGGCTGTCAGCATGACAATATAGATGTACGGACCTGGTTCGCCCGCGCGGATGCGCCGGCACAGTTCGAGTCCGTCGACCTTGGGCATCATCCAGTCGGTGATGACCACCGGGAAGCGCCGCGCGCCCAGCTTGCTCCATGCCTCTTCTCCGTCAACCGCCTCTTCCACTGCGTGACCGAGCTTCCTCAGCTGAGCGGCCAACACTTTGCGCGAGATGAGATCATCCTCTGCTATCAGGATATTCATGCCGATTCATGCTCCTTCCGGCCCTCAATCGCTCCCGCCTCCTGGGACGCGCAATCAGGGCACAGTGTGTGTGCAAACGATGTCTCAGTTCTCTTCATCACGTAATCCTCAAGACCATGCCATGCGCCGTCGTCGTCCCGGATCCTCTTGCAGTACGAACATATCGGCAGCAGCCCTTTGAGCACGCTGACTCTCTGCTGCAGCCCGAGTATCCGCTCGGCGACTTTCAGTCGTACGCGAAGGGCTTCGATATCGAACGGCTTTGTAATGAAATCATCCGCCCCCGCCTGCATCCCCTCCATGAACCGTTCCTTGCCGCTGAGCGCGGTCAGCAGGATAACGTACGTATACTGGGCACGCCCTTCCGCGCGAATGCGGGAGCAGAGCTCTATCCCATCGACCAGGGGCATCATCCAGTCCGTCACAACAATCCGCGGGCGCTCGCTCAGGAACGAGTACCATGCATCTCTGCCATTGGCCGCGAGGACGATATCGTATCCCAGCTTCTTCAGCGACGCCAAAAGAAGCCGTCCGGATGCCGGATCGTCTTCCGCAATGAGAATCTTCAGGTTCTGTTCGCCGATGTCGGGCATATCCCCCTCAGTTCCTGTTGGGCAATGAGAAATTCCCTTTCCAATTCGGCGACGAGATCGGCGGCACCCTCCACCGAATTCGATCGTCCTAGCACCTGCAGCTTTTCGCAGAGCCGCGCGACGCGAACCGCCCCCAGGTTGCTGCTGCTCCCCTTCAGGGCATGGGCGTGACACTCCAGTTGCACCGGGTCGCCGGCGGAAGCGGCTTCCCCGAGCTCGGTTACCCGCATCGCCGCCTCCTCGACATACTTATCAACGAGACTCTGCAGCCACCGGGGATCTCCGTTGTCGCCCAGCTCGGCCAGTTCCGCAATCCGCCCTCGATCGATGCTCCCCGATCCGTTCCCTACCGGTTGGGCGGGATGGCCAGAGGCAGGATGGTCGCCGTTCGTGCGAACCCAGAGCGCAATCTTTGCCGCAAGCTCATTCTGCGTGACCGGCTTCGCGATGTAGTCATCCATTCCCGCTATGAGGCAGCGGGCACGGTCGCCGTCCAGCGCGTTGGCGGTCATCGCGATCACCACCGTGTGGCGAGTGGAGCCTTCCAGGTCGCGGATGTGCGCCGTCGCAGCGAAACCGTCCATCTCCGGCATATTGCAGTCCATCAACACCAGGTCGTACGGTATCTGCCGCAGTGCTTCCACCGCCTCAAGTCCGTTGGCTACGACGTCAGCGCGGCACCCGAGCTTGGCAAGCATGCGCAGGGCCACCTTCTGATTCACCGAGTTGTCCTCTGCCACCAGAACCCGAAGGCCCTCCGTCACCCGCTGAATATCATGGATCCCATCTTCCAGTCCGGACTTCTTCTTCTCAGGGAGGACGACACTACTCATGGCATTGGTAATGGCGTCGAGAAGGGCCGACTGTTTTATCGGCTTGGTCAGGCAGACTTCGATCCCGGCTCCCTCTCCCCGCATGCTCCCGCTCTTGCCCATGGAGGTAAGCATCAGGAGTTTTGTCGGGGCAATCGCCGGATCGGCCTTGATGGTTCGAGCAAGTGTCATTCCGTCCATCACCGGCATTTGGCCGTCGAGAATCGCAAGAACGTACGGGTCCCCATCCGCAACTGCCCTCCGGAGCTCCGCCAGGGCGGCATGTCCACCCTCCACCCGCGTGTTGCGCATGCCCCACGACGTAGCCATGTGTGACAGGATCCTACGGTTCGTTTCATTGTCATCCACAATTAGGAGGCGGAGGTCTTTCAGGGGGCCTGCCGCAACGGGACTTTGGAAGACACCGGACTGCTTCCGCAGCCAGACGGTGAACCAGAACTCGCTCCCCTCTCCGTGTGCGCTCTCCACGCCGATTTGGCCTCCCATCAATTCCACCAACTGCTTGGAGATCGCCAGCCCGAGCCCCGTTCCGCCATACTTGCGTGTGGTCGAGCCATCCGCCTGGGAGAAGGACTGGAAGAGCATCTTCCTCCCCTCCGTCGAGATTCCTATGCCGGTATCACGCACCGAGCACCGGATCAGGATGTCGGATGCCGTCTCTTCAACGGGTTCGACCGTGACCGAGACTTCCCCGTGTTCGGTGAACTTGATGGCATTCCCAAGGAGGTTCAGGAAGATCTGGCGGAGCCTTCCCGGGTCTCCGTGGAACGCGACAGGCATTTCGGGTACAATCGAGCACGCGACTTCCAGGTCTTTCTCGTATGCTTTCGGAGCCAGGAGATCCACCACTTCTTCGACTGCTGTGCGCAGATCGAAATCCACCATTTCCAGCGAAAGCTTTCCCGCCTCCATTTTGGAGAAGTCGAGTATATCATTGATGAGGCCGAGGAGAGCTTCACCGGATGTCCGGATGATCTCTGTATACTCCTTCTGCTCCGCGGAGAGACCAGTGTCGAGGAGAAGCCCGGTCATGCCGATCACGCCGTTCATAGGCGTCCGGATTTCGTGGCTCATGTTGGCGACGAATTCGGACTTGAACCGCAGGGCCTGGAGGGCTTCCTCCTTCGCAAAGGCAAGCTCCTCCGCCTGGGCTTTCAGCATGCGCGCCTGGTCCTCGGCGCGCGACTTCGCTTCGACGAGCCGCCCTGTCTGTTCAGCCAGTTCCTCCTCCGCCCGGCGGCGCTCGGTGATGTCCCGGACGATGGCGACGGCATGCCAGCGCGAGCCAACCTGCATCGGAGAGACGGAAACCTCCACGGGGAATTCCGTCCCGTCGGCCCGCACGGCAACAAGCTCGAGGATGCGTCCCGCAGCCGTGCTGGTTCCCTGCTCCCTGAGCGTGCTGAGGCCCCGCAGGAAGGCGGCAGACCGGTCGCGGTCCGCGATCAGCGAACGGACGAATCTCCCCTCCGCCGCCATGCGAGAGTAGCCGAAAATCTTCTCCGCAGCGCTGTTCCAATAGACGATCTTCTGTCGGTCGTTAATGATGATGAATGCATCCTGCGCAGAAGCGGCAACATTTCTGAACCTCTCCTCGCTGTCGCGCAGTGCATTTTCCGTTTGCTCTCGCTGCTGCGCGGTCAGCAGGTCGCCGATCGTCAGGCTAAGGTAGCGCGCAACGCTTTCCAGCAGACTCAGGGCCTGCGTGTCCAGCGAATGTGCGCCGGAATTGGCAACGCTGATGAGCCCGACCAGGTTCGTTTTGTGATAGAGCGGGATGAACGCGAGCGACGATCGTGAGCGGGTCGCCAGACCGGGGTCCACGCCAAGCGCGAAGGAGCCGTGAGTGTCATCCACCAGGAGCGACGTTCTCCGGTCTACTGCGATGCGGCTGAAGGAGCCGACCTCGGCCAGCGTGAGCGACGCCGAATCCGGTCCGGCCGCGTCAGTGCCGTCCGCCCTGAAGACGACGCGATACTCATCCGCACCTTCATCGTAGACCGCCAGCGAGCCCCGGCTTCCGTAGTTGTGTCCCTGCAACGTTCCGAAGACCGCCTCGCCGACGTCCTCGAACGATTTGACCGTATGGAGTTTATTGGAGATATCAAGAAGGACCCTCAGCTCCTGATCGATGCGCTTTCGCGCCGTGATGTCTTCTTTCACCGCCACGTAATGTGTGATCGCCCCCCCGGATGCACGGACCGGCGTGATCGATGCCGACTCCCAGTAGAGGTCGCCATTTTTCTTGCGGTTGTGGAATTCGCCCCGCCATTCCTGTCCGCTCGCGATGGTTTTCCACAGTCTCGCGTATTCCTCCGGGGGTGTTTCGCCCGACTTGAGCACGCGGGGCGTGTTCCCGATCGCTTCCTCAAACGCATAACCGGTCGTGGCGGTAAACCTCGGATTGACGTACTGGATAACCCCCCGAGTGTCGGTGATGACAACCGTGCTGGCGCTCTGCTCGACGGCACTTGATAGAATCTTCAGCTTCTCCTCAGCGTTCTTGCGGGCGCTGATGTCCCGAAGCGTCGCCAGGATCGCTTCTTCGCCCCCGAGCGCGATCTTGGTGAGATACACCTCCACGGGGAATTCCGAACCGTCCCCCGGCCGCCGGGCTATCCATTCGAAGATCTGGGTCTCACCTGCAACCGTCTTTTTCCAAATCAACGGAAGCTCGTCGAGAGGGTTTTCCGAACTCGAAAGGTCGTGCGCGATGGAGAGGTTCTGCAGCTGCGCGCGGCTGACGCCATACATCTCCAGCACCTTATCGTTGGCCTGGATAATTCCGCCGTCCGTGCTATGAATGATGATCCCGTCGTGGACGCTGTTGAAAATCAGGCGGAGCGAGTCCTCGGAGGCGCGGAGTTCCTCCTCAACCCGTTTTCTCTCGGTGATGTTCCTCGACACCGCAACCATACCGATGGGCCGACCATCTTCGACCAACAGAGATGTCGTCAGCGATACCCAGATTTCTTCGCCAGCCTTGGTCACTTCGATGATGTCACCGGCCCACCCCCCTTTGAGCGTGTTTCCATAGATCCGGCGGATCATCTCCGGTGGATTCTTCGGGGAGAAAAGGATCACCGGGTACTTGCCGATCAGCTCTTCCTCCCGGTACCCAAACCGCTCCAGCGCGGCCTTGTTCACCTGTGTGATCACCCCATGCATGTTGGTGATCACGACGTATTCACCGATGGATCGGGTAACATGTGCCAGACGGTTCAGGTCCTGCTCGATCAGCTTTCGTCTGGTAATGTCGTGATAGGCGCTCAGGAAGACCAACTTCCCTTTCCACCGGAGAAGAGAGGATGAGACCAGGAGCGTCTTTTCGCTCCCCTCCCGCGTCCGGATCGTGGTCTCGATTTCACGGGTATGTCCGTGCTCCATGAGCTCCTTCAATCCATCGAGGGCTTCTTGACGAGCTTCGGGGCGGGGGTACAAGAGCCGCGAGAAGTCGGCAACAGCGTTGGCGTCTTCCCGGGAATACCCCGTGATCTCTTCCATTTTTGAGTTGTAGATCACGAACCGGCCCTGCTCGTCACTCAACGTTATGCCGTCCTCGACGGTTTCAATAACCGTCCTCAGCTGTTGGGTCAACTCCTCACGGTCTTCCTCGGCTTTCTTCCGTTCAATAGCCATCGCCACCTGCGAGGAGACGAAGCTTAGAATCTGCTCTTCCTTCTTCCCGTAACGGACACCTTCTGTGTAGGTCTGCACGGTCAGGACACCGATGGTCTGTCCATTGGTGACCAGAGGAACCCCCAGCCAGTCGATTGAGGGGGCGCCGATCATCTGGACTTCCCCGCAAGCCACCAGCTCATCGAAAATTTCCGGCGTTGCAAGAACCGGCTTCCCGGAGCGCAGGACGTACTCCGTGAGGCCCTTACCAGGCCTCTTGGGATCAGGGATTTCGTCGTCCTCCTCGTCGACGAAATACGGGAAGCTCAGCATGTCCGCCGCTTCGTCGTAGAGCGCGATGTAGAAGTTGTTCGCCGGCATCAATTCGCTGATGATCACGTGGACGGCCTTGTAGAGCTCCTGCAGGGTCGGCGCAGTCTGGCTCACCTGCGAGATGCGGTAGATGGCGTTCTCGACCCTTCCACGCTCTTTCTCGCCGGTGACGTCCATGACAAGGCCGATCAGCTCGCGAACCGTGCCGTCAGCTCTTCGCGTGAACGGTGTGACCCTCCCCCGGAACCAGCGCCAGTCACCGCCGGCATGGCGGACGCGATATTCCGCTTCCACAACTTCCCCGTCACCAGCCGTGCGCGCCGTAAGCCCGAGACCCTGGTAGTGCTTCACGTCTTCCGGATGGACCACCGATTCCACCCAGGACGGCCCGGCTTCCAGCCGGCCATAACCGAGAACTTCCGCGATGTTGCGGTTGACGTACACATCTCGGTTCTGGACAATATCGTAGACATACATGATGTCCGGGGTCGCCTCGGCGATACTCGAAATGAAACGCTGGCTCTCCCGGAGCTCCTTTTCCACCCTCCGCCGTTCCGTGATATCCTGCATCTGCGCGATGAAGTGAAGCGGTACCCCTGAATTGTCCCGTATGAGTCCCGCCACGATCTGCACCCACACCGCATGGCCGTCCTTGTGAACGTATCGCTTCTCCGAGCGGATCGTCGGAAAGTCTCCCGCGAGCAAGCTCTGGAGGGCGACAAGACACGATTCAAGGTCGTCCGGATGGACGACCTCCGTGATGCTCCTTGCGACAAGTTCATCCGGTGAGTACCCGACGATACTGCAAAGGGACGGATTGACCTGGAGGAACCGCCCTGCCGTGGAGATTAGCGCCATGCCAATGGGCGTTGAATCGAACGCTGTCCGGAACCGGCTTTCGCTCTCCCGCAAAGCCGACTCGGCTTTCTTGCGCCCGGAGACGTCGCGCAGAACCACTACCGCCCCCGTGACGGAGCCGGTTGCGCCGCGAACGGCCGTTATCGTGCGGTCGACCGGCGTGGCGAGGCCAGTCCTGGAGACGACGAGGCTGTGATTCGCGCGGTTCACCGGCACGCCGGATTGTATCACGCCGGCAACCGGGTCCTCTTCAGGCCGACCGGAATCCTCATGAACGATTGAGCAGACCTCGGTAAACTTTCTCCCGACCGCCTGCTCTTGATCCCATCCGGTGAGCGCTTCGGCGACAGGATTCATGAACGCTATCAGGCCATCGGCATCGATGCTGAGAACCGCATCGCTGATGCTGTTCAGGGTGACAGCCAGGCGGCGCTCATTTTCCCGCAGCTTTCTATCCGTGGCGTGCTTGTACAACGCCATTTCGATGTTGGCAAACAGCTCGCGCTCTTCAAAAGGCTTCAGGATATAGCCGAAGGCCTCAGTGATCTTTGCCCTCTGCAGCGTCCCTTCGTCAGAGTGCGCCGTCAGGAAAACCACCGGGAGGTTGTATCGCTGACGGATCTGCTCCGCCGCCACAACACCGTCCATGTTCCCCTGCAGCGTAATGTCCATGAGCACCAGGTCGGGCCTGAGCTCCCCCGCCTTCTCCACCCCTTCTTCTCCGGATGCAACCATTGCACAAACGGCGTATCCGCCGCTTTCCAGCCTTATGCGGAGGTCGCTCGCAACCACACGCTCGTCCTCAACGACAAGAATTTTTGGTCTGGTCATCCCCGGCGGTTCCCCTGGAAACCCATTTTGTCAGACGACAGCGTAACTTGCGCTGCCATGTATCCTCACCCCCATCCATCGAAAGTTATGCCATCAATGAGGGCCTAATGTGACCTGAAAACAGAGGAGAACGAGGAGCAGAGATGGTAAACTCTACAAAACGGAAGGGCAAAAGGGGAGCGAAAATACCCCCGGGAAGCGGCATTCCCGGAGGTGGCCGGTGGGGAACGCCAGCCTCACAACGGGCGATCGAGCGCTTCCCTGACCAGCTTCAGAAAAGCCGGCGGATGAAATGGTTTGTGGATCATCTGCAGTTCTTCCTGTTTCAACAGAGTGTCTGCAACGTGGTCAGGCATGTACCCTGTGCAGAAAAACGCCCGGACCGAAGGGTTGATCTTCTTGAGTTCCTTGTACGTCTGGCTGCCGTCCATCCCGGGCATCATGAGGTCGAGGACGACAAGATCGATCTCAGCGAAGCGCCGGCGATAGATGTCCACCGCTTCCTGGCCGTTGGGGGCAACAAGGACTCTGTATCCTCCTTCTTCGAGGAGTTCCCTCGCGAGCTCCTGCATCGTTTCCTCATCGTCCACGACGAGCACCAATTCGCTTCCGCCTTTTGCCGCCGGCGCGACCGCTTCCGGCTTCTCGAGGACAGCTGACTTCCTGACCGCCGGGAGGAAGACGCGGAACGTTGTGCCGGCCGCCACTTCACTCTCCACCAGGATCGTACCGCCGTGGTTTCGGACGATGGTGTAGACAACGGACAGACCCAGACCCGTCCCCTGCCCCCGCTCCTTCGTCGTGAAGAACGGATCGAATATCCTGTCACGGATCTCCTGGGACATGCCGGTCCCGTTGTCGGTCACCCGCAGCTCGATGCAGAGCGGACTTCCGCTCCCAAGGAGCTCGGGGCTGATATCCTCCCCTACTGTTGCATTGCGTGCTTCGATGGTCAGCTCCCCGCCGGATGTCCCGTGGCGAGCCACAACGGCGTCCCGGGCGTTGACGCAGAGATTGATCAGCACCTGATAGAGCCCGCCATGGTCGCCAAGGATGTCGTAGACGGGCTCGTCTACTCTGCTGGTGAACGTGATGCTCCGCGGGAACGCTTCAGTGCAGAGGGTGGCAATCTCCTCGACAAGCCTGACCACATCCACCGGGGCGCTTTCACGCTTGCCCACACGCGCAAACGAAAGCAGCTTCGAGGACAGCTCGGCACCGCGGGCGGCGGACTTTTCGATGGTCTGACTGTATTTCAGGACCCTCTCCGGATCCCCCGCATGCTTCCTGATCTGCAGCGCAAAACCGAGCACATTGTTCAGGATATTATTGAAATCATGAGCAATCCCGCTTGCCATAGTTCCGATGCTCTCCATCTTTTGCGACTGGTGTAGCTGATCCTCCAAACGCTTGCGGCGCGTGTCATCGAACATGTATCCCTTATACTCCACCAGTTCTCCCTCCGCGTTGAATCGTCCGATCGCATTCTCGACCAAATGCACGCGGATACCGTCGGGCCGGACCATTTCCTTCTCGTAGTACGTCAGCTTCCCCTCCTTCCGGAGTCGGTCGAAGAAGCGATCGCGCGAACGCGCGTCAGGATACAGCGCAAGAATGTTGTGCTGTTGCGCCGCTTCAACGCTCGGAAATCCGAAGATGCGCAGGTAGGCGGGATTGCATTCCAGAAGCCGGCCTTCGGGAGTGGCTACGTAGTCCCCCGTGAGGTCTTCCTGAAAGAAGTCACGGTATCGCTGCTCACTCTGTCGCAACTCCGATTCCATCCGGTGCTTGGAAAGCGCCATGGCAATGGTGATGTGGAGGTCCCGCGCCTCAAACGGTTTCAAGATGTACCCGAACGCATCGGTGACCCGGGCGCGCTGCAGGATGTTTTCGTCCACAAACGCCGTCAGGAAGACCACCGGGATGTGGTAAAGATCCCGGACCCTGTCTGCCGTCACGATTCCGTCCATCGCCCCTTTCAGCCGGATGTCCATCAGGACGAGGTCGGGTCTCTGTGATGCGAGGAACGCCAGAGCCTCTTCGCCGGAGGAGAGAACGGCAGCGACGCGGTACCCGAGGTCCGTCAGGCGCGCGTGGATGTCCTTTCCGACAATTGTCTCGTCCTCGACAACCAGGATGGTACTAGCGGGCAGAGCCATGGTCAGGCTAGGGGAAAGGTAATCGTGAATGTCGTCCCGGGGCCGGGTTTCAGCTCAACCGATCCGTCGAGCTGCTCCGTCAGGACGTTCACCAGCTGCATGCCGAGCGAGCTGGTACTGCGGAAGTCAACGGTATCTGGAAAGCCGATTCCGTTGTCACGGACCGAGAGGCGGAGTTTTCCCGCACCGGTGTCCGCAAGCGCAAGTGTGATCTCCGGCCCGCCGGGGGGAACAGGCCGCTGACCGTCACCCTCCGGAAACGCATACTTGAGGGCGTTCGAAACGAGCTCGTTGACAATCAGGCCGCATGGGATGGCTGCATCGATTCCGACAAAAACGCCGTCCGTCTCCACGCGCATCGTAATC
>Ga0209253_10003780_pt1 | contig 13225 bp, 13 predicted proteins | sample FrelakmetBRP12BR_FD_187145 | JGI IMG/M metagenome (GOLD analysis project Ga0209253, IMG submission 187145) | Freshwater lake sediment microbial communities from the University of Notre Dame, USA, for methane emissions studies - BRP12 BR (SPAdes)... | ecosystem: Environmental > Aquatic >...
CGATGCTTCCATTGGTCATTTCAAGCTCTTTTTCGATGACCGCTGGAATTCCCTCTTCCAGAATGTATCTTACGGTCATGATATCGAGGGCAGCTGGCTGCTCTGTGAAGCCGCCGAAGTGCAGGCTGACCCGCTATTGCTGGGACAGGTGCGTGAGGCGGCCCTCCAGATTGCCACCGCAGTCTATGATGATGGACTGGAGCCGGACGGCAATCTTCCTTACGAGGCCGGTCCGCAGGGTCTGGTAGACAGCGCCAAGAGCTGGTGGGTGCAGGCCGAGGCGATGGTGGGATTCTACAACGCATACCAGCTTTCCGGACAGGCGCGCTTTGCCGAGACCGCCTGGCGGAGCTGGAACTATATCCAGGACAGGCTGATCGACCGGACGCACGGGGATTGGTTCAAACGACTCGACCGAACTGGCAACCCAGATCATAGCAGCTAAAAAGTGGGCCCCTGGGAATGCCCCTACCACCACAGTCGGGCCTGCTTTGAAATGCTGGAGCGATTGTATTGGTAGAAAAAAATGGGTTCAGTCTACAAAGCGCCAGCTTGCACCCTTTTTTGAAATTTACAACAAAATAATTCCTATTACCGCCCCCATTACTGCACACCATAGGTTGACCATGTCGTTGTTCAGCCACCTCCAGCCGCGCACCTGGATCGTTTCGGTCCCGCAGGTATGCAGCGGGTATTTCTCGGTCTCCTTGTCGCACTGCGGGCAGTGGTAAATGGCCTGGACGGTCGCGCCGAGCAAGCTATCAAACATTGCGCCGACCAAACCGCCCAGGCTGGCGATCCCGGCGATCGACCAGAAATTCCCCACCGGGCGCACCAGGCCCGCTAGGAGGGCGATCAAGGCCGCCCCTCCGACAGCTGCCAGACTGCCAAAGAGCGAAACGCCGCCCGAGGTGCCGCGTTCGACCGGCTTGCCGCTCGTGATCAGTCTCGGCAGGGACGGATTTAGCACGCCCAGCTCGGTCGACCAGGTGTCGGCATTGACAGCCGCCAGGGAAGCCGCGAACGCCATCCAGGTCCAGGAGGCCTGAGGGAAGAAGAAATGCAGTCCGGCGAACAAGGAAGCGACTCCCCCATTGGCAAGCACCTGCCCGATGTCGCGCTGCCCGCCCTTTTCGAATTTCGCAGCCAGGGCGGCCTTCCTTTTGGTGTTCAAGCGTGTCAGGGCGCTCGAAGAAATGAAAAAAACCAGCAGGAGTACCGCCCAGCGCCAGCCTCCCAGGCCGAAGATGATCGTCCCTTCCAATAATGCTCCCCAGGCTCCCGACCGGCTCAGGCTGCCGGCACGATAGGCGGCATAGGTGATGGCGGCTGCAAACAGGCAGCCAAGCAGGAGCTGCAAAAGGGGTTGATGCATAAGTCCCTCAAAGAGCAAATGGAATATCCCAATCAAGCCGGGGTAGTGACAATAAACAGCACTGCCAGCAGGAACAATAGTGCAGAAACCAGGCCGCTGACCCAGAGTATGTACGCTATCGGGCGGTGCTCTTTCAGCCGGTAGATCAACAGGCCGGCTAGCCATCCGAACAAGTATACGAGGATGCTGACGATCGGCAGCAGGATCAGGCTGATCCCCGGCGAAGGCGGGCGTGCAATCGCCGAGGGCAGGAAGCCCAGCGAGATGCGCTCCCGGGTAGGGATCATCAAGCTAACCCACGCCAGCAAGCCGATATTCGCAAAAAAACCCGCTAGCCATAGAAAGCGGGCCGTCCGGCTGTCCCAAGCCTGCGCCACCACGAAGGACGGGTAGATCGATTGTGCAGCGGTCGGCGCCAGACTGCCCATCTCAATGGCGCGTTGGACCTCCTGCAGGAAATCCTGCGGCGTTTCCGGCGAAATGGCGAAGATCTTGCGGGAGGTGGCCACCAGCAGCAGGGACCTCGCATCCGAGGCGATAAACTCCACCGGGCCGAGGTCTGGGTGACGGCGCAGGCCCAGCACGGAGCCGGGCAGGCGCAGGAATGGCAGCGGCAGGGACTCGGACACTGCCGCCATTGGGCGTACCCACTCGACCTCCGATACAGGAATCTGTTCGGTGCGCAGGCCCCAGTTCAGGGTCAGGGTATCATGGTCCAGGCGGTAATTGGCTCGGCTGAGAGAATACAGGCGGTAGATCAGGATCAGGTTGGGGATGAAAGCCAGAACAGCCAGTAGAACGTAGGTCGTGAAGAGCAGGCCAAACGTCTGCCGGGAGGCTTGGATCGATAATGCCACCACCAGCAGGGTGTGCGCCAGGATCAATACGATATGGATGGTCCGCCCGCGACGGCGGGGAGGGGGAAAATCAGCCGGTTTCATGGTACGGCTCAGTCTTTCGCCGGTTCGGCATTGTTAGGCTGCGTGGCTGGTAGACTGGCCGTGGCGGCATCCAAATCGATGGCGTCCTCCATGCGGATCTGGCCGCGCAGGAAGGCGCCTTCCTCGGTGGCGAAAGCGGTCGTGACGATATCGCCCCAGACGCGCCCGGTGGCGCGGATCTCGACCTTCTGGGCGGTGATATTGCCCTTGACCGCCCCGGCCACGATCACGTTGGCGGCGCGTACCTCCTCGCAGGTTACCTTGCCGGTCTCGCCGACCACCAGCAGGCCCTTGATGGTGATCTGCCCTTCGAAGGTGCCTTCGATGCGTACGCCGCCCGAGCCGCTCAGGCTGCCCTGCCAGATGATCCCCGCACCAAGCACCGAGGTGATGCGCTCGACCGTTTGGACGGCCTGGGGAAGGTTGTTTTGATCATTACGTTTGAACATGGTTTTCCGCCGGAGCGAATGTGAGACTTATTTTATCATCTTCTATGGCTTGGTAACTTCATGGAAAAGCCAAAATACCTCCCGAGATTTCAGCGCTTTTCAACCATGCACTTAACAGCCAGATTCAACCACCACCAATACATATCTCCAATCATCAATCTTCAGATACTTCCACAATTCGATCAACAATTTCCGCGCCAAGGCAACGATCCCGATCCGTCTCACCCGGCTGCTGCCTTCCGCAAAGCGCCGGTTATACCAGCGGCTCAAGGCGCTCTCCGGCTGGTAGTGCAGCCACGCCCAGGCAATCTCAACCGCCATCCCTCGCACCGGCCGGTTGCCGGCCTTGCTGATCCCGCATTCCTTCTAACTCTCCCCGCTCTGATACGGTGTCGGTGTCAGTCACGCCAGCCGTCTCTTTTCCGTAGTATCATTAATCTTGCAAGCCGTTTCTCGGTCCATTCGCTCCTCCTTTGTGAGCTTTCTCTATTCGTCCAATGCGGGAGTACCACATTCCTTGGAGCGAAACGACCTGCTTTGACCAAACCGCTTGACCTTACTCCACATATTATCTATACTGTTATGAATGACTGATCATAAAGGGTCGATTTCCGAGAGATCAAACCAGCGTCCAGCCTGGACACGCTTCCTGGATATCGTTCTGCGCACCGCGCATGTCCTAGGCATCAGTGTTTTGTTTGGCGGAGCATTTTTCAAGATCCCTGCTCACCAGCTTTTGCCATATCAAACTCTTTCCATGGTCACCGGTGGTGCATTGATCGCATCTGAAATCTCCCATCGTCGACATTGGCCATCCCAGGGTCGTGGATTAATGGTGTATATTCATGTAGGACTGTTTGGTCTGGCGTGCTTACGACCCAATCTGGCTATACCGTGCTTACTGGTGGCGCTCATTATTGGGATGGCAGGCAGCCATATGCCAAAAAAATACCGCTATTGGGAATTCATCCATAGGCGAGGGTAAGATGGATGGGATAGGGGAGAAGTCTGAAAAGCAATATCCACCAGTACTACCCCTGCCAGGGTGAGCCTTGCCTTGCCATCCTGGTAAGCATATTCAACCATCCCTACATTTCTAAGGCTGCGGAAAAAGGGTGCGAGTAGGCGCTTTGCGCCTCTGACACCCTTTTTACGCATCTTCAATCATAACGCTATGCAACCTCGGCCACCCGGAATCTCCATGGCATGGATTTCCACGGTTCCGGGACGGTATACAGCCCAATGCGCGGACCGGTGATCAATAGCCCGTCATCGACCGGGTGCGCAGCTTCGATCCACAGGCCGGAAACCGGATCGCACAGGTCGGCGCCGTTCAAGGCCGCACCTACACAGAGCGCCTGGGTTAGTTTGGCAGGCCCAAGCGTATCACGGCCCTTCCGTCGGGCAGAGATGAACTCCACCCCCTCCAGCGGCTGGATCGCCCGGAGTAGGACGGCGGCCGGGAATCCCTGTTCTTCGGTGACCGCGTTCAACATCCAGTGCATTCCATAGGTGAAGTAGACGTAGGCATAGCCGGGTGGTCCGTACATGACGGCGTTGCGGCGGCTTTTACCGGAACTGGCATGACAGCCCAGGTCTTCTTCCCCGATATACGCCTCGGTTTCAATAATGCGCCCGGCCAGCCGGACCCCCTCCAGGATCCGCACCAGGCGCATCCCGACCAACTCACGCGCCACCGTCAGGGTGGGACGGTTGTAGAATTCATGCGGGAGGCAGGTGGAGCAGGTCATTTCAAGCGCAGCCAGAGACCAGGGCTCAAGAAAGTAATCAGGTCAGAGACACCGCTGCAGCGCGGAGACAAGGAACTGGCACGGATGAACACTGATAAAAGGGACTAGGGCTGGTTCATCAAGGCTTTTATCAAAACATCTTTGTTCATCTGCGTTTATCTGTGGTTTAGACACGCAGCCGGATCAGAGGCCCCGCTGCACCAATCATCTCGCGATTGGAGTGGTTTTTTCCTTGTCGGCCCTGAAACGCGCATCCCGCTGCAGAGTCAGCCGCAGACCATCCTCCAGACGGATGGCCGGTTTGTAATTCAGTTTTTGCCCGGCCAGGCTCAAGTCGGCCCACAGGCGCGAAACCCCACCGGAGGTCTTGGAATTGTAGATCACATTGGCCGCGCTGCCGGTGACATCCAGCACCAGTTTTGTCAGGCCGCGCAAGCTTGTCTCAACACCGGAACCCACATTAATCACCAGCCCGTTGAGATTGGGAGCAGTGGCTGCCGCGACCATGGCGCAAACCACATCATCCACATAAACATAGTCGCGCGTCTGCAGCCCATCCGCGTGGACGACCAGCGTGCCACCACGCGTGGCCTGGCGCAGGAAGTAAGGCACCACGGGGGGGTGGGAGGCCGTCAGGTGCTGCCCGGGACCATAGGCGTTGAAGATGCGCAGGGAGACCGTCTCGATGCCCCACAACTTGCCGATGGTGGAAACATAAAATTCCGCCGCCAGCTTGCTGACCGCGTAGGGCGAACGCGGCCGCGGCGTCTGCCCCTCCGTGAGAGGCTGGATATCCTGCTCGCCGTAGATGGCTCCCGAAGATGCCAGCACCACGCGCCGGATGCCAACATCCCGCATGGCTTCCATCAGGCTGACGGTTCCACCGACATTGGATATGTTGTATTCACGCGGGTATAGGATCGACTCGGGCACGGAAATGCGCGCCGCCAGGTGGTAGACGCAGTCCACTTCCTGGAGCAGGGTCCATAACTTGGGACGATCATTGACATCGCCGCGCGTGAAATGAATATCCGCGTCCAAGACTTGCGGGTCGCCGGTTGAAAGATCGTCCAGGCCGCGCACCATGTGGCCTTCGCGGGTGAGCTGGTTGGCAAGATGGGAACCGAGGAATCCAGCTGCGCCGGTGATGAGGAAATTCATATTGGAATTATACCCTCACACTGGAAATTAACCACGAAGAACACGATCCTAAAAAGACGAGGATAGGCTGCACACGAAGAAAGATAATATGCAATCCGCTCTAGGCGGCCTCCTCGCCGCAGCGTCCCCTCCGGGGATGCTGCGCGAAGGAAGTGCCACTTCGTAGTACAAGTCGGCGAGAACTTATTTTATTATAGAAAAACCCACCTCTTGGGGAGGCGGGCTTGGAAATTAATTATTCAGTGCCTTTTTTGCAAATTCGGCGCCGCGACTGAGCGCTTCCACGTTTTTAGGCAGCAGGTTCTTATGGCGGCCCGGCATATGGTTGTTCAGCGCCGTCTCCATGTCAGCCAAGGTGAGCACGTTCATACAGGCCAGTAGTGCGCCGATCGCGACCATGTTCGCCAGGCGCGGGTTGCCAATCTCCTCTGCAATCTCATTACAAGGGACGGCCACCACGGTGATGTCCGTGCGCCTGGCGGGACGGTCCACCATCGAGGCGTTGATGACCAAGGCCCCGCCAGGCTTGACCAGCGGCTCGTACTTGTCCAGCGAGGGCAGATTCATGGCGAGGGCGGCATCGGGGTTTTTTACCACTGGGGAGCCGATCTCCTCATCCGCGATGACGACGGTGCAGTTGGCCGTGCCGCCACGCATTTCCGGGCCATAGGAGGGGATCCAGGTCACCTCCCGGCCGGAATCCATGGCCGCGTAGGAAATGACCTGGCCGGCAAACATGATGCCCTGTCCACCGAAGCCGGAGAGAATGATTTCAGTTTGCATTTTTTCTCCTGATGATCTGGCAAGATGGTCACTTTTTTAGCGTGACCTACAAGCTAAATCTTCGCCGCTGTGACAGAGGGCGCGACCTTGTAATCACCGAGTGGATAGAATGGGAGCATATGCTCCTCCAGCCATTTCAACGATTCCGTCGGAGTGATGTTCCAGTTGGATGGACAGGTGGAGAGCAGCTCGACCAGCGAGAAACCCAGGCCGCGCGCCTGCGTCTCGAAGGCGGTGCGGATGGCTTTCTTGGCCTTGCGGATGTTGGTGGGGTCGTGCAGGCTGCGCCGGACCACGTAACCGGAGCCGTCCAGCGTGGCCAGCATCTCGGCCATGCGGATAGGATAACCCTGCAGCTCCACATCGCGGCCGTTCGGCGAAGAGGTGGTCTTCTGGCCGGGCAGGGTGGTGGGAGCCATTTGGCCGCCGGTCATGCCATAGTTGGTATTATTGATGAAGATGACGGTGATATTCTCGCCGCGCGCCGCCGCATGCACGATCTCGCCCGTGCCGATGGAGGCCAGGTCGCCGTCGCCCTGGTAGGTATAAACGATGCGGTCCGGCAGGACGCGCTTGATGCCGGTGGCCATGGCGGGGGCGCGTCCGTGCGGAGCCTGGACGAAGTCAGTCTCGAAATAGTTATACATGAAGACCGCACAGCCGACCGGCGCCACGCCGATGGTGCGGCCGGTTACACCCATCTCATCCAGCACTTCGGCGATCAGGCGGTGCGCCACGCCATGCGTGCAACCGGGGCAGTAATGAGTGGGGGAGTCCGTGAAGGACTGCGGACGTTCGTAAACCAGATTTTCAGGAGCTGTTATCGCAACCATTCCATCCTCTATTCCTTCACCACAGTATCCATGCGCTTCAACCAGACCCTGGCGGGGTCATCCACGAAGGCGGGGGTTTCCCGGGCAACCCGCTGGATCTCGCCCAGGATCTCATCCGGGAACGGCACCACGCCGCCCAGCCGCCCGTAAAATTCGATCGGGGTGCGACCGTTGACCGCCAGGCGGACATCCTCGAGCATCTGGCCGGAGTTCATTTCAACCACCAGTAACGTTTTTGCGTGCGAGGCCAGCTCGGCCACGCGTGCATAAGGATAGGGAGCAACCGTGACCGGCCGGAACAGGCCCACCTTGATGCCCTGCGCGCGGGCGGTGCGGACCGCTGAAAGCGCCACCCTGCCGGCCGTCCCAAAACCCACCACGACAATTTCTGCATCTTCCAGGTAGTATTCCCGAAACCGTATTTCATTATCCTGGATCTCCTGCCAGCGCTTGAGCAGGCGGATATTGGTCTTCTCCTCATCATAGGGTTCCAGGTAGATCGAGGTCAGGAAGTGCCGCGGGCGCTCCTGGGCGCCGGAGGTGGCCCAGGGGTATTCCCTGCGCTTGACCGCGCGCATGGCTGGCAGTTCGATCGGCTCCATCATCTGGCCGATCGATCCATCCAGCAGCAGGCAGCCGATGGTCAGGTATTTTTCCGCCAAGTCGAAGGCCAGCGGCATGAGATCGACGGCTTCCTGGACCGAGGCAGGCGCCAGAACGATCGGGTGGTAGTCGCCATGCCCGCCGCCTTTGCAAATCTGGTTGTAATCGCCCTGCGAGGGGGCAATATTGCCCAGTCCCGGCCCGCCGCGCATGACGTTGATCAGCACCATCGGGATCTCCGTGCCGGCGATGTAGGACAAGCCCTCCATCATCAAGCTGATGCCCGGGCTGGAGGAGGAGGTCATGACGCGCGCACCCGTGCAGGCGGCGCCGTAGACCATGTTAATGGCGCCCAGCTCCGCCTCAGCCTGGACAAATGCCCGCCCAAGCTCCGGCATGCGGCGCGCCAGCCATTCCAAAATTTCATTTTGCGGAGTGATCGGATAGCCGAAATAGGCCTCCAATCCAACACGGACAGCGGCCTCGGCGATGGCCTGGTTGCCTTCCCAGAGTTCACGCGCCATGTTAACCTCCCGCCGCAGCAGCCTGGGCGGCTGACTTGGTCGCCTCGCGGTAGACCGTGATGGCCGCGTCCGGGCAGACGATCGCGCAGATGGCACAACCGGTGCAGCCATCCTTGAAGATATGCGCAGGGTGGTAGCCCTTGGGGGTCAGGCGCTCATTGTTAAGCGCTAACACCTGCGGTGGGCAGACCGTGATGCACAGCTCACAGCCCTTGCAGTAGAGATCGTTGACTTCAATCCAACCTTTGGCAGGCATCGATCGGGTCTCCTTGAGCGGAAATTGGACAATTTTCGCCTTGAAAGTACTTCTAAGTAAATTATGCTGTTGACTGACAACAGCGGGTAGTGCCAAGCGTCATTATTCGTGGATACGAACGTCCTATACGGCTTATTATACCCAAGCTGTGGATTTTCGAAGTGAAATGTGCGTATTCGACAATTTATGCAAGTAGCAGTAGAATGACACCGAAATACCTTTTCAATGGAGATCCCATGCCCAATCCGGTCATAATTGACGCAATCCGCACCCCCGTCGGCGCACTCGGCGGCGCCCTGGCAGTCGTCCGGCCAGACGACCTGGCCGCGCAGGTGATCAAGACGATCATCGAACGCAACCGGCTCGACCCGGCGTTGGTGGAGGAAGTCTATCTGGGCTGCGCCAACCAGGCCGGCGAGGATAACCGCAACGTGGCCCGCATGGCGTTGCTGCTGGCGGGACTGCCCGTCAGCGTGGCAGGCGTGACGGTCAACCGGCTGTGCGCCTCCGGGCTGAACGCCATCAACCAGGCCGCACGCGCCATCCGCGCCGGTGAAGGGGCAGTTTTTATCGCCGGCGGGGTGGAGTCGATGAGCCGGGCGCCCTATTCGCTGCCCAAAGCTGAGGCAGGTTACCCGTTCGGAAACCTGACCGCCTACGACACCGCCCTGGGATGGCGCTATCCCAACGCAAGGATGCAGGAACTCTACGGTACTGAAGCGATGGGCGAAACGGCCGAAAATATCGCAGCGGAACGCCCACACCTCACGCGCCAAATGCAGGATGCATTCGCCCTGCGCTCGCACCAACGCGCCATTGCGGCAATCGATTCCGGCAAATTTGCCGAGGAGATCGTCCCGGTGGTCCTTCCCCAGAAAAAGGGTGATCAGAAAGTGGTGGATACCGACGAGCGCCCGCGCCGGGACACCTCGCTGGAGAGCCTGGCAAAGCTCAAGCCTTCCTTCCGCCTCGGCGGGACGGTCACTGCCGGGAACTCGTCCGGTCTGAACGACGGGGCGGCGGCCCTGCTGGTTATGAGCGAGGAAAAAGCGCAAGCGCTCGGGCTGAAACCGCTGGCGCGCATCCTTTCATCCGCGGCTGCCGGGGTGCCGCCGCGCACGATGGGGCTGGGACCCGTCCCGGCGGTCCAAAAGGCGCTCGACCGCGCCGGGTTGAAAATCGAAGATATCGGCCTGATCGAACTGAATGAAGCCTTCGCAATCCAGTCGCTGGCGGTCATCGAGGACCTGGGGTTGGACCCGGAAATCGTCAACGTCAACGGCGGGGCGATCGCATTGGGGCATCCACTGGGCTGCTCGGGGGCGCGCATCCTGACCACGCTATTGCACGAGATGCGCCGGCGTGCGGGCGACCAATTGCCGGGCGACCACAAGGGTCACCCTTACTATGGCCTGGCGACTTTGTGCGTGGGCGTGGGCCAGGGCGAAGCCACACTGGTCGAATGGCTGGGGTGACCCAATTCCACCGGGAACATTCGCGTAATATTTCCCGTCTATGGGAGGCCGCGGGACCCCACTGCGGTGATTCAAAAATCCAGGAGCAGGTTATGCGTCCTTCTTCTAAATGGTATTTGTTCGCTTTCCTTATTCTGACACTGTTGTCCTGCGGGCAACTCTCGCAGGCCTCCCCATCCGCCACCGCGGCAACCAGCACTCCGGTTGAGACAAGCACCGCCTCCCCATTACCCGCCACAGCCAATGCGACGGCCCCAGCCAGTTCCCCCACTGCCACCCTGGCCTCGCCGGCAACCCTTGCGCCAAGCGCTGTTCCGGTGGTCACTTTTGACGGGAATGTCAATGCCTACCGCATTCGCTTTCCCCTCAACGGGACATGGGTACAGATCAATGACAGCATCCCGGCGAATGGATCAAAGCGCTATGCCCTGGCAGCTGTGCAAGGCCAGATCATGAGCGTTTCCGTCCCAGAAGGATTTGCTTACTCGGTAAATGTGGTGGGGATCAATAACAAACCGCTCAGCGACCCAAACGCGCTCAGCTCTTTCTGGCACGGTGTGCTGCCTTCCACGCAGGATTACATCGTCACGGTTGGATCACAGATGGGCGGTCCATTCAGTCTGCGCATTGCCATCAACCCGCTGGGACATGCCACGCAGATCTTTGAATTCATAAACCACCAATATGATGTGACCCTCCGGTATACGGACGAGTTCGCACCTACCACCATGCCAGTCCCGATCACTATCAAAGGTACGCCTCTGTTGACACTGGCTTTCATTAATCCAGCTTTTTACTCCCCCACAACCAACCTGAGCGAAGCATACCTGGAACTGACCGCCTCCACCGACCCGGCGGTGGTCTCCACCTGCACACAGGCCTCTGCACAGTTTGCCGAAACCATCACCGGTCAAATGGTGGTAAATGGCTACACCTTCACACGCAGCGAATTCAGCGGTGCAGCCGCCGGCAACCGTTATGACCAGGTCACCTACCGCACCGTGTCGGAGGGCAGGTGCTTCGAGCTGGCCTCCCTGATCCATTCCACCAATATTGGCAATTACACGCCCGGGACAGTCGTCGAATTTGATCGCCCCGTCCTGCTGGGTAAATTTGATACGGTACTGAATACTTTCCTCGCCAGGTAAGCCCGCTCCCCAGACAGAAGACTATCAATGACTCCCAAACCATCTTCAGTGGCGGCCTCCCCTGGAAGACATTGATCCCATGAACCTATCCCAACTCGTCAATCGCTGGGAGCGAAAAACCTTCCTGCTGATCCTGGCAATATCCCTGATCCTGTCGGCCTGCGACATCCAAGCCGGTACGCTCCTCGCTCCTTCACAAGCAGTTACGAAAACCCCGCCCGGTACCGTTACCGAGCCGTCGATACCATCCAACATTGCCACATCTGTCCCTGCCTCCACAGATACAATCCTGCCACCAGCGCTGCCGGTACTCGCATCGCCCGCGCTGGTTCGGATCGAATTCCAGGACGAAAAGAATGGTTGGGGTATCGCTGTCAACGATGGTGGTCACGTGGTGCGCAGTGTGGATGGTGGTGCGACCTGGTTGAATGCCACCCCGCCGGGGATCGGAACGATAGGGTTTTCAGCCACCCTTGACGTTTTAAATACGAATACTGCCTGGATGCTGGAACCAGGCGCGGATTTTTTCACCGGCACGCTCTACCGGACCAGCGACGGCGGAGTCACCTGGAGCTCCAACCCGGTCCCATTCGGAGGCGGCTTTCTGCAGTTCCTGGATGCCAGTACGGGGCGCCTCCTGGCAGACCGGGGCGCCGGAGCCGGTTCCGAAGCGGTGGAGATCTTCCAAACTTCCGATGGCGGCGCAACCTGGCTGAGCGTTTTTCACAACGACCCGACCCAGCCGGGTGCCTCCGAGAGCCTCCCGCTGGGCGGCATCAAGAACGGTATGACCTTCCTGGATGCCAGGACAGGCTGGGTGACGGGTTCCATTCCGCAGGACGGGATAGTCTATCTGTACACCACACACGATGGCGGCAAATCCTGGTTGCGGCAAGACCTGCCTCTTCCGGCAGGCTTCGCAGCCTACCAGTACTTGCCACACGCGCCAGTATTCTTTGGGAAGGATGGTTTCCTGCCACTGGTGATCTATCTGCCAGATTCAACCGGGTTCACCTTCTATCACACAAGTGATGGCGGCCAGACCTGGAATGGCGATCCGGCGGATGTCACCAGGCTGATCAAGCCGGGCCTGCCCGCGTTTGCCGATGCAGTGCATGCCTGGTCCTGGGATGGCGGCGCAATCTTTTATTCCAGCCAGGACGGTGCCCAAACGTGGGATAGCTCCACCACATCTTTGGATCTGACCGGACGCCTGGCGCAGCTGGAATTCGTCCCAGCACCTGCCGGCCGTTTCACCGGCTGGGCGCTCGCCAGCGTGGACGATACCGGCAACAGCCAACTCTATCGCACCACCGATGGGAGGTTTTGGACTTCGTTGATCCCATGACCCGAAAAGAAAAGCTCTTGAACCATAAAATCCTCCTGCCCCTGCTCGCCCTGTCGATGGCCGTCCTGGCCTGCCGGATCCCGCTTGTCCCGTCCACGCCGACGCCCACGCTTCCACTGCCGGCGCCAACACACACGAACACGCCTGTTCCATCTGGATTGACACTGGACATGTTGAGAAACGGCACATACCATGCACCCTCCTATGACCGCACCGTCAGCCTGGTGGATGGAATTTATGGCACTGGATCGAACACGGATCCTTATTACGTTCGCATGCTGGATGTGGTCGCTTTCGGAGACCTGAACGGGGATGGCTCCGCTGATGCCGCCATCCTGCTGGCCGAAAATGGCGGCGGCAGCGGGGTTTTCGAATCCCTGGTCATCGTATTCAACCAGGCCGGCATGCCGTTCCAGGCCGGAGCAGCCCAGCTTGGTGACCGGGTCCTGGTCAACGCCATGCAGATCGTCTCGGACCGGATTGAACTGGACATGCTGGTACATGGACCAAACGACCCATCCTGTTGCCCAAACCAGCCCGAGACGCAGACCTACCGCATGCTCGGAACCAGCCTCTGG
>Ga0209253_10003781_pt1 | contig 13224 bp, 11 predicted proteins | sample FrelakmetBRP12BR_FD_187145 | JGI IMG/M metagenome (GOLD analysis project Ga0209253, IMG submission 187145) | Freshwater lake sediment microbial communities from the University of Notre Dame, USA, for methane emissions studies - BRP12 BR (SPAdes)... | ecosystem: Environmental > Aquatic >...
GGGAAAAAGTAGCCGACCTCGAATGCCGCGGTCTCAGGCGAATCCGATCCGTGCACGGCATTGAATTCAATATTCGCCCCATGGGCCTTGCGAATCGTGCCCGCTTCAGCCTTGGCAGGATCGGTCGCGCCCATCAGTTCCCGATTCTTCTTAATGGCATTGTCGCCCTGCAACACGATCACGACCGCCGGACCGGACGACATAAAGGTGCAGAGGCTATCGAAGAACGGCCGCGTCTTGTGGACGGCATAGAAACCTTCCGCAACGGGCTTCGACATCTGCATCAGCTTCATCGCCACCGGCTTCAGCCCCGCCTTCTCATAGCGGTTGATGATGTCTCCGACGGCATTCTTCTTCACGGCATCAGGCTTGATAATCGCTAACGTACGTTCACTCATTAGTGGCTCCGATTTCTCCAGAAAGTTAAAGGATACATTGAACAGCGCTGCCGCATTATAAGTGGCTGATACCGGGCTTGCAACTGGTTGACGGGTGATGGGGAACGGCTTGAATCCGAACAGACCGGCAATTCTACGAGGCGAATTGACCGGCGAGTTCCCCCGGCTTGAACACCCCCCGTTCGGTGATGATGCCGGTGATCAGCTCCGCGGGTGTCACATCGAAGGCGGGATTGTAGACGGCCACGCCGGCCGGCGCGATCGGATGGCTTCCATGAATGGTAGTGACTTCTAAGGAATTGCGTTGTTCGATGGGAATGTCCGCGCCGGTCTTGGTCTTCAGATCGATCGTCGAGTACGGCGCCGCGACATAGAACGGAATGCCGTGAGCCCTGGCGAGCACCGCCACCGAATAGGTCCCGATCTTGTTCGCCACATCGCCGTTCGCCGCGATGCGATCGGCTCCGACGACGCACAGCTGAATCTTCCCCTGACGCATGAGCGAGCCGGCCATATTGTCGGTAATCAGCGTCACCGGGATCTTGTCCTGCATCAGCTCCCAGGCCGTAAGCCGGGCGCCTTGCAAGACCGGGCGCGTTTCATCCGCAATGACCTGGACCTTCTTCCCCTGTTCCCAGGCTGCGCGAATCACACCGAGTGCCGTGCCATATCCCGCCGTCGCCAGCGCTCCGGCGTTGCAATGAGTCAGCACGGTCTGACCGTTTGAGATCAGCTCCGCACCATGCTTCCCCATCGCTTTGCACAAGGCGATGTCTTCTTCCAGAATGGCTTGCGCCTCGGCCAGCAGTGCCGCCTTCACGGCAGGCACCGATTGCGCGCTCAGGGAGACGAGCGTCTTTTTCATGCGATCGATCGCCCAAAACAGATTGACCGCTGTGGGCCTGGTCGCGGCCAGATGATCGCAGATCGGCAGGAGCGCCTGTGCAAATGCGGGGAACTCGGTCGCGGAGACCGCCTGCGCACCCAATGCCACACCCAGCGCGGCCGTCACCCCGATCGCAGGGGCTCCACGGACTTTCAATTCACGAATCGCATCGGCCACAGCCCGATAGTCCCGGCAGTCGAGAAATTCGACATGCTCGGGCAACCGGCTCTGATCGAGCAGACGCACAGCACCATTTTTCCATTCAACCGTAGGAACCATGGCGGCATCTTGTAGCGGGAACTGAGGAAGACTGCAAGAGGGCTTCTGCGGGCTGTTCAAAAAGCCTGCTATCGACGGCCGCTGACTTCCAGTAGCGTGATCACGGCAACGATCAACCCGGCCTGCACCAGCAGCAGGACGGCCTCTTGAAGACCGGCATGGCGGAGCGCCATGGCGGATAGACCGAGGCAAATCGTGAGCAGGAAAATCATGGCGACGCTGGCCTGCCGGGATCCCAACGCCCGTTCCAACCGATGATGCAGATGGTCCTTCCCCACATAGTCCAGCCACTCTTTTACGGAATGCACTTTCCCGGTAACCACCCGCTCCACGGTAATGTGGATCATGTCGTAGATGAGCACGCCGAAAATCAGCAGCGGATTGCTGAACGACACGATCGGACTATGGTTGGCCCAATTCCCTTTGACCGCGAGACACGCGAGTGTGAACCCGAGGAAAGTCGACCCGCCGTCGCCAAGAAAAATTTTGGCCGGCTGAGCGCCCCGGAAATTGTACGGGAAGAATCCGGCACAGGCGCCGATGACAGCCATCGCCAGCCATCCTAGGCCGGATTGGCCGGTCTCAAACGCCACCATCCCCATGAAGCCCGCCATGAGAATGGCCAGACCGGTAGCCAGACCGTCCATGCCGTCAAAGAAGTTAAAGGCATTAGTAATCCCGACGATCCAGAGCAGGGTCAACACAATATTTGCCGCTTCACCAATCCCGCCTGCCCCGTCTGCCGGGAACAGGGTGAGCACTTTCCCCGAGGCAATCACGATGCCTGCCGCCACCAGCTGCGCGACGAGCTTCGATGAGGCCGGCAATTCATGGATATCATCGATGACTCCGACGAGCAACAGCAGCGAGCCAGCCAGCACAATCGCCGTCATCCAGTCCGGCAGGATTGAATTCATCAGCACGGACCCGACAAAACCCGCATAGACCGCCACGCCGCCGAGCCTGGGCGTGGGCTGCACATGAATCTTGCGCTCCGTCGGGATATCGACAAGATTCCATCGATGGCTGATCTGCACCATCACCGGGGTCAGGGCACAACTACCGAGAAACGCAAACAGGAGCACATACAGCCAGCGCAGCCCCTCCAACTGGAACAGGTCGCGCACAGCAGGCACCGCCAGGGCAACCGCCCCGAATAACGCCGCAGCCATCGTGGGCGTCAGCCATCGCCAGGAACGAGGGCTCACAGCTATCGACAGGTCGTTTTCGATTACTCGCGTCGCCATTCGCCCCTCATCGCCATGAATACCTGTGCGGTTTCTTCGTCGGTCAGAGCAGGATAGAGCGGGAATGAGAGAGCCTCACGCTCCGCCGCATCACTGACGGGAAACCCGTCGAGGCCGAGATAGCGATGCAGCGACCGAAACACCGGTTTCCGGCATTGCACACCCTGCCGCTCCATTCGCCCCAGACATTCGCTCAGTTCATCTGAACCTGATTCCCTCCGGGGAATCCGTACAACAAATCGATAATACATATGAGATCGACCGGCAGGCACAGCAGGCAGGATAGCGGCAGTGCCGGCCAGCGCCTCGCGATATCCCAGGGCCAGGCTCACACGCCGCTCCAGGAATCCCGGGAGCCGGTTCAATTGCGCCAACCCGATGGCGGCCTGCACGTCAGTCATCTTGAGATTCGTCGCCTGAGGATTCAGCGAGGGGGATCCGTCATACTCCCGTAGCGCGCGCGCCCGCTCAAGCAGGACAGGATCGCTCGTCAGCAGCATGCCGCCTTCACCGGCGCACAATAATTTATTCGCATAGAACGAGCAGACCGTGAGCACTCCCACTGAACCGACCGCCCGCCCCCGCTCCGTCGCTCCCAAGGTCTGCGCGCAATCTTCAATGAGCGGCACCCCCAATTGCGCAAGCCCCGTCAGGTCGGCAGGCAACCCGAAGAGATGCGGCACAATGATCGCGCGGGTCTTAGAGGTGATTGCCGCCCGTGCTGCGTCCGCACTGATCTGGAACGTGTCCGCTTCGATGTCCACCAAACGGGCTTGCGCCCCTACGCGCTGCACCGCCTGCCACGGCGCCGCACAGACATAGCTGGGAAGAATCACCTCATCGCCGGGCCCTACGCCCAGGACTCGCAGCGCCACTTCCAGTGCCATCGTTCCCGAATTGACCGCCACGCCGCCGGCCAGGCCGAGATAGGCTGCCATCCCCCGTTCGAACTGCTCGACGACCACACCCTGCGCGAGGTGGCCGGACTGCAGCACATCGGTGACCGCGCGGATCTCATCCTGGTCGATTGAAGGACGGGAATGCGGAATCATGGTCGTAATGGTCGTCATGCTCCGATATTAATAAACAATCGCAACGGAAGAAACCCTTCTGCGTTTTTCACCCGACCCTGAATCCCGCGAAAATGCGCCGACGACCGGATCACGTCTACGATACTCAGGGCTTCAATGTTCGTCTTCCTGACTTGCGACGCATGAGCCTCGATGGCGGCGAGCTTTTCGTCGAGCACGTGATCGATGTCGACAAAAACCGTCGGCGCAAAATTCTGGGTCGTGGGGCCTTCATAGAACAGCACATTTTTCGTGTACCGTGTCGCCGAAATGGTAGCCATGGCCAGGTGGCGGTGATCCTGATGCGTATCGTCGTGATAATGCACAAAGATAAAGTGCGGATCGACTTCCTTGACGATCGCCTCGATGGACTGGATCAGCTCCCGTCCCATCGGCACGGCGGTATCCTGATACCCGCCCCAATAGATCCGCTCGGCACGAAGACGCTTGGCCGCCTGCTCCTGCTCGAACTTTCTGATTTCACCGGCGCCGCCCTGCTCCCCTTCTGTCATCACCATCAAGAATACCCGATGGCCGTTCTGCGCATATTTCACCAGCGCCCCGCCGCACCCGGCTTCGATGTCGTCCGGATGGGCGCCGATCGCGAGAATCCGCATCGCCTCTGTCCCGTCGAATGTCATACCTGCCTCCTCGTCATCATCGCGATGACATTGTCGCCCGGTCATGCCGCGCAAGGTGACCGCGCAACTGATTCAAAGCGTCCGGGCCCACGCACAGTAATAAATCGATCGCCGATACATTCGGCTCAAACGGCTCATAGGCCTGTCGATACACGGGATGGTGAAACTCCTGGATCTCCAATGACACACCGGAGGCCTCAAATCGCGGCGTATCCATATAGCCTTCCGCCCCTGGCCCCGCGAGGTACTGCGTCGCGCCGACTGCCCGGCAGAGATCAATCAGGCGATCGGTCGGCTCTTCGCGCGCGACCATCCCGGAGGCACAGCGCAACGGCGTCGTGATGCCATAGGCCTGGAGCAACCATCGGATGACCGCCAGATTCAGATCGGACAGCTTCGTCCATGGCTGCGCGTAGACGGCCCGCAACTCCGGCAGGTACCGGTCGCGGAACGGCGCCCTCGCATAGTGCATCTCCAGCGCCCGCAGATGTTGCTCTCGCCATGCCGCGGTCGGATTGATCAATACGTCCTGAACGCGCTGACCGAAACGATGCAGCACCGGCACCGTCAGCCATTGCCACCCGTCCGCCGTTCTGATGCGGTTCCGGTTCTGCCATTCGTTCTTCTTGAACTGGACCGTGTCCAACACAATGAAGAGGTCGGCACGATCGATCTTGTCGAGATAGCCCAGCCACGGCAGAAACTGCGGTTGATGAATCGTTATACGCATAGCAGACAGCTCTCAGCTTTCAGCGATCAGTTTCTGATCGAAGGTACTTAAGCTGACAGCTGAGGGCTGACGGCTGACGGCTTTCATATTCTTCATCGGTGCCACATAAATCGGATTGGTCAACAATTCACCGCTCTGGCCGACAACTTCCAAACGGTAATACGTGCCGCCGTCCGGAACTGGCTGCGCATCCGCCAGCTGGTAGTGCACGGGGGTCTCCGCTTTCGTCATGCCGATGACCTCGCCTGACCGGATCACGCGCACGGTGACCGGATGAGGCTTGCCGTCACGCGCAGAGAGCCGCACCGTGGCGACCGCGTGCGAGCCGGACGGCAGAGCCACGCGCTCGCCGATGCCGGCGGTCGCCTGATCGCAGTCACACCCAAGGCTGAACTCGTCCAACGTCAGCATCACCCGATGATCCCCTTCTGCGACCGCATAGGCATGGCCGGACCTGATCGCGGCCAACAGACCGGCAACCGATCGTTCCGTAGCAAAGACCGTCGTCACCACACGGTCGAGATCCTTCCCTTTATCAGTCAGCCCGTGAAAAGCGGTCTCCCCGATCATCGTCGGCACGGCAGGCTGTGCCGACCCCCTGTGCGCCTGAATCACCTGATCCCAGAGCCCGCCTGCAGCCGTCACTGTCCTTGTATCCTGATAGAGGCCGCCGAATCCGGCATACCCGCTGGTCAACACCAACGCTTCCGGATGGGCATCGGTCCTCGCCGTCACTGTTCCCAACGGACCGAAGGCATGCGTCTGCAGATCGCGCGCCTCCGTCATCGACCAGAGCACGACTGCGCCGCGTTGATTCGCGACATCCAGTAACGCTTGGTAGGGTCGATACCCCAGCTGCGACTCATATGAACTGAACAGGGGCGTTCCGAGCGGCCAGGCATTCACCAGCGTGGCCACGGCCAACACCAGGCAGCCTACGTCGACCGTTCGACGCGCAGCACTGATCGGCTCACGCCAGCCATCAGCCGTTTGATGACGGGGCTTCCATAAGAACAGCGCGGAAACGACTAATAGCAGGGGCGCGGCATTCGCGAGACTGCCCCCATCTACCGTAAAGGACGCCGGATTTCCGCGTGCCGGGAGCGCGCGATAATCCTCCGCCGTTGTCAGCCCCAGCACCAGGAGGTTGCGCTGCGCATCATGCATCGTCAGATCACCGCGCCAGAGCGAGCCGGTCCAATAATAAAAGGGCGCGACCTCGACGCCCGGCACGATCAGCAGCCGAGGGTGGCGGGCTTGCACCGCCTCGATCTCATCGAGATAACGCTCGACCCCATAGGATAGGACCGACGGAAAGCTGACGGTCTTCTTCAGCAGTCCCGGTAGTGGCTGAAGGCCATACTCATATTCCAAAGAATAATTGTCGGAAAGCACGATCGCATCCAGGCCCTGTTGTTCAGCCCTGGTCGCTAACGCCTCCAGGCTCAAGGTCCCTGTACTGGCCGTGCTGTGGACATGGATGGCGACACGGAGCGGCACGGGCTGTTCCGCGGCCGACACCACCGGCGACCAGACCGGCCCCGCCAGCGCGAGGCTGATCCAGGCTGCGGTAACGACCGGCAATCGTCGTACGAGATTACACATGGGCCTGCAACGCTCCCCGGTATACCGATTCAACGGCATCGACCATGGCCTTCACCCCGAACTCCTGTCCAATCGTGCGTGAGGCGTTCCGACCGAGCCCATCGGCCCACTGAGAATCGGCCAGGATGCGCCGCAACGCGTCGCTCAGCCCCCGTCCATCCCCCGACGCAACCAGCAACCCGTTCTCCTCATGACGAACGATCGCGGGAATCCCGCCGACCCGGCTGGCCACGACCGGCAGACCCGCCGCCATCGCTTCGATCAACGCCCGCCCCATCCCTTCGTTCAACGAGGGAAACACAAAGCAGTCCATCCCCGCCAGGCACCGTTCGATATCGTCCCGATGCCCGACCAAATGAATGCGATCACGGACGCCCAAGGAGTCAGCCTGAGCGAGCAAGGCATCATGTTGCCCGCCGCTTCCCACAATCACCACATGGAGTTGCGGGAACTCATCTTTGAGATAGCCAAAGGCCTCGACCAACACCCGATGGCCCTTAATATCCGTCAACCATCCGATCGATCCGACAATGGTCGCATCAGCAGGACAATTGAACCCCGAAGGAATCCGCCTGCCCTCAACTCGCGCACTGCGAAACCGCTCCACATCGATGCCGCTGGGAATCACGGCAAATCGAGCGGCACGGCCGACCGCTCGCTCAAGATGGTCGTCCCGCTCCGCACTCGTCAACGCCACGAGGCTGCTCGTCACGCGACACAGGATGCGCTCAATCTGTACAAAGACCCGGGATTTCCAGGGACCGAAGTGGCCGTAAAACACATGGCCGTGCGGTGTATGCACAACCACCGGAACCTGCGCGAGCCAGGCGGCCACTCGGCCGACGACACCGGCTTTCGACGTGTGGGTATGGACGATCGCCGGACGTGTGGCCCGCAGGATACCGATCAATGTCCATAACGCACAGAGATCCTTCCAAGGGCTGATGGGACGAACGAGCGATGGCATAATGATGCAGGAAATCCCTTCCTTCTCCAGGCGATGGCGCTGTTCCTCTGTCGCCGCCATGCCGCCTTGCGCGTTCCACGATCCGGGGTGGCCCGCAATCACCACCGGCTCATACTGCGTCCGGTCATGTCCCAATACCGTCAGCATGGTGTTTTGCGCCGATCCGCCCCGATCGAGCCTCGTAATTATGTGAACCACCGTACGCGCTGCCATGGAGGTCCCTAGGCCGCCTTTCGTTCCGACACCGGTTTGGCGGAAAGCCGGATCAGATCCGCACAATGCTGCACCCAGTTGTACCGGCGCTCTACCAGACTGCGCCCTTTCCTCGACAGTCGCTCCCGCTCCACCGGCTCCTCGATGCGACTGAGGACTCGCCCGAGCGCATCGGCAAGCGAACGACTATCCGCCCCGCTTGCAATCAGAATGGGATCGATCTGGTTCAACACCTCGGGAATCGCACCGACCGGCGTACCCACGACCGGGGTGCCACAAGCCAGCGCCTCCACCGTCACAAGCCCGAACCCTTCGAGTTGAGCGGTCGGCATCAGAACCAGATCAGCGGCCTGGTAGTACGCTACTAACTGCTCCTCGGGAATAAACCCGACCAGCCGAACGACCTGCTCCAATCGTCGCTGCCGGATTCCCGCCTCCAAATGAGTCCGTAGCGGTCCCTCACCTCCGATCACCAACAGGCAACGCTCACCAGCTTGCCCCATTGCAGAGAGGGCATCTAACAACGTCTCCAACCCCATCCGTGGAACCAGATTGCGGACGGTAAAGAGGATGGTCCGATCCTCCGGCAACCCCAACGTCCGTCGCTGCTCTCGGCGATTGCCAAGCGGACGAAACAGGTCCGGATCCGCCGCCCCCGGTACCAGCACAATCCGCTCAGGCGCGATCCCATGCGTCGCCATCACCCGCTGCCGCATAAACTCACTCAAGACGACAATCCGGTGACAGCGACGCATCACCAGCCATTCAATGCCTCGGCGCGCCCAGGTATTGACCTGCTGTCGCAGCTTCGACAACCACGAGGTGGCTGCCGTGGTGCGGGTGAGATACTCCTCGTGTGCGAGAGAATGACAGACATACAGCCACTCGATCGCTGCTCTCCGCCTGAGATAAAGAGGACCAAGACCCGTGAGGGCTTGATGGATAATCGCCAGGTCATAGGAGGACTTCCCGGTCAACCGATCGAGCACAGACAGAGCTCCCCGTACCGTCGATCGTACAAAGCTCCACTCATTCCTCTTAGATACAGCAAATCTCCATTCCTTCGCGCCGCCGATCGCGGCCTCCATAGACACAGCCTCGTCCGCCGCCCGCGTGAGGAGATCTACCTGATGCCCCGCCGCGACAAGACCAAGGGCCTGCTGCCGCAAGACCCGCTCCGCACCGCCGATGACCCGTTCGGCTGAGACTTCTGCTAACAACAGGACCTTCACAACGCCTCCACAGCCACAGCCGGTTCAGAGGTAGGCTGAGGGACTCGCTCATGCCACAGCTCCAGCACCATCAAGGCGTACAGTTGGTCCGCACAATTTCTTCGCCCGCTCTGATGTTCATCCATCAGCCATCGCACATACTCCGGTGTCACATAGCCTCGGCGACGAACGGCGGCGTCCGACAACAGATCCTGCGCCATCTCACGAAGGTCCTCGCGCAACCAGCGGGCCAACGGAATCATGAACCCCTGCTTGGGACCGTCAAGAATCGCCTCAGGCACAAACCCGCGCAAGGCGGATCGCATGAAGCCCTTCAGTCGCCAGCCCGACAGTCGCAGCGATGGAGACACTCGCAGCGCGCAGGCCAGGAGCAGGTGGTCGCAAAACGGAACCCGGAGCTCAAGCGAGTGCGCCATACTCATCCGGTCGCCCATGCGCAGAAGATCATCCGGAAGATAGGTCTGAAGATCGAGGCCCATCGCGCGATCCACCGGATTATCCGACGGCCATTGGTCAAACAGCGGCGAGGGAAGGTTCGGTGAAAAGCCGTAGGGCAACGCGTCTCTTACCGCCCCGCCCCAGATGCCCGTCTCCCACTCGGCCGGAATGAACGTCGTCCACCGGCGATATTGCTCGGCAAGCGAGCGCTGGCCATGTTCCAGAAACCGCTTTACTCTGCCCGCGTGGTCACGACCGGAACCATTTTCACGACAAGCCCATGAGGCAGAAACAGACAGCCACGAACGCAATGGGCGAGGAAGCCTGTGATAGGACGAGGCGAGGCGCATGCCCAGATACCGGGGGTAGCCGCCGAAGAGTTCATCGCCGCCGATGCCAGACAAGGCCACCGTGACAGACCGCCGCGCGACCTCGGACACGAGATAGGTTGGAATCGCCGATGAGTCCGCGAACGGTTCCCCCATTCCCTCGACCACCCGCGGGAGGAGCGCACGGATATCAGGCTGTAAGATGGCTTCAGTGTGATCAGTTCCAAAATGTGTCGCGAGAAGCCGGGCATTGGCCAGTTCATTGTAAGACTGATCCTTGGGATGCTCATAACCGATCGTAAAGGTCTTAACCGGTCCCCGTTCCTGCATCATGGCCAGCACAGCGGCTGAATCGACGCCCCCGGACAGAAACAATCCCACCGGCACGTCGCTCACGAGATGTGCGTGAACTGTGTCGCGGAAGATCGCGACAAACTGCTCCTTCGCCACCTCAACAGTCGTCCACTGAGATGATGACAGTGATTGTTCCGGTCGATAATAGCGGACGGCCTCGACACGCCCCTGACCGACTCGTAACGCTTCGCCGGGCCTGAGTTGATATACACCCTGATAGACCGTGTCGGGTCCGGGAACGTACAACGAAGTCAGATAGTCGGCAATGGCTTGCGGGCGGATGCGCGCATCGGGCAACGATTCCAACAAGGATGGCAGTTCGGACGAAAATATCACGTCAGTGCCGGTCGATCCCGTTCCAGGACGAGTGGCATAGTAGAGCGGCTTGATCCCCAATCGATCACGGACCAATAGCGCCTCCTGCCGCTCCCGATCCCAGATCGCAAACGCAAACATTCCTCTGAGGCGCGAGAAGCCCTCGATCCCCTCCTGCTCATAGAGATGCACCAGCACTTCGGTGTCGCAGCGAGAGGTAAACCGGTGACCCCGCTCCATCAATTCCTGACGCAAGGCTCGATAGTTATAGATTTCTCCGTTCAGCACCGCCCAGACCGAACCATTTTCGTTCTGCACCGGTTGCCGGCCCCCGACAGGATCGATCACGCGCAAGCGACGAGCCCCAAGCGTGACCCCGCTCTCCCGATGGAGCCCCTCATCATCCGGCCCCCGATGGACCAGCCGCCGGAGCATCCGGGAGACCAAGGCCTCCTCACTCGAACCGATAATGCCGCAAATTCCACACATCTGGTTACTTGTCTTTCCCTTCGATCACCGTCCGCTCACGCCGCTCCAATTCTTCCCGCTCCCGCTCATGCCGGGGCGAAACGGTTTGCGGCGGCACATCGACCGGTTCATACCGCGTATGTTTGGCCGACCCGACCGAAGTTAACAGCAGGCGAACGCCCAACGCCGCCATGGCACCCAACAGACACACGATCAACAGGCTGCCCCACAATCCGATCCGCCGCTTCCATCGACGGCGGCTCTGCCAGCTGATCGCGCTCACGAACCCCCATCCTTCCGCCGGGCAATCAGTTCAAACGACGGTGCCCAGACCAGACGACCGGCACTCAGCCGATAGGCCAGCGCTGCCACCATCGACAGTCCCCCTCCAACGAGCCTCCATTTCAGCCGGCGCCCCCAGGAATTGGCGCTGGTGACCGGCCCCCGGCTTGGAGCGGAATTGCGCAAAGAGACCACTTCAAATCCGCTGGTTTCCATGAGCCTTCGTAGCGCATTCGGTGAATAACTGAACAGGTGAAAGGCCTGGTCATACTGGGCTCCGCACCAGCGGACAGGGACTCTCATTCGTTGATGGAACAGCCCGTTCGAGACCCGAATTGCAATAATCCCTTGAGGTTTGATCTGATGCGTCATGGCTCTGATGATCGCCGCCGGGTCGGTCACCGTTTCCAGGACATTGACGAGCGTCACCACATCGAACCGGCCTGCCGTTGTTTGACTCAGCTCTGCCGGAGACAGAACTGACAACCCCTTCGCCCTGGCTCGCTCGGCAGCACCTTGAGACACTTCGACACCGGCGCAGGTCCATCCGGCCTCGCGGCAGAGCATCAGGAACGCCCCATCGCCGCAGCCGATATCGAGCAGCCGTCCCGGCGGCCTTCGCCACTCCAGCAGATGCGCCAAGACACTGGCAAATACCGGTTGCCGATCGGCGGAACTCTCCGCGGCACCATAGGACCCGTCATAACTCTCCCGATAATATTCCTCGACCAGAGAGGAAGCGGGACGAGGACTCAGAAACACCAGCCCGCACGCCGGACAGGCGACATACCGTCTCGTGGCTGTCTGAAAGACCTCGGACGGACTCCCGCCTCCTCCGCAGGGGCAGACCACGGCTTCCATCTCAAGCGGCACCGCGAGGCTCATGCGACCTTCCTGCTCCATGAGGGTGCGTCGAATCCTTCCGCCCGTAAAGCCTCATCAAACACCGCCACCGTCTTCTCAACCATCCTGTCCACCGTAAATCGCGCGTGCACCACCGCACGCCCGGCGTGTCCCAACTGTCTCGCCTGATCGGGATGTTCCAACAGTGATTGAATCGCACCGGCTAGCCCTGTGACATCGTGGGCCTTTACCAGGAGACCGGTCTTCATATGTTCGATCACTTCAGGTACACCATTCACGCTGGTCGCGATCACAGGCTTCCCCATGGCCAGGGCTTCGAGAATGACAAACGGAAAGCCCTCAGAATGCGAAGGCAGGACGACCATATCCGCCGCTGCATAGAACTCCATCACATCGTCGCGAGACCCGACAAACCGGCACATTGACGTCAAGCCCCGGGCAGCGGCCAGCGCCTCCAGCGGCTGCCTCAATTCACCGTCACCCACGCACACACATTGCAGTTGCGGCCATTGATCCCGCAGCAGAGCCAGCGCTTCAATCAAGTCACAATGTCCTTTGGGCTGGGTCAGCCGGGCCACCGTGACCAGCAGGGGACCACCGGTGAGACCGAACTCACGTCGCACCCTGGTTTGATCGACCGGTTTATGAAACATCAGTCGATCGACCCCATTGTGGACCGTCTCCGTCAGACCGGTCGCCGCCGGATCGTCCTGGACCACATCGCGCCGGATGGCATCAGACACGCAGATAATCCGCTTTACCCACGGCAGAGTCGCCCGGAGTGCAGCGGAATAGATCCAGCGTTTCAATCGGCTCACCTCATAATCGGCGATTGAATTGTGCGCCGTGGAAATCACCACGGGGACTCCCGCCAGCCAACCAGCCACACGTCCATAAAAATTCGCC
>Ga0209253_10003782_pt1 | contig 13223 bp, 16 predicted proteins | sample FrelakmetBRP12BR_FD_187145 | JGI IMG/M metagenome (GOLD analysis project Ga0209253, IMG submission 187145) | Freshwater lake sediment microbial communities from the University of Notre Dame, USA, for methane emissions studies - BRP12 BR (SPAdes)... | ecosystem: Environmental > Aquatic >...
TTCGGCGATCACGACGTAAATGGAAGGAGGAATTTCTTGATAGAAATCCAACTGGGAAAGGATCTGGATCAAAACCGGGTCCTCTTTAATGGGAATTCCGTGTTCTCGAGCCAGTTCAATGATTTTTTGGGCCAACAGCCCTGATCCCTTTGCGGTTACCTTGGGGGCGCGGTCCTGAGTGGGGACATATCTCAGGGCCACTGCTTTTCTAGCTGGCTTTTGTTTCTCTTGCGGGTCCATAGGTTTCATACAACTACGTTAAATAAAGAATCGGACCATTTTTCAAAGTCCGGGATCAAAGATGCACTGATCTTCTCCCCGGCCTCCACGGAGACCTGGAAAAGCGGCTTAAACCCTACTTGGTGTAACCGGAGGGAGACCTCCGGGAGGGCCTGTTCAAGGATTTTCTTTACTCGTGGCTCGGAAACCATAAAGGTGCAGTAAAGCCCTTTTTCCTTTATCCTGACCTCAATTCTCATCCTTCCCCAGTCCGGAAGGTTAAGTAGAAAAAGGATGGAAAGTTCTTCCTGTTCCAACGTTTCCCCGCCCTGGTGGGGAAAGGAAAATTCCAATTCCACAAATTGGAGGCTATTTTGGACCCACAGCGGGAAGAAGAGTAAAATTTTTCCTTGCGGATCTGCATGATTCAGGTTGAGAATCTGATATAGCTCGATTTTATCCACGAACTGACCCAGACCTTGCACAAGGTCCTGAAGGGAAGTGGGGTTGGAATTTTTATTCTGCCCGACCAAAGAATTTAGCTGGGATTTGAGTTTTATGAGCAAGCTCTTGAGGTCTCCCTCCGGAAATAAATCGAAAGAATCTTGCGTCTGGCCCTCGATAAAATGCTTTAATCTCGCTTCCCAAAAAATACCTGACTGGGCTACGAGCTCCCGGAGGGCCAACGGATCCCAGGGAGATGGGGGGAGTGAAAAACGGCTGATTAGAGAAAAGAATTGTTTGAGGGTATCCTGAATCTCCGGGGGCAGCGTTTCGGTCGAAATCTTCCATAACCCAGCCAATTTTTCGGCTAACTTTTCCAGGGGCAAATCAGAAGAAAGATACTTCATGAGTAAAGATTCTATCTCCTGCCCTGGTGGATTTTCCTCGGGGAGGATCTTCAAAATCACTTTGGGCTGGATTGCTTCCACCAGGAAGATTAGCTCCCTGTCCTTGGTCAAGGAGACACCCCGGTTTTCCACCAGAATTTCTTCCGCTTTGATCAGGATGAGAGCGTGCAGAGGGTCAACCTGATCGATGACCGTCCCCCGGATGATCTCCCCGGGATGGAAAAGGGTTGGACTTTCCCCAGAACGAGGATTCACCAGGACGCATCCAGTGGAAAATGGAGGTGGGAAATCTAATTTATCCAAGATATGTAGTGGGTGTTGGACCCTTTACTGGCAATATTGTTTCAAATCTAAGATTAATTGCACTTCTCCTTTGGGAAGCTTTAGACGCCGAACAATCTCAGGGAATTTATACCCCGCTTCCACCATCTTTACAACTTTCCCATAAAGGTCTGTCTCCTTTAACCCTTCGGGAGTGAATTCTATCCTTTCTTCGGTCCCTTCCAATCGTAGGTTCAGACTTTGGATCTTTTCATCTAACTGTTCCATGAGTCTTTGGGTAAGTTCTTTTTTCTCCTCCAGGTTCTTCGAAAGGCTTATACAAAGGATTTCGGATTCCTTGGCCCATTGTATCAACTGGTCTGAGGTGCAGAAGGATTGATTTTTAGCTTTGACTTTCCGAAGCGCTCGTTTAAAAAAGAAAACAATGGAGACCAGAACGGTCAGGGTAATCCCTTCTGCGATCATCAGCCCATTTTCCAAATTCGTAAGATTCACAATTTGAAATCCATCCATTCCTTTTCTCCCGGGTTTGATTCTAAACCGTGATGTCTAAAACTTTCCCGACTTGCTTTTGATCCAGATCCCCCTCTGGTTTGTCTTCTGCCTCGGCAACAAGTTTGTTTCCCGGCAGGTCTCTTTTCTTCTCCTTTTTTTTGCGCCGGGTCTCTTTGCCCGGGCTTCCTTTCGGATCCCTCGTATTCTCCGCTGGAGGAAGCGGATTCAACTTGGGAAAAAGGGAAAAGTCATCATCCATGCTGATCTCTTTTCAAGCTTTGTCCGGCACCCGTTTGCAGGCTTTCCAGAACGGGTCTCATCCTCCACAATTTTATTTCCCCTCGAAGACTTTATTAATCTTTTCCGTTAGGGTATCGGGGGTAAACGGTTTGACGATATAATTATTGACCCCATTCTTCACCGCCTCGATGACCTTTTCCTTTTGTCCTTCCGCCGTGACCCTCAAAAAAAGCATGTCTCTCCATTCCTCACTGGTTCGGACTGCCGTCAGAAGTTCAATCCCCCTCATTTGAGGCATGTTCCAATCGGAAATTATGAAGTCGCCCTTTTCGCTGCGCAGCACCTCCATAGCGCTGGTCCCGTCGTCTGCCTCTAAAATATTGATGTGTCCCAGTTGCCGGAGTACATTTTTGATAATCCTCCTCATGGTTGAAAAATCATCCACGACCCGGATGTTCATTCTGGAGTCAGCCATTGTCCTTTTCTTCCTTTGGTTGAAGCAGTATGCTTTTGGTTCGGCAAAAGAATTCACGCGGTATCGTAGAGGTAATTCTTAACCTTTACTCTTAACTTTAAAATGGCCTTGGTATGAATTTGGCAAATCCTTGATTCCGTAAACCCGAGCACAGCCCCGATTTCTTTTAAAGTCATTTCTTCATAATAGTAGAGGGAAATCACCGTTCTTTCTTTGGGAGAGAGTTCATCAATCGCCCGGGCTAATATGGTTTTTAACTCTTCCAGACTGAGAAGATGAAAGGGGTCATTTTCCTTTTCATCGATGAGCAGGGTAAGGAAATTATCCTCCACAAATTGGGGAATTTGATACCGCAGGCCTTCCAGGTCCAGCAGGGAAATTCCTTTTATTTCCGTGATCAAGTCATAATACTCTTCCAACGAGAGCCCCAATTCCTTGGCGACTTCTTCATCTTCCACGGGCCCGCCCCGTTTTCTTTCCAGGGATAAATAGGTTTTCTCTAATTGGGCCGCTTTTTGCCGAATGGATCTGGGGACCCAATCCAAAGACCTTAATTCATCTAACATGGCTCCGCGGATCCGAAATTCCGCATAGGTCTTAAACTGAACATTTTTATTGGGATCAAATTTATTCAAAGCATCCATGAGCCCGATCACTCCCGCGCTGATCAAGACCTCCGTGGAAATGTGGGGAGGGAGGCGCATGGCCATGCGATGGGCAATGTACTTGATTAAAGGCGAATATTTCAAAATCAGCTCTTCTCGATTTAGGGAATCATGCCCAAAGGAAATCGAGTGAGCCAGTTTATGATCCTTCGTTCTATTTTTGAAAGCTTTGGTTTCCAATCGACGCCCCCATTTCGTCTACGCTTGGCATTGAAGCAATTGTTTCCAGAAGAATTGGACATTTCCATTCCCTGATCTTTGAACAGGCCTCTCGGAGATCGTTTTCGCCAGCTCCATAATTCTTTTGCTAAAAAGAGAACGGGGATAAATCTCTAAGACCGCCTTCTGAAGTTTTACCGCCTTGGGAATGCTTTCATCCAGAGGAATAAAGCCTAAATAATCTAAGGAAAGGCTACCCAAAAATCGGTCAACTGCCCGGTTCAATTTCTTAAAGACTTCTTTAGCCTCCTGAGCGCCGGAGGCTAAATTCACCAGGATCATAAAACTCTTTTTCCGGAATTTCATCGATAAAACTTTAATCAAGGCGTAGGCATCGGTAATCGAGGTGGGTTCTGGAGTGGCGATGATAATCGATTCCGCAGCCGCCATGTTAAAATATAGGACATTGGTGGAAATCCCCGCACCCGTATCAATCAGGAGTACATCAATGTCCATGGGCAGATGATCTAGCTCGTTTAACAGGAAAATTTTTTGACTTTCTTTCAAATCGACCAATTCAAGGACCCCCGAACTGGCGGGTAGGATTGACATCCCTCCGGGTCCTCTGACGAGAATTTCGGAAAACTTTTTCTCCCTCTTGAAAAGGTGCTCGATGGAATAAGGAGAGGTGATTCCCAGAAGAACATCGATGTTGGCCAGCCCCAAATCGGCGTCTAAGAGTAACACCTGTTTCCCCAACTGGGTAAAAGCCAGTCCAAGATTGGCGGTCACATTCGTTTTGCCCACTCCCCCTTTCCCACTGGACACCGAGATGACTTTAGGCCACTTCAGGGTTGCTTCCCCTTGCCCATCTATTTGCGGTACACTTGGATCCGTCGGGCCAGAGGTGTTTTTCAGGAGGGAACGTAATCCTTCAGCTTGGTCCATAGAAATTGACTCCGTTAATTCCATTGTATTTGATTCAATACCAGGCTGGCGACACGTCCCTTGGTCGCCAGCTCAATATCCTCTGGAACCCTTTGACCGTTGGTGATATAGGATAGGGGCTTTTTATAGCGCAATAACTGGTTAAAGAAGGGGACGTATTCTTCCGTTTCGTCAATTTTCGTTATAATATAGCTTTGGATTGGCAGGGCGCTAAAACGGTGAACCATCTGGGCCATATCCCTATCTTTCATCGTGGCGCTTAAAACAAGATGATTTTCAATCGCCGGATGAACTGTCAAGAATTCTTTCAACTCCTCGAGGACAGCCGGGTCATGCGGGTTTCTCCCCGCCGTATCGATGAGCAGAATGTCCTGATTTACATTTTTGACAATGGTCTCCTTTAGTTCTTCTGGATTGACGGCGACTTCTATGGGAACCCCTAAAATTCGGGCATACGTCTTCAGTTGTTCAATGGCTCCGATTCGATACGTGTCGATGGTGATGAGGGTTAGACGTTTGTTCATCCTTAAAGCGAAATGGGCCGCCAGTTTCGCCAGGGTGGTAGTCTTCCCCACGCCGGTGGGCCCAATAAAAGCCCATATCTTCGCCCCATGCAAATAAGGTCTAGCCACCTCTACCGCATCCATCAACCGTTTGCGCAGTAGGTCTCGATAGGAATCTGGAGCCCTTACCCAATCCAATTTTTCCCCGGTGGCCTGGATTTCTTTCACCAGAGCGTTCACAAACTCCGGAACCAATCCGGTAGAGACGATTCGCTGGATGAAAGTATCTTCCTTAATTTCTTCTGGATTTCTTGGGGTCTGCTTCCATTGATCCAGGGTGGGAAAATGGACCGGGGAGAAGGCCGGAGTTTTTACTGATTGATCCGTTGCCGCCACCACTTCGACCCGCGATCCATCCAAGAGCCCGGGATGGGAAGAAGTCTTTCTGATTTTCTGGGTTGAGAGGATGATGGCCTCTTCACCCAGTACTTCTTTTACCTGGCGTAAGGCCTCTTGCATATCTTTCGCTTCAAACCTCTTAATCTGCATATTTTAAAGTCACCGTCCCTAAAGATTGAATTTTTGCTTGACCGGTCAATTCGTTATGCGACAACACCACCACCTGCGGCAGGAATCGATCTAATAATTTCTTCAGATGTCTGCGGATCGTCGGCGAACAAAGGATAATCGGTTGATAATTCGCTTGGCTCATTCTGTCCAAGGTTTGGTTGATGCTCATCAAGATTTTTTGGGCTAAGTTAGGCTCCAAGGACAGGTAAGAGCCGTGATCGGCCTTCTGAATTCCCTCCCGCAGAATATCTTCAATCTTTTGATCAATCGTGATTAAGGGGAGCACCCCCTCCGTGGTTTCATATTGTTTTACAATGGACCGGCCCAGCCTTTGTCTGACATATTCAGTGAGGACGTCTGGGTCCTTCGTAATGGAAACGGAGTCCGCCATTGTTTCGAGGATGGTTAGCAAGTCTCGGATTGAAACACGTTCCTTAAGAAGGTTCTGTAAGACTTTCTGGATCAAACCCAGGGGTAATATACTGGGGACCAATTCTTCCACGACTTTCGGATAATTCTGGGCTAATCGGTCCAGTAGTTTTTGGACATCCTGTCGGCTCAGCAGTTCATCCGCATGCGTCCGGATGACCTCAGTCAGGTTAGTGGCGATAATGGTAGGGATGTCCACAACCGTGTACCCTGCGAACTGGGCTTCCTCTTTCCTTTTTTCTAAAATCCATAGGGCGGGCAGCTGAAAAACTGGCTCTTTGGTCGGAATGCCCTCAACGGTTTTTTTGACCTCCCCCGGGTTCAAAGCCATTACATAACCCGGCATCATTTCCCCTCTGGCCATCTCATTTCCCTTGATGACGATGCGATATTCGCCGGGTTTTAGCTGGAGATTATCCCGTACGCGAAGCGGGGGCACCACGATACCGAGATCCATCGCAAATTGTCTTCGAATCGACCGAATTCGGTTCAGTAAATCTCCGTTTTGTTCTTCATCGACCAAGGGGATCAACCCATATCCCACTTCTAATTCCAGGCGATCCAAGGTCAATAAGGTTTCCACTTGTTCAGGAGCGTGAGGGATCATGGCCGCCTTTTGACTTTCTTCCATCTTTTTTTGGGCCTGTTTCTTCTGTTCCTTGGAAATGAAATGGGCTAAGAAGCCCGTCACCACGGATAGGGTGATGAAAGGAATGTGCGGCAGTCCGGGGATTAACCCCAATGAAAAAAGGATCCCCGCAGAAAGAGCAATGGCCTGCGGTTGAAGTTTGAATTGTTTGCCCAATTCTTTGCCCATGCTTTGATCCGAGGCGGCCCGGCTGACAATGAGTCCTGCTGCTGTGGAGCTGATTAGGGCTGGGATCTGAGAGACCAAGCCATCTCCGATGGTCAGGATGGTGTAGGTTTGGGCAGCGGCCAAAAGGGGTAAATTTTGCTGGAAGATCCCGATGATGAATCCCCCTCCAATATTGATGAGAATGATGACCATCCCCGCGACCGCTTCCCCTCTGACGAATTTACTGGCTCCATCCATCGCCCCGTAAAATTCTGCCTCTTGAGAGATCCGGGCTCTCCTCTTGCGGGCTTCCGTCTCATCGATGATCCCGGCATTCAAATCAGCATCGATACTCATTTGCTTTCCGGGCATGGCATCCAGGGTGAATCGGGCGGCAACTTCCGCGATCCGCCCGCTTCCTTTGGTAATGACCACAAAGTTGATGATCACCAGAATGATGAAGATGATGAATCCCACAAAGTAGTTGCCCCCCACCACAAAAAGGCCGAAGGATTTAATGACCTGACCGGCGGCGGAAGGCCCCTCATTTCCATGCAGTAGAATGAGGCGGGTAGAGGCGATATTCAAGGACAGCCGGAAGAGGGTGGTTAGCAAGAGAAGGGCGGGGTAAGTTGAAAATTCCAGTGGAGTTTTTATGTATAGAGAGGTCAGCAAAATCACCAGGGAGAAGGTAATGCTGAGCGAAAGCAGGATGTCGAGCAAGATGGTAGGTAATGGAAGGATCATCAGCAGGAGAATCCCGATCACTCCCACTGCGGTCAGAAGATCACTCTGGTTCAGTCCCGATTTCTCTTGCAAGATTGGAAGGGGTGGATTCAATTTCTCAGCCATTCTCTTCCTTCAATCCTAAAAGGCCTTTTTCTTCATCCGGTACACAAAAGCCAATACATCCGCCACCAAATGGTAAAGGGTCGTCGGGATCATTTGCCCCACTTCAACGGTTTTATACAGGATTTGGGCCAACGGCTTGTTTTCCAGGATGGGGATTTTGTGTTCCCGGCCAATTTCTTTCAACTTTTCCGCAACAAATCCGGCTCCCTTCGCCAAAAGTTTGGGGGCTTCCATTTCTTCACCTTTATAGTAGAGGGCCACGGCAAGATGAGAGGGGTTGGTAATGATGACATCGGCTTTGGGGACCTCGGCCATCATCCTCCTGCGGGCGAGTTCTCGTTGAATGCTCCGAATCCTGGCCCTAACGAGGGGGTCCCCTTCGGCTTGCTTTCCCTCGTCCTTGATTTCCTGTTTACTCATTCGCAGCCCCTTCTCATAGCTCCACCGCTGATAGACGTAATCCAGGCCGGCCAGAAGAACCATCACCAATGCGGTTTTTAAAAAAATGTCGAAGGAAACCAGGCCGATATATTTGAGGATGCTGCCGACTTCCTGGTCCATTAGGGGTAAGATGTTGGGCAACTCTTTTTTGATCGTGTAATAGACCACTCCCCCAACGATCAGCATCTTGCCTAAAGATTTCAGTAATTCCGAAAGGGATTGCAGGGAAAAGAAACGGCTGAATCCTTTTATTGGGCTTACCTTCGAAAGATCTGGTTTGATTAACTCCAACGAAAAAAAGCCGCCCACCTGAACATAATTGCTCAGAATCGAAACAGCCACCACGACACCCAGGAAGGGGGAGAGGATTAAAAGAAACGAACCGATCAACTGTTTTTGTATGGCCTGGATGTTTCCCGGGGTTATGGAAAAGTTTCCTACATTTTCAAAAAATTGAATCATCAAGGTCGATAGTTGCTGATAATAGTAAGAACCCAAAAAAAACAAAGCCAACAAGCCCGCGAGCAATACCGAGACCGAGGATATTTCCCTGCTTTTAGCGACTTGGCCTTTTTTCCTGGCTTCGGACCGCCGTTTGGGAGTTGCTTTCTCTGTCCGCTCTAAATCCGCCATATCTATCTTCCGATTAGGGGCAACAGGGTATAGACCAACCCGCGGCTCGATTCTTCAAAAAGAGCCTTCAGGTAGGGGAATAACATTTCTATGGATAAACCTAAAAAGATGAAGCCCAAGCAAATGGTCAGCGGAAAGCTGGTCATCAACACATTCATTTGCGGGACCATTTTGGCGATCATTCCCAACCCGATTTGCGTGAAAATCAGGACCGCCATAACGGGAGCCACCATTTTTATGGCAATGATAAACATCTTCCCTGAAAGACTTAAAAAGTGATGGTACAACCCCATCTTGAAGTGAAATTCTCCTGGCGAGAGGACCGAAAAACTCTGGAAAAGAGCTCTAATAAACCAATGATGGCCGTCGATGGATAAAAAGATTAACAGCCCCAACAAATAGTAAAACTGAGCAATCAAGGTGGTATCCGACCCGGACTGAGGGTCCAAAATATTCGCCATTGCCAAACCCATTTGATACCCCACAAACTCCCCCGCTATTTGGACCCCGGCGAAGATCAACTTAACTGAAAGCCCGAGGATGAAACCAACCATAAGTTCAGCAATCATGAAGAATCCAAAATTGTAGGGGTCAGACGGAAAAAGGCGGACATCGATTTTCACCAGCGGCAAGAGAAGTAAGCTGACCGCAAGCACCAAACTGACTTTCAAAGGGTGGGGCAGGACGCTGGAACTTAGGATAGGCATCATAAACAAAATCGGAGCGACCCGCATCATGATTAAGACGAAGGATTGAAACTGCACGATGGACCAGTCGAATAAATTGGACGGAATCAACGGGCTACTCACCTGAGATACCTGGGAATATTGACAATCATCTGTTCGGTGTAACTCATCATTTTATTCATCATCCAGGGTAATAAAAATAATAAGCTAATGAGCGTGGCGACAATCTTGGGCACAAAGGTTAGGGTTGCCTCCTGAATTTGGGTCACTGCCTGGAAGAGGCTGACCAACAGGCCTACAATCAAGCCAACCCCCAAAATGGGTAAAGAAAGGTACAGGGTAATTTCAATGGCATCCTTGGCAATATCCATGACCAGATCAGGACTCATTTTTTTCTCCTCAATAAAAACTTCTCACCATGGAATCCACGATCAAGTACCAACCATCCACCAGGACAAAGAGCAAAAGCTTCAGGGGCAAGGAGAGCATCATGGGGGGTAACATCATCATCCCCATGGAGAGGAGAACACTGGAGACCACCATGTCGATGATTAAAAACGGGATATAGAGAAGAAACCCGATCTGGAAGGCGGTTTTCAGCTCACTGATCATGAATGCCGGAAGCAAAACGGTGGTGGAAATCTCCTCCACATTTTTGGGTTTGGGTACTTTGGCCAAATGGATAAATAAGCCCAGATCCTTTTCTCTGGTCTGCTTGAACATAAATTTGCGAACCGGCTTAAGCGCTTCATCGATCGCCTGTCCTTGAGATATTTTTTTGTCCATGTAAGGCACCAGAGCATTTTCGCGGACGTTTTGCCAGACGGGAGTCATGATGAAGAAAGTCAAGAACAGGGCCAGTCCAATCATGATCTGGTCGGGGGGCATCTGGTTGGTTCCAATGGCTTGCCGTAAGAAGGAAAAGACCACGATCAGCCGGGTGAATGAAGTCATCATGATCAGAATGGCAGGAGCTAAGGAAAGGATGGTCAGGAGGAATAGGATTTGAATGAGAACGGAAACTTCTCCGGTATCTTTGGCTTCTCCGATACCGATTTTAATAGTAGGGATCGGGATGGTCTGGTTTTGGGCGAATATGGATAGAGGATAAAGTAAGAAAAGTCCCCCGATCACCACGGCCAGGAACCATAGACCCTGTAGATGATGACCCTTATTTCCCATTCAAAATCCTCAACTGCCCGCGACTGAGCCCTTTGCCTCTTAGGGAGAAATAATCCAAAATAGTTAAGGGCTCAGGCTTTGCCGGATGCTGGGCCGCGATTTTTTCTACAAATTCTTGATTTTCAATTTTATCCAGCAAGGTAATTTGGGCCTCAGAAATTCCCAGAACGAGGATTTGGCCACCGATACCCACCAAGGAGATGTATTTCCGCGGGGCGATCGATTTAGTAGTTAAGAGCCGAACCTGGCCATCGGAATAAAAACTTCCCCTCCCCGCGGCCATTCGCTTGCATAGCCAAATCAATAGCAGAAGGACCCCCAGCACGGCCCCTAAGCTCAGGATCATTTTGGCGGCTGCCCAAATCATTTAGACCTCTCGCGAGCCCAGCTGTTTCACCCGTTCCGCTGGGCTGATGACATCGGTTAAGCGGACTCCGAACTTCTCATTGATGACTACGACCTCTCCCCGGGCGATGAGTTTCTGGTTAACGAGAATCTCCAGCGGCTCGCCGGCTAATTTGGTCAGTTCAATCACTGACCCCTGTCCCAGTTGTAAAAGGTCGCTGATCAGGATCTTTGCCCGGCCCAATTCTACGGATATCTCAAGGGGAAGGTCTAAGATAAAGTCTAAATTCGGGGCTGGGTTCAAATTTCCCTCTTGCTTCATTTCCTTTGCTTTTTCCTTTTCCATGACGATTCCTCGGCTTTTTTTCTTAGACGCTGGTAATTTTTTCTTCCACCTGAAAAGCTTTATTTCCCCCCAGAACTCCAGCTTTTCCCAAAAACTTAGGAACTCCCTCAACTTTAGCTGTCATGAAGTTCGAAACCTCATTTTCCAACATCAAAACATCTCCCACATTTAATTTGAGAAGATCTTGAACCATGATATTTCTTCTCCCTAATTCCACCACCACCTCGACCTCGGTAGATCTAAGGCGTTCTGAAAATCTTTCAATCCAGCTATGATCTACTTCTAAGTGGTCGCTCTGGTACCCAGAATACAGTTTGCCTTTTATCGGCTCGATAATCGAATAAGGGATGCAAAGGGTGATGAGTCCCGTAAATTGTTCCAACTCCAACCCAAAAGAAATCATAATGACCAGGTCACTGGGTGGAACAATGCTGACGAACTGCGGGTTAATCTCACTCCTCACATGCCGAACGGCAATGGGATGGACTGTATTCCATGCTTTTTCCAGGTCTGCTAAGACCATATTCACTACTTTTCGGATCAGCTTGGATTCAATGGCTGTAAATTCTCTTCCCTCAACCCGGAATTTTGTTTTCCCTGAACCCCCTAAAAAAATATCCACCAGAGTGAAGATCAGTTTGGAATCTAAAACGAGTATGGCATGTCCACGAAGGGGCTCCATTTTGAATACATGTAAGCTGCTGGGGACAGGAAGGGTCCGGACAAATTCACCAAATTTCATCATTTGGACCCCCTTGGACCCCACATCGATGATTTTTCTAAGGCTCAAAGAAAGACTATTTCGAAATAACCGGGAAAAATTATCATTAACTATCTCCAGAGTGGGCATGCGGCCCCGAATGATTCGGTCCTGGTTGGCTAAATCATAAGTGATAACCCCTGATTCATCCTTTTCCTCCGGTGTGGTAGCCACCTTGCCATCCGACATTCCGCGGAGAAGGGCATCGATTTCCTCTTGGCTTAGAATTTTATCCATCGGGGTTTACTGAATCATAAATTCGGTGAAATAAACGGTTTTCACTTTAAAGCTACTCAACAACTGGTTTACTTTGGAGGTGATTTCTTCTCTGAGCTTCTTTTTCCCTTCCGAATCAAAAATTTCTTTGTGGGATTTGCTGGAAAGAATGGTTAGAATCGAATCGCGGAGTTGGGGCAACCTTTTTTCATATTCCTCGTTTATTTTTATTTCCTTACTTTCCAGGCTAATTCTAATCTTTAGGTATCTCGGTTGGTTTTGGTCCGCAAGGTTAGCGATAAAGGGTTCCATGTTATAAATGTGCCCTTGCACCTTTTTAGCGGCTTCTTTTCCCCCTTTGGTAGGACCGTTTACCCGTAAGAAATCCAAAGAATCAGGAAGGATTCCGGGGGCAAAAAAAATGATTGCTCCAGCTCCCGACCCGATTAATAAAATCAAGCCCAAAAAAACAATCACCCATTTATTAATTTTCTTGGGTTGGGGCGGGGCGGATTCCGGTTTTTTCTTTTCTAATTCTACATCTACTGGGCGATCGGCCATTTTTTCCAATAAAATTTTCAGTTTTACTGGAAATGGGAGCAATGACCATGCCAATAGCTGAGGTAGAGGGGAAATTTGCTATTTACTGAATAATACTTAATTTTTTATATTCTAAATGGATAATCTGGCATTGACTGGCTGTCAATTTCTGGGTTGGTGGTCAATGGATTGACACCGGTCCTGGGGTGGGGTAAAACGGATCAAAATCAGTCATTTATTAACCCCTTTTCCTCACCCTCCTTAAAAGAGGAGGGTGAGGCGGGAAAGAGGTTGGATTACCGTAGGTTTATCAGAGTATTCAACATCTCATCGGTCGTAGAAATCACCTTTGAGTTGGCCTGATATCCCCTCTGGATAACGATCATTTTTATGATCTCACTGGCTAGGTCTACGTTGGATTCCTCCAGCATGGAGGAAGATGTGGTTCCCATCCCTCCCTCACCAGGTTTATTGGTTATCGGCTGTCCAGATTTAGTCGTCTCTTGGTAAAGGGTGCCCCCTTTTCTTTGGAGTCCATTAAGATTAAGAAATGTGCTTAGAGCCAGCCGGGCGACTTTTTTGACCTGACC
>Ga0209253_10003783_pt1 | contig 13221 bp, 5 predicted proteins | sample FrelakmetBRP12BR_FD_187145 | JGI IMG/M metagenome (GOLD analysis project Ga0209253, IMG submission 187145) | Freshwater lake sediment microbial communities from the University of Notre Dame, USA, for methane emissions studies - BRP12 BR (SPAdes)... | ecosystem: Environmental > Aquatic >...
AATCAAGTGTTGCCCTGTAAGCGAAACTACTCAACCACTTTTTCATCGAAATGATCATTACAGGGACTCCTGCTACGAATGCAATTGCCACCCAGATCACAAATTCCCTGTTTAGCATCATCATTATCTCTGCAATATTCGCCCCGTTCACTTTACGGATTCCTATCTCTTTAGTTCTTCTCTCCGAAGAAAAGATCGCGAGTCCGAGTATTCCAATACAGGATATTACGATTGCCAGAAGAGCAAACAGACTTATAGTCTTTGCAAACCTCTCTTCAGAGCGGTACAACGAGTCGAACCATTCATCATAAAACTGGTATTTAAACGGATAACCTCGCAGCATTTCATCCCATAGTTTTCTTATGATTTCCATCCCCGGACCAGTACTGTTCGCCGCAAAACGTATATTCATGGAGGTTGGTCTGAAATTCGGAGTGAACATTACACAGGCCGGACCAATAGTTTTGTGAAGTGAGGTAAATTGAAAATCATTGACCACACCAATAATATCAAATCCGCCATAGTTGTTAAACCGTTTATTATTTAGATCTTCAAATTCGAAATGTTTGTACGCAGCTTCATTCATCATGCATACTTTCCCATAGTCACCCGGTTCGAGATTCCTTCCACTGACCACTTTCATGCCGAATGTTTCAAGTAATAAAGTATCAGCCAATATACACGGTACGCTCATGTTCCTGGTACTGTTCTCTATATTTGATCCCATGGACATATAGATCTCCCCGGGAACTCCGCTGGAAATAGAAACGGATTTAATAAATGGTGATCTTTTGTATTCTTCAAGCAATGCAATGGCTTTTTGATATTCAGTTTGCGGAATATTCGGAAGATCAAGCCTGAGGAGCTGTTCTTCATTAAACCCGGGATTTCTGTGTTTCACAAACCGGATCTGTCTCTGAACAACAAGAACACAAAAGATTAAGATGATTGAGATTGAGAATTGAAAGATAGTCAATGCATTACGAAAGTACTGCTTTTTACTTTGAGAAATTATTGTGCCGCTTAACACTTTTGCGGGGGTTATCCCGGAAAGCAAAATTACTGGTATACTTCCGCTTATAGCTCCGATTGTAAGCACTGAACAGGGAATTCCAATCAGATATGAAATATGTAAAAAGTAAAATAGGTCAAGGTTTGTGTTAAAAATGGCATTGTACAGGGGAAGCATTATCCATAACAGGTAAATACCCAGAATAAAAGCCGTAAGTGAAACAAGAACTGATTCAAAAAGATAATCAAACAGAATATCAATCCGGCTTGCTCCAAAAGTCTTCCTGATCCCTGTATTCTTGTTTTTCTTGTTCTGTTGCGCCACTGTCAGGTTAATATAATTGATTATTGCGAGTGATAAGATTACCAGAGCTATCACCGCAAGCAGCCTGAGGAGGCTGGCATTACCTTGTTTTGTTTCACTTCCAGATGTTGTATCGTGAAGATAAATATCCCTAAGTTTCAGAAACCCAACAATTTCAGCATAAGGTTTCAATAGTCCGGCACTTGCATTTATTTTCGAAATAATCTCATCGTGGGATAAGTTCTTTTTCAGCTGAAGATAAATCTGGAAAAGCCACCTGTAAGTACTTAGATCTCTTGAATCGCCTATAGACTGATAGAATTTGAATTTATCATTTTCGGCATTTACAAGGAGACCTGCTGTAATGCTTGAGTTATCAGGGAAATCCTTTATGAGTCCTGTAATTGTAACCGGAACGTTACCCCATACCAGTATTTCTTTCCCTATAGGATTGTCATCTACGAATAATAGTTTTGAAATACTTTCAGTAATAACTGCGGAATTAATATTTCCGAAAGGTGAAGATGTCTGACCTGATAAAAAAGAGATTGTGAAAACTTCAAAAAAGTGGTTATCCACAGACATGATATCATTGAGATAAAATCCTTTATCTGAGGTTCTGACTTCAATAGGATAGCCGCTCCGGAGTACCAGACAGGAGTTCTCAATTTCAGGAAAGTTACTTTGAAGGATATCTTTTACACGATAGTCAATTACACTGGAATTATATTTGGCGTCAATCAACCTGACTATCTGATCGGAGTGTTCATTAAATCGGTCATAAGAATATTCTTTGGTGAGGAACAGCGCAATTCCAAGGCAGACAGATATAGCAAAGGCAAACCCTGAAATATTAATGAAAGTGAACTTTTTATTAATCCAAAGGTTCCTTAATGCTGTTTTAATACTGTAAAGAATCATGGTTACTTAATTGTTTCGTTATTCGTATCGGAGAGCTTCGACCGGATTCCTTGTTGCTGCCCGCCAGCTTTGCCAGGAAATCCACCCCTAAATCCCCCAGGGGGGACTTTGAATTCTGCTCCTTGTCTCATCTTCTATCTTTTTGATAACCAGTCCTATGTTGTTTTCAACTTCTGAATTTGTAAATCGGATAACTTTGATAAAATACTTCTCCATTTCTGCTGAACGGCCATCATCATAGTCTTTCTTTTTATCATGTATTTCTCCATCAATCTCTACAACTAATTTTGCTTCATGACAGTAGAAATCCGCAATAAAGAAATCAATTGGATGCTGTCTCCGGAACCTTATCCCACAGATCTGCTTAAGTTTAAGTCTATTCCAAAGGAGTTTTTCTTGAAAAGTCATATTCTCCCTGAGAATCCTGGCAGCTTCGAAAGTTTCGGATTTCGCTCCATAATACATCGATTTTTCAATTTCTTCCAAATTACCATTCTTTTAAAGCCCCCCTTGGAGGGTTTGGGGGTAAGCTATTATTCATATCGGAGAGCTTCGACCGGATTCCTCGTCGCTGCTTTCCAGCTCTGCCAGCTCACTGTAAATATAGCTATCACGAGAGCAATAAATCCCGCCAGGGCAAAGATCCACCAGCTCAGTTCAGTTTTATAGGCAAAATTCTTCAGCCAGAGATACATAACATACCAGGTGATTGGCGTTGCAATTATAAAGGCAACAACAATCCAGAACACATAATCTTTTGTCAGCAGTACCAAAAGTTCAGTTACCCTGGCTCCATTGACTTTACGAATACCAATTTCTTTTGTACGTGTAACAGACATCATCATCACAAGCCCGAAAAGTGAAAGACTGACAATAATAATTGCCATAATACTGAACAGGGTGAAACACTTGAAAAGCTGAATATGTGATTTGTATTGAGTGTTGAAAAAATCATCCAGAAAGTAATATTCAAAATACTGACCTTCAAAATACTTCCTGAATTCTGAAGTTACTTCTTCAACAATTTCATTTATATTCTTACTATGGATCTTTATGAAAATATAATACCCCCCCTGATCACAATTAAAAATTGTTGGTTTGATTTCCTGGTCGAGCGAATTCTGAAAATACCCGTCTATCACACCTACAATTTCTCCAATATCTTGCTGGGGATTTGAATCATAATCAAACAAAGTTTTTCCGATTATATCACTCAAATTATTTATTCCGAAAACCGATACCGCCTCCTTGTTAAGTATAAGATGACGGGGACCTCCTGTCCAGTTATTTTCATCACTGAAAAATTGCCGGCCGGCAATGAGCGGAACATTGAAAAACTGAAAGAAATCGGGAGCCACATCTGCCTGGAAAAACTGGTAATCCAATTTTTCCTGTCCCTTCAGCGAAATCCCTCCTTTCACCCAACCGTTCTTCTCTCCAGGGGAAATTGTTGAAAATGTATAATCCATTATCCCCGGGATTTTTAAGAGACTCTCCTGGAAGGAAGCCTGGGCCGAGTTGAATTGCCTTGCAACAGGTCTTTTTACAACAAGCACCTGATCAATATCCATTGTGAAAGCTTCCCTTTGCATATAGTATATCTGTTTCATTACACCTATTGTACTTCCGATAAGTACGATTGCGATCACAAATTGAATGATGAGAAGAAACTTGCGGGAGAATTTCTTTCTCTTCAGGACCAGTTCTTTTTTTAAGAACGAGACAGGGGCAACATTTAAAATCCTGATCGCCAGTAGAAATCCCACAACAAGGCTCAGGAATATCAATAAACATGACGGGATTAACCATGTTTTGACCTGGAATGCAGTTGCCAGTGTAAAATCGAGGTTCAGAAAATCCTTGAAAACAGGGAATAAAAGAAATAATAACAAAAAAGATAAAATCAAGCTGATTAATCCGGTCAAAACAGCTTCAATGGTAAATTCCGCAATGATATCTGTGCTGGTTGCTCCGTTTACGATCCTGATTCCTATTCCATTAATTCTTCTGGCTGAAACTGAAGAATAAAGGTTTAGATAATTAAGTCCGGCACTGGTGAGTATTAAAAAAGCGATTGCCAGAAGTATAGTTAAGTATTTGGTGTTCCCGTTAGTCTCATGTTCAAAACGGTAATTGGAATGCAGATGGATATCCGTAACAGGTTGCAGGTGAAACTCAATGGGGAAATCTATTGCTGCACCTCTCGAGATAAAATTTTCCATTGCGAGGTCAGTGATCTCTTTTGAAATCTTCTCCTGGTCGGCTCCTTCCCTCATAAGGAAATAGGTGTTTGTGTTGTTACAGCTGTAACAATAAGAACTATCAGTAACTGTCGACAGTGAAATTGCAATATCAAATTTAAGATGCGAGTTTTGTGGCACATCTTTTATTACGCCCTGCACAAGCAAAGGTTTCTTGCCCGGATTTACACCATAAATTGTTTTACCAATTGGATCTTCGTTTCCGAAGTATTTCCTCGCAATGGATTCAGTTAGTATTGCAACATCAGGCTGCCGGAAAAAACTCTTTTTATCTCCCGAAACTACGGCATGAGAAAAGAGATCGAAGTATGAGCTGTCGGCAAAAAGAGTTCTATCTTCCTTATACAATTGCTCGCCAGCTTCGATATACTGCGTCAATCTCTTGCAACGGCAGAAATTATCGATCTCCGGGATTTTCTCGGCAGCAATTTGTCCCACGTAATAATTATTGCCAACACTTTTATCCAATCCTGTCTTGTAATACCTGTATAAGACAAGACGCTGCAAACGTCCGGCGTTATCAAAGAATTTATCATAGCTCTTTTCAAATCTGATATATTGAAATATCAGCAAAACTGCCATCATTCCGATAGCAAGTCCAATTATGTTTATGAAACTTATTCCCTTGTTTTTCAGGATATTTCTGAATGCCAGCCTGATATTTTTCTTCATTTTCAAATTCTCTGATTTTCCAGTACTTCCAATTTCTTTTTGTCTGTTAATCAAACCCCCGTCAGCCGGTGGAGAGATTGGCAGGTCATTTACTCATATCTCAATGCCTCTATGGGATTCCTCGATGCCGCACGCCAGCTCTGCCAGCTTGCCGTTAACAATGCAATAACAACGGCGATCAAACCTGCTAGGGCAAATATCCACCAGCTAAGTGTGGTTTTGTAAGCAAAGCCATGCAGATACTTTTTCATTATAAAATATGACAGAGGAACTGCAATTACATATGCAATAATGATCCAGCTTAAAATACTCCGGTTAAGAATTCTTATAATATCTGTGATTTTTGCTCCGTGTACTTTTCTTACACCTATCTCTTTTGTCATTTGCCGCGAGATAAAATGGATAATACCGAATGTTCCAAGGCATGAAAGGATTATCGATATCATAGAGAATACACGTATGATAAAAGTCGAATGTATTTCAGATTTGTAAAGAGAGTCAAGCCATTCATCATAAAAATTATATTCAAAGAGGGACTCAGGACACTCTTCATCCCATACATTTTTTATATACTCTATTGTCCCGGAATAATCTCCCGGCAGTATCCTGCAGGTTAAATAGCTAATTCCAAAATGATCAGAACATTCGAATACAGTCGGTGCAACCGGCTGGCTAAGCTTTTCAACATTAATATCCTTTATCACACCAACAACATTAAGGGAATTATTTTCATATTCAGACGGACTTGCACGTCCGAACGCCTGTTCGGGAGTTGGGATACCTTATTAATACTTTGCCTTCAATCGACTCCCACCCGGTAAGCCTGAAAGCCGATTCATTTATGATCACCAACTTCTTCCAGTCTCTTTCTTCGAAGCCCCGCCCCTGGAGGAATTCAGCGTTATATACCTTAAAAAAGTCGGGATCGACAGTAAAACTTGGAAGACTGCCTTCATAACCGTATTTCTCGCGGGGTTCATTCCACATGTTCCAGAGGGCCACCTGTCCAGGGATACCATGCGAGACTGCACATGCTGTTATGTTAGGATTATTCAGCAATTTTTCTTTTATTACCGGAAGCTTATCCCTTATTTCCCACGGAACCTTCACGTTGACAAGCTGTTCCTTTGTAAATCCCAGATCCATGTTAGTTAAAAGATTGTTCTGACGGGTCATAACAATCAGGGAAACAATCATCACGATTGAAATTAAATACTGAACTACGGACAGGCCGCTTTTGATTTGCAGTTTACCCTTTATGCCGGAACTACCGAATAATGAAGCCGGTTTAAACCCGGAAACAATAATAGCCGGATAAAAGCCTGCCAGAACAGCAATTATCAGTACTCCGGGAATGACCAGCAGAATATTAGGGAAACGAAGCGCGGTCAACACCGGAAAATTCTTCTGGATCAGCGAAGAGAAGGGGACTTCCAGGAGAAGTGATAAATAAATCCCAAGTACAAATGCAATAGCACTTACTACAATAGCTTCGAGAATAAACTCCCAGAATATTTCCTTTCTTCCTGCACCGTTTACCTTTTTGATGCCTATCTCTTTTATGCGTGTCAGATGGTTGGATGTAAACAGTATTATGAAACTTAAAATTGAAATGACAAGTATTAATACTGTAACAGTACTGAAAAGTAAAATTGATTTTAGGTTGGCATGAAGTGTGGCGCTTGAATTGCTAAAAGTCAACGGGCTGAAATAGGATTTCTTAAATGGAAGCAGTTTAAAAGGTTGTTTCATATAATGATCCTGTGAATAATCCTGCGTGACCATCTCTTCAAGCCTGACAGGATCGCTTTTTTCGTTTAGCAGGAAAAAATACCGTGAGTAGTAGAAACCACTTCTGTATTCTCCACCGAAATCATTCACATTTTCCCAGGTGATCACAACCTGTGCCTGAATACTGGAATTCGGAGGAAGGTCATCATACACTGCACTGATAATAAAGTCTTTCCTATGCTGTATGTTTAACTTTTTTCCCACGGGATCAGAATTTCCGAAAATTGTTCTGGCAAGGGATGCGCTGATTGCCAGACTGTTATTGTCTGGAAGAGGTTCTCCCCTATTTCCGTTTAAGATATTCAATGAAAATATTTCAAAAAAGTTGTTGTCTGTTTTAACCAGGTTTGTTATTGCATAAGGAGATTTTTCATGAACAATTTCAGTTGATCCGTTATCGTAACGACAGATCATCTCTATTTCAGGGTATTTGTCTCTTAATTCATATATCTTGTCGCCTAAGAATGTTGTAATTCCTTTTTCGGAACATAATCGATAAATCCTGCCAAGGTTAGGGAATGACCTATCATAGCCAGATTCATTGAAAATATAAGAAGCAAGAAGTAAGGCAACAGCAAGACTGAAAGCGAAGCCGGCAATTATTACAAATCCGGATACAGGATTCCTGATAAGATTTCTGATTGTGATTTTAAAATAATTATTCATGACCTATTCTGTTGCTTTCCGGATTTTGCAATTATTCGTATCGTAATGCTTCAACCGGATTCCTTGTTGCTGCCCGCCAGCTTTGCCAGCTGACAGTTAACAGTACGATTCCAAGGGCTATTAATCCTGCCAGAGCAAAGATCCACCAGTTTATTTCCGATTGGTAAGCAAAGTTTTGCAGCCATTTATGCATAGTGTACCAGGCTATGGGACTGGCAATTATAAAGGCAGTCACAATCAATTTTATATACTTTGCATTCAGTAAATAAATTATTTCCCAGGCTTTAGCACCGTTAACCTTCCTGACACCTATTTCTTTTGTTTTATTATGAACCGATAATAATACAAGGGATAAAAACCCAAGTCCTGAAAGAAAGATTGCTATGAAAGTGAGCATTACTGCAACCTGTCCTGTTTTCCGTTCATTTTTATACCAGGAATCAAAATCTTCATTTAGGAAGTTATAATGTATTTCACGGTCAGGGACCAGTTCTGTCCATAATTGCTTTACATTCTGCAAAATAAGAGGAACCTGATCTGCGCTGATTTTTAATAACATACGACCTGCATAATTAGGAGGTACCAGGAAAAATCCCTGTGGAATTATTTCATGATGGAATGATTCAAAATGAATATCCTTTACGACACCTATAACTGAAAATGTGTCCTGCAGCCTGTAGCGTTTTCCTAAAGGATCAATCTCCCAGCCTAATGTTTTGACAGCTGTTTCATTTAAAACAACCGATTTGTAATCTGTCGAAAATCCCGGATCAAAGAAGCGGCCTTTTACAATCTGCATATCAAGGGTCCCTAAATAATCATGATCACAGAAAAAAACTGCAACATGTGAATTAAATGCAGCTGAATCAACAGGAAGCCCCCAGTGAGAATAGCCAGCCACTCCTGGTATTTCGCCACACAGGGACACACTTGTAATTCCGCTGATTTTTATCAATTCATCCTTAAACACTTCCTGCTTAAGTCCAAGCTTGTCAGCATTTTTAATAACAATAACCTTATCACTATTAAGTGATCGATTGGTTTGATTATCTATATACCTTAATTGTTTGAAAACCACAAAGGATCCAAATATTAAGAAAATGCACATAGCAAACTGTGAAATCTGGAACACCTTCTGTATATTATAATGTTTTACATGAGGATCAACTTTATACTTTAAATAGTCAACCGTACTTTTAGACGAATAAAGCGTGGCAGGGTAAATGCCATTAATTATTCCAATAAATAAAGCGAAAATCAGGGTTGCACCTATCCAGAAAGGACTTTTGTAAAATTCAAGATTAAGATCGCGTTCCACAAAATTTTTAAACAAAGGGGTAATAAAATCCAGGATGAAAAATGCAGCAATTACTGATATAAATGTCAGTATTAAAGATTCAAGAACATAAGTCCTGAAAAAATAAAATTTACCCGCACCCCATATTTTGTTGATCCCGAAAGTTTTATGCCTTGAAGCTCCCTCTGCGACAGTGAGGTTAATAAAATTAAAGGATGAAATAAGTATGATTAACAATACGAGTGATGGGAAGATATATATACTGGAATAACTTCCCTTTGCTGATTCATATTCGTTATAATTTATATTAGTATTTAAGTGGATATCCGTAATAGGTTGTAACAGATAGGTTGATCTTGCGTAATCATAATATGCTTTTCCATAAAACGATTCCATGAACTTCGGTAATTTTTCTTCAATAGTTTTTTCATTCTGAGGACTATTCAACCGGATATAAGTCATAAGCATATGATTCGTGACATTTGAATTACGACCTGTAACGAATGATTGTAACGATAAAATAAAATTACCTCTGAAGTGGGAATTTGAAGGAAAATCGTCAAAAACACCGGTAACGGTAAATATTTTATTTCTTTCTGAAAAACGACTGCCTTCAAATTCTATAGTTTTTCCGATTGGATCATTATTCCCGAACAAATTCACAGCAATACTTTTGCTTATGATTACAAAACCCGGATAATGAAGAGCGGTCTTTTTATCTCCAGAAAGAAGTCCCATCCGGAATGTATCAAAGAATGAAGAATCGGCAGCCAGCATTACCTCTTCATTGAAAATAATTTCTCCGACGATAGCATCCTGCCCGTACAAAGGCCATATTCGGGTACCTGTCTCTATTTCCGGGAAATCTTGAAGCAAGGCAGGTAAAAATGGAACTGATGTATAAACTCCATATTTTTTATCCTCCTGCCAGTTTCGAACCACTCTGAAAATATTTTCGTGAACAGGAAAATGATGATCATAACTTTTCTCGTGTTGAACAAAGGACCAGATTAACATTGCGGGGATTATTGCTAATGTCAATCCTAAAACCTTCACAAAACTGTTAAACCTGTTTCGGATAATCCCCCTTAAAATTTGCCTGATAAAATACCAGCTCATTATTATTCTTACTTACAATTAAATTTATCACAAACCTTATACTAATTCATAGTCTAATTATTTTTCCCACTGTGGAATTCAAATAGTATGTTACTCATAGCTTAGTGCTTCGATCCCGGATCGCTTCGCTCCGGGGGATTTCGTTACTCACATCTGAGTGCCTCAACCGGATTCCTTATTGCTGCCCTCAATCCCGATAGCTATCGGGACTGCCAGTTTCTGCATGCTCATTCATACCTCAAACTTTCCACAGGGTTCTTAACTGCTGCCTTGTAGGATTGAAATGATACTGTTAGCAGTGCGATCACAAGTGCAATCAATCCTGCAAGTAAAAAAATCCACCAGCTTAGGCTCGTCCTGTATGCAAAACTCTTGAGCCATAGGCTCATAACATACCAGGCGACGGGTACTGCTATTATAAAAGCAATAAATACCCATCTTATAAAATCATTGTTCAGCAACGCCATAACGTCAAAAACACCTGCACCATTTGCTTTTCGAATGCCGATCTCTTTTGTCCTTTTCTTGATTGAAAATTCTGCCAGACCCAGAATACCTAAACATGAAATAATGATAGTCAACACTGCAAAAAGCCTGATAGCGGCAGCAAGTCTTTCTTCACTTTTGTACATTGAGTCAAGCCATTCGTCATAAAACTGATATTTTAATTCGTGTCCCTGGCACACCTTTCTCCACGTCTCTTTTAAGGTGGCTATGGTCTGTTGAATATTCTCAGGTATTATTCTCAATGATAAATGAGAAACACCCATTTCAGATGATATTGGAATAGCCAAAGGTCCGATCTGGTTATACAGGTCAGCATAATTGAAATCCTTGACAATACCTATTATTTCAAAACGCTGGAATTTCTTTCCTTCAAAGGTATCCCAACCTGTTTTCTTATATGCAGATTCATTTATATAGCACACTTTATCAAAATCTGAAGTTAGTAGCTCCCTGCCCTGAACAACAGGGATCCGGAATACTTTAAAAAACGCTGAATCCGCAGTGAGTACTGAAATCAATTCATTCTGTCCTCCAAGGGGCTCCCATGATGATGAATTATAAATCGAACCGGGTGATCCGTGGGTGAAGCAGACATTTTTGATGGAAAGATCAGACAACAATTCATTTCTTATCACACTGCTCTTATCGGCCAATCGCCAATGCACATCCACCCTTAAAAGCTTGTCAGTGTCAAATCCAAATTCTTTTGACCTTACATATTTTATCTGCCTTGAAAGAATAATCAGTGCAAAAATCAGTGAAATTGAAACAGTGTATTGAAATACATTGAGTACAGCCCTCAGAGTAAAAGACCTATGTTTTATGGCTTCTTTTTTGGACAGTATTGAATTTGGATTGAGTCGCGAAATTGACAATGCCGGATAGAGTCCTGATATAATCGAAATCAGGAAAACTCCTCCTATGATCCAGATCAGCCAGAAGGGTCTGTACAAGTTTGCCAGATTTACAGAGCTTCCAAGAAATTCTTCAAAGAAGGGAATCCAGAAAGATGTCAGAAACAATGCAAGCAGAAAGGATATAAAACAAACAAAAAATGATTCGGTTATAAACTGCAAAAAAATCTGCAATCGTGTAGCCCCAATTGTCTTTTTTATGCCTATCTCCCTGAACCGGCCCGTGTGGGTTGCTGTTGTCAGGTTTACGTAATTAAAAACTGCCAGGAGGATAATTATTGAGCTTACCAGTGAAAGCAGCCTTATAAGTTTCAGATTGGAATGGAGAGTCTGACTCCTTTCTATTCCCTGGGTAAAATAAGATTTTTCAAATGGGATCAGATGAATACTTTCAACTGAACCAAATCTATACTTAACAGAGCTCAGGTCTTTTGTAATTAATCCTTCCAGCCCCCGTACATTCTTCGGATTTTCTACAAGGATAAACAACCTGAAAAAATTAACCTCATTGCTCATGCCGTCGCTACTCCCCTCATATATGATCTTTTTTTTTGAGTTTGTAAAGAAGTCTCCTTTGATGCTTGAATTTTCAGGAAAATCCCTGACGACACCGCTGACAACCAACGGGTATTGATATTCAGCGACAAGGATTTTGCCTGTCGGATCGCCATCCCCGAAGATTTGCCTTGAAAAGTTTTCAGTAAGAACAACATCGTTGGGATTGACGAATGAAGAACCGGCACTTCCGGTAATGAACTGAGCTGAAAAGATATTAAAGAAGGAAGCGTCTGTAACAATCATCTGCCCGTTGAATGGCTTATCTTCATAAGTAAGTGTGGAACTGTAATTGTTATAACGGCATGCATCTTCTATGGAAGGATATTTTTCCAGAAGGAGTTCCCGGAAATCTTCTCTTACCGATGCCACCTTATCATTAGCAAGAACCCTGTAAATACGCTTAATGTTGGGATATGTTCTGTCATAGTTGTATTCTCCGATAATAAAAGCTATTATGATGAGAGCCATTGATATGCTTACCGAGAATCCGATTATTGTGATAACCGAAGTCACTTTGTTTTTGATTATACCTCGAAAAAGTGTACTTAGCTTTGTCATGTTATGTCTATACCGATAGATAAACCCAATAATTTTCTTCTATAATTGTGCCATAATTGTATTGTTTTGATACGCAGCTTTATAAGTTTGATGTTTTTCAGAATAGTAAATAATATTTACAACTAATTGTAAAATAATTTTACGATCTGTTGAATATGAACAATATTTATCTTATATTAATAACCTGGTTTTTAAGTTTAAAATTTAGTTATGTAATGTAATTACAATGTAATTACGTCAATCGAAGCCTTGTTATATTATTATCAAGATATCAAGATACAGAAGATGTTGTATAAACAGTTACCGTAGAAAAAAAGAACTCTAAATTAGCATTGGAAAATGGCAGATCATACCGGAAGCATTCTTATTGTTGATGACAACAAAAGCATCCTGAGCGCCCTGGAGATCCTCCTTACCCCGGTATTCGGGGAGATCACTTCCATTGCAAATCCAAATCAGATACCATCGGAGCTGAAAAAAAGGAATTTTGATCTTGTCATTCTTGATATGAACTTCAAGGCAGGAATAAATACAGGAAACGAGGGTATATTCTGGCTGAACAAGATCAGGGAAACAAATCCTGACGTTTCTGTTGTAATGATCACTGCCTATGGTGATATTGATATAGCGGTGAAGGCACTG
>Ga0209253_10003784_pt1 | contig 13221 bp, 12 predicted proteins | sample FrelakmetBRP12BR_FD_187145 | JGI IMG/M metagenome (GOLD analysis project Ga0209253, IMG submission 187145) | Freshwater lake sediment microbial communities from the University of Notre Dame, USA, for methane emissions studies - BRP12 BR (SPAdes)... | ecosystem: Environmental > Aquatic >...
CAGACGTCGATTCCCCAAACCTACTGGACCGTTTATCCAATAGCCTGAGTCATCCGGACCTCGGTGGGCCATGGTATCCGTCATTTGGCGAAGCAATGGCTCATGAACCCGGTTCTCTGGATCGAAATTCAGAATAGCTAAAATACCGCACATCACTTTTTCCTATTAGATTTACTATTCATAGCTCTTAAAGAGACTTCGAAACGATTCTATATATTTCTCCTCAGAACAGTTCTTTTGTATCCAGAACCATGATTGGTATGATTGTTCGTTTAAGGATGTTTGATCATTCAGAACTTTGATCATAAAGTCTGAAATTTTTTCGGGTGATCTACTGTTAAAAATGGGGGGATCTTCTATATAAAAAGGAAAGTTTTCCAAACGTTTGAGTGAAAATGAGATACCGATTGTTCCGTTCTTTAGTGCTTCTAAAACAGCATAAGTCAGTACCGGGGTTCCAAAGTGTCCGAAACAAATGTCTGCTCCTTGATAATATTTATCGAGTTCATCTCGCTTCATTTCATCTACCCATATAATCCGTTTTTCGATTCCTAATTTCTTAGATAAGTGTTTTGATGCATCAACATCAGGCCCTTTTTTAACCAGGACAAGTTTAGAATGATCATTATTTAAAAAGGATAGATATTTTGCATAGGAATGAAGAATGACATCATTTCCCTTATAATCTGCCATCTTTTTCCAATTCCCGGTCCAACAATGTCTTACTGATGAGAAAAAATATCGGTCTGCTTCAATTTCTTTACAAATTAATCTTTTATTGACTTCCTTTCGTCGAAGAAGAACGGGGTAATCCACCACTTTAAAAAAATGAGGTAAGAAGAAAAGATTTTTATCGGGAAAGATTTCTCTCAGGGCTTTGATTTGATAGGGTGATACCATAACAGAATCTGAATATCTTATAGAATCCCGAGCTCTTTCTCGTTCGGCATAGACCCGAAAGGGATGCCTTATGAGTCTTAGTGTCAGCCAATGGTTCTTGAGGCTCGTCCGAAAAAAACATTTGGAATCAAGGTCTGAGCCAAAGCTCCAATAGTGATAGCTTATGTCAGCCAGGTTAAGATGGTAGGCTTTCTCTCCGGTAGCGAGACAATGGGTAATGTGATACTCGGCTTTCATTTGCCTTAAGCGGTGAACCACCTCAGCCGAATTATTGTAAATCTGTTCAAATCGAGAGGATAAGTACCAGGGTTCCTTTTGATACCCATAATGGAATAGAGTGGAATCGTGTCTCGTATCCATTTTGCCTAAATATACATAGTAAGTCTCAACTCCAGATCGATTTAGGGTCTCGGCTATTCGAAATGGCTGCCCACCTACTTCAAAAGTACAAAAGATCAAATAGCTCATCGTTTCTTGCCAATAAATGAAAAAGAATTAGCCGTCACTCTGAGGGTCTGCGACGTCTTCACAAGGACATCAAGGTATTTGAGAAAAAAGAAAATATACCTCATGGTCATACGCCACAGCGCCTTCATGTATTTGGACGGAAGAAACTGCCGAAAGTATTCCAATAAGAATACTGATAGGAAGGATCCCCCTCCTGATCCGACCTGCTCCAAAATCGCATCATACCTTTTCTCGTCAAACAAGGACAGAATCCCTTTGTCAGTAAATCTGAAATAATCATGTTCGTCATGAATGACATTGAGAAATGGAAGCTCTAAAACAACATAGCCTCCCGGGTGGAGAACCCTAAACATTTCATCTGCAACAATCCATGGCTTTCTTAAATGTTCAAGCACGGCAATACTATAGATAATGTCAAAACATTCATTTTTAAATGGCAAAAAATGGGCATCTCCAATCACATGCACGTTTTTTTTAAAAGGAACAATGTCTAAATTAATCAGCTTAATCTCTTTCGAAAGGTAATGATCAAACTGTCCAATGCCTGAGCCAAGATTTAAAACGATCTTCCCGGGAGCGTTTTGATTCATCCAATCAAACAATTTCAGGTTTCTGGGTCTTGTATACTTAGGTTCAGGAAGCCATAAAACTATTCTCTTTAGGATCTTCTTTAATCTTTCTTTCATCATAGCGAAGCAATTACCTTCTTAAGGGTTTTGCAGACTATCCCAACTTCCTCCTCGGATAGCTTGGGATATAATGGCAGAGTTATTGTTCTGTTACCAATTTCATTTGAAACAGGAAAGTCTTCGGGCTCATATTTAAACTTCTCCCTGAAATATGTTAAGGTATGAAGGGCTCTATAATTGACTGCACATCCGATACCGTTTTCTTCCATCTTTTCGATCACTTGATCTCTCGAAACTTTTCTGGGCAGGAGAATGGTAAACAGATGATGGCCACTGATTTCACTCTTCTGAGGGGCTTCCATAAAATCGAGGCCATCTATATCCATCAAAAGTTCACGATAAAGGATTTCGAGATTTTGGCGCCTCTGCCTGTTTTCATTTAATCGATCAATCTGCTGGATCAATAACGCTGCCTGAATATCATCCATATTGTATTTCCATCCCATTGCCTCCATATCCCAGTGTTCATACTTTTTCGTGTATCGATAGGAGGCATTTTTGGTGATCCCATGATGTCTTGCAGAACGGTACCACGCTGCCTCTTCCGAAGATCTGCAAACCAAAGCCCCCCCCTCTCCGCAGGTCATGCTTTTCGTGGCATAAAAGGAGAAACAGGCAGCATTGCTAATTATACCCGGTCTCACACCATCTCTTATCCCTTCAATACAATGCGCAGCGTCTTCAATGAGAACAAGACCACATTCTTGAGCGACTTTCGAAAGCCCGGCCATGTCCGCCATACGTCCATAGAGATGAACAGGCAGGATGGCTTTGGTTTTTCCTGTGACCGCCGCCTTAACCGTTTCCGGTAAAATCATTCCACTCTTTGGGCATACATCCACAAAGATAGGTGTCGCTCCCGCTTGTAAGATGGCCGTTGCCGTGGCCACGAACGTCATCGGTGTCGTAATAACTTCGTCTCCATGCCCGATTCTGTACCTAATGAGAGCAAGATGGAGAGCACCTGTACAGCTTGTAACGCCAACAGCTTCGGGAATACCTAAGTATTCAGCAAATCGTTTTTCAAACTCTGCCACCATGGGACCGGTTGTGATGAAAGTGGATTTCATCACCTGACTTGCAGAATCAATGTCGTTCTCTGTAATATTATGTTTAAAGAATTCAATTTTCATAAAATACTTTAGTTGTTAGAGATGTTCTTCGCCTAAAATGCCTGCCCTTTCAAGATTGAAAGAAATCTCTTTAGCCAGTTCTTTGGGAAGAAGAAATAATATCCCCTCCTTCTCTTGAAAGAATCTTTGACAACGAGGGCACTGCTTACCCTGAAGCTGTTCGCGGCAATCCGGGCAAACCAACGTAATTCCATGGTCAGCAAGACTTTCTCTGGCTTGTCTCGACTCCAAGGACCAGCATATAAAAACATCTCGATCCCTTGGTAGGACGGAATCGTATTCAATCAACGCTTTGGCCATATGATAAGTGATTTTCTTTGTAATAGGAGAGAGGATCCCATTCATCACCCTCTTTGCTAATTTGGGAGTTGGGGGCCCATAACAAAAGAGCAATGCCGAACAGATTGAACATAGAAAAAATACCCTTTCATGAAAAAAGGTTTCTTCTCTTTGAATCTCATAAAATGTTTTGACTAAGGACCTCAACTCTTCTCTCCTCCATAAGGTCTGGAGGCTATTGTTGGCAATACGGTCAGCTGCTTTCCGGGCTAATCGCCTTAACCCTGTCAATTTCAAAAGATAGGGTTTCGACCATCCTTCCGCCCAATAATTTGTGTTCTCGTTGAAGAGGGCATAGTGTGCTATCCTTGACCAATTTTCTAATGTCTCTTTTTTACTCGTTATATGATGGAGGAAATTATTGCTTACAATGAAAAAAGCTCCCCCTGATTCAATCGGCGGATTCAAACAATCGGCAACGATGCGTTGTTCGATATGATCATATTTCTTCGTTTGAATTAAACTATAAGGATTGAGATCAAAACCGATAATCTTATTTTTCCCTGAAAATATCCTGTTTGAAAATGTCCCGTCCCCAATGGCCAGCTCAACAATTTCACCCTGGAGATCCCGGGTAATGCTTTCGAAATTTTGTTTGATAAAGGCCATCTCTAAGGATTTTGCAACAATTGGATATAGATGCATGGGGTATTGAGAGACGAATTCACAAATGTAATGGAGAGCCTCTTGGTGGGATTGAGAAGATGGCTGGTTTTTCGTAAGTGTGAGCCTAAAGCGAATACAAAGAACTAACAAAATACCGTACAAATAAAGAAGGGGGATTAAAGTCAATTTCATAATATTTCCAATTAAATTCATCAAAAAAGGAATAACGGATAGGAAATGTCTTTTCTTCATAACCTCAGAATCTGATGAGATAGACTTAATGAATTGGACATAACCACGGTTGATGTCTTTCTCAACTCCAACCATATTTTCACCTTTCACCTATCAAGAGAATCTTAACTTCATGAAATCAAACGGATTTCGTTTACTCAAATGCCTTAATAAGATAAGGCTGATCCCAAAACCTATCATACAGGTGGACGCAGTTGCCAGCGCAGCTCCTGTTCCGAAAAAGTTAGGAATGAGGTATAAATTCAAAGCAACACTGATTAAACCAAGGACAACCGCAGTAATAGCCATTGCACAGAAGGCCCCCTTTTTTACACAATAAGGTGCAACCAGGGAGGACAAAGGCAGAAACCATGTGGCGATCATGAGGATTCGGAAGGACGTAACAGCAGGGAGAAAATTTTGGCCCCCGTAGATGTATAGGATGGGTTTTGCAAAGAAAGTCATGAGCACGACGATACCTCCCCAGCTGTAAAAACCCAATCTCAGAGATCGAATTGTAACTTCATAATCGTCAGAGGTATGGATAACTCTTGGGTAAAGAATGGTCTGAAAGGTCATAGGAATGAACATTAAATAGAAAGCAGCACTCAAAGATACTGAAAACATCCCTGTCTCCGAATCCCCACAATATTTGAAAAGAATGAGTTGGTTGACCTTTGTATAAACAAAGGTGGCGACTGTGGCAAGATGCTGTTTTACTCCAGCGACCACGATCCTTTTGGCTAAACCCTTCAAAAATCGCCCCTCCAAGAAACCGTCCTTCTTAAATTTAACGATCAGCATAAGAAACGAAACGGTCTGAATAATGAGCAGAGTGATAAGGATCACTTGAAAATCAATAAATAAAACTAAGTATGCATATCCGATGAGGGCAACATTCAGTATTCCTTGAACCAAACCGATGATGGCAGAATATTTTAAGTGGCCCATGGCTTGCAAAAATACCAACAGATTGCTTACTACCATCGTTGAGATTAGAAGACCATCAAGAAACCATAGATACCTTACTGTTTCTGCAGAAACGTTCTCTGGCCAGACCAAAACAAAGAAGGTCAGGGCGAGGGCCCCAATCAAACCACAAATAAGGCTCAATAAAAGGGCAGTGATAAGTTTCGATTTAGGATCCGCCTTATAAATCGCTTTATTTGCAAAATGATAGATCGCTGTATCCATACTCATGCCAAATAATACGGCAAACAGTCCTATCCAGGTTTGCATTTCCGCATAGATCCCACGGAGGGATGGGCCTAGAGAACGATTGATAATGGCCGCCATGAAGAGGCCAGCGGCCAAAGCCATTGTTTTGCTTCCCAACATCCAAATAAAATTTTCCTTCAGGCTCAAGTTATTGGACCTCTCCCAAATCTTCTAATGCAATTCCCTTTTTCCACTTTTTGCGATTATTGGAACCGTTCTCATCCAGAGTTGCTTTTCCCACCAGGATCGGCTCTCCCGGTACCACCGGATCGTTCTCTCCAGTCCCGCCTCCCAAGAGACATCCGGTTGCCAATGAAACAAGCTTTTCATTTTCTCAATATCCCCTGTGTGTCGAAACACCTGGCCAGGGCGATCGCCTGTGAACTGAATGCTTGACTCACTCCTCCCCATCATTCGGGCAATATCCTGCGCGATGGAGAGGATGGAACGGTGGACGCCTGAGGCCACATTGAAGACCTCCCCAGTTACCTTTTGGATATCGGTATGCATCAAGAGATTGATGGCCCGGCACAGGTCTTCAACAAAGAGATAGTCCCTGGAAGCACTCCCCTCCCCATGAACCCGGAGGAGTTCATTTAGGATGCAGCTCGTAATAAATCGTGGAACCGCCTTCTCGAGATGTTGATAGGGCCCGTAACTATTAAAAGGCCGAACGATGACTACTGGAAGTCCATAGGTAGTCCAGTAGGAATAAACCAACCTGTCCGCCCCTGCCTTGGCCGCCGCATAGGGACTCATCGGCATCAAAGGATGGTCCTCACCCATTTTATCATTGAGGGCTGTTCCATAAACCTCGGAAGTGGAAATATGGATGAGTCGTTCGATACGGTCTTTATATTTCAGAACGGCATTGGCAACCATCTGGGTCCCCATGACATCTGTTTCAAAAAAGATGTAATTGTCATAGATGGACCGAGTCACATGCGTTTCTGCAGCAAAATGGACTACGATGTCTGACTGACTTACCACTGTATCGATCAGCTCGCCATTCCTCACATTACCGTACCAAAAGACCAATCTCTCCCCATTATATTCATTAATGTTCACAGGGAGGTTTTCGATATTCCCAGCATAAGTGAGGGCATCGAGGATGATCAATCGATATTCAGGATACTTGTGATAGAGGTATCGAACAAAATTACTTCCGATGAAACCTGCACCGCCCGTTACCAGGATTGTTTTTTTCATGGATTGGATAGCCTCCCTTTATTTTGATTCATCAGAATCGATAGGCTTTCCTTCCCGTGATTGAAGAGAAGATCAATCACTGAGAGGTGGGAAATAAACTCTCCGTAGAGTTGGGAATAGATGGGATGCTCATAATCTTGAAATTCAACCCGAACCCCCTCTTTTAAAAACGCCCTTTCATCAATATAGCTTCTTCCTGCCGCTCCTTCGTAGAACGTATCTGCCCCAAAGTGTTTACAAAGATGGATAAGTCTTTCAATCCGCTCTCCCTCGACAGGCAGGTCGGAAGACCGAAGAATCCTTTTCTCCTTCAGACCCAGGCAATCAGCCAGTTTCATAATGAAATATAGGTCAAGATCGACCAGAAAATCCCAATCTCTTAAGTAGGTTTCTTTAAAGAGTTCGTAATAGTCTTCAAAAAATGCCGCCTTCCCATAACTTTGTTTAATGGAGGCGAGATGCTTTTTCCGCCAGTTCACCTCGTTGTTGATCTGGATATCGGTAATGAGAGGGTGATCTGAGAATTTCATAAGAATTGGAACCGTGAGCCACTGGACCCCGTTCGCCGTTTTAATCCTATTCCGGTTCCTCCAACCTTCCTTGTCATACTGAACATCATCGTAAAGGACAAAGATGTCGCTTCGATACATTTGCTCAAAAAAGCCAAGCCAGGGAAGATAACCGGGTTGAAGGATTCCGATGATCATAAGCTTTTCCCCTGTTTCATAAATCGAAGGATGGTAGGTAAATAATAAGAATATCCCTCCCATGTTCCCAAATCACATGGGACCCCTTTTAGGATCGTCCCGTAAAGAGGAAATCTCTCCTGGATCACTTGATAGGTGTTGAGAAAATCGACTTCTCCGGTTTGATCATTCAGGTATTCTTCTGTCATATAATCCAGAGCCTCTGATAAGAAGACAGTTCTTCCAAACCCTCGAATCAATGAACTTTTATCCTGTGAAAACCCTTTCAGAACATAGACATTCCCAAAAGCTCTTTGATATTGGAAGGACCGAGCTCCCTCAAAAAAACAAAATTCTTTTTTTGGGATCCTAACCATTGAATTCCATATTCCTCTTGCTTTCTTGTTCTGCTCCAGTAATTGTCGCGTTGCCGGTTGTTTCGATAGGAGTATCTGGTCTGGAATGGCCATAACAAAAGGAGCCCCTCCCACGAAATCCTTTGCCCTTCGGAGTGCATCTCCAATCCCGAGAGGTTTCCTCTGGTAAACAAAGTTGATTTCGATCCCTTTGTACCTCTGCCTTTTGAGATATTCTTCAATCACTTCTTTCCCTTTTCGGATAACCACACATATCCCCTTTATGCCCGAACGTTTAAGCTCGGTGATTGTATGGTCAAGCATGGGAAGCCGTCCTAAGGGAAGCATCTCCTTCGGGAAAAAAGTCGTCAATAGTCCCATCCTCTTGCCAAAACCTGCCGCAGGGATGACAGCTGCTTCAATCACTTTGTCCATATGATATTTTAAGCGGATAGAGTTTCCCTCTTGATTTTAAACATCCTTAAAGAATCCTTCCGATTCCTGAAAATCCAATAGTTCGATTTGTGATTTCCTCTTTTCCTCTGCTTTACTCACAAGCTTCCAATAATTGTGTTTCCAGGAACGATACTTCCAGTCGGGGCAATCCTTGCAGAGATCGATTTCTGCCCCCTTCTTTTTCAGATGCATCTGTCGGTAGTATTCAAACCCCTCCCCGTACCAGATTTCTTTAATGCTCCTTTCATGAATGTTCCCCATATCCGTTTTGCCAGCAATATCAAACCCGCAAACCATCACCTTACCTCTTGAGTCGATGTTTAATCTTTCAAATATGAAAGGACATGGGATCATTTCTGTCGGTGGCAAATAAGGCGTCGGATCTGCAGATTTAGAAGGATCGTTTATTCCCCAGGTCAGATACTTTCTTTTTTGGAAGTTATCCACAAGGGGTTCCCAATATTTCGCTACGGCTTCGATATCGACGTCTACTTGGTTGACACCACTGGCGATAATTTTTGTCGAACTTTTTAATTGATTTCTTAATTCCATTACCCGTTTAACATTTGTTAATAGCACATCCCACTTTAGTCCATTTCTCACTTTGCCATATGTCTCCGGATCCCCTGCATCAACACTGAATTCGATCATGTCAATCTGGGCTTCGAGTAATTGGGTGCTGCTCTCAGTTGAGAATAATGATCCATTGGTGATCAAGCCAACCCTGGCCCCCACACTCTTTGCATAGACCATTAATTCGACTGCCTTGGGATGCAGCATCGGCTCGCCCCCACCCGATATTCTAACCCAAGCACCATATTCACCACATTGATCTGCGATGAGCTTGAAGGTACTTTCTTCCATAAGCGGCCGGTCTTTATACTCAGTCCTTATTTGGGAATTGGTATAAGGACAATTTGGACATTTGGCATTACAGATATAAATAAATGAGAGAACACACATCATCGGAAATTCTTGAGCTCCCGGTCTGATACCATAAATTTTCTGTCGATGAGGGATTCTCTTTTCTTTTTTCATAGCACCCCTCTCTGAGGGATTTTCTTTCTAAAAATAATACCGAGTTTATTTTCCTCCTTATAGAATCTTGGCGATTGGCCTTTCTCTGTATATCCATTTTTACGGAACGCCCATTGGGCTTTTTGATTATCAAGTAAGACCCACGCCCAGATGGTGCCTAGTTTCTTTTCTTCTGCTACCTGTTCAACGATCTTCAAAAGCTTCGTCCCGATACCTTTGTGAGGCTCATTGACAAAGAGGGCAATTTCTCCATTACGATTCAAGTAAAGGATCACAGCACCTAAAAAGATGTCCTCCTGTACAAGACCTCTGACCTCAATTTGATTATCTTTTAGCCATTCCTTTGTCTCCGCCACATTGACGAGCTTGGTTGAAAGCAGTTCGCTGTAACGGTTCCTTAAAGAAACGTATTCTTCTATTAACCCTTCTTCCTTTTTTAAATCTACAACTCTCTCATGCCTATCCAAAATACCTCTCCCACCACACTTGGAACATCATTAAGTTCCACACCTTGGCCGCATTACTTTTCTTACCAGCATGATAATCCTTTAAGATTTCATGAACAGCCTCTCGATTAAAAAAATGATGGGAATTCATTCTCTTGTTCGAAAGAACATCAAAGCTATACTCCCGTAACTTATCAACCATCCAATCAAAAATAGGAAGAACAAAACCTTCTTTAGGTCTCTCCACAATTCCATCGGGGAGCAAATGGATCACGGTCTTTTTTAAGATGTCTTTCACGGCCCCATTTTTTATTTTCATAGGACCTGGAACAGTTGCTGCAAACTCAACAAGCCGATAATCTAGGAAAGGTGAACGGATCTCTACCGAATGGGCCATTGATAGAAAGTCTACAAATGCCAGAACTTGGTCAGGAAGCTGGGTGTTCCATTCCATTTCGAGTATTCGATTTAAAGGGTCTTTTGAGGTCGCCTTATTAAAATTCTCCACAAAAACGGAAAGAGAGGGCATAGGATTTACGTTCAAAAGAAAATCAGAGGTCAAAAACAGATCTTTTTCCTCATCGCTGAATACTCCGAGGTGATATCGCCATCGTGCCTCATCCCCCTTTGATTTCTCATAAAGGTCCGTCAGATAAGTAATATCACAGGGTCTGAAGAGATCCTTCTCCTCCTCCGTTAAAGTTCCATCCTTAACCTTTTCGTAAAGAAACTTGAAATGATGCATTGGCTGAGCAACTCGATGAGAAAGATAACTGCCAAAGAGCTCATCTGCGGCATCTCCAGAAATGGCTACCTTGACATGCTTCGTGATCAGCTTTGTTAAAAAGTAAGTCGAAATGGTTCCTGAAAAGGGCTGGTCGAAGGCTCCGATAACATTTTTGATCTCGTCGGTCAGCTCTTTATGGGACATGACATATTCATAATGGTCGGTGTTGTATGCCTGGGCTACTTTCCGCGAATAAAATAAATCGGCTTCTTTATTCTTCAACTCATCCTCATAACCCAACGAAAACGTTTTAATCGGTTTATCACTATACTTTGTCATCAATGCGACAATTGAACTCGAATCAACCCCACCGCTCAGATAGGCGCCGAAGGGGACATCGCTAATCATCCGAATTCGGGTGGCATCTTCCAGCAATCCCAATATTTTCACTTTGATAAGCCCTTCATCGAAATTTTCTTTTTCATTATATTGAATCTTCCACCATCTTTTTTTTGAAATTCCGTTTTTGGAGAAGGTTAATATTTCACCTGGGAGGAGAGAATAAATACACTTGAAAGCGGTCAGAGGGGAAGGTACATTCTTAAGGGTAAAGTAATGATAAATGGCATCGTAATTGATATCGCGTTGATACCCGGGATGAGCAAGGATGGCTTTAATCTCAGATCCAAAAATGAGATGACCGTTCGAAAAGGCATAGAAAAGTGGCTTGACTCCCATCCGGTCTCTTATCAGAAGTAATTTTTCCCTTTGCGAATCCCATAAGGCGATGGCGAACATTCCGTTCATTTGATGGAGAAAGTCATCCCCGTATTCCTCATAAAGATGGACAATGACCTCCGTATCAGAATGGTCTGTATAGAAGGTGTGGCCCCGTTTCATCAAATCCATTCTCAATCCCTGGAAGTTGTAAATCTCTCCGTTAAAAACTGTCCAAAGTCTCTTATCCTCATTGTGGACGGGTTGGTGGCCGGTTTCCAGATCAATAATACTTAGCCTACGGATGCCTAAATTCATCTTCCCATCTGAATAAAACCCCTCTTCATCGGGGCCGCGGTGAACGATCGCGTCCGTCATCTTCTTTAAAATGATTTTATTCTGAGGGCCTGAGAATCCGCAAATGCCACACATATTAGGTGTTTAACAAGTAATAATCTGCACTCGCTGCCTGCCAGTCTTTACATTCTCTACAATTCTCCGGCAGGGCATGAAATTGTCCTAAAAGATGGTACTGCCTCAACTCTTTTAGTTTCCCATTCCAAACTTCTTTCAAAGACTGGTGGCTTACATCTCCAGCAACAAATTTTGCGTCCAGATCGACCGCACAGGTGACGACTTTCCCCGTATCAGTAATTGACATGCTCTGCATGGCCCAATGGCAAGGCCACCTTGCCTCGTTTCCAAGGGTTAAATTAGGGGCATCGATTGATCCAGACCAACTTACCTTCGGACGAACCTTTACCGATGCACCTCGGTGATTCCAAAATCTTGTAAAATCCCCAACTTCTTTTTCGTTAATATCCATAACAACAAACTGTACAAAAACCTCAGGTCTCGCTGAATTCATTATTTTTTTAAGCTCGATCAAACGAAGTGTGTTTTGAACTACTTTTCCATAATCTCCACCTACCCGGATCTTGGCATAGGTTTCGGATTCAAACGCATCGATGCCGATATAGATCGCATCTAGGCCTGAGTGGATTAATTCCTTCGACGCCTCTTCATCCAACAAGTTCGCATTGGAATTCAATACCACATCGGTCAGACCCCTGCTCTTTGCATAAGTGATCATGTCAAATATGGTTGGCTTTTTTCTTTTCAATATTAGCGCCTCACCGAAGAAGACCATCCATGCTCGTATGCCCTTGTCCACTTGGGCGATTTCGTCTATGATTTTAGAAAAAAGGCTCCATGGCATAATGCCCTTTTTTCTTTTCATTTCCTTGTGGACGCACATTGAACATTTTAGGTTGCAGTAACTGATCGTATCGATGAGAACGACATTTGGAAAATCGCCAGCATCTTCAAGTCTACCTTGTTTATTTTGAACTTCTAAAATCTCTCCCATGAAGTTTACACTTTAATCATATGTATTATTTAAAAAAATAGGACGCCAAAGGGTCTTTCTCACCTTTAAAGTAATCATCAATGTTACATTCGTATTCCCCTGGTAAATCAATACTAAAGGAGAGTAATATCTGCTATATAAACTTGTTTTACATCAAGAAAAGTTTTTAACTTTTCTTTTTTTCGATCCCATTCTTCTGAGGATGTTATCAATATGCCGTGAGGGTTGAGTTCTTGAATTCGGCTAACCGGGTCGAGATGATATCCAAAAATGGTTTGAGGTTTATATTTTTCATCATCCTCAACAATTCCAACGAGTTTAAGATTTAATCCCTGAAGGGTCATATAGGCGATTTCCATCTCATCGCTCACCCCGTAAAATACGATCCGTTCAACCCCTTTATTTTGCATTTCCAATAGCCTTTCCCCAATGATGTCTTTTAATGTGGAATAATGCTTCACTGTCCAGGAAATGAGATGGAGAGTGAGTTTTGCTTTTTCTGTAAAACCTTTCGGAGTTAAGAAATATCCGATCTTATGATGGTTCAAACTCGAAATTCGAATCCATCCCCTGCGAGCCATTCTTTTCAAACAGGCATTCGTTACCCCTAAGGCGATCCCAAACTTATTGGAT
>Ga0209253_10003785_pt1 | contig 13219 bp, 12 predicted proteins | sample FrelakmetBRP12BR_FD_187145 | JGI IMG/M metagenome (GOLD analysis project Ga0209253, IMG submission 187145) | Freshwater lake sediment microbial communities from the University of Notre Dame, USA, for methane emissions studies - BRP12 BR (SPAdes)... | ecosystem: Environmental > Aquatic >...
GTTCCGCTCGACCCGCCGGTGGGGCTCGGCGAGATCGAGCGCCGCTGGGCGGCGGCGGGAGGATAGGACGTTACGATCGTGAGAGCCGTGGACTACCTCCTCATCGCCACCGTGGCCGGGCTCGCCGCCGTGGAGCGCAAGGGCTTCCTGCAGGCGATGCTCTCGCGCCCCGTGGCGCTGGCGCCGCTGATCGGGCTCGTGCTCGGCGACCTGCCGGGCGGCCTGCTGCTCGGGCCGCCGCTCGAGCTCCTCTGGCTCGGCGCCGTGAACATGGGAGCGGCGCTGCCGCCCCACGAGGCGCTCGGTGCCGCCGCCATCGCCGGGGGCGCGGTGCTGGCCGGGCGCGCGCTCGGTACCGGCGTCACCCCCCCGGTGGCGGTGCTGGCGGTGGCGCTGGTGGCGGCGCTGGCACCGCTGGGGCGGAGCACCGACCGGCTCATCGAGGAGTGGAACGTGCGGCTGGCCTCGCGGGCCGAGGCGCTGGTGGAGCGCAATGCCCCGCGCGCCGCGATGCGCGCCAACCTCTACGGCCTGGCGCTGCCGTTCGCCGTCTCCTTCGTGCTGGCGCCCGTGGGAGCGGCGCTGGCGGCATGGCTCGTGCCGACGGCGCTGCGCCACTGGCCGGCGGCCAGCGCGCCGCTGGCGGTCGCCTGGGCGGCGCTGGGCGGCTTCGCCGCGGCGGCCGGAGCCCGCGCCTTCCGGGCCCAGCGCGGCCTCGGCCTCTTCGCCTCGGCGACGGCGCTGACGGCGGTCCTGGGCGGCCTCCTGGTCGGGGCGTGGCCGTGAGCGGCCCGGTTCGCGCTCCGCCGGCGCCGGCGGCCTCGGCCGGAGCGGGGCGCCCGTCGACGAGGGTGCCCTCCGCCACGCTGGCCCGCGTCTTCTGGCGCTGCCTGTTCCTCCAGGCCGCCTGGAACCGGCGCGGCATGCAGAACCTGGGCTTCGCCTACGCCATCGACCCGGCGCTGCGGCGGCTCTACCCCGACCCGGCGCGCCGCCGCGAGGCGCTGCGCCGCCACCTCTGCACCTTCAACTGCCACCCCTACACGGCGGCAGCGATCCTGGGTGGCGCCATCCACCACGAGGAGCGGGTCGCGGCGGGCGAGGAGCCGTCGGGCGCGCCGCGCGAGTACAAGCAGGTGCTCCAGGGGCCGCTGGCGGCGGTCGGCGACAGCTTCTTCTGGGCCGGGCTGCGGCCGATGTTCGGCGTGCTGGCGGCGCTCGGCGCGCTGGCCCTCGGGTGGCCGGCGCTGGTGGCGGCCGTGCTCGCCTACAACGCGCTCCACCTCTGGCTCCGCTGGACGCTCTTCCGCGCCGGCTACCGCACCGGCGACAAGGTCGTGGAGCGGGTCGCCGGGCTCCACCTGCCCACCTGGGCCGGGAGGCTGCGCGACGCGGGGACGATCCTGGCCGGGGTGGCGGCGGGGCTGCTGGCGGTGCGGGCCGCAGCCGGGTGGATGGCCCTTCCGGCCGCCGCGGCCCGGTCGGCGCCGGCCGAGGCGGTCGCGGCCCTGGTCGCCGGGTTCGCCGCCATCCCGCCAGGCACCGCCGGCGCGGTGACGCTGGCCGCGGCGATCGTCGGCTGGGGGGCCCTCTCTCGCGGCGCGAGCCTGCTCCCGTCCGCCTATGCCGCCATGGCGCTGGGCGCCGCCGCGGCGCTGGCCCTCTCCCGCATCCTCGGAGGCCCCTGACCGATGCAGCGGATCGAGCGAACGTTCGTCATCCTGAACGCGCTGGGCATGCACGCCCGGCCGGCGGCGATGCTGGTGCAGACCGCCAACCGCTTCCACAGCGAGGTGCTCATCGAGCGGGACGGGACCCAGGTGAACGCCAAGAGCATCATGGGGGTCTTGACGCTCGCCGCTTCCAAGGGAGCGCAAATCCTGGTCTCCTGCGAGGGCGACGACGCCGGGGCGGCCATGGAGGCCCTGGCGAGGATCATCGAGTCCGGATTCGGAGAGCGCTGACGATGCCGGGACGCGCCACCCTGAACGGCCTGCCCGCCTCCCCCGGCATCGCCGTGGGGCGCGCCTGGACCCTCGACCGGCGCAAGGTCCGCACGCCCAAGCGGGCCCTCGCCGCCGGCGACGCCGCCGCCGAGGCGGACCGTCTCGAGGGGGCGCTCGAGACCTCGGTCCGCCAGGTCCTCGAGGTGCGAGCCAAGGTCGAGAAGTCGGAGGGCGCCGAGCACCTCCCCATCATCGACGTGCACCTGGCGATGCTGCGCGACCCGTCGCTGGTGGACGAGGCACGCCGCCTCATCCGAGAGGAGGCGGTGAACGCGGAGTGGGCGGTGAAGCGCGCCGTCCGCAAGATCAAGGCGGCCTTCAACACCGACGACGAGTTCTTCCGCGAGCGCCGCTCCGACGTGGACCACGTCGGCGAGCGCATCATCAAGAACCTGCTGGGGCAGGGGGTGGACGTCGAGGAGCGGCCGCCCGACGGGTCGATCATCGTGGCCCGAGACCTCTCGCCCGCCGACACCGCGCTCCTGCTCCACGACCGCAAGGTGGCCGGCCTCGTCACCGACGCCGGCGGCGTCACCAGCCACACCGCCATCGTCGCCCGGGCGCTCGAGATCCCGGCGGTGGTCGGGACCGGCCGCGCCTCGGCCCTGGTCGAGCGCGGGGACTGGCTGGTGCTCGACGGGAGCCGCGGCCTCGTCATCCGCGACCCGACGCCGGCCGAGCGGGCCGACTACGAGGCGGCCCGCGCCCAGCAGCGGGAGCGCGAGGCCGAGCTGGCGCGGCTGAAGGACCTTCCGGCCGAGACCACCGACGGCGTCGTCGTGCGGATGTACGGCAACATCGAGTTCGCCGAGGAGGTCCCGGGGCTGCTCTCCCACGGTGGCGAGGGGGTGGGGCTCTACCGGACCGAGTTCCTCTACCTGGGGCGCGACGAGCTGCCGAGCGAGGAGGTCCAGTACCGGGAGTACCGGCGCATCCTCCGGGACATGGGGGGGCGGCCGGTGACGGTGCGGACCTTCGACCTCGGCGGCGACAAGCTACCCTCCGGCCAGCGGGACCACGCCGAGAACCCGGCCCTCGGGCTCCGCGCGGTGCGCTACTGCCTGCGCCACCCCGACCTCTTCCGCGCCCAGCTGCGAGCGCTGCTCCGCGCGGCGGACCAGGGCCACCTGCGCATCATGGTGCCCATGGTGAGCGGCGTGGCCGAGGTGCGAGCGGCGAAGCGCCTGCTCGCCGAGGCCCGCGAGGAGCTGCGACGCGAGGGCGTGGAGACGAGGCTGCCGCCTCTCGGCGTGATGATCGAGCTGCCGAGCGCAGCGCTCGTCGCCGACCGGATCGCCACCGAGGTGGATTTCCTCTCCGTCGGCACGAACGACCTCATCCAGTACACCATCGGCGTGGACCGCCAGAACAAGGACGTCGCCTACCTCTACAAGCCGCTGCACCTGGCGGTGCTCCGCAGCCTCCAGTTCATCTGCGACGCGGGGCGCAAGGCGGGCATCCCGGTCTCGATGTGCGGTGAGATGGCCGGCGAGCCGCTCTACGCGCTGGTGGTGCTCGGGCTCGGGTTCTCGGAGCTGTCCATGAACGGACCCTCCATCCCGCTCGTGAAGAAGGTGCTCCGCTCCGCCTCGGCGGCTGCCGGCCGCGAGCTGGTGGAGCGGCTGCTGCGCCTCAGCTCGGCCGACGAGATCGAGCGGGAGGTGCGCGCCGAGGTGGCCAAGAGCTTCCCCATGCTGATGGAGAGCGCGGCGGCGGTGGGCCCGGTGAGCGGGTAGGTGGGACGGAGGACGCGGCTGGCGCCGCTGGCGCCCTTGACACCCCGCGCGGGGCGCGCATAAGTACCCCCCTTCCGCGCAAAGGATCCCTCATGCAGAGCGACTTCCTCTTCACCTCGGAGTCCGTCACCGAGGGCCATCCCGACAAGATGGCGGACCAGATCTCGGACGCCGTCCTCGACGCCGTCCTCTCCCAGGACCCGCACGGCCGCGTCGCCTGCGAGACGCTGCTGAAGACCGGCTTCGTGATGATCGCCGGCGAGATCACCACCACCGCCCAGGTCGACTACCAGAGGCTCGCGCGCCGGGTGGTGAACCGCATCGGATACACCGACGGGCAGATGGGCTTCGACGGAAACACCTGCGCGGTGCTGGTCAGCGTGGACCGCCAGTCGCCCGACATCGGCCAGGGCGTGGACACGGGCGGCGCCGGCGACCAGGGCATGATGTTCGGCTACGCCTGCGACGAGACGCCGGAGCTGATGCCGGCGCCGATCCACTACGCGCACGCGGTCACCCGCCAGCTCGCCAAGGCCCGCCGCAACGGCATCGACTTCCTGCGCCCCGACGGCAAGAGCCAGGTCACTGTCGAGTACCGGGACGGGAAGCCCTTCCGCATCGACGCGGTCGTCTGCTCCACCCAGCACGCCCCGGACGTCTCGAACCGCAAGCTCCATGCGGCCGTGCGCGACGAGGTCATCGCCCGGGCGCTCCCCAAGCGGCTGGTGGACAAGCGGACCAAGATCTACATCAACCCCACCGGTCGCTTCGTCATCGGCGGCCCCATGGGGGACACCGGCGTCACCGGCCGCAAGATCATCGTCGACACCTACGGCGGCATGGGCCGTCACGGCGGCGGTGCCTTCAGCGGCAAGGACCCGTCCAAGGTGGACCGTTCCGCCGCCTACATGGGGCGCCACATCGCCAAGAACGTGGTGGCGGCGGGCCTGGCGAGCCGCTGCGAGGTCGAGGTGGCCTATGCCATCGGCGTCGCCGAGCCGGTCTCGGTGATGGTGGAGACCTTCGGGACCGCCACGGTGGGAGAGAAGAAGCTCGCGGCTGCCGTGCGGGAGGTGTTCGGGCTGACGCCGCGCCGGATCATCGAGGGGCTGGATCTGTTGCGCCCCATCTACGAGAAGACCGCCGCCTACGGCCACTTCGGCCGCTCCGAGAAGGACTTCACCTGGGAGCGGACGGACAAGACCGAGGCCCTGCGCGACGCGGTCGGCTCGAAGTCGCGCGCCGCCTGAACGACGGGGCGCGGGAGGGCCGGACGCATGAGCCTCCTCGTCGCCGCGCTTCTCGGCGTCGTCCAGGGCATCACCGAGTTCGTGCCGGTGAGCTCCACCGCCCACCTCCTGGTGATCGGGGAGCTCCTCGGCCAGAGCCTCGCCGACCCGCCCTTCCGCGCCTTCGTCACCATCATCCAGTCCGGCACCATCGTCGCGGTGCTGCTCTTCTTCCGGGAGGAGCTGTGGCGAATCGGCGAGGCGGTGCTGCGCGGCCTGCGCGACCGTCGCCCGCTCGAGACCGCCGACGCTCGGCTCGGCTGGATGATCGCCCTGGGCACCCTCCCCGCCGCGGTGGGCGGCAAGCTCCTCGAGAAGCGGATCGAGGCGCTCGGGAACGGCGTCATCGCCTTCTCGCTCATCGCCTGGGGGCTGGCCATGCTCGCCGCCGAGCGGTACGCGACCCACCGCCGCTCGCTCTCCGGGCTCGGCGCGGGCGACGCGCTCGCCATCGGCGTCGGGCAGGCGATGGCGCTCGTGCCCGGCACGTCGCGGTCCGGTAGCACCATCACCACCGGGATGCTGCTGGGCTTCAGGCGGGAGGACGCGGCGCGCTTCAGCTTCCTCCTCTCGGTGCCCATCGTGCTCGCCGCCGGCGCCTACAAGCTCTGGAAGGCGCTGCCGGTGATGGTGGCCGAGCCCGGCTGGCGCGGAGCCACCATCCTGGGGACGCTGGTCTCGGCCGTGGTGGGCTACGGGGTCATCGGATGGCTGCTGCGCTGGCTCAGGACCCGCACCACCTACGTCTTCGTCGTCTGGCGGATGGCGCTCGGCATCCTCATCGCCGTGCTCCTCTGGACGGGCGCGCTGCCGGCGGACGACGACGGGCCGCCGCGGCCACCGGCCGCGGTCCAGGGGCGATGACGCTCGACGGGCTGCGGCGGACCCTGGCCGGTCGCCCCTTCTCGACCCTCGACCTGGCGCGGATTCCCGAGGCCTACCGCGCGTCGGAGGGCGCGCTGCGGGAGGCGGCCGTGCTCGTGCCGGTCTACGAGAAGGGCGGCGCGCCCCATGTGCTGATGATCCGGCGGCGGGACGACCTGCGGCTCCATCCAGGGCAGATCGCCTTTCCCGGCGGGCGCATCGACCCGGGCGACGACGGCGCGCTGGGGGCGGCGCTGCGCGAGGCCCACGAGGAGGTGGGGCTCGCGCCCGGCGACGTGGAGGTGCTGGGGCGCCTCGGCGAGGCGCTGGTGGTGATGTCCGGCTTCCGCTTGACGCCCTGGGTGGGCGTCGTGCCATATCCTTATCCCTGGGTGGCGCAGGCGGCCGAGGTGGCCGGGCTCGTGGAGGTCCCCGTCGCGGCGCTGGCGCGCCCGGGCGCCCACCACGTCGAGACCCGCGAGGCGTTCGGAATGCTGCACGAGGTCCACATCTTCGCCGTGGGGAAGGACCGCATCTGGGGAGCCACCGCCCGCGTGCTGTGGGAGCTGCTCTCCGCCTGGAGACCCGAATGAAGATCTTCCCGGTGGTGATGGCGGGCGGGTCCGGCACCCGCTTCTGGCCGCTCAGCCGCAGGGACCGGCCCAAGCAGTTCCTGGCCCTCGACGGCGACGAGCCGCTGCTCGCAGCCACCGTCGCCCGGCTGCCGCCGCTCGCCCGCATCGACCGCACCTACGTGGTCTGCGGCCCGAACCACGCCGCGGCGGTCCGGCGCATTCTTCCCAGGCTGCCGAAGGACAACCTGATCGTCGAGCCCTGCCCGCGGAACACCGCCCCGTGCGTCGGGCTCGCCGCGCTCCATGTCCAGAGGCGCGACCCCCGGGGCGTCATGGCCATGCTGCCCGCCGACCACCACGTCGCCCGCCCCGAGGCGTTCCGCGAGGCGCTCGCGGCTGGCGCGCAGCTCGCCGCCGAGGGGTCGGTGGTCACCATCGGGATCACCCCCGACCGGCCCGAGACCGGCTATGGCTACCTGAAGGTGGGCGTGAAGCAGCGCCCCATCGGCAAGGGAAAGCGGGCCTTCCACCCTGCCAAGGTGGAGCGCTTCGTGGAGAAGCCGGACCTGGTGACGGCGTCCCGCTACCTCGCCGAGGGCGGCTACCTCTGGAACAGCGGCATCTTCCTCTTCCGCGCCGACGTCATCCTCGACGAGATCCACCGCGCCATGCCGGTGCTGGGTGAGCAGCTCGCCGTCATCGCGCCCACCATCGGCACGCCGGCCTACGCACGCACGCTGAAGCGGGTCTTCCCGGCGGCGCCCTCGATCTCCATCGACTACGGCGTCATGGAGAAGAGCCGGAAGATCGCGGTGGTGCCCGCCGCCTTCGGCTGGAGCGACGTCGGCAGCTTCGCGGCGCTGTCCGAGGTCCGCGAGCAGGACGACCTCGGCAACGTGAAGCAGGGCGACGCGGTGATCATCGACGGCCACGGCAACGTGGTGCTGGCGCAGGGGGAGCGGCTGGTGGCGGTGGTGGGGCTCGACGACGTGGTGGTGGTGGACGCCGGCGACGCCGTGCTGGTCGTGAAGAAGGACAAGGCCCAGGACGTGCGCAAGGCCGTCGAGGAGATGAAGCGGCGCGGGCGCGAGGAGCTGCTCTAGCCGCGCCGCCGGGCGCTCCCCGGCACCCGAACCCCGGAGGACCACGATGTCCAGCATCTCCCCGACCATCTTCCGCGAGTACGACATCCGCGGTCTCGTGGACCAGGACCTCACCGAGGAGGCGGTGCGCCTCGTCGGGCAGGCGCTCGGCACCGCGGTGCGCGAGGGCGGCGGGAAGCGGGTGGTGGTGGGCCGCGACTGCCGCGAGTCGGGGCCGCGCTTCGCTCGCGCCATGATCGAGGGGCTCACCTCCACCGGGATCGACGTGACCGACCTGGGGGTCGTGCCCACGCCGCTCACGTACTTCGCCGCCGCCACCCTGCCGGTCGACGGCCTGTGCATGATCACCGGCTCTCACAACCCGCCGGAGTACAACGGGCTCAAGGTCGGGGTGGGCAAGACCACGCTGCACGGCGAGGGGATCCAGGCGCTTCGCGAGCGGATCGAGCGCGGCGACTTCGCGGCCGGCCAGGGGAAGGTCGAGCCCCACGACATCGTCACCCCCTACCGGGCCTACGTGCGCGCGAACCTGCGGATGGGGCCCCGCAAGCTCAAGGCGGTCGTGGACGCCGGCAACGGCACCGGCGGCGTGATCGCCGTGCCGCTCTTCCAGTCGCTCGGCATCGAGGTGGTGCCGCTCTTCGTGGAGATGGACGGCCGCTTCCCGAACCACCACCCCGACCCCACGGTGGAGAAGAACCTCGAGGACCTGAAGGCCAAGGTCCGCCAGACCGGTGCCGACCTGGGCATCGCCTACGACGGCGACGCCGACCGCGTGGGGGCGGTGGACGAGCAGGGCAACGTGCTCTGGGGCGACCAGCTCATGATCCTCTTCTCCCGCGCGCTGCTCGCGGAGAACCCGGGCGCGGCCATCGTGGGCGAGGTGAAGTGCTCGATGAGCCTCTACGCCGACATCGCCGCCCGCGGCGGGCGCGGCATCATGTGGAAGGCCGGGCACAGCCTCATCAAGGCGAAGATGAAGGAGGAGGGGGCGCTGCTCGCCGGCGAGATGAGCGGCCACATCTTCTTCGGGCACCGCTGGTTCGGCTTCGACGACGGCATCTACTCGTCGGCGCGGCTGCTGGAGCTCGTGTCGCACACCGACCGGCCGGTCTCCTCCCTGCTCGAGGACGTGCCCAAGACCTGGGCCACGCCGGAGATCCGCTTCGACTGCCCCGAGGACAGGAAGTTCGAGCTCGTCCGCCGGGCGCAGGAGTTCTTCGCCTCCCGCTACGAGGCGGTCACCGTGGACGGGGTGCGGGTCGTGTTTCCCGACGGCTGGGGCCTGGTGAGGGCGTCGAACACGCAGCCGCTCCTGGTGCTGCGGTTCGAGGCCACGACCCCGGAGCGACTCGAGGAGATCCGGGGCCTGGTGTACGGGAAGGTGGAGGAGCTGAAGCGCGAGCTCGGCGCGTAGCCGGGTGGTGGGAGGCATATGGCCGCTCGAGCCATCGGGGTGGACCTCGGGGGCACCAACGCTCGCGCAGCGCTGGTGGACGCCGAGACCGGCGCCATCGTCTCGCTCTCCCGCGAGGTGCTCGCGGACCGCTCTCCGGCCGCGGTGGTCGAGGCGGTGGCGCGCGTCGTCGCCGGCGTGGCCGGGCCGGGCGGCGCGCGGGCCTTTCGGACCCTGGGCGTCGGCGTCGCCGGTCAGGTGCTGGGCGCGAGCGGCCTGGTGCTCAACGCCCCCAACCTCGGCTGGCGCGACGTGCCCTTGTCCGGGATGCTCGAGGGGCGGCTGGGCGTCGCGGTCGGGGTGGTGAACGACCTGGCGGCGGCGGCGTGGGGTGAGAGCCGCTTCGGCGCCGCCCGCGGCACGGGCGATGCGCTGGTGGTCTTCGTCGGCACCGGCGTCGGATCGGGACTGGTCCTCGGCGGGCGGCTCCACGGGGGAGCGCGCGGCGTGGCGGGCGAGCTCGGCCACGTGAAGGTCCGCCCGCCGCGCCCGGGCGAGGCGCCGCGCCGCTGCGGCTGTGGTGCGGTGGGCTGTCTCGAGGCCTACGCCGGCGGCGCCAACGTGGCGGCGCGCGTCCGCAGCGAGCTCGCGGCGGGCGCGCGCTCCTCCATTCGCGAGGGACGCGGCGGGGACCTGTCGCGGGTCACCGCCGTGCAGGTGGAAGAGGCGGCGGCCGCCGGAGACGCCTACGCGCGGCGGCTCTGGGACGAGGTCGGCGAGCTGCTCGGGGGCGCCATCGCGGCCGCCGCGACGCTCCTGAACCCACAGCGGATCGTGCTCGGGGGCGGCATGCTGCTCGGCAGCCCGACGCTGCTCGAGATCGTCGAGTGGCGCATCCGCACCGAGACGTCGCGCTCGGCGGCGGTGGCGCTCGAGGTGGTGAAGGCCGAGCTCGGTGACGGAGCCGGTGTCATCGGCGCGGCGCTCCTCGGCGGCCTCGACCGTCCCGCCTGAGTTGCCCGAGACGTGGCGGCACCGGGCACCGTCGATCGGCCGACGCCGCGGCGACGCCGACCCGGGATCGCCTCGCTGTGGATCGAGCTCCCGCGTCGCCGGGAAAGTGATGCCCCTTCCTTGCGCTCGTGATCCGCGTCCGCTAATCTGCAATTGGTTATTGGTCGTCGTGGGTGGTTGAACTCGTGTCGAGGAGGCAACACATGGCTACGAAGAAGAAGGCTGTGAAGAAGGCTGCTGCGAAGAAGCCGGCGAAGAAGAAGGGCGCCAAGAAGAAGTAGCTCCGTTCGCCAGCGTGCGAGCAGCCGCTCGCGCGCAGCCACTGCGGCCGCCTCCGGGCGGCCGCAGCCGTTTCGGCGATCGAGCGAGGAGCACGGATGTCGCTGCGCCCCAGCGAGATCGCGGCGATCGCCGCGGAGCTGGCGCCGCTCGCCGGCGCGCGCGTGGAAGCGGTTCGCGTGCACGGGGAGCGCGCGCTGACCCTCGACCTCCATGGCCGCGACGCCTCGGCGACCGTGCTCGTCTCCGCCGAGGCCGACCTCACCCGCCTCCACGCCGCCACGCGGCGCCCCCCTTCGCCGGACGGGCCGCCCGCGTTCCAGGCGGTCCTGCGCCGCGACCTCCTCGGCGCGCGCCTCCTCTCCATCGAGGCGGTCCCCGGCGACCGCGTCGTGGCGCTCCGCTTCGAGCGGGACGGCAAGCGGCTCTCGCTCGTCGCCGAGCTGACCGGCCGACACGGCAACCTCTTCCTTCTGGACGGGGCCGGAACCGTACGCGCCAGCGCCGGCCGGAACCTCTCGCAGCGGCGGCGGCTGCTGCCGGGGGAGCCCTACCAGGGGCCGGCGCTCCGTGAGGCCGACGAGGACCCGGCGCGCTTCGCGCCCCGGGGAGCGGGACGGTTCCCGCTCTCGGCGGCCGTCGAGGCCTGGTACGCGGCGAAGGAGCAGGCGCAGGCGGCCGCCCAGGCGCGGAAGCGCCTGCGCGACCCGCTCCGGGCGGCGGCAGGCCGCATGCGCCGTGCGCTCGACAAGCTCGCAGGCGAGGCGGCGCGCGTCCCGGCCGCGGAGGGGGACCGGCGCGCCGCCGACCTGCTCAAGCAGAACCTCCAAACGGTCCGGCGCGGCGCCCGCCAGGTCACGCTCACCGAGTGGACCGAGGAGGGGGCGCGCCAGGTCACGCTGGCGCTCGACCCGGCGCTGCCGCCGCGGGAGAACATGGAGCGCTTCTACCGGCGATACCGGCGCATCTCCGAGAGCGCGGCGCGGGTGGAGGCTCGCGCGGCGGAGGTGCGCGCCAGGCTCGCCGCGGCCGAGGCGCTGCTGGTGCAGCTCGAGGCGGCCGACCCGGCCGTGCTCCCGCGCATCGAGCGGCAGGCGCGGGAGATCGGCGCCGCCCCGCGGCCCGCGCCGCAGCGGCCCCGCAGGCGGGACGAGGCGGCGCCGCCCTACCGCGCCTTTCGCTCGGTCGCAGGGCTCCCCATCCTCGTCGGCAAGGGCGCCGCCGAGAACGACCAGCTCACCGTGCGCGTCGCCAAGGGGAACGACCTCTGGCTCCACGTCCGCGGCCAGCCCGGGGCCCACGTGGTGCTGAAGCTCGAGAAGGGGCGGTCCCCCGACCAGGAGAGCCTGCTCGACGCGGCCCACCTCGCCGCCTGGTTCAGCGACGCTCGCGGCGAACCCGTCGCCGATGTGGTCTACACCCGCGCCAAGCACGTGCGGAAGAAGAAGGGCGCGGCCCCGGGTGCCGTGACCTTCAGCCAGGAGAAGGCCATCCCGCTGCGCGTGGAGCCGGCGCGGAACGAGCGGCTCCTGCAGTCGGAGGAGGGCGCGGCGACGTGAGGGCCGCGGCGCGGGCCGCGCTGGGCGCCACCGCTCGACGTCGGGAGCGGGGGACGCCGCCTTGAGACCGGCCGCCCGCTCCCGTAGCATCGGTCTCGTGGCGGCGGCGGGCGAGCAGATCCCCTTCGACTTCGACGCGCGGACCCTGCCGCGCGCCGAGCGGGTGACGGCGGCGGAGCGGCTCGCCGACCGGCTCTCGGCCCGGCTGCGCGAGCAGGTGCGGCTCGTCGTCCACGACAACCGCTCCACGATGGTCTCGTACAGGCGCGAGGAGGGGATGCTCCACCTCCGGGTGCACCATCTCTTCCTCGGCGCGCCCGAGCCCGTGGCGGAGGCGCTGGCGGAATTCGCCGCCGCCCCGCGCCCGGGCGGCCGCCGCTCCGCGGGCCGCCGCATCGACGCCTGGATCCGCAACCACCGCCAGCGCATCGCGCCGGCCCGCACCGCCTCGCTCGAGCCCGGCGGGCGGGTTCACGACCTCCAGGGGATGTTCGACCGGCTCAACGCCGAGCAGTTCGGCGGCGCGGTGGTGGCGCGCATCGGCTGGGGGCGCTCCGGCCGGGCACGCGGGCGCCGCTCGATCAAGATGGGGGTCTACCTCCACGAGGCCCGTGCCATCCGCATTCACCCGGCGCTCGACCGCGTCGAGGTGCCGGCCTTCTTCGTCGAGGCGGTGGTCTTCCACGAGATGCTCCACCAGGTCGTGCCCGCCGACGAGCGCGGCGGCCGTCGCATCATCCACGGCCGCGATTTTCGTCGGCGCGAGCGGGCCTTCCACGGCCACGCGCGTGCCCGGGCCTGGGAGAAGGCGCACCTGCACGTCCTGCTCGGCTGGCATCGTGGCGCAGGGGTGGTGCGGTAGGCATCGCCGGGGGGCAGACGTCCGGGTCCCTACGCCGGGCGGGCGCCGCCGAGCCGCGCCTGCCGCCGCCACCACAGCGCCGCGATCAGCACTCCGAGCGCCGCAGCCGACAGCGCCGCGCCGACGCCCACCCAGCGGTTCGAGTACTCGAGCCGCAGCAGGTGCCGCCCGGCCGGCACTCCCACTGCCTGGAAGGCGAAGTCGGCGCGGAGGATCGCCGCCGGCTTCCCGTCGAGCGTCGCCGTCCACCCCGGGTAGAAGGGGTCGAGGACCACAGCCAGCCCGGGACGCGGCGCGACGACCGTGGCCTCGAGCGATCGCGCCCCGACGCGGATCTCCTCGGCGGCGACGACAGTCACGGATGCCGGCGCCTCGGCCGAACTCTGCTCGTACCGCGACGCCGCGCTCACGACCTTGATCTCCATGAGCTGGTCCAAGCTCAGCTCGGTCGGGTCGGGCTTCTCCGGTGAGACGGGCGCTTCCTGTGCACGGCCCACGGCGGCGGCCCCCTCCGAGACGGCGACGATCGCCGCCTT
>Ga0209253_10003787_pt1 | contig 13218 bp, 13 predicted proteins | sample FrelakmetBRP12BR_FD_187145 | JGI IMG/M metagenome (GOLD analysis project Ga0209253, IMG submission 187145) | Freshwater lake sediment microbial communities from the University of Notre Dame, USA, for methane emissions studies - BRP12 BR (SPAdes)... | ecosystem: Environmental > Aquatic >...
ATCTCCCGAACCTTGCCCGCATTGTTGCTCGCGAGAACGATGCGCATCACCGCGAGAGACCTCGGACCCGAATGCTCGCCACCGCCTCACGTGCTAAGGTCGAGGGCCTGCTTCTGCGCCGCGACGAGCATACTGATACCTTGCGCGGCGAGATCGATCATCCCGTCGAGCTCTGCGCGGGAAAACGGCGTACCCTCGGCGGTTCCCTGCACTTCGACCATGCCGCCGCTACCCGTCATGACGACGTTCATGTCCGTCTCGCAAGCCGAGTCTTCGAGGTAATCGAGGTCGAGCACCGGCACTCCCGCGTAGATTCCCACCGACACTGCGGCCACTGCATCGCGGATCGGAGACGACACGAGGTCACCCTTCGCAAGCAGGGTGGACACGGCGTCGTGCACGGCAACGAACGCCCCGGTTATGCTGGCGGTACGGGTGCCTCCGTCGGCCTGGATCACATCGCAGTCGATGTGAAGGGTTCGCTCACCCAGCGCCGGCAGGTCCACGACTGCCCGCAGGGCGCGGCCAATGAGACGCTGAATCTCCTGGGTGCGCCCGCTCTGCCTGCCGCGCGCCGCCTCGCGGTCGGTGCGGGTGTGGGTGGAGCGCGGCAGCATTCCGTACTCAGCGGTAAGCCAGCCCTGGTTCCGTCCTTTCAGGAACCCAGGCACCTTCTCTTCGACGCTTGCCGTGCAGATCACCCGCGTACCGCCAGACTCGATCAGCACGGACCCCTCCGCATAGGGGACAAAGCGCCGCGTGATCGCGACGGGGCGTAGCTCGTCGGGGCGCCGGCCGCTCGGTCGCATTGGCATGCTGGCAGGGGACATCAGAAGCAAGATACGTTTGATCGGGTGCTCATGGCCATGGCAACTCGGACTTCAGGTCGCCTGCGCGCACTCGAAGCCGAAGTGCTTCACGACTTCTCCCGCGGCGAGGGTTGCCGTGTCGATCGGGTCTTTGCCCGCCTCATCTTCCACCGCAAGGGCGATGTAAGTGACATTGTCTGCGACTGCGCCAGCGCGGGATTCGGCATCCCGCAGCAGCCGGTACAGCCCTGTCTGCGTCGCGTCGCGCACCAGGGCGGCAACGATCTCGGCATTCGTGACCGACGACCAGAAGCCGTCAGTGCAAAGGATGATGCGGTCACCAACCTGCAACGTGACGGGCTGCGCCATCTCGATCTCGGGACCGATCTCGCCGCCCAGACAGTTGTAAACGAAGTTGCGATCCGGGTGCACCCTTGCCTCATCCGGCGCGATCACCCCCAGCTCTACCAGCAGCCACGCCCCCGAATGGTCACGCGTCGTCGCCAGAACTTCGTCGTTTCGGACCATATAGAGTCTCGTGTCTCCAACATGGCACCAGAGCGCCACACCCGCGTGGACAACACAGGCGGTGCAAGTCGTGCGCGGGTAATCGTACAGGCGCTCCTGTTCGGCGCACTGTCGGATGGCGGCATGCGCGACGCCGAAGCCGGTCCGCAGCATGTCCTCTGCGTCGCAACCTCCGGTTCGCACCCAGGTGGCAAAGTGGTTGAGCACGCTTTCCACGGCGATGTGCGCAGCCAACTCACCCCGCGGGTGTCCCCCCATGCCGTCGGCTGCAACAAGAACGACGTCGTCCTTGCCGTAGGCGTAACCCGTGCGGTCCTGATTGGTGTGGCGGCGCCCAATGCGCGTGTCCTGAAAGATCCGGAACCTCATCTGCCTTGCTCAACTGTCGGCCTGCTGCCCCCGCCGGCGCGGAGTTCACATTATGTGTTATCTTTCCGCAACTTGCTATTGGATGGTGACACCGCCTCGGCGCGCTGCCGGGCAGTCTGGTGTGTTTGAGGCACAACAACGAGCCCTGGCCCCCATGATCTACAGCATGACCGGCTATGCGAGCGCCTCGCGCGAGCTGCCCGAGGGTGTGCTCAACTTGGAGCTGCGCGCGGTGAACCACCGCTTCCTCGACATCCAGATCCGGATGCCAGAGGAGCTGCGCTCCGTGGAACCTGCGCTGCGCGAGCTGCTCGCTGGTAAGCTTTCGCGAGGCAAGGTCGAGTGCCGCCTTGGCCATAATCAGGCCGTCGCTGGGGCGGCCCGCCTCGAGCTGAACGAGAGCCTCGTGCGGCAACTTGCCGACCTCAACCGTCAGGTGCAGGCGATGCTACCGGACAGCCAGGCGCTTCGCGTCGCGGACGTGCTGCGCTGGCCGGGGGTGCTGGCGAGCAACGCCCTGCCGCTCGATGCAATGCGCGAGGCTTGTACCGTGCTCACGCAGACCGCCCTCGACGAGTTCAACGCCTTCCGCACCCGCGAAGGAAATCGTCTGAAAACATTTCTGCTCGACCGGGTGGCGCGCATCGAGACCCTGGTCGGCACGATTGCGCCACGCATGCCGCAGGTGCTGGCTGCCTACCAGGAGCGGCTGGCGACGCGGCTCAAGGAGGCACTCGGCAGCTCGGATGACGAGCGCATCCGGCAGGAACTCGCGATCTTCATGACCCGCAGCGACGTGGACGAGGAGATCTCGCGGCTCACCACCCATCTCGTCGAAGTGCGCCGCGTGCTCGAGCGCGGGGGCACCGTGGGCAAACGTCTCGATTTCCTAATGCAGGAGCTCAATCGCGAGGCAAATACGCTGGGCTCGAAGGCTGCCGACAACGAGGTATCCCAGACCGCCGTAGAGCTGAAGGTGCTGATCGAGCAGATGCGGGAGCAGGTACAGAACATTGAGTAGTGGCCCATGCCGCACCGCCAAGCGTCGGTGCCGGCGGGCGATGTACCCAAGCTGCGCGAAGCACTTCAAGCGGAGGACCGGCCCGACGGCGCGGTCCTTGCTTCCCGGAGGTGCTGCCGGCAACAAACGCACCGCGGCTGCGTTTGAAGCTGGCGCTCCTGCTCGGGGATGTAATTAAGAAGAGCCGGAATTGATCAAACCAAGTATGACGTGCGCGTGAGGACATTGTGCGAGTAGCGATTACCGCAACCCTGGTCACAACGCTGCTGCTCAAGGTGGCCATGATCTCGCTCTTCTCAGCGGCCGGGTTCCTCCTGCTCTAATACGCTCCGGTCGGTTCCTGGCCCGGCTTGCTGGCGCCGACTACGGTGTGTTCGTCTCGCGCCGCGACCCCGCGTCTATCCTCCCGCGAGCGGCACGCAACGATCGTCGCGCCGCCGCCAGTAAGTGCCCGAAACCCAGTACGGGTTGAACACACTGATCCCCCGGGACTGGTGACGAGGATCTTCTCGGCCCTCCCGTCCTTCCTTGACGACGACGCCCACAGTTAACCAAGCCGTGCCCGATGACCCAGGAAGTGGGGGAAACTGCCACCCCCCGAACTGAACGCCGCCGCCTTGCTCAAGGCCGCGGATTGGGCGTTCCCTGGTGCGACCGTGCCGGCGCGTTTAGTAATGCGCCCAGTAGGGATAAAATGAGCAACTGTGGGGCTGGCAGAAGCCACTGGCAGCCGGACCGCGCATTCGCGTCGAACTATCCGGAGATAACCACCATGCCTATCGGCACGACCATCACTGAATACATCATCGAGGAACAACGGCGGATCAAGGGCGTAACGGGCGACTTCACGGCGCTCGTCAACGACATTGTGATCGCCTGCAAGGCCATCTCGAGCGCGGTCCGCTACGGCAGCCTCGTCGGCGTGCTCGGCACCGCCGACACCGAGAACGTCCAGGGTGAAACCCAGAAGAAGCTGGACGTCATCTCGAACAACCTGTTCATCAAGCGCAACGAGTGGGGGGGCCACGTTGCGGCGCTCGCCTCGGAAGAGATGAACGACGTTTACCATCTTCCGGCGCAGTACCCACGGGGCAAGTACCTGCTGGTGTTCGACCCGCTCGACGGCTCCTCGAATACCGACGTCAACGGCGCCGTTGGCACGATCTTCTCGATTCTGCGCCGGCCCGAGGGCGCCACGGGCGAAGCCACCGAAGAAGACTTCATGCAGCCCGGCACGCGGCAGGTGTGTGCCGGCTACGCGCTGTACGGGCCTTCCTCGATGATGGTCCTGACCACCGGGCACGGCGTGAATGGTTTCACGCTGGACCAACGGATTGGCGAGTACATTCTGACCAACCCCGGCCTGCGGATCCCGGAGGACGCGAAGGAGTTCTCGATCAACACGTCATACATGCGGTTCTGGGATCCGCCGGTGCGCCGCTATATCGACGAGTGCCTCGCCGGCAAGGAGGGGCCGCGGGGCAAGGATTTCAACATGCGCTGGGCCGGGGCGATGATTGCCGACGTGCACCGGGTGCTGTGCCAGGGCGGCGTGTTCCTCTACCCGATCGACCGCAACCTACGCGCGAAGGGCCAGCAAGGCAAGCTGCGTCTGCTGTATGAGGCCAATCCGATGAGCTTCATCGTCGAGCAGGCGGGTGGCATGGCCACCACGGGCACGGAACGTATCATGGAGCTGCAGCCTAACGATCTGCACCAGCGCTGCCCGGTGATCATGGGCTCGAAGAACGAGGTTGAGCGGATCATTGGCTACCACCGCGAGGCCCAGTGAGCTCCCGCGCGGCCGCAATCCGGTGGTGCTCGCCGAAGGATTGCGGCAAAGCGCGGCGGAGGGTCGGATTCAGGTCTTGTGACCGGAAACGACGAGGGTGGCCGGGCCGCAGGAGTTCCGCTTGATGGCCCATAGCAAGAGGACTCCCCGCCGGCCGAGATCGGATCCTCCTCAAGCTGTCCTTACCACGCGATGCGCTGACCGAGTACCGCCGCGAGGATCTGGGAAATGGGGTACGCGGCAGTACGTTGCCGCTTACCAGAGGGGATCGAATCTCGTGCTTCTTGCGCCCCAACTCGCCAGAGCGTTTCCGACTTCCGATGCCGTGGCTGGCGCGGTTGAAGCGGAACGGTAGTCCAACGGATCCTGGGCGCTCAGGCAAGGAGCGCTCAACCGCGGCGATCCCGATCCACTGCGCTCGGGCCTTCAGGACGTTTTCTCCACCGACAACATGGCAGACTGGGACCTCCTTATCAACGAAACCGATATCGCGTCCGTGCTGCCCGCCGCCTACGCGCATTACCGGCGGCCAATCAAGGGCGCACTGACCGTCTTCCTGTCGGGTCTGCCGGAAGCGCACCAGGAGGCGGTGCTCGACGAGCAGGCAACGCTGCCGCCCACGGCGACGGTTTCCGAGCGCTTTGCCGCCTTGGCACGCAGCTGCCCGGCGCTCCACAAGCTCGGGCAGACGCTGGCACGCGACCGGCGCCTGCTTCCGGCGCTGCGGGTACAGCTGCAGCGACTGGAGTCGCTACCGCCCTCCATACCGCTCAAGGACATTCGCAGGATACTCGCGCGCGAACTGGCGCGGCTCGATCGGCTCGCGGTCACGCTCGAACCGCCCGCGCTTGCCGAGGCGAGTGTTGCCGTTGTCATCCCGTTTCGCCATCATCAGCGCGGCGAAGGCGTCTTCAAGATCCTGAAGCCGGGGATCGAGGAAAGGCTCGAGCAGGAGCTCGGCTTGCTGGAACGCGTGGGATCCTACCTCGACGAGGAGTGCGAGGCGCTCGGGATTCCACGCCTTGAGTACCGGGAGGCCTTCGAGAGCTTGGCGGATCGCCTGCGGCACGAAATCCGCCTCGACCTCGAGCAGGACCATCTTGCAACGGCCCATGCTGCCCATGCGAACGATCCGCGCGTGCACATCCCCGCGCTATTCGAGTTTTGCTCACCGCGCGTGACCGCCATGGAGCGGGTATACGGCGAGAAGGTCACGGATCACCGCTTCGAAGACGACGGCGAGCGCTCGGCGTGGGCCAAGCTTGTGGTGTCGTCGCTGATCGTGCAGCCGATTCTTTCCGTTGGTGACGGCGCGCTGTTTCATGGCGACCCGCACGCGGGCAATCTGCTGCTCACCAGGGACCGACGGCTCGCGATCCTCGATTGGAGTCTCGCCACGACCCTTCCGGAGGACAAGCGCATCGCGTTCGTGCAGATCGTGCTCGGTGCTGTCACCCTGGACGCGGGTCGCGTCGCCGGCGCGCTGAACATGCTATCCGAGTCCCGGAACGGCAACTCCGAAGCCGTGATGCCAGTCATCCGGGGGTCCCTCGGGCGCTTGCGGGAGGGCAAGCTCCCGGGACTGCTCTGGGTCACCGAGCTCCTCGACAACGCGGTGCAGGTGGGCGTCCGCTTCAGCGCCGACATGCTGCTGCTGCGCAAGATGCTGCACGCGCTGGAGGGTGTGATCGCCGACATCGGCGCCGACCGGACCAGCATCGATACGGTCCTGCTCGGTCGATTCTTCGCGCAGATGGCGATGGAATTCCCGTACCGCTGGCTGACGTGGGCGGACAGCCGAGCCTTCGCGACAAGGCTCTCGAACATCGATCTCGCGGGCGTCGCGATGAGTCTGCCGCTTGCTGCCACCCGCTTCTGGCTGGGAAGAGATCCAGATCACTGATGGGGCGCAGACTTCAGCCCGACTGGCCGTCCCGTGCCCGGATCTTCGCCGCAATCACGGTGGCGTGAGGTACATACAGGAGATCGGCGATCTTGCGCACGAGGTGCTCTTCGTACTGGCTGAGCGCCGCGTCGGCGTAAGCGATTTCCCACATCGTTTCGATCACCCGCCGCTTTCGCTCCGGTGTGAAGTGCTTGTTGATGAGCGAGGTGAACTGGAAGTAGTCGGGCGCCTGGCGCGCTTCCGCTTCAGCGAGGTTGATCAGGGTGCGCGCTTCGTCGTCGCTGAGAGTGAATTTTTCTCTTACCGCAGCGAGCACGATCTCTCGTTCGACGGGCTGGATTTCGCCGTCCATCCGGACCATTTCCGTCAGCAGCGCAGCGGTCGCCACCCTGATTCGATGGTCTTCGTCTTCATGCGCCTCGCCAGGGCCCAGGTGCCTTTCGAAAAACTCGCGGATGGCGGTGAGCATGCGGTGTTCCTCCAGGTCTCGTCGCGGGTGTCGCCATTATCCGCATTTCGCCTCCCCCCGCGCCACGCATCAGTGGGGCTAGGACGGCGACCGCTCAGGTGCGTAGCGGAAGGTCGAAGTAGAAGGTGGTGCCTCCACCTGGCGGACAGTCGTAGCCGATGCTTCCACCAAGTTTCTCGATGATCGCCTTGCAGATCGCGAGCCCCAGACCCGTGCCGCCCTTCTGTCGCGTGTCGCCGCTGTCGGCCTGGGCGAACTTCTGAAAGATGCGGGCCCGGAACTCGTCAGGGATGCCTGGCCCGCGGTCGGTGACCGAGATGCGAAGCGCATGGCTTTGCAGCGCCGACGAAACCACGACTGCGCTGCCAGCGGGGGAGAACTTCGCGGCGTTCGATACCAGGTTCGTCATGACCTGGAGCAGCCGGTCCTCATCGCCGGCGACAGTTACGTCGGGGAGCGGTTGCTGCAGCTCAAGCCGCACCTCGAACTGCCTGGCATAGGGCGCGTTGAGCGTGATGGCGCGCTCGAGGAGCCCGGCAACGGCGACGGGCGCCATGCGCAGCCGGATCGATCCCAACTCGATTTTCTCGATGTCGAGGATGTCATTGATGAGCAGCACGAGGCGATCGCTGTTCTGCTTGGCCATGCCGAGAAACACGGCGGCCGTGCCCGGAAGCTTGCCCTCAGCTTCCCGCTTGAGCAGCCCCAGCGCGCCCACCACCGCAGTGAGCGGCGTACGCAGCTCGTGGCTCACGGTGGCGATGAACTCCTTCTTGAGGCGGTCGATCTCCATGCGTTCGGTGATGTCGAGATTCGTTCCCGCGACGCGGACGGCGCGGCCATCGGTATCGCGTTCGACCACCTTCGCGCGGCTCGAGATCCAGCGCCAGTCGCCAGCAACGGTGCGCACACGGTGCTCGACCTGATAGAACGGCAGTCGGTCCCGGAGCAGGTTGCGGGTCTGCTTCATCACGTGCGGCAAGTCCTCGGGGTGCACCAGGGCCGTTAGCTCTCCAACGGTCGCGACGCCTGGGGCAGTACCGGTGATGCGCGTCCACTGCTCGCTCAGTGTGACCTTTCCCGTGCGTACATCCCAGTCGAACAGTGCCTGGTTGGAGCCTTCGATCGCAAGACCCAGCCGCTCCCTGCTCTCGCGCAATTCCTTCGTCATTACCTGCGCGAGCTTCGCCGCACGGGTGCGCAGGGTGGCCAGCGACCAGATGATTGAGAGAACGAGTGCGCTGATGACCGCTGCCGCGGCGGCGATGATGCGGGGGGTGCGTCGGTCGATCGTGGCTTCCATGGACGGAAGCGATTGCACCTGCAGCGTCCATTCCCGACCCGCCACGGGGAGCACGACGTTTGTCCTGAAGGCGGACGGGCGGGGTGCGGACGTGCTCGCCGATGCGCTGTCGTAGAGCCCTTCACCCACGCGCCAAGGCGGGCCGTCGAGTATCTGCAGGCGCACGTCAGACGCTTCGCCCAGGATGCCGTGCATGAGGTCGCTTAATCGCAGCACGGCATACACGTAGCCGTCGATCGCTGTCTGACGGTCCGCAACCGTCGTCAGATCCATGCCCACGCGGTGAATTGGAATGAACATGAGGACACCTGCTTGCGGGTCGCCATTCGAATCTGGATCGAAGGCGACTCGACCCGACACCACCGGCATACCCGTATCACGGGCCTGCTCCAGTGCCGCACGGCCAGTCTGGTCGGACAGCGGGTCGACGCCGCGCGGCCGCGGCGCAACCCTACCGGAGGGCTCAACGTAAGTGACGGAAACATACGCGGCCGCTGCTGAGTTCGTACCGTGGGTGCTGTCGGTTTGCCCGCTGACCGTCCGCGAGACGTAGCCGACTCCGCGAATGGCCGGAAAACGCTGGTCGATTGCCGACTGGCGAACGTAACTGCGCCATTCTTGACCCACGCCTGCATGGGGTGCAGCGATCGTCCCCACAGCGCCGCGCAGCACCTGCTCGTAGTCCGCCATCCTGGCGTGGATCGCCTTCTCGATCTGACTGGTGCGGAAATCGAAGCGCAGACGTGCCTCGTTCCAGGCGGTTCGCGTGGCGAAATCCCAGGCAGAATAGGTCGAAGCGGCTGCTAGTACGAGCGCAACGGATACGGCGAGCGCCCGGTAGCTCGGCTCGAACACCGCGAATTCGGCGGCTAAGCGCGCCGTCAGTTTCTGCACGATTCCCAAGTGGTCCCTCAGTCGGCAGCGGTTTCCGGAACCTCCCGATGCGGCTGCGCTGGCGGCCGCGTACCCAAGCAAGCCCTGTCCCAGGCGGATTGAATGGAGTCCCGCGAAACCGCCGCTCGTTGCAGCCGGGCGGGTGAGGGGTAAACTTAGGGCGATTGCCGTCGCGCGGGTCGACGGCACGCTTGCCAACCCAACGTAATGGTCCTCAAGAATCCATTCATTGCCTTCGAGCACGACGTCTACGCGCTTACCAGGCAGGGACAGGAGGAGCTCCGTGGAGGAGGGACGTCTCTGTCGGCGGCGGATCTGGAGCTTCTTGTGCGCGCCGATGGCAGAGCTACGGTCGCGCAGATTGCCGCCAGTATGCAGGCTCTGCCTGCGCAAGCGGTCGCTCAGGCCTGCGTGCGACTGGCGCGCGCGGGACTGCTCGATCTCGCTACCAATCTGCAGGATGATTCGCTCGACTTCACCGATTTCTTTAGCGACAAACCGCGCGCTGCGCCGTCGCAAGAGGAACTCGCCCGTGCCAAGGCGGAAGCTTCGACAGGGGTTTCGTCGCTCAAGGAACAGGGCTACTACGTTTGCATAGCTCGGCGCCGCATCCTTCCGCACCTGCCGGCAATCGGCGGCGGACGTTCCGCGATCGTCGTCGAAGACGACCCGCAACTCGGTGCTCTCCTCAAGGCTTGCCTCGAATCAGAGGGCTTTAGCGTGCGTCTTGCGGCCAACCGCAACGAGGTGCTAAGCGCGCTGCGTGAACCGCCACTCCCGGACATCGTGCTGCTCGATGTCGTCCTGCCTGACATTGACGGCTTCGACGTCCTCCTCAGGATGCGCCAGCACCAGGCCTTGAAGTCAGTTGCCGTGGTCATGGTAACAAGCCAGGCCACGCGGGAGGCGGTGCTGAAGGGCCTCGCGCGGGGCGCAGAAGGTTACATCACCAAGCCGGTTGAACCGGCCACGCTGATCAAGGCGGTCCTTGCCGTGCTGGGCGTTCAAGAGGGTCCGCGTGTCAAGTGACGCGCTTCGGCGCGAGCTCGATGCTCTGTCCGCGGAGTACCGGAGCCGCCTGCCCGCAAAGCTTGCGGAAATCCATGCCCTTTGGTTCGACCTGGCGAGCGGTGCGATTCCGGCTGCTCGTGTGATCGATCTCAGGCGCGAATTGCATTCGATAGCGGGTTCCGCAAAGACGTTCGGCGTTGCGGCGGTAGGCGAGATCGCCGCCGCCGCAGAATCATTGCTCGATCCGTTCTGGCAGCACGGGGCATTGCCGGAACCCGCTGGTCGAGCCGAGCTCACACGGCTTATCGACGCGTTGCAGCGCGCTGCCGCCACCGTCTGAGGGTCCTGCCATGAAGCTTGCGCTGCGCAAAGTCCTCGTCGTGGAGGACAACTCCGACATACGAACGATCGTGAAAGCAGCGCTCGAGATGGTGGGCGGTCTGGAGGTCCGGGCGTGCGAATCGGGTGCCGAGGCGCTCGATGCCGTGGTCGAGTTCGCACCGCAACTGGTTTTGCTCGACGTGATGATGCCGGATCTGGACGGGCCGGGGGTGCTCAGTCGCCTGCGCGAGCGTCCCGAAACCGCCGAGCTACCCGTGGTGTTCCTAACCGCCAAGACCGGCACGGCGGAAACCCAGAGGCTGCGCGAACTCGGCGCGCTGGGCGTGCTTACGAAACCGTTCGATCCAATGACGTTGCACCAGGAAGTGCAGAGCATCTGGGAAAGGTTCACCGGGTAGGCTAATTTTCCGATCGGCGAGGCCGCAAGCACCGTTTTTCCTTGGAGAGCCTCAGAACTTTGACTAAACTATCGCCGCTGCAGTCAAGCTGATGCGTTCGCAGACAGCGTAATCCATTCGCACGGGGGAGGAGGCAATGAGACCTATCAAGCAACTGCTCGACGCCAAGACGTCCCGCGAGATCTTCTCGGTCTCGCCGAACGCCACCGTGCTCGATGCCCTCAAGCTTCTGGCTGCGACGGACGTCGGGGCGCTGCTCGTGATGGACGGGGATCGTCTGGTCGGGATCTTCTCCGAACGCGACTACGCGCGCCGCGTTGTGTTGCAGGGCAAGACGTCGCGCGAGACCGTGGTCCGTGAGGTGATGACGGAGCGCCTCGTGTGCGTACAGCCGAACCAGACGGTCGAAGAGGCGATGGCGATGATGACGGAGGTTCGCTGCCGTCATCTCCCGGTTGTCGAGCATGGCCAAGTCATAGGCGTGGTCTCGATCGGCGATCTCGTGAAAGCGATCATCTCCGAACAGGAGTTTGTCATCCAACAGCTTGAGACGTATATCACGCGGTAAGGCTGCGGTGCTCTTTCCTGGGGATCGCTGACGCTGACGATCGCGGCTCCCCGCCCGCGACGGTGCGCGAGTTGACGAGTCTCCCCGGTCCGGGCGGAATGGGTGGGCAAGTTTGGGAGTGGGTGATGGAGTTCGGGGCGATCATCATCGGGGACGAGATCCTCACGGGGAAGCGCGAAGACAAGCACATGCCGCGGCTCATCGGGCTGCTCGCGGCGCGCGGGTTGGAGCTCGCTTTCTGCGAGTACATAGGCGATGTCCCGAGCCGCATTACGGATACGCTCCGCAGGACGTTCGCACTGCGCGACACCGCGATCTTCTGCTTCGGGGGCATTGGCGCAACACCGGATGATCACACACGCCAATGTGCCGCAGCGGCGCTGGGGGTGTCGCTGAAGCGCCACCCGGGCGCAGTGGCTGAGATTGAAGCCCGATTCGGCGCAATGCCGGCCGATCACCCTCGCTACTTGATGGCCGACCTTCCGGCGGGCTGTGACCTGGTTCCAAACCCGTTCAACCGCATACCTGGATTTCGCATCGACCATCATTATTTCCTGCCGGGGTTTCCGGAGATGGCTGGCCCGATGATGGAGTGGATCCTCGACCATCGGTACGCGCATCTGCACCACGTCCGAGATACGCTCGACGCTGCAATCGTCGTGAAGGACGTGGCAGAAAGCACGCTCCTTCCGGTGATGAGCACGTGCGTCGAGAAGTTTCCCGATCTCAGGCTTTTCAGCCTGCCGCGGTTCACCCCTGAAGGCCGACGCATCGAGCTCGGGTTCCGAGGCGACTCGAGGCGCGTGCGAGTTGCCATGGAAGACCTCCGGGCCGGCGTTCGGGCGCTCGGCTTTGCGTGGGACGAGCGCGCACCGATCTCATCTCGGGCGCCGTAGCAACCACCCGCGTCGCGTCTGACCCGTTTTCCGCCGTGGCGGCGTTTCACGAATGTGGGCCAGCACTCGATCGCGTCCGGGTGCGCCCACGCGTAGACTAACGGCCGACATGGAGCCGCTGCGCGATGAAGAGCTCATGCTTCGTTTTCGGGACGGGGACGCGAGTGCGTTCGACGCGCTTTACAGTCGCCATCGCGCCGGGCTTTTCCGCTTCATTCTGCGCCAGTGCCCGAGTCGCAGCGATGCCGAGGAGATCTTCCAGGAAGCGTGGATGAAGCTTATCGAAGCGCGGTTCCGCTACCGCGTCGAGGCGCGGTTTTCGACCTACCTTTACCACATTGCGGTGAACCGCCTTATCGACCGTTCCCGGCGCCGGTCGCGCGCTCCGGCGGCCTCCCTCGACGATCCAGATTGCCCCGTCGAGTCGGTTGTGGCGAGCGCTGCGGACGACACGGTGCGGCGCGCGGTGGCGCGGCAGGAGGCCACCAGGGTGCTGACGGCACTGGGTGACCTTCCCCCGGAACAGCGCGAGACATTTCTGCTTCATGAGGAGGGTGGGCTCTCGGTCGCAGAAATCGCTGAGGTCACGAAGGTCGGCGTCGAAGCGGCGAAGAGCCGGCTTCGCTATGCGCTGGCCAAGCTTCGCGAGGCCCTTGGGGGCTCGTCATGAGTAAGCTTGCGGGGCGATCCGTCGGTGACAACCTTCATTCCGACGCCGTATCGCGGGCGTACCGGGCGGCTGCTCGGGAGGAACCGTCTGCGGCCCTGGACCAGGCAATCCAGGCGGCGGCGCTGCGTGCCGTAGGTTCCCGACCAGGGAGGACGACGCGCTCGCCGCTGCGGCGCTGGGGTGTTCCGGTCGCCGTTGTGGCGACAATCGTGATCGGCGTGAGCGTCGCGTTCCTCGCCACC
>Ga0209253_10003788_pt1 | contig 13217 bp, 10 predicted proteins | sample FrelakmetBRP12BR_FD_187145 | JGI IMG/M metagenome (GOLD analysis project Ga0209253, IMG submission 187145) | Freshwater lake sediment microbial communities from the University of Notre Dame, USA, for methane emissions studies - BRP12 BR (SPAdes)... | ecosystem: Environmental > Aquatic >...
AAGCTTACGGCCTGCGATCCACAGGAAAAAGAGCGGAATGAAGAAAGTAGCGACGAACGTCGCGAAGAGCATGCCGCCGATGACGCCCGTGCCGATCGAATGGCGGCTGCCGGCGCCCGCACCGCCGCTGATGGCGAGCGGCAGCACGCCGAGGATGAACGCGAGCGAGGTCATGACGATCGGGCGGAAGCGCAGCCTGGCGCCTTCCACGGCCGCGTCGAAATGCGACATGCCTTCCTGGACCTTCATCTGCGCGAATTCGACGATCAGGATGGCGTTCTTCGACGCAAGGCCCACGAGCGTGACGAGCCCGATCTGGAAGTAGATGTCGTTCTCGAGACCGCGCAGGAACACGGCGAGCAGCGCGCCGAACACGGCAAACGGCACCGCCAGGATCACGGCGAACGGCAGGGTCCAGCGCTCGTATTGCGCCGCAAGAACCAGGAACACCATCAGCACGCCGACGAAGAAGACGCCCGTGGACGCGCCGCCCGTCGCCTTTTCCTGGAACGAAGTGCCGGTCCAGGCGAGACGATAGCCTTCCGGCAGCGCCTGCGCGGCCACCTCTTCCATCACGCGCAGGGCGTCGCCCGAGCTGTAGCCCGGCGCCGGGCCGCCGAGCAGCTTGGCCGACGGGAAGACATTGTAGCGTTCGACCATCTCGGGTCCCGCCACTTCGCGCACCGTGGCGAGCGCCGTGAGCGGAATCATCTGGCCGGAGCTTGAACGCACGTAGATGTTGCGGATGTCGTCGGGCCGTGCGCGGTATTGCGCCTCCGCCTGCAGGTGCACGCGGAACACGCGTCCCGCCCGGTTGAAGTCGTTGACGTACAACGCGCCGAACGTGCTCTGCATCGTGTCGAAGACGTCGGCCAGGTCCACGCCGAGCAGCTTGGCCTTCTCGCGATCGAGCTCGATGCGCACTTGCGGCACGCTCGCCGAGAACGTCGTCGTGACGCCGGCAAGTTCCGGCCGCTTGGCGGCCGCGGCGACCAGCGCCTGCGTGGCGGCCTCGAGCTGCTTGTAACTCCCGCCGCCGACGGACTGGACGAAGCCGTCGAACCCGCCGGTCATGCTGAGGCCCTGGATCGGCGGCGGCTCGAATGCGAGCACGAACGCGTCCTTGATCCCCATGCCCGCACCGAACACGTAACCGGCCACGGCAGCCGCCGACTGGTCCGGCGACTTGCGCTCGCTCCAGTCCTTCAGGTTGACCCAGGTGATGCCGGTGTTCGAGCGCGTCGTGAACGTCAGGGCGTCGAGGCCGGAGAACGCCATCACGTCGCGCACGGCCGGGTTCCTGAGCAACGCGTCGGTGAGCTTCGCGTTCACGGCTTCCGTGCGCTGCAGCGACGCCGCGTCCTGCAGGATCGGGATCACCATGATGTAGCCCTGGTCCTCCTTGGGCGCGAGCGCGGAAGGGATCGTGCGGAACAGCGCGACCATCGCGACCAGCATCGCGAGCACCAGCCCGAGCGCGAGCGCCGCGTGGCGCAGGACGTAGCGCACGCCGTCGGCATAGCGCCCCGTCATCCGCGCGAACCAGTCGTTGAAGCGCCGCAGGACCCCGTGATGCACCACGTCGTCGCGATGCAGGATCGCGGCGCAGAGCGCGGGCGTCAGCGTGAGCGCCACGAACCCGGAGATCGCCACCGAGATCGCGATCGTCACGGCGAACTGCCGGTACATCTCGCCCACCAGGCCGCCGAGGAACGCGACCGGCAGGAACACCGCCGCCAGCACGAACACGATGGCGATCACCGGACGCGTCACCTGCTCCATCGCCTTGTGCGCCGCCTCACGCGGGCCAAGGTGCTCGGTCGCCATGATGCGCTCGACGTTCTCGAGCACCACGATCGCGTCGTCGACGACGATGCCGATCGCGAGCACCATGCCGAACAGCGTCAGCGTGTTGATCGAGAAGCCGAGCAGCAGCATCGCGGCGAGCGTGCCGATCAGCGAGACGGGCACGGCCAGCATCGGGATGACCGTGGCGCGCCAGTTCTGCAGGAACAGGAACACGACGGCGAACACCAGCAGCATCGCCTCGCAGAGCGTCTTCAGCACCTCGATGATCGAGACGCGGATGTACGTGGTCGTGTCGTAGGGCGAGCCGTAGCGCAGCCCCGCGGGAAACGACCTGGCGAGTTCCGCCATGCGGGCATCGGCGGCCTTGCCGACCTCGAGCGCATTGGCGCCCGGCTGCAGGAAGATGCCGATCGGGATGGCCGGCTTGCCCTTGCGCGTCGCCGCGAAGTCGTAGTCGCGCGAACCGAGTTCGACGCGCGCGACGTCCGCGAGACGTACCACGGCGCCGGAGTCGGTCGTCCTCAGGACGATCTGGCCGAACTGCTCGGGATCGGCCAGCCGGCCCGTCGTGGTGACGGAGAAGGTGAAATCGACGCCGGCCGGCATCGGCGGCTGGCCGATGCGGCCCGCGGCGAACTGCGAGTTCTGTTCGCGGATCGCCTTGGCGACGTCGGCCGGAGTGAGCCCGAGTTCGGCGAGGCGATCCGGCTTCAGCCAGATGCGGATCGAATAGTCCTTGGAACCGAAGATCTGCGCGTCGCCGACGCCCGGAATGCGCCGCAGCTCGTCGACGATGTTGAGCAACGCGTAGTTCGAGATGAAGACGCCGTCGAAGCGCGGATCATCCGAGTCGAGCGCGTAGATCTTGAGGAAGGTGTTGGAGCGCTTGCGCACCGTGACGCCCTGCCGGCGCACCTCCTCGGGCAGCTGGGAGAGCACGCTCTGGATGCGGTTGCTGACGTTGATCGCGGCTAGGTCCGGGTCCGTGCCGATCTTGAACGTCACCGACATCTGCAGCGCGCCATTGCCGGCGCTCGCCGAGTGCAGGTAAAGCATGCCTTCGACGCCGTTGATGGCCTGGTCGAGCGGCGCGGCGACGGTCTGCGCGACCGTCTCGGCGTTCGCGCCGGGATAGAACGTCTGGACCTGGACCTCGGGCGGCAGGATGTCCGGGTACTGGGCGATCGGCAGCACGCGCAACGCCGCAAGGCCCGCGATCACGATGAACGCGGAGAGGACCGACGCAAAGATCGGCCGGTCGATGAAAAAGCGCGAGATCATTGACCCGGCCCGGCCGCCGCAGGCTGGGGCTTCGCGATCGTGACCTTGGCGCCAGGGCGGACCTTCAGCACGCCGTCGACTACGACGCGTTCGCCGCCCTTCAGCCCGGACGCGATCAGTTCGCGATCGCCGACGTTGCCGCCGGGCGTGACGGGACGCAATTCGACGGTGTCGCCGGCGCCGACGACCCAGACGAAGCTGCCCTGCGCGCCGGACATCACGGCGCGCCTCGGCACCGCGACGCCTTCGAGGGCGATGCCCTCTACGCGCACGCGCATGAACTGGCCGGGTACGAGCGCGCCGTCAGGGTTGGCGACGGCCGCCCGCGCACGCACCGTGCCGGTGCCCGCCTCGACCGATGTGTCGAGGAAGTTGATCTGCGCCGCAGCCGGAAAGACCGCGCCGCCATCGAGCAGCAGGCGAACCACGGCGGGAGAATCATTGTCTCTCGCGTGCGCACGCAGGATGGAGGCGTCGCTTTCGGGGATCGAGAATTCGACGTACAGCGGATCGGTCTGGACGATGCGGGTGAGCAGGCTCGAGTCCGCGCCAGCCGTCACGAGGCTGCCTTCGGATCGCGCCTCGTGACTCGTCTGCCCCGCAATCGGCGCGCGCACTTCGGTGTAGCCGAGGTTCAGCTCTGCCGTGCGCAGCTTCGCTTCGGCGGCCGCGACATTGGCCTGCGCCACCTCGAAGTTCGATACCGCCTCGTCGCGGCTGGTCTGGCTGACGAGTCCCTTGTCCGACAGCGACAGGATGCGCTCGTGCTGGCGCCGCGCCGCATCGAGCCGCGCCCGTTCCACGCCGACTTCGGCGCGAGCCTGGGCCGCGGCGGCCCGATAGGGTTCCGGGTCGATCCGGAACAGCACGTCGCCCTGCTTCACCACGCTGCCTTCCTGGTAGCGGCGTTCGAGCAGAATGCCGCTCACGCGCGCGCGGACCTCGACCTCACGCGATCCTGCGGCGCGCGCCGTGTATTCGAGCGTCATTGGCAGCTGGCCCGCCTCGACCGTCGCCACGCCCACCTCCGGCGCCGGCGGCGCCATGCCTCCCGGCCCTCCCCGGCCGCAAGCTGCCAACAGCAGCGCGGAGGAAAGAATGGCGGTGAGCAGGCCGCACGCCCTGCGGTTGTCTTGGTTCATGGTCTCGTTCCGGGTCGCGGCGGGCGGGGGTTCGCGATCCGAGGCGTGGACCGGCTTGAACCACAGGAGGCGCCCGCCTGGGAATGTTTCTCACCGCACTTTACCGTCTGGGGCGCTTTTTGCAACGCAGCAGCCGCACGGCTCGTCGCAGCCTACAATGGCGGCATGACCCATTACTTCGAAGCGGATGGCCTGCGGATCGCTTACGACGATCTCGGCGAGGGCGAACCGGTCGTGCTGCTGCACGGATTCACGGCCGACCGGCGCCTCAACTGGCGCCTGACAGGCTGGTACGACACCCTGCGCGACGCAGGTTACCGGGTGATTGCAGCGGACGCCCGCGGCCATGGGCAGAGCGACAAACCGCCCGACATCGAGGCCTATCGCCCCGAGGGCATCGCCGGCGATACCGTGCGACTGCTCGATCACCTGGGTCTCAGGAAGGCCAAGCTGGTCGGCTATTCGATGGGCGCGCGCAACGCCGCCTGGCTGCTGACCCGCCATCCATCACGCTTCAGTGCAGTCGTCATCGGCGGCCAGGGACTCAACCTGCTCGCCGCGCGCGACGCCAGGCGCTGGGCCGCGCGGGGGTTTCGGCTCCCCGCCGACAACTCCAGGCACGACTCGCTCGCGGTCCCCTCGATGGTGCCGCTGTACCACCGTGTGACTCGCCGCGGCGGCCGCATGGGAGCGCTCGCCGCCTGCCTGCTCGGCGGCTTTCCGTCAATGCGCGCGAGCGAATTCGCGAAGGTGCGCGTACCGACGCTCGTCGCCGTGGGCGGGAAGGATCGGCTCGCCGGCAGCCCGATTCCGCTCGCCAGTTCGATCCCCGGCGCCAAGGCCGTGGTCGTCCCCGGCTGCAGCCACTTGAGCACGGTCTCCGATCGGTTCTTCAAGGGTGCCGTGCTCGGCTTTTTCGGCCACGGCGCAAAGTCCGCGAGCCGTTAGAGGCACCACGCCGCAAGCGCGAGGGCGCCGAGCAGGCTGTCGAAGCGATCGAGGAATCCGCCCTGCCCCGGCAGCGCACCCGAGTAATCCTTCACGCCGGCGCGGCGCTTGACCCAGCTCGCCGCCAGGTCGCCCACGAGGCCGGCGATGCCCGTGAGCACTCCGACGAGTGCGGCTTTCGCCGGCGACAGGTCCACGAGTCCGCATGCGAGCGCGGCGACCGCGCCGGCCGCGCACAAGCCACCCAGGAAACCCTCGATGGTCTTGGCCGGGCTCACCTTCGGCGCGAGCGGATGCCGCCCGATCCAGTGCCCGACGACCTGTGCAAAGCCGTCACCGGCCGCGGTGGCCAGGAACAGGAAAGCGAAAGCGGCCGGCGGGAGGCGCAGCGTGTTCCACAGCGCAATCGCTGCGACTGCGATGAACAGCGGCCACACGACGGCAGGACGAGGAGGCGCGATCCGACGCCAGGCGCCGGTCAACTCGATCGTGCCGGCGACGAGGATCACGGCCAGCACGCCGATCACCCACGGCCGGCCGAGCACGGCGGCGGCAAGCACCGCATGCACGATCAGGAAGAAGATCGCGAGCTTGTGCCAGCGTGCGCGCGCGGCCTGCGACGGTACCGACCGATTGCCGGCCCCCATGACTACGGCGCCGAGCGCGAATCCCGCCAGCGTGACGGACAGGATGCTGCCCATCATGGCCGCACCCCCGCGCACTGGACGGCAGCGCGGCGGCAGGCAACCTCCAACTTCGTCACGCCGTCGAGCAACTCGCCGTCTGCCATCAGCGATTGCGGCGCATCGAGCCACACTTGCAGGTGCGACGCCTGTTGCATCGCTCGCGGCCCAAAGGCGGTGCTGCCGACGAGCACGGCGCAGTTGTGCAACTGCTGGCGCCACCAGCCGTGGTCCTGCCACATCACGTCGAGCTGCCCGTCGTCGATGCGCGCGTCGGGGAACGCGCGGAAATTGGCCAGGTGCGCCGTGTTGTTCACCACGATGCCCGTCAGCGACTGCGCTGCGCCGCGCGCCGCGCCCTGGACCGCCGCGTGCGCGCGGAAGCGTTGCGGCACGGTCACAAATGCGGCCGCGGCATACGCGGCGCGTCCCAGCCGCGGCAGCCGCGCCCGTCCCGTGGCGACGACGTGAGCCACGTATCCCAGCGCGAGCGTGCTGGCGCACAGTCGCTGCGACGACGTTCCGCCGTGCGCGTCGTACGCGACGTCCATGAGGTCGAGCGAGCGCCAGTGCGGCTGGCGCAGCGCCGACAGGGCCGCATTCGCCGTGTGCAGGCCCAGGTCGCGCGCCAGGCAGTTGCCGTGCCCGGCGGGCAGCACGGCGAGCCGTTGTCGCGGCAGGTCCATGCCCGTGAGGCACTCGCTGATGGTGCCGTCGCCGCCGATGACGATCAGCCCGTCGACATCCGTCGCCGCACGGGCGATGCGCGCGCCCGACCCGGGTCCATCCGTCAGGGCTCGCCCGAGGCCCGGATGGTTGCGTTCAACGCGCGACCACAACTGCTCCGCTTCGTGCGCTCGTCCCGCGGCGGTGTTGACGACGGCAAGCCACTTCACCCGGCTGCTCCGCGTCGGCGCTCGGCCAGCACCCACCACAGGCCGCGCACATCGGCGCGCCATTCGCGCAGCACCGCGAGCAGCGCGAACTCCTCGACGTTGCCGAGGATGCTGAGGCCCGCAGCGAGGTGCAGCAGCCACGGCACGTGACCGAACACGAAGAGCACGCCGACATAGATGCCGAGCAGGTAACCCGCCACCTTCGAGAGGTACGTATGGAAGCTCGACAGGCGTCGATAGCGCAGCAGCGCCGCCACGTTCTCGAGGGCCCAGCACGCGACCACCGCGGCGCAGAGCGACGCATTGCCCGCGAGGACCTCGCGATGGAAGATCCAGATGCCGAAGATGGATACGAACAGGAGCAGCGTGTCCGCGACCGAGTCGAGCTGGGCGCCGCGCTTCGACTCCAGTCGGTAGGCGCGCGCGAGCCAGCCGTCCGCGATGTCGCTGAGCAAGGCTGGCACGAGCACCCAGGTGAACAGCGCCTGCCGTCCGGTCAGGGCCAGGTACAACAGGACCGGCACGGCCGCGATCCGAGCCGTGCTGATGGCATTCGGTACGTGCCGCAGCCGCTCGCGAGTGGCCGGGTTCGCGCTCATGGTTCCGGAGCATCGCCTGTCTTGGTTATCCAGTCATCGCGATCTCCCGCAACGGTGGCCTACCCTCGGCCGGGTTGCAAGCGCGGTCAGGTGGCCCAGGGCAAGGCGAGCGGCGTGCCGTCCGGCAGGTCGGTCCGCACGGGCGTGGCGGAGAACGCCGCGATCAGTTCGAGCGGCTCGTCACCGCCGGCGAAGATCTGGTGGTCGACACCCGACGGGATCGCGAGGGTCGTGTCGGGTCCGAACGCATGACTGACGCCGGCGATCACCGCACGTCCGCGCCCGGCGAGGACGACGACGACTTCCTCGCAATCGTGGCGGTGCGGCGGGGTCGCGCCGCCCGGCGCGACGCTCTGCCGCCAGATCGACAGGTGCCGCAGCCCTTGCGCAGCACTGGCCAGCGTGCGGTGTTCGATGCCGGGGATGGCGGTCTTCTCGAGGCGGGCGTGTTCCGTGACGTGCATGGCGAAGTCCTCCCGTGGTTCGGCGGCTGGGCCGGCAGCGCGTTGCCGTGCCCTGACGCGAAGTCTCCCGCGCCTCGCGTGCCGATAGAACTGCCTTGGTTGTCGTAACATTCACGATAGTTTGTCTGGAATAGGAGCCTGCCATGACCGGCCTGCAGTCGCTGATGGCCTTCGCCGAGACGGTGAAACACGGCAGTTTCGCAGGCGCCGCGCGTGAGCTCGGGCTGTCGCCTTCCGCCGTCGCGAAGAGCGTCGCGCGGCTGGAGGACGACCTGGGACTGCGCCTGTTTCACCGCACCACGCGCAAGGTCGCGCTGACGAGCGAAGGGCACGAGCTGCACCAGCGCTGCCGTGCCATCGTCGACGAGTTCGAGGCGCTGCGCGATGCCGCCGCCGGCGCGCGCGGCGCACCGTGCGGGACCCTGCGCATCAACGTGCCCATCACGATCGGCAAGCGGGTCATCGTGCCGAAGCTGGCGGCGCTGGTGCGGCGCCATCCGGGCATCGCGCTCGACGTGAGCTTCTCGGACCGCTACGCCGACGTCGTGAGCGAGGGGCTCGATGCCGCAATCCGGGTCGGGCACCTGTCCGATTCGTCGCTGGTGGCCCGGCGCATCGGGGAGCAGCAGCTGGTGGTGGTCGCGTCGCCGCGATACCTCAGGAAGCACGGGGACCCTTCGCATCCGTCGGAGCTCGCGTCCCATGCCTGCATGGTGTTTCGCCTGCCGACGAGCGGGCGCCCACGCCCGTGGCAGTTCGTGGACGGTCGGCGCATGATCGAGTGGACGCCCGACACCGCGGTCGTCATGAACGACGGCGAAGCGCTCACCGCCGCCGCGGTCGAAGGGCTCGGGATGATTCAACTGCCGGACTACATGGCCACCGCAGAGATCCAGGCCGGCCGCCTTCGCACCGTGCTCGATCGCTTCCAGCCGCCGCCGTTGCCGATCTCGGTGGTCTACCCGTCCGCCCGGCGCGTCACGCCGCGCTTGCGCGCGATGCTCGATGCGCTCGACACTGACGGCTTGCCCGGGAGACATGCATGACCGACGTATCCAAGGCAGTGTTGATCACCGGGTGCTCGACCGGCATCGGGCACGCGACGGCCCTGCGGCTGCAGCGCGCCGGCCACAAGGTCTATGCGACCGCGCGCAAGCCCGAGACGCTTGCCGACTTGAAATCCGCCGGATGCACCGCGCTCGCGCTCGACGTCAACGACGAGCCGTCGATGCAGTCCGCCGTGCGCTTCGTCGAGGAGCGCGAAGGCGCCGTCGGCGTGCTGATCAACAACGCGGGTTACAGTCAGTCGGGGGCGCTCGAGACCCTGCCGCTCGAACGCGTGCGCGCGCAGTTCGAGACGAACGTGTTCGGTCTGCTCAGGCTCTCGCAGCTGGTGCTCCCGGGCATGCGCCGGCAACGCTACGGCCGCATCGTCAACGTCGGATCGGTCGCCGGCAAGCTCACGTTCCCGGGCGGCGGCGCGTATCACGCGGCAAAGCACGCGGTCGAAGCGTTGAGCGATGCCCTGCGCTGGGAGGTGGCGGGTTTCGGCGTGGACGTCGTGCTGATCCAGCCGGGCTTCATCCGCACGTCCTTCGCGGAGGCGGCGCAGCGCGAGATGGTCGCGGCAAGGCCGGGCGATGCCTACGCGCGATTCAACGCCGCAGTGGAGAAAGCGACGCAGGAAGTCTACGAGAAGCCGCCGTGGTCCTGGTTCGGCGGCGAGGCGGACAGCGTGGCGCGCGCCATCGAGCGAGCCATCACTGCACGCCGCCCGAAGACACGCTACAAGGTGACGCCGTCCGCGCACTTGCTGCTCGCCTCGCGCGCGCTGATGACGGACCGCCTCTGGGACCTGTTCCTGAGCACGAACCTCCCCGCGCCGAAGTGAGGCTCGTGCCGGAGACCTACCGGGCGCGGGGCGCGAGGATCGCGGTGAGGTAGTCGGGCTTCCCCTCGATCCGCTTCAGGTGCGGATAGCGCGGGCCGTCGAAGTACGGCACCGGGATCGCGCGGTAGAACTCTCCGTTCTCGACCAGCAGCTCGATCGGTTGCTTCGTCTTCTGCGCGTCGGCAATCGCGGCATCGAGCATGTCGTCGGAGTACTTGCGACCTCCGACGGCGATTACCTTCATGCCGGGCGCCACGCCGGCCACTCCTGCCGGGCGATCGGCGATCACGTCCTCGACGGCGCCCTTCTCATCGAGCACGAGGCCGATCGACCAGCGCCGATCCACCGTGTGATGGCGCTTGCGCGCAAACTCCAGCCATGCGTTCTTCCCGGCCGTGTACTCGAGAGTCCAGCCGGCGTTCTCGAGCGCGCCGAGCAGCGCCACGGAGCCCGTGGAGTCGAGGTGACGGCGCATGAAACTGCGCCAGTCGCAGGGCGCGACTGCGTTCAAGGTGTCGTAGACCTCCTGCTCGACATAGGGCTTCAGCGCAGGCGCACCGCTTTCCCCTGCGTAAAACCGCAGGGCGAAATCGTCGAGCGAGAGCTTGCCGCGCGACATCGAGCGCAGCTTCGCGTCGACGTCCAGCCAGAGGAAATCGGCAGCGTCGTAGTAATCCGCGCCACGCCGGCTCGATTCCCACGCGGCCGGCGCGTCGAACGTGACCTGCGAGGCCACGGCCGTGTCGGCCATCGGCCGCCAGCGCGAGCCCGGCTGGATCGAGAACGTGCCCGCGTAGCTGGCGATGGTCTCGCGATACAGCTCCGGCGTCAGCAGGCCGGCACGTGTCGTGAGCACGTCGCCCCAGTACTCCGTCAGCCCCTCGTAGACCCACAGCAGTGTGCCGTCCATGGGCTTCTGGTAATCGGGGCTGAGCAATCCGGCCGGCCGGCGATACTTCGCGTTCCAGCTGTGCACGTACTCGTGGCCGAGCAGCGCCGCCGCGTCGCTGCGCCGGTCGTCCTCGAGCAGCGCAAATTCTTCGCGGCGGTTGTCGCTCGACTCGTGGTGCTCGAGCCCGTAGATCGCGACGTGATCCGAGAGCGTCAGCAGCCACGTGTAGTGACGATACATGCGCGAGCCGAACAGCGCGCCCGCCTCGGCCACCATGCGGCCATAGCCCGCCGCGAAGTCCCCGGGCACCGCGAGCGCTGCGGCGCTGTCCGCGGCCAGCGCCACGCGATGACGGAGATCGGGCCGCGGCGCAGCACCCGGCACGTCGATGATCTTCATGTACCGGCCGGCCTGCACGGGGGAGTCGATCAGCCGCGCCAGCGACAGCTCCTCGAACTGCACCGTGCCGTCCGCGAGCACCTTCGACTCGGCGCCGGATGCCATGTTCCAGAGCGCCGGAATGCGCAGCGACGCGGCGACCGTATACTTCTCTGCATCGATGCCCTGCGGGAAGAGCAGGCGCTCGTTCCAGGAGATGAACGCCAGCTGCTCGGTGCTGCTCGCGCCCTCGCTGTAGCCCTCCTCGGTCTGCAGCGCGGAGTCGAGCGACACTTCGACGTGATCCGCGCCGGCGGGCACGACGAGGCGGATCGCGTGCATGTCGAGGGGATCGCGCGTCCAGGAAAGCCGCTGCCCGTTGGCCCGGATCTCGAGGCCGATCATGAGGTCGACGGGGCCGCTCGGCGAGTGTTCGCCCGGCATCCACTTCGCGGTGACGAGCGTCAGCGGGCCGGGCTGCGCGGCAATCTTCAGTTCCGAATGCGTCCGGCCTCGCGACGGGTCCGACGCGTCGAGCGTCACCGACATGTCCGCGGCCGCGCAGACCCGTGCCAGGAGAAGGAATGCCGCGAACCCGCCCAGGGCCCGCCCCGACATGTGCCGCGATCGCATCGATGAATCTCCCGCAAGTGCCCCGGCGGACGCAGGCCGGGCGAAAGGCCGCAAGTCTAGCCGACCGCCCGGGACGCCGCCGCCGCCGGGCATGCTGGCTGATAGCATAGGCAAGTCGTCCGGGAGTTCCGCGCCATGGCCAGGGTCCTCGTCTTCGCCGCAGACACGCTCGTCCGGTTCCGCAACGGCCGGATCATCGCGCACACGACGTCCGGCCGGATGCCCGCGTTCGAAACCGACCAGCCCATGCTCATCGGCTGGATCTGCCAGTTCGCCGCGCCCACCGACGCCGATGCGGCCGTCGCGCAATTGCCGCCGGACGATCGGCCGGGAGCCGCGCAGATCATCGAGTACCTCACGCACAGCGGCGTCCTGGTGAGTGCCGGCAGCCCCGCGTCGCTCGAGGCCGCGCCGTCGGCCGCCGCGGAGCTTTCACGCAATCATCTCCGCCTGCTCGCGCGCAGCGTGTACGAACTCGCCTGCGACGTCATCGGCCTCGGGCCCGAGCAGGCGGAACGTGCGCTGGCCGCCGGCGGCGGGGTTGGCCTCGAGCGGCGGCTCATGGCGGCACTCGCTGCCATGGACGGCCTGCGCAGCGAGCTGCTGCAGGCCAGGCGCACCCGCCTGCAGGAGCAGCTCGCGCGCCTCGGTGTGGACGCCGCGTCGAAGGACCTGCAGCTGCACATCGGCTGCGGCCGCGGGCACCTGCCCGGCTGGATCAACATCGACGTCGAACCGGCGCCGCTCGCGATGAACGTCCTGTGGGGCCTGCCGTTCGGCGAGCGCAGCGTGCGCCGCGTCTTCGTGTCGCACCTGCTCGAGCACCTGTTCTACCCGCGCGACGTGAAATTCTTCCTGGCGGAATTGCGCCGCGTGATGGCGCCCGGCGCCGTCGCGCGCATCGTGGTGCCCGACATCGAGAAGTGCATCGCGGCCTACTCCACGCGCGACCGCGAATTCTTCGCCAGCCGGCGCGAGACCTGGGACTGGTGGCCGGAGAACGCGACTCGCCTGGAGGACTTCCTGGCGTACTCGGGCGCGGGCGCCGAACCCGCGCACCTGTTCGAAGCGCACAAGTACGGCTACGACTTCGAGACGCTGGCCAAGGTGCTGGGCGAAGCGGGTTTCGAAGGCATCCGCGCCTCCGGATACATGGCGAGCGAGGATCCGGCGCTGCGCGTCGACGAGGTCAGCGTTGTGGCCAAGGCACGCTACGGTACCGAGTACTACTCGCTGTTCGTCGAGGCGCGAGCGCCCGGCGCCTGAGGACGCCGGATCAGGTGCCCTGCGGCGGCGGGACAGCGCGCTGCATCTGGTCCAGGTTGCGGCGCGACGCTTCGCGTGCCGCCTCGATCTCCTCGGCCGTGAGGCAGATCGTCTCGGTGCGCACGCGCGTTCCCGTCTTCGGCTGCTCCCGGCAGTAGACCGTCTTGCCATTCTCGGTGACGATCCTGTAACCGGCCTTCTGCGCTTCCTGCACGGTCTTCGGCTCGGCCTTGGCGACGGCCGACGTTGCCGGCGCGGCTGCTGCCGGCGCGGCGGCGGGCGCGGGCGCGGGCGCCGCGGACGTTGCCACGGTTTGCGGCTGCGAGGCGCAACCA
>Ga0209253_10003789_pt1 | contig 13213 bp, 10 predicted proteins | sample FrelakmetBRP12BR_FD_187145 | JGI IMG/M metagenome (GOLD analysis project Ga0209253, IMG submission 187145) | Freshwater lake sediment microbial communities from the University of Notre Dame, USA, for methane emissions studies - BRP12 BR (SPAdes)... | ecosystem: Environmental > Aquatic >...
TGACCCGTCCCCAAGTGAGACGGGCGGGTCGGAAAGGTCCGTGCCATCCTCGTTGACGTCTGGCGCTGCTCCGCGGCGTCCGGCGCAAGGGGAAGCCATGACGCTCGAACAGCTCGTCGAGGGAGCCAGGGCATTGCCGCTCGTTCCAGCGGATGCCGCTGCCCTGTACGCCGCAAGCAGCAAGACCATGGCGGATCTCGTGAATGTCGACCTGCTCGGCAGGCGGGACGTCGCCCGGCTGATCGGGAACAGCCCGCTCGACGTGATGTTCGCCAATCACGCCAACCACGCTGCGTTCATGTCGAACGTCTTCTCCCTGGGCCAGCACGAGTTGATGGCCCGGACCCTGCCCTGGGTGTACCGGGCCTATCGGGGCCGGGGCTTTTCCTACGACTACTTCCCGGTCGAGCTCGAGGCCTGGACACGAGCCGTGGAGGCGTGCCTGCCGCCGGCGCAGACCGGACAGATCCAGGCCATCTATGGATGGATGCTGGCGCGCCACCCGGACGTCGTGCTCCTCGCCAGCGCGGAGAGAAGCGAGGCGGAGAGTTCTCCGGCCACGCCCGAGCCCTGGGCCGGGATGCGGGAGCGGTACCTCTCTGCCCTGGTGGCAGGCGACTCCGCCGCGGCGCTGGAGGTCGCCCGGCCGATCACCACGCCGGAAGATCTGGAATACTTCTTCCTCCAGGTGATCCAGCCGGCCATGTACGCGGTCGGGGACAGGTGGGAGGCCGGTGGGCTGTCGGTCGCCCAGGAACACCTGGCCTCGGCCATCACGAGCCGCGTCGTGGCCGGGCTCTCGACGGCCCGGAACGTGACGAAGCCCTGGCGAGGCCGGGCGGTGGTCTCGGCCGCGCCCAACGAGTTCCACGAGCTCGGGGCGTGGATGATCTCTGACCTCCTCGAGGCCGACGGGTGGGAGGTGAGCTACCTGGGGGCGAACACGCCCCAGGAGGACCTCGTCGAGCTGATCCGGAGCCGCAGGCCCGCCGTGGTCGCACTGTCCGTCACGATGCCCTTCAACCTGGACAAGGCAAGGGCGATCGTCGCTGCGGTGAAGCAGCAGGCGGGCTCCTGGCCGGTACGCGTCATCGTGGGGGGGCTGGTCTTCAACACGCAGGCCGGTCTCTGGAAGGCCGTTGGTGCCGACGCCTGGGCCGAGAACGCTCGCGACGCCGTCCTCCAGGCGAGGGGCTCGAGCAAGCAGGCGGCATGACGAGGGTCGGAGAGCCCTGGGGCGATTGCCGCGTGGCCACGGGGCGCTACCTCGGTGACTCCCTGTCGCTGGCAGCTTTGCTTCTCGACGCCGGCCTCCGCGTGGTGCGGGCAAACGGCGCCTTTCTCGGCATGGCTGGCCTCGGGGCGATTCCCGAAGGCCGGACGCTCGCCGAGCTGGTTGCCCCTGCCAGCTGGGCCACGGCGGAGCGGCTGCTGGCCGGTGCCTCGCCGGTCGAGCGGCTCGAGTTCGTTGGCGACGGAGGCGCCGCGTTCCTGCTCACCTGCCGCGTGTATCCGGAGGGGGAAAGCCGGGTGCTCCTGGGCGACGCGCTCACGTTGACGGACAGCGAGGTACTGCGGACCATGAGCCGGCTGAACGGCGAGGTGGTCAACCTCGGAAGGGACCTCGAGCGGAAGAACCGGGAGCTCCAGCACGCGATGGACGAGATCAAGGTGCTCCGGGGGATCCTGCCGATCTGCATCTTCTGCAAGAAGATCCGGGACGACAGCGGCTACTGGCGGCAGCTGGAGACCTACATCTCCGAGCACTCCGAGGCCGTGTTCAGACACGGGCTCTGCGCGAACTGCGCCGAGGAGCACTACCCGTAGACCACCCGGTTCCGGCCCCCCGCCTTGGCCGCATAGAGGGCGCCGTCCGCCCGCTCGAGCAGGCCCTTCAGCTCGTCCCCCTCGACGTACCCCGAGATCCCCATGCTGGCGGTCACCCTGAATGTCCGGCCGTCGGCGTCGAAGGGCAGCGCCTCGATGTCCAGGCGAAGGCGTTCGGCGAGGACGCCGGAGGCCTCGCCCGGCGTCTCGGGCAGGAGCAGGCAGAACTCCTCGCCTCCCAGCCGGGCCTTGAGATCCGTCGTTCGCGCCAGCCGGATGCACAGGCCCGCCACGGCCACCAGCACGCGATCCCCGGCGGCGTGACCGAAGGTGTCGTTCACGCGCTTGAAGTGATCGAGGTCCACCATCACCGCCGAGAGCGGCCTGCGGTAACGCCGGGCGCGAACGATCTCGAGCTTCGCCGCCTCGTCGAAGTGGCGGCGATTGGAGAGGCCGGTGAGCGGGTCCGTCGTGGAGAGCCGCGTGACCTCGCGAAGGAGGCGCTCGCGCTCCGTCATGTCTCGCCCGACCAGCAGGAGGAGCGCCTCCGGTGAGCCCCCGCCGGGCAGTCGCGAATGGTACCAGCCGAACTCGCGCTGCTCGCCGCCGGCCGGGACGAGCGGCATCACACCCGCATCCCCGTGGGGCTGCGATCCGGCGATGCGGATCATCGCCCGGGCGGCGGCCCGGGCCTCGGGCGGGAAGAAGACGGCCGAGGCGTCGAGCCCGACCAGCGCGCTTGCCTCGCGACCCGCGATCATCGCGGCGAATGCGTTGCCGCGGACGATCTTCCCCTCGCCGTCGACCACCAGGACCACCGCCTGCGCCGCGTCGATGACGCCGGTGACGAAGTCCCGCTCCCGGCGAAGCTCTCCCTCGGCGAGCGTCAACTCCTGGTTCTTCCGCTCCAGCTCCTGGTCCTTGAGGTAGAGCTCCCGGCTCCGGTCCTCGATGAACTTCTCTGCGTGCTTGCGGGCTGCTCGCTCGCGCTCGGCGCGCCGGAGGAGAAGCCTGGCGTCCTCGTCGTTCATCGCGCCGGCGTGGTGGTCAGCACGAACAGGACGGCGCCCGGATCGCCGGGGACGGGCTCGCGCGCGAGCGCCAGCTCCTGGCCGTAGTGCGCGTAGCAGGCCCGGATCAGCCCCTCGGCCAGGTCCGGAAGCTGTCTGCTGGAGCGATAGGTCATCAGGAGGCGCTCTGGAGTCGGCCGCTCGCAGGTGAAGCCGGGGAGCTCGGCATCGGGATAGAGCTTGCGCACCTCGACGTGGACGAAGCCGTCGACCTGCTCCAGGAAGTCGGGTGCCGAGTCGATTCCCTCGAAGAAGGGCGGAAACTTCTCGAGGAACCTCCCGAACATGTGACGGCCGAACTCCCGGAGGAGATCGGGTACCGGGACCTGGGTCAGCTCGGAAAGGCGGGTCACCAGGGCGTACATCTCGGCGGAGTCGTAGGTGCCGACCGACGTGTAGATGCCGCCCGACGGAAGCTTCGTGGTCTCGAGGAGGCGTTCGGCCACGGGAACCGAGAAGCGAGCCTCGACCAGCTCGATGAACTCGGTGAAGACGATTCCCTTCACGACGACCCCCCCCAGAAACAACGGGAACGGCTTTTCGCCCGGCTGCCGTAAGAGCGCATGATTGCATAGAATCGGGGAGGCGTCAGGAGGTGCGGATAGCGCGGGGCTACCTGGCGTACAGCCGGGCCAGCTCTTCCACCCGCTGGGCCAGCTGCTCGCGAACGTCGGGCGGCCCGGCGACCTCGGCCTGGCCGCCGTGGCCGAGCACCCAGCCGAAGAGGAAGTTGCCCGGAGCGAGGCGGGCCCGGACCGTGACCGAGTCGTCGTCGTTCGTCGTGGCCCTCTCCGGCCACTGCTCGAGCGCGAGCGCCGCCGCCTCGCCGGTGAAGCGCACGGTCACGTCCCGCTCGCTCCCCGAATGGAAGTAGAGCTGGCGCGTCCGGAAGCGCTCCAGGGGCGGGCCCTTGTGGTCCCCGAAGAAGCGGGTTCCGACGAGCACGGCGGCGATCCGGTCGAGCCGGTAGAGGTGCTCCTCGTCCCTGGCCACGTTCCAGGCGGCCAGGTACCAGTGGCCGTCCTTGTGGAACATTGCGCGCGGCTCGAGCGTGCGGCCGGCGACGTTTCCCGACGCGACGGCGCGGTAGTCGACGGCGATCTCGAGCCGGCGCTCGATGGCCTCGGCGATCGAGTCTGCCCACTCGCCGGGTGGGTCCACGTGGAAGTCGATGCTCCGGGCCAGCCCCTCGGCGGTCTTCCGGAAGGGCTCGGGCACGGCGCGCAGGAGCTTCCGGATGGCCGCGGGCACGGCCTTCCCGGAGTTCTTCTCGAAGGGGCGGAGGGCGGCGAGCAGCGCCGCTCCCTCCCGCAGGGAGAGAGGGGGAGGGGAGGTGAGATGCAGCCCCCGGTCGACGAAGACGCGACCCTCCTCGATGGAGACCAGCAGGCCGCCGTCGGGCATGGAGAGCCCGAACTCCATCATGCCCAGGGTCGAGACCACCTCCTCGAGCTCCTTTACGCTACGTGCGCCCGTGACCTTCACGGCCTTCTCGACGGGAAGTCCGTTCGGCCCGGCGCGCCACGCCTCCGGAATGAGGACCAGCATCTTCCGCACCTGGCCGACCGGACTCGTCATCGCGCCGCCTCCCGGTCGAGACGATCCGACAGGGCGCGGAGGATCTCCTGCGCCATCGCGCGGCCGTCGGCCGGCTCGAGCAGCTCCGCCTCCGGTCCCCAGGCCAGCGCCTGGCGCACCAGCCCGCCCAGGTTCTTCACGACCAGGCGCGCCACGCGCGAGTTGTCGGGCTCGCGCGTGATGGCCGCGCCAGGCAGGAGCTTGGGCGCCATGGCGGCCAGCGAGCCCCGGAACTTCACGACCGCCTCGCGGGGCTCGTGAACGAAGTAGTCCCAGGTCTCCTGGCGAGACCAGGCCCGGATGTCGAAGTCGCCCGGGACCTCGTAGTCGACCTTCCTCGGCTGGGCTGGCGCGAGCGCCAGGGACTGGACGCGCTCCAGGTAGAACATCCGGACCGCGCCGCGCATGTGGCAGTGGCCGGCGAAGATCCAGTGGCCCCGGCGCCACGCGTAACCGTAGACGTCGACGTGACGCTCGGTGATGGTGCCGTCGGTCTTGCGGTAGGCGACCTTCACCCGCCGCTGCCGCTCGATCGCGTCGGCCAGCGTGCCGAGCCATCTTCGCAGCGTGGCCGGCTCCGGAACGGTCCAGTCGGCCTCGAGCAGCGCGGCCCGTGGCAGCAGTCCCCTGGCGCCGACGGCCAGCTTGCGGAGCGCGGTCTCGAGGTCGTCGGCGAGCGGGTGGTCGTGCGTGCGGAGCGCGGCCTGGCCGGCCGTCCAGACCACCGCCGCCTCCTCGGGGGAGAAGTCGAGAGGCGGCAGCGTGCAGGAGGTGGCCTCCACGAGATAGGCGCCCTCGTCGCCCTCCCCCTCGAGGAAGAGCACGGGGATGCCGAGCTTGCGAAGGTCGAGCTTGTCGCGGGTCCACTTCTTCTCGCGGGCGGAGGCCTTGCCCGCGTAGTCGTCCGGGAAGGCCTCGTAGATCTGCTGGCGGGTCACCGGCTCCCCCCGCGAGGAGAGCCAGGTGGCGAGCTTGAGAAGCCGCGCCTCGGCTGCAGTCCCCTTCCTCCCGGTCGAAGCCATGAGGTCGCGAACTGTAGCCCACGGGGGGTGGGACGGCGAGTTCATCCCCCGGGCCTCCGGAGCGACGCGGCGAGCGCGCGGGCCGCTTCCGGGTGGCAGACCTCCGCACCCGCACCCAGGGAGACGACCAGGCTGGCGAGCTGGAACAGGTCGGTGGCCCGCAGGTGGCAGAGGACGACCTGCTCCGAGGTCCACTCGCAGAGCGCCGAGGGAAAGAGCGCCGCGGCGAGCCGGGAGAGCGGTGGCCGCAGCCGGATCGTCGCGAGGACCGGGGGATCCCGTCCGGGCTCCAGGAATCCGGTCGTGGCGAAGAAGCGCGGGTCGAAGCCCGGCGGGGAGAGCGCAGGCCTGGCGCGCTTTCGCATCACCCGGGCCCGCACCACGCGATCGACCCGGAAGAGCCGGAAGGCCTCCCGCCGGTGGCAGAAGGCCGCCGCGTGCCAGGGGCCGCCCCGCCAGGCCAGGCCCAGGACCTCCACCTCCCGGTCGGTCCGCACGCCCCCCGCGTCGTCGTAGCGGAGCCAGGCACGGCGCTCCTCGGCGAGGGCGCGGGCGAGAGGGAGGAGGGCTTCCAGGACGGAGGATCCCCGGGTCACACCCAGCGCATCCGGCCGTCCGCGGTGAAGAGGAGCCCGCACTTCACGCCGCCCGGCCTCGCGATACCCAGCTCCACCAGGATCCGGCCGTAGCTCGTCACCTGCTCCACGTACGATGCGTACGTCGACGCGACGTCGCCGGGAGGCGGAGCGTCGGTCTTGAAGTCCACGACGGTGACCACCCCGTCCCGCCAGCCCAGGAGGTCGATGTAGCCCTGCAGGAGCATCCCGTCCCGTCCCAGCGCCACCGGATACTCGAGCCGCAGGTCGTCGCCCGGGAGGCGTCGGAGCCCGGTGGCCTGGAGCGTCGATAGCGCCCGCTCCAGGTCGGCCGCGGCCTCGCCGAGGTGATCCCCGAGCCCGGTCTCCCGGGAGGCCTCCTCCACGGCGCGAGCGGGATCGAGCCCGGGCTCTCGCAGCGAGAGGCCGATGGCCCGGTGGACCGTGTCCCCGAAGACGCGGCCGAAGCGGCTCTCGCGCAGCTTCCAGCGCTCCCCGGCTTCCCCCTCGCCCTCCGACTCCCGGTCGACCCGCTCGTGGGCCTCCGTGGACACCCCCTTGGGAAGGAAGCGCGGCATTCCGGCCTCGGTCGTCGCCGCGGCCCAGTCCTTCTCCACCCGCTTCGCCAGCGCCGCGGCATCCCTCGGCATCCGCGCCGTCGGCGCCTTCACGCCCTTCGCCCAGGAGGGAACCTTGCCGTCGCTCCACTCCTCGTGAACATCGAGCGCCGGCGACGATTGTCCGACGAGCGCCGTGGTCACCCGCGTGGCCTGCCCTCCTCCGGCGACGGGCACGACCAGCAGCTCCCTGGCCCTGGTGGCCGCGACGTAGACGAGCCGCCTGCGCTCGGCGGCCGCGTAGTCCGATTCCCGGTCCAGGAATCCGCTCGCCTCGGGTTCCTGCCAGGAGAGGCCGTCGATCTCGAGCGCCCACGCCGTCCCCGTCCGCTCGACGAACCAGTGGGTCCGTCCCTTTGGCGGCTCGAGCTTGGCGTGCGCGTCCCACCAGGCCACCACCGGGAACTCGAGCCCCTTGGCCTGGTGGATGGACAGGATCTGCACGGCCTCGCCGCCCACCGGGCGCGGCGGGTCGAGCCCCACCGGATCGATGGCCCAATCCCGGAGGCGCGCGGTGGCGCCGTCGAAGTCGAGACCGTCACCGGCGGCGACGCGCTCCAGCTCGAAGCACAGCTCGCGAAGCCGGCCCAGGCGCTGCAGAGCGTTGGGCCCGAAGGCCACGGCGCGCCCCAGCCCGGTGCGCTCGAGGAGGTCGCGGGCGGTCTCTCCGGGCGGCCGGTCGAGGCGGCGCCGGCGAAGATCCTGGACGAGCGCCTGGGCGGCGCGGGCCCGATCGATGCCCTCGTCCCCCGGCCCGGAACCGGCCGCCCTGGCCCGCACCAGGTCGTCCAGGTCCAGGGCGAAGAAGGGCTCGCGGAAGAGCGCCGCCGCGGCGATCCCGTCGCTCGAGTCGGCCAGGGCCCGGAGCGCCAGCAGGAACTGTCGGTGAAGTGGGTCCTCGAGGAAGAGGCTCGCGCCCCGGGCCGTCCAGGGCACGCCGAGCCGGTCGAGCTCGTCGGTGAGCATGCCGACGTTGCTGGTGACGTGGGCCAGGATGGCGATGTCCCCGTGGCGGAACTCGCCGGACACGGCGGTGCGGATCCATGTGGCGAGCACCTCCGCCTCGCGGAGCCGGTCTGGCTCGGCGCGGTTCGCCTCGGTCGAGAAGGGCAGGACGACCACGCACCCCTTCCGAACTCCCTCTCGCCCCGCGTCGAGCCGCCGGTTCACCACCGTCCCCGCCTCCGGGTCGAAGTCGGGCTTCCCCGGCTCGGCCCGCCCCAGGATCTCGTCGAAGCGCTCGTTCACGTGCGCGATGAGCGCCGGCTGCGAGCGGAAGTTGGCGGTCAGGGGAACGGCCAGGTGCTTCCCCTTCACGACGATGGCGCGGACCGCGTCGTAGACGGAGATGTCGGCGCGGCGGAAGCGGTAGATCGACTGCTTGGGGTCTCCGACCAGCGTGAGCTTGCCCGCGGCCAGGCGCACGTCGCCCCAGTGCTCCGCGACCGCGCCGTCCTCGCAGAGGTAGAGGACGATCTCCGCCTGGAGGGGGTCGGTGTCCTGAAATTCGTCCACGAAGACGTGATCGAAGAGCGACTGCATGTCGCGGCGGACCTCCCGGTTGGACCGCAGCAGGTCTCGCAGGCAGAGGAGCAGGTCCACCTGGTCCACCGCGCGGTGACGGGCCTTCACCTTCTCGTACATGGCCACCACGGCGGGAAAGGTGCGGACCAGGCGCGTGGCCATCCAGCGGCGAAGGGGGCCGGTGACCAGGGCCTCGAGGCCGGGCTCGTCCTTCTTGCCGTCCCAGGCCTTCAGGGCTTCCCAGCCGGCGGGATCTCCCTCGAACTCGACGCCCTTGCGCAGCTTGCCGGGACGGTAGGCGAGCGCCGCGCCCACCTCGCGGAAGAGGACCACCGGGTCGGTCTCGCCGGCGAGCCGGGACAGCCGATCGGCCACGCGCCCTATCCACCTCGACCCCGGATTCACTCCGCGTGACTGGCCAGCCAGCGCCAGGAACTCCTGGATGGCCTGTCCTGCCCGCGCGGCCTGGAACGGCGGCGGCTTCGCGTCCCGGGGGGGGACGTCGCGGTGGAGGATGAAGCCCTCGAAGAGCGCGTCGAGGCCGTGGCGATCGTGCCAGAGCCCCTCCCTCGTCTCGGTGCGGAGCTCGGCGGCCAGCGCCGCGCGGATGTGCTCCTGGGCCTCCGCCGCACGCTCCGGAGGGCAGTTCGTGCCGGCCAGCTCGTCGGCGAGCCGTCCGGCCTCGGAGGCCTGGAGCAGGATCTCGAAGGCCTCGTGGGTCAGCTCGGAGGGGTCCTCCAGGATCTCGTACGACGGGCTCAGGCGCGCCTCGACCGGGCGCCTGCGCAGGAGCCGGTCGGAGAAGCCGTGGATGGTGCCGATGAAGGCGGTGTCGGCGGCGGCGAGCGCCAGGGAGAGTCGGTCGCGCCGGAGCGGCGAGGGCTTCCGGGCCAGCTCGGAGAGGAGCTTCTCCCGGACCCGGAGCTTCAGCTCCCCCGCCGCCTTTCTCGTGAAGGTCACCGCGGCGATCCGCTCGAGCGGGGTGGCCTTCGAGGAGTCGTCCGACGGCGCGACCATCTCGACCAGGCGCCCGACGAGCAGGGTAGTCTTTCCGGTGCCGGCGCCCGCGTCCACCAGGACGTTCACGCCGTGTGCATGGATGGCGCCGTCGCGGTGCTCCTGGTCCGGTGCCGGTCGCTGCGGGCTCATTCCTTCCCCTTCTTCTTCCTGGTCTCGAAGAACGCGGCCACGGCTCCCTCGGCCTCGTCCACCTGGGCGGCAGCACGCCCCTGCACCGGGGCGCCGCAGACGGGGGCGAAGGGACAGAACGCGCAGTCCTCGTCTCGCGAGGTGGGCGGGAAGGCGCGCTCGGAAAGGAGGCCGGCCGCGACCGCGAGCCAGCCCTTCGCCGCAGCTTCCAGGGCGGCGTGGTCCTTCCGGAAGCCTCGCTCCGACGGGCCGCGCGCGTAGACGTAGGCCGCCTGGACCTTGCCCGGGACGTTCCACTTCGCGGCGAGCGCTCTCGTCACGAGGCCGTAGAGGCCCAGCTGGACGTCCCGAACCGGCGTCGGGTCAGACTCCTCGCCGATTCGAGGGTGATCCCGTCCGGTCTTGAGATCGCGGACCAGCGAGTGGTCCCCCTCGACGTCGAGCCGGTCGATGTAGCCGCGGACGTGGAGGGAGGTGCCGCCTGCGTCGAGGACCACGCCGTCGAAGGCCCGCTCCACCGCCACGAAGCGGGCCAGCCGGAGCCTGGCGTCGTACTCGAGGAAGGATTCCAGGTCGCGGAGCAGCCGCGCCCGCTCCTTGTCGAGGACCCCCTGGCCAACCAGCGGGTAGCTCCCGCACAGGGCGTCGAAGGACTGGTCGGCAAACCCCTTCAACACCTTCTTCCAGTGGGCAAGGGTCTCCTTGCCGGCCACGAGCTCCGCCCCGTGCTCGGCGTAGAAGCGTTCGGCGGCCTCGTGGAACATGCTCCCGAAGTGAAGTGGATCGATCTCGCGCAAGGATGGCGCACCGCCCGGTTCGTTCCATCCCAGGACGCGCTCCCGGAGGAATCGGAGCGGGCAGGAGAGGAGGCGCTCCAGCGCCGACGCCGAGATGGGGTGCGCGGGGTCGAGGCCAGGGAAGCTCGGAAACGGCCCGTCGCTTTCCAGGATCCCGTCGGCCGGTCCCAGGTCGATGCGGTTCCGCAGCGCGAGGATGCCGGGGATGTCGAGCGACGCTGCGCCCTTCCACCCGGGGGGGACCTCGTTCGTGGTGGCCGCCCGGTCGAGCCACTGCGCCTCGGAGACCGGGTTCGCGTCCCGGAAGGCGGCGGCGGCGGAGCGGGCCGGCCCGAAGGAAGTGCGCTCGAGCGAATCGAGGTCGGGGATGGCCCCATCTCGCTTCGGGTCCGGGCGGCCCAGCGCCGCGCCCACCTCCACGAGGAGGGACGAGATCTCGCGGTCGCTCCGCTCGGCGTCGCCGTGTGGGGCCGAGAGGGCGATTCGGGTCGTCGCGCCCCGGACCCCGCGATCGAAGGCGTGGAGCTGGGCGAGCACGCGATCGCCGGACAGGGGGACGAGCGGTCCCGCCTCCTGGCGCATCCGGTCCGGGAGCACGGCGTCCTCGCGAGCCGTCGAGGGAAGGGCGCCCTCGCAGAGACCGAGGATTCGAACGGCCTGGAACTCGAGCCCCGCCGCGGCGGCGACGGTGCCGACGTAGACCGCCGGCTCGCCGAAGCGAAGCGTGGAGAGGCGAAGCGAGCCGAGCCGCTCCTCCACGAAGGCCATTGCGGCCACGCCGCGGACCGACGAGGCAACCGCGTCGGCCTTGGCGCCCTCCAGGCTCTCGGCCAGCATCGTCCGGACGGCGGCTCCCTTTCCGGGGAGGCGCATCCAGGTCTCCAGGAAGGCGGCGAGCGCCGGGGTGATCTCGGCGAGGGGGCGGTCCTCGACGACGAGCCTCGCCAGTGACACGAGCGCGTCGAGCGCCGGCCGCGCGGCGCGAAGCGCGTCGAGCTGGGGCCGGATCTTCCAGCCCTCCCGCTTCTCGGCCTCGTCGTCGAGCGCTTCCACCATCTTCTCGAGCTGCGCCTGGCGCGCCGAGGCGCACGGCGTCCAGTCGAGGGATCCCTCCGGGCGGGCGGCGCTTCCGCCTGCGGTGCCCACGCCCCAGGCCAAGCCCGTGGCCTCGCCGAGCGCGAGGTGGTCGCGTGAGCCGACCTTCACGTTCAGAGAGGGCAACGTCTGGCTCACCGATTCGGCGGGAAGAAAGGCGCCGAGCGCCCGGACGAGCGCCAGCACGCGGGCGCCCGCCGCGGTGGCCACCAGGGGAAGCCCGCCTGCGACGTGGACCGGGAAGTCGCCGCCTGGCCACGGGAGGCGCGCGATGCGGCTGGCGACCAGCGGGGCGAGCGGGTGGTGAGACGGGACGAGCACTGCCACGTCCTCGAGCGGCGTCCTCCGCGTGAGGACCTCCCGGGCCACCCATTCGGCCGCGGCCTCGACCTCGGTCTCGACCCCGGCATGCGCCTCCAGGGTCACCGTGCCGTCGGGTCCCTGGCTGCGAGGGCGCGCCGGATCGGCGAGGACGTCCGGTGGGGAGAAGAGATAGCGGGCGAGCAGGTCGCGCTCGGTGGCGACGGCGGCGGGCAGCGGGGCTGACTCCAGCGCCGTCCGGGCATCCCTTCCGAAGAGAGCCTCGACGCGTTCCACGTGGCGAGGCCGGAGAGGCCGCACGGCCACGAGCGCGAAGGTGGCGCCGGGCAGCGCCCCGAGGAATCGGGCCTCGGCGGCCGTTTCACGCCCAGTCACGGTGACGAGGATGGGCCCGGTCGCCAGCCCGGATGCCAGCCCGGCCGTGGCCGGGGAGCCTCCCTGCAGCGCCGCGGCCGCCTCCAGGAATAACCGCGCGCCGGTGAAGCTGTTCCCCGCGGCGGAGTCGACCTCGCGCCAGAGGAGGGCGACGTCGCGCCACGGCTTCGAGGTCGTGGGGAGCCGGTCGGGAGAAAGGCCGGCGCCCTCCAGGTCTCCGATGGCGGCGGCGAATGCCTCGGGCCAGCCCCGCGTGTCGTGCAGCAAGCCGAGCTCGAAGTACTCGAGATGCAGGTCCTTCTCGAAAAGCGCCAGGAGTCGCGCCGCCCGGAGCGACTCCTCGCCCGGCGTGAAGTCGCGGCCCGCCACGGCAAGGAGGTCCTGGGCGAGCGTCAGCGGACCGGCGAAGCGGGTGCCGGCAAGCACCGCCGAACGACCCGACCGCACCAGTGCGCGGCGCAGTGCGTGGGCGTGGCGCTCTGTGGGGACGAGGACGGTGCGGACGGGGAGGGCGCCCGGGGCCGGCAGCGCGGCCACGGCAGCGGCCTGGTCGGCGAGGGAATGAAGGAGAACCCAGGGAGTGCCCATCGAGGGGTCGAGTCTACAGGGGGGACGGACACCGAGGTTGGCTCATGTCCACCCACCCGATATCCCCGGGTCGACGTCACCTAAAGTGACAAGCGTCGAGGGCGAAGGCACACTGAGGTCGCTCGTGCACCGGAGGGACGCCCTTGAAGACATCGATCGCGCCAGCGTCCTCTCCACGCGAGGACTTCTTCGAGTGCGTCTTCGCCCCCGACCGGAACGAGTACCGGTTCCACGTTCGGGCCTTGAGCGCCGAGCAAGCGGAGGAGTACTTCCGCGCCTCGCTGCGAGAGAACGGCGTCCGCGAGCCCGGGACGCTGCTCATCCGGAACCGGAAGGGCGTCGAGGTTCTCCGCTCCGGGTACGCAGTCGAGCCTCACTGAACCCCAGGCCGGCGCCTCCGATTCGCGCGCCACCGGGACGCTCCGGGTGAAGAGATCCATGTGCTTGTCGCCGTAGACCTGTCGAGCGGCGAGCTGGTTGTGGAAGGCACATGCCAGCCTGCAATTGTCGATGGTCGACCGGCCGCCCCGCCCCCGCGGGACGACGTGGTCGATCTCGAGGCGGGTCGTCGAGCCGCAGATGCCTCCCGAATCGAGCGGCCACGTGCACTTGCCGTCGTCGCGTGCCCACACCTCCCGCCGCACCCCGGCGGGG
>Ga0209253_10003790_pt1 | contig 13212 bp, 12 predicted proteins | sample FrelakmetBRP12BR_FD_187145 | JGI IMG/M metagenome (GOLD analysis project Ga0209253, IMG submission 187145) | Freshwater lake sediment microbial communities from the University of Notre Dame, USA, for methane emissions studies - BRP12 BR (SPAdes)... | ecosystem: Environmental > Aquatic >...
TCCGGAGATAATGCGAAAAATCCGCTACATCGAAGAGAGAAAGATTATGCAGCAGTTTCTTTATGAGGTCGGTCACGATACTGGAATGATAACATACGGCGAGGAAGAGGTCAGGAGGTCTCTCGAGGGTGGCGCGGTTAGGACGCTTCTGCTCTCCGAAAGCTTGGACGTTAGACGAGTCATCGTGAAATGCACTGTATGCGGTCATCAGGAACAGCACAGTGTGAAAGGCCCTATGATGGTTGGTCTCGAACAGAGCCTCCAAGGAAAACCATGCCCGAAATGCAAGAACCCGACTCTAGTGGCGGCGGATTCTGAGGACTTGATAGAGGATTTTGCAAGGCTTGCCGAGTATACGAACTCGGACGTGGAGATTGTTTCTGGCGAGACTGAAGAAGGGCAGATGCTGAAGAACTCTTTTGGCGGTGTGGCGGCTATTCTGCGGTTCAAGTCCCAGACCCAGTAGAGCTCGGGCGCGCGTTTGAAACCTAAGCCTCGTACGAAGCTGGAACGAGGCGTTGAGAAGTGCAGCGCGGGCTACTCATTCTTGTCGCAGAGCCTTTTCCAGTGTCTCTTTGTCAGTGTCATTTATCAAGAGTCTCTTTTGTCTAGAGGTGAAGCCGGAAACGAGCACGATTTCTCTGTGAAGCAGTTTGGAGAGTCTTTTGACGAGTTCTTTGTTCACTCCTCCTCTTGTGGGTTCTTCAGTGCAGAAGACAACGATTTCGTCGCGTTCGATGACTATCTTGAATTGCCGTGCCTTAGGTCTTACTGAGACTTCTAAAACTATTCCATCTTTTGTTTCGGTGATTTTCACGGGTTTTCTTGGAGCTTTTTGTTTCGTTTTGTATAAAAGCCTATTCTGCTTGTCGCTTCTTGAAGAGAAAAAGATAAGCATCAAACGAGGGCCACATTGTGTTTGGGTCTTGAGATGAAGCATGGTTCAGTATGTCTAGATTGGTATGTTCATGTACCGAAGGTGAGACATGACCTGCGTTCAAGCGGTCTGACGTCCTTCAAATACGATATCGATCTTGGAAAGGTTGATTTGAGCGCGAACTTTGATCACGGCAATTCCGAAACCGCGAAGTTGCTGACACGAATGTATCATACGGAGGCCGAGAACGTGATCATCTCAAGCGAAGGCGCTTCTGGGCAGAATGCGCGGATAATCAGATATGTTGCAGAGAGACACCCTTGGAGGACTGAGGCGATCGTGGAATATCCGACACATGAGCCTCTGTTGAGGCAGGTTCAGGAGTATTTCGGGTGTGTGAGGCGGTTGGAGAGGAGGGAAAAGGACGGCTATAGATTGGATGCAGACGCGCTGAGGAAGCTTGTCTCAGGGAGAACTGGACTGCTTATGATAACAAATCCGCATGCGCCAAGCGGTTCACTGGCTACCATGGGGGAACTGAAGGATATAATGGCCGTGGCCCGGGAATTTGGTTTTTTTGTGGTTTGCGATGAGATCTATGCTGAATTCGATAGAAGCGTGGTACCGACGATATTTTCTGTTGATTCCGAGTATGGGATAGTCACGACGAGTTTCACGAAGGCGTTTGGTCTGGGCGGGTTGAAGCTGGGCGTGGCTTTGGCTCAGGGGATGCTGGTGAATGAGCTCTACGTGGATGTGTTGAACACTGTTGGGAATAGTCCGAACGTCGTGCAGCTTCTTGCTTCGGAGATTCTGAAGAACGGTATGGAGGCTCTTGAAAGGCACAAGCGGAGATGGAGGCCAGTTAAGCGCGAGACTGAACAGTGGCTGGACAGACAGGGCATTGAGTACTTCCCAAACAAGTTGAGCGTCAACTACTGGGCCAAGCTGCCTGTGAAGGACACTTGCAGGTGGATAGACGAACACGCTGTGCCTAAGAACGACGTGGCGCCATTGCCTGGAGCTTTCTTCCTATTCAAGAGTGGCTGCGAAATCGTTCAGTCAAACATGGTGAGGATAGGCTTGGGCCACGTCAATCCTGAGGGATCGGATTTACCAGAGGCTCTTGAGGCTATGGAAAAGGCCCTTGAGACTTACTGTTCAACCGTCTAAGAGATTGCCCTCCTCGGGATGGCAAAAAAGATAAAGCGTTCTTCTCTTTTCTGTGTTAGATTCCTAAGTTTGAGGAGAGCTGCAGCCGAGTGTCCAAGATGGCAATCTATGGGCAAGCCCTGTTCAGGGGCTTTCCTTTCAGAGCGTTCACCCGAGACATTTGGCTGATCTGTCTCTCTAACGTCATAGGTGCTTTCGGTGAAGGCCTCTACTTCTATGTCTTCCCACTGTACATTAGGGCCTTGCAGGCGGACTATGTTCAGATTGGCCTCGTGTTCTCGGCTCTCTATGGAGCTTCGGCGTTGACGCTTCTTCTGGGAGGTGTGCTGGCTGATCGGTTTGACCGCAAGAAGATTCTTATTGTGGGGTGGGCTCCTTGGGCTTGTGCGCCTCTGATTTACTCCTTTGCCTCGAACTGGCAGCAGCTTATCCCTGGAGCTGTCTGCTGGGGCGTTTCAATGATCGGCGTTCCAGCCTTCAACGCATACATCATAACTTCGACGGCGGACAAGACAAAGATCGCCTCGGTTCTTTCGTTCGTTTGGGCGAGTTACTCGTTCAGCTATGTTTTCGCGCCGACAGTGGGAGGCTACCTGGCCACGGTAATCGGAATGAGGCTGGTGCTGCTCCTCTCAGCTTTCCTCGGGGCTATGGCCACTGGCGTGTTCTTTTTCCTTCGGAGCCAGCGTCCGCTAGCTGCGAGCACGAAGACTCAGGAGCAGTCTGTCCATTCAGATAGAAGCAAGATGCCTTGGCGGAAGATGCTCCTGTGGTCGATCTACTTCGCTTTGATAACGTTTTTCATGACTGTCGGGCGGACTTTTGTTCCGACGTTTCTGTCTGAGCAGGTTGGTCTAGGCGAGTTTTACGTGGCACTGTTTGGCTCTGTCGGCTTCGCAGGGATGACCGTATTGGGCGTAACGATGGGGCATCTGGGAGACAGGTGGCGAAAACCAAGAGCCATAGGCTTATGCTTACTTATTTTTCTGGCCTCCACGGCGTCTTTGTTATTGGTTCGGGAAATGGCGGTCTTGATGCTGGTGGCTTTCTTTTTCGGCGGCTCAGGGGTCACAGGCACTTTGGTGAGCTCTTTTATAGGCTCAATCGCGCCTGAGAACAGACGAGGGCTGTGGCTCTCTGTTCCGCAGACTCTGAGTCTTGTGGCCGCTTTCGCGGCCCCGTATCTGGCGGGCTTTCTCTACACGCAGGGTCCTAGCAATACCCTCATGTTTTCCATTGTCGCTACGCCCTTCCTGTTACTGTTTGCATTGGTAGGGCTGAAAGAGTAGCCGAACGAACATCACCTGCTTAGAGACGCTCGCGCATTGTTTGAGCCTTCAGCTTTGGCTAGTCTTGCTTTCTGCTATTCTAATCCAGCCGTCGGCTGCCTTGCTGCCGTCGATGTTTTCGCTGAACTTCCTCTTCTCCTTGATCCCACACCTCAGGCATTCTCGTTCACAGAAAACTTCTCTCTGCATCTCCTTCTTTGTTCCTGGGACAAAACCAGGTTCAGCCCAGCATATGAGCACCCGGTCACCATAGTTTCTCCACTTGTGCATTCCCATCCTGCACGACGTGCTGAGCAAGCATTTCACACCTCGGATCATAGAGCGATGTTCGGAAGAGTCATGCGATCCACAGGCACATAAGCATTTTGAAACGCTGGCATGCACTCAGCTAAGATGCGCGCTTTCCGTCGGTATATCTCCTATGTTCGTCTTCACGTCTCACACACCTTTTTTGTGTTGCCACGGTGCCAACGCGCCTGCAACACGGCTTTGACATTTCGCCGAATTTTCCTTCTATAAAACCCGGGAAAACGCAACGCGCGCGTCAATTCTGTATGCATATTTCCCACAGAATATGAGAATGTCGGGACACTCTGCCGAATTAGGATCTACACGGACGAGATCAGTCAGAACATATTACTTTCGATGACACGCTACAGAGTGAGTTGGAGTAACGGGCAACAGTTCCGCCTCTTCTATAACGCATTTCTTTTCTGCAAAAGGGCATCCCGGATGAAAACGACACCCTGTAGGGACTTTTATTGCGGACGGTACCTCTCCTTTAAGCTCCATAGCCTTACGTTTCCGTTCAGGATCCGGCACAGGAATAGCTGATAACAGCGCCTGAGTGTACGGATGTGTCGGTGTGGAGAAAATCTCCTGCTTGGTTCCGATCTCCACGATCTTTCCAAGATACATAATTGCTATTCTGTCGGAGATGTACTTGGCAATTGCCAGATCATGCGTTACGAAAAGATAAGTCAACACGAGTTCGTTTCTGAAAGAGAGCAACAAGTCTATTATCGTTGTCCTGAGGGAAACGTCAATCATGGATACGGGCTCGTCCGCAACCATAAATTCTGGCTTCAGGATTATCGATCGAGCAAGGGCAACGCGCTGTCGTTGACCGCCGCTGAGACTTACTGGATACAGATTGATGAATTGCTCCGGAGGCGTCAAACCCACTTTTGCCAGCACTTCTAAAACCGCCTTTGTTTTTTCTTCGTGCTTTGCCAAACCATGGATTTCTAGTGGGTGACCGATTGCATCACCTACACGCATTCTTGGACTCAGTGACGCGTAGGGGTCCTGGAAGATCACTTGCATCTTTTGTCTCAAAAGTCGAAGTCTTTCACCCTTCAGTCTTGTGATATCTTCGCCTTTGAAGTAGATTCGGCCTGATGTGGGCTCCGTTAGCCTGAGAAGCACTCGTCCTGTCGTAGTCTTTCCACAGCCACTCTCGCCCGCCAAGGTGAATATTTCCTTTTTCCTTATGGAGAAAGTCAGGTTGTCAACAGCCTTCACGTAGCTCTTTTTTCTGGAGAGCCGTTGTTCAAGAACGCTTTTCTGAATCGGGAAATATCTCTTCAGGTTTTCTACTCTTACGATTTCACTCAACTTCCGCGCGCGCGGCTGCCTCCCACACATTCTCTCTTTCTTCTCTGTGACAAAGAGGCGCAAGTTCCCGTCATGCATGAAGAGCACGCTCGCTCTAGCCTATTCCAACCGCGTTCCACATCTTGGACATACGGTGGTGGTCACGCTGGCTTCTGCCATCATTTCGGCAACGCAATAGAAGCATATGCAAGCTTTGCATCTCGGACAACGGAAGTTGGCCCCTTGAATAAGCTTTCCGCACCCAAGGCAAGGTTTGCCCACACATTCGCCAGACACAGCCATCACATCCCGCAGGCACCACTTAACTGCAGGCATTTGTCAAGACGCAAAAGGCATTTATGGATTTCCTTGAAAGCAATAGTGACTCTGTCCTTGGCGCGCGCCAAATTAAGTTGAAGTGGACTGGGGGGGATTTGAACCCCCGACCTCCTGAGTGCAAGTCAGGCATTCATACCAGGCTGAACTACCAGCCCAACATACTTGCTATTCTGGTTTACAGGCGAGGATTTGAAGGTTTTGTTCACCATATTCTCGGCAACATTGTCCCTCTTTCTCCGAAAAGTGATCATAGCGCGCGTTCAACTGTGTAGCTCGGACTATGTGCGTGAGAGGGAAGCCACTGGCGTGACTATGGTGTCACCCATGAAAATCAATCATGTCGAATGGACCCAACTACGAACATAAGAAAGGTTGAAAAAAGGTTTCTATGATGAAGCCTGTTGGCTCAATCTAGTATCTTCTTGCGGGTCTCTTCTTTTGCCAGCATTCTCGGCAGTAAACTGGTCTGCTTGCGTCAGGCTTGAACGGAACTTCACATTCCTTTCCGCACTCAGCACAGACTGCCTTATGCATCTCTCGCTCTCCCATCTTGCTATTCAACTCCTTTTACGCTTAACGTGCAAGAACGGTCTCTTTGCACTGGCATTAGTCTACAGTGCTTGTCCTTATAAACCTGACCCAACCATCAAACATCGATCAGCAACCGACTTCTTCCCAAGGCTTTTACCCTGAAACCGCTTCTCAATTACTGAGAAAGCATGTCAACGAACCCCACGGCAAGATTCGTGGTCCAGAAACATGACGCAAGCCACCTGCACTACGACTTCAGACTCGAAATGGACGGAGTTCTCAAAAGCTGGGCAATACCAAAAGGACCGCAAATCGAAACAGGCATCAGAAGACTGGCCGTAGAAGTCGAAGACCACGAAACCAGCTACATCAACTTCGAAGGAACAATACCAAAAGGCGAATACGGAGCAGGAACAGTCGAAATATGGGACCAAGGCACATACACTCTCAAAAGCAGAAAGACAGACAAACTAGTTTTCACGCTGAACGGACACAAACTGAAAGGAGACTACACGCTGGTAAGACTCAAAGGAGTCAAAAACTGGCTTCTGCTCAAGAACAAGAACAAATGAAAACGCTTTGGAGCTGCAACACGTTCTGGACTGATTCCCGAGGAGAAGAATAGAGGTGCAGAAGCCGCAGTCTCCACCAAGCAAAGGCACTTTCCTCAACCTAGGTCTGTTTCAGTTTCTTTCCTTTGTCCGAAGAGGCGTATTCTACACCTTCATGATAAACTATCTTTACAGCCTCATGGGAACAGTGACCTTCACGGCGATGCTGGGCACACTCAACATGATCGCCTCCGCGCTAGGCCAAAACCTCCTCTGGGGAAGAATATGCGACCGCTACAAGCTCAGGGCAAAACTCGTCATTGCAGGCGAAGCAATCGCCGCAACCGCATATCTAATCGTCTTCCTAATCCACAGATCACTCATAGACGCGCAGGCCAGCTTCAGCGCAGGACTATCTCTTATCTTCGGGCTTTCACTTCTCGAGTTCTTCTGGTCAATGTCAGACGTTGGTTGGGCAGCGTTATTGACAAGTGTCACGACGAAGAAGACTAGAGGCTCAATGATAGGCACACTGAACTTCGTGGCTTCTCTGGGCAGAATGATAGGCATAATCTTCGCAGGATACCTATACAACAACGGTGAAGGGTTCCACGAAGGCACGATCTTCTACATAGTGATCGCCATGCTACTGTCAAGCACAATCATAATGTGGGCAACGTCCAGATCAATGCGAAACCCCGACCCGAAGACCGAAGAAGCGTCAGCCAAATGCCGGGCAGAAGAGCCACGTGAGTTCGACAACCACCGAACCTACAACTGGTTCCTCATATCCCTAATCGTGATAATCGTCGGTGCAGCATGCACAAGCCAAGTCTTTCTCCTCTTTCTCAAGCTGCCTGCCCCAATAGGTGGATTGAATGTAAGCGACCCTGAAGAAAGCTTCATACTCACCGCTTGGACAATCGGGGGAATGATTACCAGCCTCTCATGTGGCTGGCTTGCAGACAAAATCGGAAGAATCAAAGTGCTGTCCTTAGGACTTGGTCTCGCAATGGCAACACCATTAGGTTATGGACTGGCCCCCAACGTCCCGGCTATGGCAGTAGTCTATGGATTGAACGGCGTCTCTTTCTGGGTGATCCAAACGGTGGGTTTCGCCTTCGCCGCAGACCTAATTCCAGAAGACAAACGAGGAAGGCTCTTCGGCAAATACAATACAGTCATGGCTCTGAGTTGGGGTCCAGCAGGTTTTCTCGTTGGCGGACCATTCGCAGATATCCAGATCCAAAGCGGCTTCTCCGCACACGCGGCCTACATGAACACCTTCTTCGCCTCAGCCATGATAGTCGCCATTGGCGCTATGCTATTCGCCACAAAAGTCGCCAAACAAAAGATCAGTCCTGCCAAATCTTAAAAACAGGACATGCCTACACTGGAATAGGCTTGACAATGCTCGAATTCAAAACCATCAAAATCGAACCGCCAAAAGGCTGCAACACGATCTTCGGCATGGCACACTTCATAAAAACTATCGAGGATCTCTATGAGGCTATGGTGAACGCCACGCCAAATGCGAAATTCGGAATAGGCTTCTGCGAAAGCTCTGGCCCTTGCCTCGTAAGGCATGAGGGAAATGATGACGAGCTTAGGAAATTGGCCTCCGAGAAGGCCTTCGAAATCGCCTGCGGACACAGCTTCATAATATTCATGAAAAACGCCTACCCAATAAACGCGATGGACAAGATCAGACAAGTACCCGAAGTCTGCGCAATCTACGCAGCCACAGCCAATCCCTTGGAGATAATCATTGCCGAAACAGCACAAGGAAGAGGAATAGTAGGCGTGATTGACGGCCTCAGAAGCAAGGGCATAGAGGTAACAGAAGACATCAAGGCAAGAAAAGACTTCCTGCGGAAAATTGGCTACAAACTCGGCTAACGCCTTCAACCGCACTAGCCAGATATCTGTGCGCTATTTGCATGCGTCGTAGGTTTAGTCCCGCCTATTCTCACAGTTGAGAATTCACGTTAGGATGTGCAAGAGATCGATCCATCAGGGTAGGGTGGGGATGCTTTGAATCAGGTGTGGCAATCGTTTGCCGCTCAAGGAGTGACAAAAAGCGGCTTTCCTTTTTCACCTGCGTGCCATTAGTTCCTGCTGAAGCTCAAATGGTATTCTCTCTTTCATTCTCTCCGAAGCGTAGGCAGCGAGCTGTCTGAACTGTCTCTGCGTTAGAACGTTGCGTGCTCTCGAAAGAATCTCGAGGCACACTTCCTTGAAAACCAGGTCTGCGGAACTCATCTTCGCATCATCGATTAATTCCTTGCAAGTCTGAAGAATCTGATCATTCAAGCAATCCACCCTCAACAAAATAGCTCATTCAGAAACGTTAAAACACTTATGAATCAAGAAACAGAATCTCAGCTCCGACCAACAGCATGCCAGCCAACACGGGAAACTGTCCTCAGTTCGATCGATCGACAGGAATCGCGTGCGCTAAGCATCTGCTCTTTGTTCCTCGAATCCAATTCCTAATCTAAATCAGAAGTTCATAACCGCTTTATACATTCCTAATATAGAGGTCTCTAAACTCCAGAACGACGTTCCTCGAGGAAAAGACATTGCCTAAGCGCGATTTCGAAAGCTATCTGCTTGAAGCAGTAGATGAAAGCCTGTCTTCTTTGGGCGAATCCTCAAGACAAGCGATATACTATCACTTGGAAAAGAGCTTCAACATTGAGAAGCAGGAAATCCCGAACAACGTTGAGTCTTTTGTCAGTGCGCTAGAGAAGATATTCGGGCTGGGTGCCAATTTCATCGAGACTCTAATAGTGACAAGACTTAACGAGAAAGTCGAAACGGGTCCGAAGTGGCACGTGACCGGGGAACTGACTCTGGCTGAGTACGTTACTTCGGCAAAGCAGAGTTTTCTGGAGAAGAAGCGTGGAGCGGTGGAGGTGAGGATGGGTCAATGCGAGCATGTGGAAATGGAAAGCTGAGCGTAGCCTTTTCAAAGGACACTTTGCCAGCTGGAGCCCTCGAGTTCCTTTTCAACAATGCTGATGACGCCATCCTAATTCTAGACACGAAAGGAAGAGTCATTTCCATCAACCGCGCAGCTAAAGAGATGAGCAAAGGCAACCGCAAGTTCTTCGTCGGTCGGTCTTTTGAAAACGTTGTCCCTCATGGAATAGTGCCGCTGGCCCGCAGGTGCTTCAAAACTGCAATGAGAGGAAAGCCTGCGAGTTTTGAGATTAGGTTCTGCCGAGCTCAGGGTATTGCACACCATATTGAAGTCATCGTGACGCCTTGCGTATCTAGAGGTAAGGTTGTCGCAGTGTTGGGAATCGCACGTGACATCACCGAGCGGAAACAAGTGGAACAGAAACTGCGTGAGAGCGAAGAACGTTACCGTTGCCTGATTGAAACGTTGCCTGAGGCTATCTACACGATTGCCAGGGACGGAAACATCAGATCCCTTAACTCAACGTTCGAAAAACTGACCGGTTGGAAATGCAAGCAGTGGATTGGCAAATCCTTTGTAGGCTTGGTTCATCCTGAAGATTTGCCCGTTGCCATGGAAACATTCGAGCATGCATTGAATGGAGAGGTGTCGCCTCCCTATGAATTGCGCATACGCTGCAAGTCAGGTGAATACCTCATAGGGGAGTTCGTCAGCAGACCTTGCATTGAAAACGGGAAGGTCGTAGGAGAGTCTGGCATTGTTCGGGATGTAACGCAACGCAGGAAATCTGAAGAGGCGTTGCGCTCTTCTGAAGCGAAATTCCGAGCATTGTTTGAAAACGTGCCTGACGGTGTCTACCAGAGCACTCCCGACGGCAAGATTGTAACTGCCAATCCTGCAATTGTGCAGATGCTGGGCTATTCTTCGTTGGACGAGCTCCGAGCCTTGGATATTTCTTATGATCTCTATGTGAATCCAGGGGACAGAAAGGCCTGGATGCGAAAACTGAATAGGAATGGACAGGTGCGCAATGCTGAGCTCACTCTGCGTCGCAAGAATGGCAAAGTGTTGATTGTGCTCGAAAACTCGAACGCAGTCCATGATGAACAAGGGAGAATACTGTACTACGAAGGGACTCTTACCGATATCACTGAGAGAAAGACGCTGGAGGAAAGGCTTTCCGCGCTGAACTCCTATGGTGGAAAACTGAGCGCGGCACAACGCCTTCGAGACGTCTATGATCTCACTTTGGATGCTTTGGAACAGACGTTGGGCTTCGAGAATGCTGCGTTTCTGATCGTGTCAAAAGGCAACCTTTGCTTGGAATGCCAACGCGGGCATCCTCAGCCCGTACCCGAGCTATCCCTAAAAGAAGGGGGAATAACTGTGAAAGCTGCGAACACTGGCAAACCTGTGCTCGTCCCAGACGTGAGAAAACGCAAAGACTACGTCGAAGGGACACTCGGAGTGCAGTCGGAACTCGCCGTGCCAGTGATGGTTGGCAGTCGTGTTCTTGGAGTTTTGAATGTTGAGAGTAAGAAGTTGGGTGCTTTTGACGAAAAAGACGTGACTTTGCTTCAGATCTTGGCGTCTCATGCTGCGACAGCCATAGGTAACCTGGAGAAACGTGATGAGAATGAGAAGCGTTCAACCCAGCTGGCCTTGTTGATGAAGTACTCCGCTGAGATGATCCACTACATGAAGTTGCGTCGGCGGCTTCAGAAAATCGCAGAGGCAATTCGGGAGCTTGGCTGGCGAAGGGTCGTCATCCGTGCAGTGAGGAGTGGGACGATGGACTTGGAGAGTCTGGAGGATCTCGTGACTGCAGGTTTGACGGGCAAGGAAAAGGAGTTCTTGTGGAAACACAAAACGTCAGGAGAAGTCTGGCGCGAAAGATTCGGGCTAGGGTTTGAACGATTCAAGATCGGTGAATTCTATCATTTGCCATGGAGTGATCCTTGGGTTAGGAGGAAATTCTCTCGAAGCACGGTTCCGAGCAAGCTGGCACCAGAAGAGATGGTTGATTGGGATCCGCAAGACTTGCTGTATGCTCCACTCAAGTTGGCAGACGGACGTGTCGTGGGTATATTGAGTATCGATGATCCATTGGATGGAAGACGGCCTACAAGAGAGTCTTTGGCGCCTTTAGAGCTTTTCATACATCAGGCAGCTGTTGCTATTCAGAGTGCTCAGTTGTTTGAGCAATTGGAAAGGGCGAAGGATCAAGTCCGGGAATATGCAAAGCGTTTGGAGGAGAAAGTGAAAGAGAGAACTCTGGATTTGAGAAGGAATGAGGAGAAGCTCAGAAGCATAATAACTGCCTCTCCTGACGCCATTACCGTTAGCGACTTGAGCGGAAACATTATCGACTGCAATCAAGCGGCACTGGAGGCATTCAGAGGCAAATCAAGACAAGACTTGGTCGGCAAGAATGCATTGGAGCTGATTGCCAAGAAGGATCGGCAGAGGGCCATGGAGAATATGAAGAAGACTTTGGAGCAAGGATCGATCAGAAACATAGAGTATGCGCTCCTAACGAAGAATGGTTCCGCATACCCTGCGGAACTCTCAGCAAGCCTTGTGCGAGACGCTTCAGGCAACCCCGTGGGTTTCGTGGCAATAACTAGCGACATCACCGAGCGTAAGCGGATGGAGCAGCAGGTTCTCAGGTCTGAAAGATTGGCGGCCATGGGAGAAGTGGCTGCAATGGTCGGTCACGACTTGCGGAATCCGCTAACAGGCATTGCTGGTGCTACTTACTATTTGAAGATGAAGATGGGTTCGAGAGGCGACAGCAGAAAGAAGAGAGAGATGCTGGAGCTTATTGAGAAGGACATAGATTATTCGAACAAGATCGTGAATGATCTATTGGACTATTCGCGCGAGATTCGTCTGGACCTTACTGAGACCTCTCCGAGATCGATAGTCGAGGAAACGTTGTCAATGGTTGAAGCTCCCGATAATGTCGCTATATTGAACTTGGCTCGTAACATGCCAAAGCTCAGCGTGGACATGGAGAAGATCAAGAGGGTTTTCTTGAACATTGTTAAGAATGCGGTTGACGCCATGCCCAAGGGAGGAAGGCTGACGATAAAGGGCAGGAAATCGGGAGCGAATTTCGAGTTTTCTTTCGAGGACACTGGGGTTGGCATGGCGCAGCAAATGGTTGAGAAGATTTTTTCGCCGCTGTTCACGACTAAGGCTAAGGGTATGGGTTTTGGTTTGGCCATTTGTAAGCGTATCGTGGAGGCACACCGCGGCAAGATATCTGTGGAGACAGCGATCGGCAAGGGAACCACATTCATTGTTACAGTTCCATTAAAACCAGAAGTAGAAGGAGGTGAAAGAGTATGGATGAACGTGCCCGAATCCTTGTTGTCGACGACGATGAAAGCATAAGAAAGGCTATTTCAACGATTCTGGAGGAGAAGGGCTACGAGGTTGACACGGCTGAAAGCGGGCGAGAGGCGATCAAGAAGACTCATGACGGTTTCTACAATTTAGCCTTGATTGACATTCGGTTGCCGGACATGGAGGGAACAGAGCTGCTATTGCGGATGAAGGAAACTACGCCGAGGATAGTGAAGATCATCGTTACAGGTTTTCCTTCGCTGCAGAATGCTATGGATGCGGTGAATCGTAATGCGGATGCATACGTGATTAAGCCGGTGCACATTGATGATTTGCTGGAGACGATCAGGATGCATTTGGAGAAACAGAGGCAGGCGAAGCTGTACAGTGAAGAAAAGATAGCGGAGTTTATTGAGACGCGGGTTAAAGAGCTTGACTTAGAGGCTCAAGAAGCCCGCTAAGATCCTCCATTTCTCATTTACTCAATGTGCATTTGTGGCGCAGCTTCTGGCGCGCGCTAAGATGATGGCAAGCGCGCGAGCATCAGAAACACTTTCTCAAGCACCTTACGGAATGCCC
>Ga0209253_10003791_pt1 | contig 13211 bp, 12 predicted proteins | sample FrelakmetBRP12BR_FD_187145 | JGI IMG/M metagenome (GOLD analysis project Ga0209253, IMG submission 187145) | Freshwater lake sediment microbial communities from the University of Notre Dame, USA, for methane emissions studies - BRP12 BR (SPAdes)... | ecosystem: Environmental > Aquatic >...
CTCCGAGCCACGTCGCGCCGCCCTCGAGCGCGGCCCTCGCCGCCGGCACGGCGCCGTGCCCGTAGCCGTTGGCCTTGACCACGGCGCAGAAGGCTGCCCCGCGGGGCAGCAGCGAGGCGAGACGGTTGACGTTGTGCCGGATGGCCCCCAGGTCGACGGTCGCCAGGGCCCGTTCCCTGCCCGCAAGCACGGCGTCCTCCTAGAGTCCCAGGCTGTGGACGATGTCGGTGCGCGTGACCAGACCCACGAGCTTGCCGTCCTCGTCGACCACGGGGACGCGGTTGATCTTGTGGTCGCGCATCAGCGTCGCTGCCTTGCGCACCCTGTCCCCGGGATGCACCGTGTGGACCTTCGTCGTCATGACGTCGCCCACCGTCGCCCCGACCGCCTTGCGCAGCCGCTCCTCGTACTTGTGGAAGCTCCCCAGGTAGACGATGGCGCCGAAGATGTCGATCTGCGCCGGGGCGTGGATGTCGGCCGACTCCGCGATCAGGTCGCCGTCGGTGACGATGCCCACGAGACGGCCCTCGCCGTCGACCACCGGCGCCCCGCCGATGTGCCGCTCGTGCATCAGCTCGGCGAGCTCCTGCACACCGGTCTCGGGACGCACGCTGATCACGTCGCGCTCCATGACGTCGGCCACGGTGGACTCGCTCGTCGCCTCGCCGACAGGCTCCGCGGCCGTCTCGCCGACAGGCTCCGCGGCCGTCTCGCCAGCCTCAGTGGCCGGTTCGCCGGACCCCTCCGCCGCCGCGTCGAGGTCGCGTTCCTCAGTGTCCATGCCCACCCCCGATCTCGTCCTCGTCTTCCCACATCCCGTCGTCTTCCTCTTCCTCGAGACCGGCGAAGCGCACCGCCTCTACGGCGAGAGGGAGGGTGTCGAGCAGGTCGCCGGCGACCATGCCGTCGGTGCCGACCTCGCCCGCGGCGATGTCGGCGGCGAGGCCGTGCAGGTAGCCGCCGAGACAGGCCGCGTCGCCGGGCGGCAGGCCCTTGGCGAGCTGGCCGCTGATGACGCCGGTGAGCACGTCGCCCGTCCCCGGCGTCGCCAGGCCCGGGTTGCCCGTGGGGATGACGTACGCCCTGCCGCCCGGCTCGGCGACGATGCTGTGATGGCCCTTGAGCAGGACGACGGCGTTGCTACGCGCGGCGGCGTCTCGCGCGTGCGCCAGCCGCCGCGCGGAGACATCCTGCGGTGTCGTGCCCAGCAGGCGCGCCAGCTCGCCCTCGTGCGGCGTGAGCACGGTCGGCGCCGAGCGGCCGTGGAGCAGGTTGAGCTCGCCGGAGAGAGCCCACAGGGCGTCCGCGTCGATCAGCAGCGGCACCGGCTCCTTGACCAGCTCGCGCACGAGGGCGACGGTCTCGTCGGCCCGGCCCATGCCGGGCCCCAGGGCCGTCGCCTGCATCTCGCCCATCTCAGCCTTGAGGGCGGCGACCGCGGCCGCGCCAAGGCGGCCCTTGCCGGGCGCCGGCCGGTTGATGACCTCGATGAAGGGCTTCTCGCCGGCGAGGTCCGCGGGCAGCGCGCAGTGCACCAGGCCGGCGCCCGAGCGCAGGGCGCCCATGGCGGCCAGCGCCGCCGCCCCCGTCATGCCCGCGCTGCCGCCGATCACCAACACGCGCCCGACGGAGCGCTTGTGGTCGCCCGGTCCTTTGGGCCGCAGCAGAGGCTCGAGACCCTCGAGGGTGAGGACCCAGACGTCGGTCTCCGCGTCGCAGGTCGGCGGGATGCCGATCGGCGCCACGACGACGTGGCCGACGTGGTCGGCGCCCGGCGTGACGAAGTGGCCGATCTTGGGCGCGTGCAGGGCGACGGTCACGTCGGCGAGCACGGCCGGCCCCGCGACCTCGCCGGTGCTCGCATCGACGCCCGAGGGGATGTCGACGGCGACCACGTCGGCGATGGAGTCGTTGACGACCTCGATGGCCTCGGCCGCGGCGCCCTCGGCGGCGCCCGAGAACCCGGTGCCGAAGATAGCGTCGACGACCACGTCGGCCCCGTCGGGGGCCTCGAGGCCGTCGACGATCTCGAGCCCCAGCCGTTCGGCGATCTCGAGGTTCAGTCTGGCGTCACCCTTGTAGTCCTTGCGCCCCCCGACCGCGTACACGCGCACGTCGACGCCGGCGCCGAAGAGCTCGCGCGCGACGACGAAGCCGTCGCCGCCGTTGTTGCCCTTGCCGGCGTAGATCACGGCCCGCTCGGGCGCGAAGCGGAGCCTGACCTCGCGCGCGACCGCGGCGCCGGCGCGTTCCATCAGGTGTCCGCCGGGTATCCCGAGCCCCTCGATGGCGGCCGTATCCACGGCGCGCATGCGCTCGGCGGTGTAGAGCCCCACAAGCAGCGACTCGAGCATGTCAGGTGTCCTCCTTGATGGCGGCCGCCACGGCGTACGCCTGCTCGTCGGTGTGGCTGAGCGAGAGCTCGACGCGCGTCACGCCGAGCTCGCCGGCGATGCGCGCGACGCGTCCGTGCAGCGCGACCCTGGGCTTGCCGCCCGACAGGACCTCGATCTCGCGCCAGCCGAACCCGATGATACCGATGCCCAGTGCCTTTCCGACAGCCTCTTTCGCCGCGAAGCGGGCGGCGAAGCGCGGGTAGGGGTCGGAGAAGCGGCCACAGTAGTCACGTTCCTGCGCGGTGAAGAGGCGCTCGCGGGCCGGCGGCAGGCGCTCGAGGAGCCGCCGCATGCGGCCGACCTCGAGCGCGTCGATGCCCACGCCCTCGATGGCGGCTCCTCCAGTCATCGACGCCGGCGCCCCCCGTCGCCGTCACGGTCCTGACCCTCGCGCGCGGCGCCGTTCACTCCACCGTCACCGTCTTGGCCAGGTTGCGCGGCTGGTCGACGTTGAACCCCTTGATGCGCGCGATGTGGTAGGCCAGGAGCTGCAGCGGCACCACCGCCAGCATCGACGCCACCCGCGGGTCACTCGCCGGCACCCAGAGCACGTCCTCCGAGAGCTCGGCGATCTCGGTGTTGCCTTCGCTGGCGACGGCGATCACGTCGGCGCCGCGCGCCCGCACCTCCTCGATGTTCGAGACCAGCTTCGGGAAGACGGGGCTGTCGGTCGCCACCACGACGACCGGCGACCCTTCGTCGAGCAGCGCGATGGGACCGTGCTTCATCTCGCCGGCCGCGTAGGCCTCGGTCGGGATGTAGCTGATCTCCTTGAGCTTGAGCGCGCCCTCGAGGCAGACGCCGAAGCCCATGTTGCGTCCCAGGTAGAGGAAGAAGCGCTCGTCATGGTAGCGCTCGGCGACGCGCCGCACACCGTCGTGCCCGTCGTCCCCCTGTGCGTCGAGCAACCGCTGGACGAGCCGGGGCACGTCGTGCAGCTCACGTCCGATGCGCAGGCGCTCGTCGTCGGCCAGCGTGCCGCGCGCGTGGGCGAGGGCGAGCGTGAAGAGCAGGAGGGCGGCGACCTGGGCGACGTGTGTCTTGGTCGCCGCGACGCCGATCTCGAGGCCGGCGCGCGTGTAGAGCACGGCGTCGGCCTCGCGCGTCGCCTGGCTGCCCATGATGTTGGTGAGCGCGAGGACGGGCGAGCCGGCCTCACGCGCGAGCCGTATGGCGGCGAGCGTGTCGGCCGTCTCGCCCGACTGGCTGATGCCGATCACCAGCGTCTCGGCGTCGAGCACCGGGGCGCGGTAGCGGAACTCGCTGGCGACGTCGATCTGCACCGGCACGCGCGCCAGCTCCTCGATCGCGTACGAGGCGATCAGGCCGGCGTGGTAGGAGGTGCCGCAGGCGACGATGAAGACGCGCCGCAGGCGGCGCAGTTCATCGTCGCCCAGCCCCATCTCCGACAGGTCGACCTCGCCGGCGCGCGTCAGGCGCCCGGCCAGCGTGTCGGCCAGCGCCTGGGGCTGCTCGTAGATCTCCTTGAGCATGAAGGTCTCGTAGCCGCCCTTCTCGGCGGCGTCGGCGTCCCAGGTGACCTCGCTCACCTCACGCTCGAGCGCGTTGCCGTCGATGTCACTGAAGCTCGCGCCTGCGGCGTCCACCGTCACGACGTCGCCGTCGTCGAGCACCACGATGCGCCGCGTCTCGGAGAGGAAGGCCGGGATGGCCGAGGCGATGAACATCTCGCCCTCGCCGACGCCTACGACGAGCGGCGCCTCGTGACGCGTGCCGACGATGATGTCGGGCTCATCGGCCGACACGGCGCAGAAGGCGAAGTGGCCCTCGAGCCGGTGCACCGTCGCGCGCACGGCCGCGGGCAGACCGTCGGCGGCGCGCTCCTCGATCAGGTGCGCCACGACCTCGGCGTCGGTCTCGGAGGTGAAGCTGTGGCCGGCGTCGACGAGCTCGGTGCGCAGGTCCTTGTAGTTCTCGATGATCCCGTTGAGGACGATCGAGACGCGCCCGGTGCAGTCGTGGTGCGGATGGGCGTTGTCCTCGGACGGCCTGCCGTGCGTCGCCCAGCGCGTGTGCCCGAGGCCCACGCGGGCCGGGCTCGGGTCGTCCCCGGCTGCCGCCACGAGGCGGTCGAGGTTGCCCAGCGCCCGCACGGTCGCCGGACCGCCGTCCTCCATCAGGACGAGACCCGCCGAGTCGTAGCCGCGATACTCGAGCCGCCTGAGCCCCTGCAGGATGATGGGTTTGCCGGGTCTGCGCCCCGCGTAGCCGACGATGCCGCACATGCTTCCTCGCTTTCGTGCAGGATGCGCGTTCCAGAGGCACGTTCGAGCCGGCTTGCCTCCGGCGTCACCGCCGGGGTTTCTCGACTCGATGTCGACCGTGCCGGGCCGGGAGGCACACCTGCCTCGGGCCACCGCCTCTTGCCGAGGTTCTCGCTGTCGGCGTCTTGCTCGGCCGATTCTACCCGAGGCGGTCGCGGTCACGTTCACCCGACACCGCTGGACGCCAGGGCGACCGGGCGCTTACAGGCGGCGTCGCGGTCGTCCACCGTCGGCGCGGCGCGATCGATGGCGGATCGGCCGAGGCCGGTCAGACCGTCGGCTGGCCCGCCGCCAAGGCCTCCGCGAGGCTCGGAGCGAAGACCTCCGTCCACTTGTCGCGCCCCGATCCCTTGAGGTGGAAGAAGTCGACGAAATCGTCGGCACTGAGCCGTGCCCGCGGCTGGACGTCGACGTAGGGCACGCCCTCCTCCCGCGCCAGCTCCCGGATGCTCGAACGGTAGCGCGCGAGGAACGCCTCCCAGGCCGGCCCGCTGGCCTCGGGGGCGAGGGGCTGCTCGAACAGGGCCACTGTGAAGCCGCGTTCGCGCCCCAGACGGATCGCCTCGCGCAGGACGTCGAGGTTGTAGGCCGCGTACGTGTCGTAGAGCCGCTTCTCGCGCGCCAGTTCCTCGCGGCTGCCGGCGATCCTGGCGCTCATGCTGGCGGCCTCCCCGTCCACGTAGTAGTGGTCGGCGCGAGTGACGCTGCTCAGCCAGGGAGTGCTCAGCGAGGCGCGCGAGCGGACGTAGCTCACCGCGAAGTCGAGGATGCCGGGCAGGAGCCCGGGAAGACGGGGGCCCGTGTCGACGCGGCCGGCGAGCACCTCCGCCAGCCGCGGGCTCGTGAGCGCCAGCGGCTTGCCGCCCAGCTGCCCGGCGTCGTGCTGCGGCGAGGCCGTGAGGCGGTTGGGCGAGACGCCGATCGCCAGGAGTCCCGGGGTCGACGGAAGATTGTCGATGATGGCCAGGGTCTGCCCCGGGCTCTGGTCGTGGGTGGCGAGGTCGACGACCTCGACCGGCGTGCCTGCCGCCGCGCTGACGGCGTCCGCGAGCGCACCTTCGCTGTGCAGCAGCTCGAGGGTACCCGAGCCGCCGAACAGGTAGACGACCGGTGTCGTGGGCGGGTGCTTCTTCAGGTCGGCGACGCGGAACGAGACGTGCACGTAGTCGTCGTTCGGGATGCGCAGCATGCGCTCCTCGGAGATGACGACGAACGCCTGCCGCGCTACGAAGAGCTGGAGACCAGCGAGGGCGCCGGCCACCGCGAGGACGGCCGCGACGAGCACCAGGGGGGTGTGGTTCCGCAGCCCGCCCGTGAACCCGCTACGTCTGGCGTCGCGACTCACGGCATGCCGCCGCGATCGACGGGCCTAGCGCTTGCTGAACTGCGGCCGCTTGCGCGCGCCCTTGAGGCCGGCCTTCTTGCGCTCGACCTCGCGTGGGTCGCGCGTGAGGAAGCCGGCGCGCTTCAGGGGCAGCCGCAGGTTCTCGTCGGCCTGCACGAGGGCGCGCGCGATGCCGTGACGGATGGCGCCGGCCTGGCCGGCCGGTCCGCCGCCGTACACGTTCACCCTGACGTCGAACCTGGCCTGTGTGCGGGTCGTCTCGAAGGGCATCACGGCCACGGTCTGCAGGACCTTGCGCCCGAAGTAGTCGTCGAGCTCCTTGCCGTTCACGAGCATCCGCCCGGCGCCGGGGGTGAGGATGACGCGCGCGACGCTCGTCTTGCGCTTGCCGGTCGCTGCGTAGGTGACTGCTGCCACGTTACTCCTTGACCTCGAGGATCTCGGGATGTTGCGCCTCGTGCGGGTGCTCGGGCCCGGCGTAGACCTTGAGCTTGCGGAGCTGGGCCGCGCCGAGCTTGTTGTGCGGGAGCATGCCCTTGACCGCCTTGCGCACGACCTCGGCGGGCCTGCGCGCCAGCAGGCTCTGGAAGCTCTCGCCCTTGATGCCGCCCGGGTAGCCCGAGTGGCGCCAGTACATCTTCTGCTCCGCCTTGTGGCCCGTGACAACGACCTTGTCGGCGTTCACCACGATCACGAAGTCGCCGGTGTCGATGTTGGCCGTGTAGATGGGCTTGCGCTTGCCGCGCAGGGTGTCGGCGATCACCGTGGAGAGGCGGCCGAGCGTCTTGCCCGACGCGTCGACCACGTACCACTTCTTCTCGATCTCGGCTGGTTTTGCGACGTAGGTCTTCATGAGCGAAAAAAGCGCGTGCCGACGGCGGCACGCGAGCGGGTAGTTTACAGCGCGGCAGGGGGCATTGCAAGGCGCCGCAGTGCCTCGGCGGGCGCCGCGCGCCGTGGGCGGCGCGCTCACTCGAGCTCCTCCGATTCGTCGGCCGTGTAGAAGAGGTACAGCTCATCCGCGCCGAGGGCGCTCCACTCCGTGCTGAGAAGGTACTCCTCCGCCTGCCGGCGGAGGTGGGTCGCGGCGACCTCCATGTCCGCCAACCTGCGCGTGACGCCGTACTCGTCGAGCAGTCCCTTGGCGGTGGCGAACAGCTCCCGGCTGCCGTGGATGAGCACACCCTCCTGCAGTATCTTGCAGGCGATCATCTTCCTGACGGTGTCGAACCCGGCCTGCTCGCGCAGGCGTCGCAGTGGCTTGACGACGTAGTCGATCTCTTCCCTGGCAGACGGATTGATGAGATGCCGGTACTTCTGCTGGTAGATCTCCTCATCGAGCCGCCGGAGAAGCGTCTCGGGCGCCGCGTCCTCGACCACGACCACCAGGTCCAGATCGGAGCCGCGGACCATCTGGCCGGTGCTGCGTTCGGGCCGCGGGACGTCGTGCGCCATGCCGAACACGACGTCCCCGGCGATGAAGACGCAGTAGCTCTCGGCCGCCTCGTCCCGGTCGGCCAGGCGCGCGGCGACCCCGGCGACGACGCCGGTGGCCAACTCCAGCTTGGCGCGGCTGACGGACTCCGCGTGCGCGAGCACCTCCGCCGCCCTGCCATCGAGGGAGGGGGTGTCATCGGCGAGCCCCACGACCGAGTAGGTCAGGAACTCGCGCACGATGGACGGTGACAGCCGCGCGAAGCCCTCGACCTTGCGGTCGATGCGCACGTAGCGCGTGCCCACCGTCCTGACCGCCAGGCGATCCGAGAGCATGGCGGCCTTCCAGCAGTCGTAGGCCCCGCCGCCCGGACCCGACTGCGTCGCGACTCCCGTCGGCGCCAGCGCCGTCTGCAGTTGGGCTCCGGTGAGGGGGCCGCGCCGCTCGACGAGGCGCACGATCCGGGCTTCGGTGTCCATGGCCGGCAGGCCGCGGCCGCCGCGCGGACGGGCCGCGGCCTCGTCGCCTACCCCACGAGCCCGCTGTCGGCGTCTCTGCTGAACGCCAGGTCGGCGACGCGCGCATACGACTCGCCGCGCCGGTCGGCGACCCGGCAGCCTTTCGCGGCGACCGCGTCCCGGTGGGCGAGCACGTCCGTTGCCGCGTCTTCATCGAGGACGTAGACGAGCTTGCCGCCGCGGGCCGCGTACGTCTGGCCGTAGCTGATGGGCACCTCGCAGGTGACGTCTCCGAGGATCGACTCGGCCACGGGGCCCATCTTGCGCCTGCCGTTCGCGAGCAGCACGACCGCCCGCGCCTCGTAGACCAGCTCGGCACCCATGGAGATCGCGTACCGCGGGCAGTCTCCCAGAGTCGGGAAGTGGCCGTCGTCGACGGCGTTCTCCACGGTGTTGTCGTCGAGCTTCACCAGGAGCACCCTGTTGCCGGCGAACGGGATACCGCTCTCGTGGAAGGCCACGTGCCCGCGGCCGCCCACGCCGACGACGTGCAGGTCGATGCCGCCGGCGGCGGCTATCTTCCGGTCGTAGGCGTCGAGGATCCCCTCTTTGATCTCCCGCAGTAGACCGCCGGCACCACTCCCGACGACGACCGCCTTGCCCTTGTCGGCCCCCTTGAGCTCGTAGTCGCCCGCCTGCCGCTCCAGGGCGGCGACCAGCTCGGTCTGGTCGATGAGCGTTCCCCAGGGGACGTTGGTCTCGATGAACTTGCGCCGCATGAGCCCGAACAGCTCCGTGGTCATGAAGTAGCTGTAGGACTCGCGGTGCAGGGCGCGCTGTTGGGCGTTCTCGCCCGGCAGACCGACGTACTCGTCGAGGTTGAAGGTACGGACCCGGCCGGCGTCGATGCTGCCGGCGCTGAACGCCTTCGCCAGATGCTTGTACAGGCCCGTGGGCGAGTTGCCGGTGGCCAGACCGAGCACATACTCGGACTTGGCCGCCTGCTTCTCCTTGATATCGGCCGTGACGATATCGGCGGCCACCGCGCTCATCTGGTCGAAATCGGTCGTGACGTGGATCGTGAACGGCATATGGAGTCCCCTCCCGCGCGCTCTCTTCGCAGATACTGCCTCCGGTCAGCCGATGGCGTCCCGGACCACGCCGGCGACCAGCTGACAGTACTTCTCGGTCGCTTCCGGCGTGGGCCCCTCCACCATCACCCGGCACATGTTCTGCGTGCCTGAGTAGCGGACCAGCACACGGCCCTGGTCCTTGAGCTCGGCCTCGACCTGGGCGATGGCCGCGACGATCTGCGGCACCGTGCTGATGTCGGGCTTGCTCTTGACGTCGACGTTGATGAGCTTCTGCGGGAAGACGTCCATGAGGGCGGCGAGCTCCGACAGCGGCTTGCCGGTCTTGAGCATCGCCGCCAGCAGCTGGAGCGCGGTGAGGATGCCGTCACCGGTGGTGTGGTGGTCGAGGAAGATCAGGTGGCCGGATTCCTCGCCGCCGATGACCGCCCCCAGGCGCTGCATGTCCTCGAGCACGTAGCGGTCGCCGACCTTGGCGGCGTGGTGCCGGAAGCCGTGCTTCTTGCAGGCGACGGTGAGCCCGAGGTTGCTCATGATGGTGCTCACGAGCAGGTCGTTCCTGAGTCTGCCCTCTTCCTTGAGCATGCGGGCGCAGATGATGAGGATCTGGTCGCCGGTGATCTCGGCGCCCTTCTCGTCGACGGCGATAAGGCGGTCGCCGTCGCCGTCGAAAGCGAGACCCACGGCGGCGCCGGTCTCCACCACCGTCTTGCGCAGGTCGGCGGTGTGCTGGGAGCCGCAGTCCCGGTTGATGTTCAGCCCGTCGGGCTCGTCGTGGATGACGGCGAGGTCCGCGCCCAGCTCGTCGAGGGCCTCGGGAGCGACCCTGTAGGTGGCGCCGTTGGCGACGTCGAGGGCGATCTTCATGCCCTCGAGCGACAGGCTGCGCGGGAAGGTGTTCTTGAGGAAGACGACGTAGCGGCCGTGTGCGTCTGGCAGCCGGAAGGCGCGACCCATCTCACCGGAGGGGGGCACCATCTCGGGCAGCTTGCCCCCGAGCATGAGCCCCTCGATCTCGGCTTCCTGCTCGTCGGAGAGCTTGAAGCCGCGGCCGGAGAACAGCTTGATGCCGTTGTCCTGGAAGGGGTTGTGGGAGGCCGAGATCACGACGCCCGCGTCCGCGCGCATGCTCTCGGTCATGAAGGCGATACCGGGGGTCGGCAGCACGCCGACCAGCAGCGACTCCCCGCCCATCGACGTGATGCCGGACTCCAGCGCGCTCTCGAGCATGTACCCCGAGATGCGCGTGTCCTTGCCGATGATGATGCGGGTCGTGTGACCCTTCTTCTTGAGGACGTGCGTGACGGCCTGCCCGGCGGCGAACGCCGTGGCGGCGTCCATGGGATAGCGGTTGGCCTCCCCCCTGATGCCGTCGGTGCCGAACAGCTTACCCATCGTCTCTCCTTGCTCTCGGAGTCTCGTTCACTGGTCTTCGAACAGGCGCATGGGCTGCAGCAGCCCGGCTGCCTGCGCGCAGAGGGAGTCGACGACCTGCTGCAGCCACGAGACGCCCGCGGCGACCACGTCGCCGGGCAGCTGCTGGATCGTCTGCGTGTAGCCGCTGCGCACGGCGGTCGGGGTGCCGGCAGGCGCGGCCGGCCCTCCTTCGGCGACATCGGCGGCGATCGCACACCACAGGGCGGCGAGGAAGTCCTGCCGGCCGGCCGCCGGAGGCTCCCCCTCCAGGAGGGCGCAGACTTCGGCGGCGCGCTCGCGCAGCACCCGCCTGCCGGCGTCGTCGGGCGAGACCTTGGCGACCAGGGCGGTGAGGCGGCTCGCTCGCTCCCGCCTGGCCATGGCGAGCATCTCCACGGCGCCCTCGTAGATCAGATCGCCCAGCTCCTGGGCGGCGAAGAACGGCCGTCGCACGTGGACGTACCACTGCTCGAGCGCCGCCAGGTTGGCCATGTAGATGATGTTGTTCGCCACGACCCGTGTCAGGTTGGCGTAGGCGTGGGGGACGTGCTCGCGCTCGACTCCCGGGTGGGAGGGAGCGATGACGAACCTGCCGTCGGCGGGCACGTCGCCGCGCAGGATCGAGCCCGCCGCAACGACCGTGCCGAACCCGAGGCGCAGCGGCCCCACGGCGCCACCCTGCCCGCCGAGGAAGATGCGCGACTGGTTCAGCATCACGCCCCTCGGCACGTCGCCGAACAGCGACGACGTGGTCTTGTTGCCGTCCGGCGTGAAGTTGAAGTGGATGTAGGAACTGCCCACCTCGCTGTGGTCCTTGCGGCTCGTGCCGCCGGCCATGAGGCAGTCGCAGAAGTTCACCAGACTGCCCAGCGTGACGAACGGGAGGAGGATGGTCTGCTTGAGACCGACGCAGTGCGCTCCGTTGGCCTCCTCCTCGAGGAGACAGGCGTCGCGTATCTGCGCCCCCGGACCCATGTTCGCCCTCTCGAGGAAGACCGACTTCTTGAAGGAGCCGCCCTTGAGGTCGACGTCGGGGCCGAGACGACAGTCGTCGATAGTGACCGGGGCCTCGGCGCCGAGCTTGACGCCGGCGGAGATGACGGTCCTGGCGCCGTAGATACGGCATCCGGGATACAGCGTGACGCCGTGCCCCGAGATACGCTCGAGATCCACCTCGGGGCCGATGTCCAGAGAGAGCGGGTTCGGGATCTCCAGGCCTCTGTCCATGAGCCGGACGATCGCGTCGTAGCTTCGCGGTCGCAGCTGCCCGTGCGGTGATGGCATGCCTCGTCCTCCCGCCCCACGATTGCTGGAAGCTTCTCGGCGGTCCCCGAGAAGCTGCCCGGCAGACTTGCGCACCCGGAGCCGCGTGTCAAGCCCGCGTATCGCCTCATCACGGGACGGCCGGCGCCGCCTCGGCCGCCACCGGATCGCCCGGCGTGCGGGGACGTCGAGCCGGGCGTCGGGGCCCCTCGCCGCGCCGCAGAGCGGGCCCGCCTAGCCCGGTCCGCCCGGCTCTTCCAGCCGACGCAGCTCGACCATATCCCCGGGAGAGAGCGAGAGCACGTCTCGCGCCGACCCGGTGTTGACGGCCAGCGCCGCCTGGCCGTAGCTGTCGATGAGCAGCACGATGTCGCTCGGGCGCACCGACGCGAACGTGCGTGCCACCTGCGCCAGATAGCGCTCGCCGGCGCACACGAGCTCGATGCGCTCGCCCAGCTTGGCGCGCTGGAGCTCCTCCTGGTCGAGGTTGAGCGCGATGTTGCCGAAGCGGTCGATGAGCACGGCCTGCGCGCGCAGGCCGTGGCGCGTGCGCTTCGGCGGCGGCAGCTCGAGCATCACGAGCGAGGCGGGTTCGATCTCGCGGCCGGCCTCTTCGAAGGGCAGGCCGGCCGCGAGGCGCGCCGCCACCGGCGCGAAGATGTCGCGACCGTGGAAGGTCTCCGAGAGCGGCTTGAGCCAGAGCGCCTCGTTGGTCAGCTCGCGCGCCCCCGCCACCCCGCCGTCGACCCCGGCCGCCAGCGTGAGCAGGCCGTTGTCGGGGCCGACGAACAACCGGCCACTCGCCGACCGCAGCGCGATGGCGCGGCGCTGCCAGCCGACCATGGGGTCGACCACCGCCAGGTGGACCGCCCCGTCGGGCATGTAGGGGAGCGTGTTGCGCAGCACGAAGGCGCCCCCCAGCACGTCGTGACGCGCGATGCCGTGAGAGATGTCGATGACGTGCACGTCGGGCGCCAGGCGCTTGATGACGCCGCGGCACGTGCCGGCGAAGTCATCGGCGTACCCGTAGTCGCTCAGGAAGCAGACCGCGCGCATGACGCTCATCTTACTCCCCCCGAGCCTCGTCCGGCCTCGGGTCATAGACGACCGTCCCATACAGGCGCGCGGCCGAGATGACGACCTACGGGGGGATGGAACGTATCCGACCGACCGATGAGGCAGGTAGTGAGGCCATGAGAACCAAGCACAGCGACGCAGCGAAGCGTTCCGAGGAGAGAGGGCGACCCGTGAACAGACGACGGCTGGGTATCGCCAGGGTGCTGGCACTTGGGCTCCCGCTCGCCCTGTGCCTCACGCTCGCGCTGCTGCTCGGGGCGGCCTCGGCGGCCACCTTCAACACGTGGACCAAGCAGACGTCGGGCACGACGCAGACGCTGTACGGCGTCGCCTTCAAGGCGAAGAGCGGCTGGGCTGTGGGCGCCGGCGGCGTGATCCGCCACACCACCAACGGCGGCAGCACCTGGACGGGCCAGACGTCGGGCACGACGCAGACGCTGTACGG
>Ga0209253_10003792_pt1 | contig 13211 bp, 8 predicted proteins | sample FrelakmetBRP12BR_FD_187145 | JGI IMG/M metagenome (GOLD analysis project Ga0209253, IMG submission 187145) | Freshwater lake sediment microbial communities from the University of Notre Dame, USA, for methane emissions studies - BRP12 BR (SPAdes)... | ecosystem: Environmental > Aquatic >...
CCGCGGGAGCCGGCCTCGCCGGGCCGGGCGGCGGAACGACGGTCTCGCCGGGCCTCGCCGGGCCGGCCGCCGGCGGTGGCTCGGGAGCCCGGGCCGGCGGCGCAGCCGGGGATGCGGGCGGCGGTGGCGCCGCCGCCCGCGGCGCCCCGAAGGCGAGCAGCTCGGTCTCGGCGAGGAGCAGCGCCACCCGGCGCACCACGTCGGCGTCCGCCGCGTGGAACACGGCCATCTCGTCGGGACAGAGCCCTCCCTCGAAGAGCGCCGACACCCGCGCCTCCTGGGGGTTGAGGCGCAGCTCGGCGATCTCGACCCGGCCGCCGATGCGGGACGCCATCCGCCCGGCCCGGTCCCCGAGGCGGCGGGCCGCAGCCGCCGCGTCGAGCCGGCGCACGGCGTCGCAGAGAAGCCCCCATCGCGAGCCCAGCGGGAAGGCGAAGGCCGGCGCCGGTGCAGCCGGCTCCCAGCGCCAGGTCCCGACCTCGGTGGCGAGGGCGCGCCACACCAGGCCGGCGCCGTGCTCCTGCAGGTCGGCGAACCGTGCCGCCGGGTCGAGGAGGCGCAGCTCCACCAGCGCCGCCAGGAGGTCCCCGCCGAGGCGCGGCGCGAGCTCCCGGGCGTCGGCCGCCTGGCCCGCCCCGACGGCGCCGCGGCGCACCAGGAACTCGCCCAGGTCGTCCTGGGGCCAGGTGGAGGAGGCGTGCTCCACCACGCCCCTCTTGAAGGTCAGCCCGTAGGTCGCGAGGTCGGAGGCGAGCACCAGCCGCCCGGAGGCCTGCGCCGCCGCGGCGAGGTAATAGAGGTGAAAGGGGCTCTGGCGCGCCAGCGATCCCCCGGAGGCGAGCCCGGCGGCGATGGCCGCCGCCGCCGTGACCTCCGGGGCGGCGAGGCCGCGGCTCGCGCCGGGGGCGCCGCCGGGACCGGGCGCGCTTGCCACCCCGGTCGCCCCGCCGCGGGGAGGGCCGGGCGCCGGGGCGCGCTGCAGCACCGGTGGTACGGGCCGGTCCCCGGGCTTCTGCGGGCGGTCGGTCACGCGCCTAAACTACCACCGTCTCCCGGTACTCGCCGAACACGTCCCGCATCGCATCGGAGATCTCGCCCAGCGTGGCCTCGGCCTTGACGGCCTCCAGGATGCGAGGCATCAGGTTCTCCGCCCCGCGGGCCGCCGCTCGCACCGCGTCCACCGCCTGGCCGGCCGCGCTGGAGCTCCGCCGGGCGCGGAGCGCCTGCACGCGCTTCACTTGTTCCGCCTCCAGCGCCGGGTCGACCCGCATCACCGTCACCGGCGGCTCGGGCTGACGGTAGGCGTTCACGCCCACCACGACCTGCTCCTTGTTCTCGACCTGACGCTGCCAGGCGTAGGCGGAGTCCTGGATCTCGCGCTGCACCCAGCCGCGCGAGATGGCCTCCACCATGCCCCCCATGTCGTCGATCTTGCGGAGGTACTCCTCCGCCCGCCCCTCGATCTCGTCGGTGAGCGCCTCGACGGCCCATGCGCCGCCGAGCGGATCGACGATGTCGGCGACACCCGACTCGTTGGCGATGATCTGCTGTGTCCGAAGCGCCAGCAGCGCCGAGGACTCGGTGGGGAGCCCCAGCGCCTCGTCGCGCGAGTTCGTGTGGAGCGACTGGGTGCCCCCCAGCACCGCGGAGAGCGCCTGCAACGTCACGCGCACCACGTTGTTCTCCGGCTGCTGCGCGGTGAGCATCGAGCCGGCCGTCTGGGTGTGGAACCGCAGCATCATCGACCGAGGATCCTTGGCCTTGAAGCGCTCCTTCACGATGCGCGCCCACAGCCGCCGGGCGGCGCGGAACTTCGCCACCTCCTCGAGCAGGTTGTTGTGGGCGTTGAAGAAGAAGGAGAGGCGCCCGGCAAAGTCGTCGACGTCGAGCCCGGCACGGATCGCCGCCTCGACGTAGGAGATCCCGTCGGCCAGCGTGAAGGCCACCTCCTGGACCGCCGTCGAGCCGGCCTCGCGGATGTGGTAGCCGGAGATGGAGATGGGGTTCCACTTCGGCATCACCTTCGCGGTGTAGGCGAAGATGTCGGTGATGATCCGCAACGACGCCTGCGGCGGGTAGATGTAGGTGCCGCGGGCGGCGTACTCCTTGAGCAGGTCGTTCTGGATGGTGCCCTGCAGCTCGCGGGCGGCGACCCCCTGCCTCTCGGCGACCGCCTGGTAGAGCGCCAGCAGGATCCCGGCCGTGGAGTTGATGGTCATCGACGTCGAGACCTTGCCGAGCGGGATCTGGTCGAGGAGCGTCTGCATGTCCTCGATGGAGTCGATGGCCACCCCCACCTTGCCGACCTCGCCGCGCGCGCGCGGGTGGTCGGAGTCCCGCCCCATCTGCGTGGGCAGGTCGAAGGCCACCGAGAGCCCGGTCTGCCCGGACTGGAGCAGGTAGCGGTAGCGGCGGTTCGACTCCTCGGCGGTGCCGAAGCCGGCGTACTGGCGCATCGTCCAGAAGCGGCCCCGGTACATGGTGGGCTGCACCCCGCGCGTGAAGGGATAGTCGCCCGGGAAGGCGAGCCGCCCCTCGAGGCCGGGCTTCACGTCGGCGGGGCCGTAGGTGGGGCGCAGCGGAACGGCGCTGGTGGTGTCGAAGGCCTTCCTCCGCTCCGGCGACTTCTCCACCGCCTTGCGGTACGGCCCGGCCAGCCAGCGGGCCGCGGCGGCGGCACCGGTGGGCTGGAGCCGCGCCGCCGGCGCCTTGGCCCCCGACGGCGCCGGGCCGGAGGGGGCCTTCCGAGGCGCTGCGCCCCTGGCGCGTTCCGGGCGTCCGGGGGAGCGGCGGGCGTGGAAGGCCTTCTTCCCGTTGGTGCGGCGCTTCTTGGGAGCCATGTGGGCGATCCTCCTGGGACGACGAGGGGAGCCCGGCAACCGGGCTCCGCGCTCTCGGGGTTCACGGCGGGTGACTCATGGGGCGAGCGCCCCCGGGGCTACTCGACGGTGGCGAGCGTCGCGCCTCCCTCGACCGCCTGCCCCTCCTGCACCAGGACCTCGACGACCTTGCCGGCCTTGGGGCTCCGGATGTCGTTCTCCATCTTCATGGCCTCGACGACCACCACCCCGTCGCCCGCCGCCACCTCGTCGCCGGGCCTCTTGAGGACCTTGACCACCTTGCCGGGCATCGGCGACGTCAGCGTCTGCTTGCCCTCGACGGTGAACTTTCCTGCGGCGCGACGCATGCGCAACCGCTTCTCGTCGAGGATCTCCATGGGGAAGACCGAGTCGCGCAGGTGGACCTTCAGCTCGGACCGGCGCTCGTCGAGCTGCACCGAGTAGCTGGCGCTGTCGACGACCAGCGAGACGGTACCGTAGTCGTGGACGAAGGCGTCCACCCGGTGCGTCTGGCCGCCCAGCGTCACCTCGTAGACGCCCGGCCCGAGCACCCTGACCCCGATGCTCTGCTCGCGCCTTCCCCCGTCGAGCAGGGCGACGTAGGTGCTCATCGCCAGCCTCCACGCATGGCGCGCATCCGTCCCTGGCGAGCCCAGCTGGAGCGTGAGGCCTGGGCGATGCCGGCGCGGGCGGCGAACTCCTCGGCCCGGTCGTGGTCCCGCTTGAAGGCCATCACCGCCGCGGCGATGAGGGCCACGTGCTCCAGGGCCCGATCCGGCGGCACCTGCAGGGCCTTCTCGAACGTCCCGCAGAACCCGGTGTCGTACTCCCCGCTGCGGAAGGCGGGATGGTCGAGCACCGCCCGGAGGTAGTGGGTGTTGGTGGCGATCCCGTGCACGTGGTAGTCGCCCAGCGCCCGCATCAGCCTGTCGATGGCCTGCGGGCGCGTCGGCGCCCAGGCGAGCACCTTCGAGATCATCGGGTCGTAGAACGGTGGCACCACCCAGCCGGTGTAGACGCCGGAGTCGTCACGGATGCCCGGGCCGCCGGGGACGCGCAGGTAGGTGATCTTCCCCGGGGCCGGCATGAAGTTCCTGGCCGGGTCCTCGGCATAGACCCGGGCCTCGATGGCGTGGCCGCGGCAGACGATCTCCTCCTGCTTCAGGATGGGCTTCCCCTCGGCCACCTCGATCTGCATCCGCACCAGGTCGAGGCCGGTGACCATCTCGGTGACCGGGTGCTCCACCTGCAGGCGGGTGTTCATCTCCAGGAAGTAGAAGTTCCTCTGCGCGTCGACGAGGAGCTCGACGGTGCCGGCGCCGACGTACTGGACCGCCCGGGCCGCGTTCACCGCCACCCGGCCCATGGCCTGGCGCATCCCCTCGTCGACGATGGCGCTGGGGCTCTCCTCCACGATCTTCTGGTGGCGCCGCTGGACCGAGCACTCGCGCTCGCCCACCCAGATGGTGTTGCCGCCCTCGTCGGCGAAGACCTGGATCTCCACGTGGCGCGGCTTCTCGAGGAACTTCTCGATGTAGACGCGATCGTCGCCGAAGGCCGAGAGCGACTCGCGCCGGGCCGTCTGCCAGAGCGCCGGGAAGTCCTCGGTGCGCTCGCACTTCTTCATACCCTTGCCGCCGCCGCCGGCGGCGGCCTTCAGCATCACCGGATAGCCGATCCCGTCGGCGTAGGCCCGGGCCTCCTTCTCCTCGGAGATGGGCCCCTCGCTGCCGGGCACGATGGGCACGCCGGCGGCGCTCATCCGCTTGCGGGCGCTGGTCTTCACGCCCATGGCCTCCTGGCTCTCCGGCCGCGGGCCGATGAAGACCATGCCGGCGTCGCGGCAGGCGCGGTTGAAGTCGGGGCGCTCGGAGAGGAAGCCATACCCCGGGTGGATGGCGTCTGCGCCGGTCTGCCGGGCCGCGGCCAGCACCCTCTCACCGGCGAGGTAGCTCTCCCGCGACGGCGAGGGGCCGATGCGCACCGCCTCGTCGGCCATGCGGACGTGCAGGGCGCCGCGGTCGGCGTCGGAGTAGACCGCCACGGTCCGGATGCCCATCTCGCGGCAGGTGCGCATCACCCGGACCGCGATCTCGCCGCGGTTGGCGACGAGGACCTTCCGGATCGGCTTTCGCCCGCTCATCGGGTCTTCGCCTCGGCGTGCAGCGGAAATTCGGGTCACGAACGATACCCGCGGGCCGCCGCGGCCGTCTACGCCCAACGCTCGACGCCTTGCGTCATCCGGCCTTCGGGCGGGGTCCGGGGATAGGATGGCCCGGGCTCGCGGCCGGCCCTCCCGGCCCACCGTCGAAAGGAGCCCGCGGTGAAGATCCTCGTTGCCGACGCCTTCGCGAAGGAGCGCCTCTCCGACCTCGCCGCGCTGGGGCTGGAGGTGGATCACCGGCCCGACCTGCCGGCCAAGGAGCTGGCGGCCGCCGCGGGCGGCGCCTCCATCCTGGTCGTGCGCGGCAAGCAGGTGGGAGCGGACGTCTTCGAGGGCGCTCCGGCCCTCTCGCTGGTGGTTCGCGCCGGCGCCGGCGTGAACACCATCGACGTGTCCGCCGCCTCCCGCCGCGGCGTCTACGTGGCGAACTGCCCGGGCCAGAACTCCATCGCCGTGGCGGAGCTCGCCATCGGACTGCTCCTGGCGCTCGACCGACGCATCCCGGACAACGTGACGCAGCTGCGCGCCGGCAAGTGGGACAAGAAGCGCTTCTCCGAGGCGGCCGGGCTCCACGGCCGGACGCTCGGCCTCGCCGGGCTGGGCGCCATCGGCCAGGAGGTGGCGGTGCGGGCCCGGGCGCTGGGGATGCGCGTCGTCGCCTGGTCGCGCTCTCTCGGCGACCGCCGCGCCCGGGAGCTCGGCGTGGAGCGCGCCGCCGACCTCCTGGCGCTGGCCCGCCAGGCCGACGCCCTCTCGCTCCACCTGCCGCTCGGGAAGGAGACCCGCGGCCTCGTCTCGCGGGCGGTGCTCGAGGCCATGAAGCCCGGGGCGCTCCTCGTCAACACCGCCCGCGCCGAGGTGGTGGACCAGGAGGCGCTGCTGGAGCTGGCGCGGGACGGGCGCATCCGGGTGGGGACCGACGTGTTCCCGGGCGAGCCGGACCGGGGGACCGCGGACTTCGACAGCCCGCTCGCCAGGCTTCCCGCCGTCTACGGCACGCACCACATCGGGGCCTCGACCGCCCAGGCCCAGGACGCCATCGCCGCCGAGACGGTGCGCATCGTCACCTCGTTCGTGCGCTCGGGCCGCGTGCCCAACTGCGTCAACGTGGCGCGGAAGACCCCGGCGCGGGCGCGGCTGGTGGTGCGCCACCTCGACCGGGTCGGCGTGCTCGCCAGCGTGCTCTCCACCATCCGGGAGGCGGGCATCAACGTCGAGGAGGTCCAGAACACGGTGTTCGAGGAGGCGCTGGCGGCCTCCTGCTCCATCGACCTCGACGAGCGTCCGACGCCCGAGCTGCTCGCGCGAGTCGGCGCACTCGCCGACGTGCTCTTCGTGGACGCGGTGGAGCTCGGCTAGCCGCACCCGCCACACGGCCACGGGGCGCCGCGCGAGCCGCCTCCCGGGAGACGACGCCTAGCCTGTGGCGGTGCGCGCCTCGCGCTCGGCCCCGATGCGCTCGAGGGCCGCGGCGATGGCGGCGCGCGCAGCGTCCCGCAGCGCCTCCACCGACTCGAAGGTCCTGGGGTCGAGCGGGTCGAGCACCTCGACGACCGCGTCCATCCGGTTGTGGAGGACCAGGCCGTGCTTGGGAAGCGCGTCGAAGGTGCCGTGGACCGCCACCGGGATCAGCGGCACGCCGGCCTGGGTCGCCAGCCGGAAGGCACCGTCCTTGAAGGGCTGCAGCGCGCCGGTCGCGGTGCGGGTTCCCTCGGGGAAGAGCAGGACCGGGGCGCCCATGGCGAGCAGCTCCTCGCAGCGGCTCATCATCCGCCGGACCGAGTCGGCGGCACCGCGGGTGAGCGGGACGTAGCCGTTCAGCCACATGTTCCAGCCGACGATGGGCAACCTGAAGTTCGACGACTTCGACACCCACTTGAACGGTCGGTAGAGGCCGTAGAGCAGCAGGATGTCGAGGAGCGAGGCGTGGTTGGCGACGATCACCGCCGGGCCGCGCCAGGGGAGCTTCCCGCGGCCCAGCACCCGGCTCCTCCACAGCGGGTTCATGTAGACGTAGAAGGACCCCCAGAAGCAGCTGTACAGGTGGAGCAGGGCGCGGCGGCGGTCGAAGGTCCAGGTGACGAGGAAGACCAGCACCGCGCCGACGAAGAACACCGGCATGGTGACCGCGACGAAGGCCCAGTAGAGGAAGGTGAAGGCCGCGCGCACGGGCTCCCAGGGTAGCGGCTCGCCCTGGCGGCGCCAACTTCCGCCATCCTCTCGGCCCGGGCCGCCCCCGCCCGGCGGGGCGGCCGGCGCCCACGGACGCCGCGCCCCGTCAGGCCGCGGGCTCCCGCGCCCCCGCCGCCACCGCCGGCGCGCCGACGACGTCGAGGATCTGGTAGAGGCCGTGCTTGGGCAGCCGCACGAAGCCCGACCAGGCGGCACCCGCCAGCGTCCCGTCGTCGAGCCAGTCGGCGAGCCACTGCCAGGCGAACGAGATCTCGCGCTGGGCGAGGCCGGCGCCGCTGTCCCGCGCCCATCGCCGGTTGTAGCGCTCGTGCACGCCGACCGGCGGCGCGAAGAGGAGCGGCAGGCCGAGCGCGCCGTAGAAGGTGAGCTCGGAGGGCTTCGTCCAGAGCAGATCGGTGCGCGCCATCAGCGCGTCGAAGCCATCGAAGTACTGCTCCAGGGTGGCGGCCTCCAGGATCTCGAGTCCGTGGCCCATGGCCCCTTCCAGGCCGGCCTGCGCCACCGCCTCGCGGAAGCGCGTCGCCACCTCGTGGCGGACGCCGGCGACGAGCGTCACCTGAAGCCTGCCCTCCTCGATGGCCGGCCTCAGGCTCGGCAGGAAGTGACGCGCCATGCCCGCCTGCGCGCCGGCGCCGCCGACGGCGAAGGAGAGCATCGGCGGCTTCCCCTCCTCCTCGGCCGGAAGGGGGCCGAGGAACTGGGCCAGCTCCTCGCGGTAGGCGCGCCGGAACTCGCGGCAGGGGTCGAGCCGCACCAGCCGTCCGGCCAGGTTGCGACGCAGCGTCCCGAGCCGCACACCGCCCAGGAGCTCGTGCGGGAGCGGGAAGCCGGTGAAGGTGATGCGGTGGGACGGGACGCCGTAGGAGCGCAGCCGCCGCCCGGCCCGCTGGCTGGGCACCAGGTAGTGGATGCTCGTCTTCTCCGGCTCGCGCGGCGCCCAGACGCGGTTGATGTCGCTGTCGGTGATGACGCAGAAGACGTTGTTCAGCCCGGCACGGTCGGCGGCGATGGCCGGGGAGTAGAAGGTGGTGAGGAGCGGCGCCCCGGTGTGGCGCAGCCGCTCCACCAGCCCTCGGCCCAGGCCGCGCTCCATCATCCGATCGAGCGTGATCACGCCCCGCGTGGGCGTCGACAGATCGCGGTAGGGGTAGAGGTGCGGGATGTCGGTGACGGAGTCGAGGAGCCAGCGGAAGGGGCGCCCCGCCACCGGGATCTGCGAGATGCGGCTGGTCCACTCGTAGGCCCCGCGCACCCGCTCCCAGACCTTCCGTTCCTCGGGCCCCACCAGCGGCGGCCGGTCCACGTCCACGACCTCCGTGCCCAGCGCGCGGGCCAGCGGCCGGGCCGCACGGAGGTGTCCGTAGCCCATGTCCACCGCGACCACCATCGGATCCTGCCGGTGGAAGTCGAGCGTGGGCGCAGGCGGCGTCTCGGTCTGCATGGCGTCGGCCGGTCGGGGCGGCCGACTCTATCGCGAACGCGCCGCGGCAGCGAAGGGCGGCCGCCTGGCTCCCGGCGCGCGCGGCCTCGGCGCGCCCACCCCGCCCCTACCGGCCCGGCCCCGTGTCGCTGCGCTCCAGCCGGGTGCCGGCGAGCACTCGCAGCTGGGTGCCGCGCCAGTCCACGGTCCTTCCGAAGAAGCCCTCCACCCAGCCGGCGCCGAGAAGCAGGTCCTTGAGCGGCACGGCCAGCAGGTCCCGCAGGCGGAAGCCCGGCGCGCGCAGTGCCCTCCCGGCGGCGGCGTCGAGCAGGGCCCTGGCCGCGGCCACGGCCGCCAGGGCCGCGACACCGGTGGTGGACGGCGACGCCACCAGCCCCAGCGCCGCCAGGAAGGTGGGGTTCAGCAAGGCCTGGGCGGCGTAGGGGCCCAGCCCCACCAGGTAGCGCTGCAGGACGCTCCAGCGCCGGCAGCGGAGGACGAACTGCATGAGCGTCCGGTCGCGGATCACGTTCTCGATGGGGCGCGACGCGATCTCGACGCGCCGGCCGAGCCGCTTCGTGACCAGCAGGCCGATGACGTAGTCCTCGGCCAGCACGTCCTTCACCGGCTCCAGGCCGCCCAGGGCCGCGAGGTCGGCGCGGCGCAGCGCCATCGACTTCCCCATGACCACGTCGCGGCGGGCCAGCCGCTTGGCGGCGGCGATGGCCGGGGCCACGCCGCCGTCGAGGTGCAGGTTCTCGAGCAACGCGCCCAGCGTGCGCTCGCCGACGCCGGCGATGAGGTGGGTGACGAGCCCCACCTCCGGGTCCTCCAGCCGGGCGGCGATCTCGGCGAGGTAGCCGGGCTCCACCCGGACGTTGGAGTCGGAGACGACGAGGATCTCGTGGCGCGCCTCGGGGACCAGCGTGAGCAGCTGGTTCACCTTGGGGTTCAGGCCCGGAGCGCCGCGCTGGAGGACCACCCGGAAGACCGACGGCCAGCGAGCGGCGGCGGCGCGGGCCAGCGTGGCGGCGGGGTCGGCCTCGTCGCGGAGCCCGAGCAGGACCTCGTAGTGCGGCCAGTCGAGCGCGACGAAGGAGGCCAGGTTCGCCGCCAGGTCGTCGTCCACGCCCCGCAGCGGCTTCAGGACGGAGATGCCCGGCGTGGCGCGCGGGCGCGGCGGCGTCGAGGCCAGATGGCGCCGGAGGGTGAGCCCCTCGACGAAGAGCAGGGTCAGGCTCGCCGCCGCAAGGGCGAAGAGCGCGAGTGCGACCGGGCTCATGGACGGTTGCCGGTGCCGTGCGCCGTCTACAGCGGGATGTTGCCGTGCTTCTTGGGCGGGGTCTCCTGCCGCTTGGTGCGCAGCATCTCGAAGGCCCGGATCACCCGGGGGCGGGTGTCCTCGGGCTTGATGACCTCGTCGATGTAGCCCAGCTCCGCGGCCTTGTACGGGTTCGCGAACTTCTGGCGGTAGTCGGCGATGAGCCTCTGGCGCTCGGCGTTCTGATCCTTGGCGGAGAGGATCTCCTTGCGGAAGATGATGTTCACCGCGCCCTCCGGCCCCATCACCGCAATCTCGGCCGACGGGAAGGCCAGGTTCACGTCGGCGCGGATGTGCTTGGAGGCCATCACGTCGTAGGCGCCGCCGTAGGCCTTGCGGGTGATGACGGTCACCTTGGGCACGGTGGCCTCTGCGAAGGCATAGAGCAGCTTGGCGCCGTGGGCGATGATCCCGCCCCATTCCTGGTCGGTGCCGGGCAAGAAGCCAGGGACGTCCACCAGGGTGAGCAGGGGGATGCCGAAGGCGTCGCAGAAGCGGACGAAGCGCGCCGCCTTGGTGCTGGCGTGGATGTCGAGCACGCCGGCGAGCACCGCGGGCTGGTTGGCGACGATGCCCACCGGGCGGCCGTTCAGCCGGGCGAAGCCGACCACGATGTTCTCGGCGAAGTGCCTGGCGACCTCGAAGAAGTGCCGATCGTCCACCACCGCCTGGACGACGTCCTTCATGTCGTAGGGCTTGTTGGGGTTGCCCGGGACGATGGTCCTCAGGGCGTCGTCGCGCCGGGTGACGTCGTCGGTGCAGGGCTGCGCCGGCGGATCGTCGGCGTTGTTGAGCGGCAGGAAGGAGAGCAGCTCTCGCACCGCCTTCAGCGTCGCCTCCTCGGTGTCGATGGCGAAGTGGGCCACCCCCGACTTCCGGGAGTGCGCCTGGGCACCGCCCAGCTCCTCCTTCGTCACCTCCTGGTGCGTCACCGTCTTGATGACGTCGGGGCCGGTGATGAACATGTAGGAGGTGTCCTTCACCATGAAGATGAAGTCGGTGATGGCCGGGCTGTAGACGGCCCCGCCGGCACACGGCCCCATGATCACCGAGATCTGGGGCACCACGCCGGAGGCGAGCGTGTTGCGCAGGAAGATGTCGGCGTAGCCGGCGAGCGAGACCACTCCCTCCTGGATGCGGGCGCCGCCGGAGTCGTTCAGGCCGACGACGGGGCACCCCGTCGCCATCGCCATGTCCATCACCTTGCAGATCTTCTCGGCATAGGCACCGGAGAGCGAGCCACCGAAGACGGTGAAATCCTGGGCGAAGACGAACACCTGCCGGCCCTCGACGAGACCGTAGCCGGTGACCACGCCGTCCCCGGGGATCTTCTGCCGCTCCATCCCGAAGTCGATGCAGCGGTGCGTCTTGAACTTGTCGAGCTCCACGAAGGTGCCCGGATCGAGGAGCAGCTCGATCCGCTCACGCGCCGTGAGCTTGCCGGACTCGTGCTGCTTGGCGACGCGTTCCTCGCCACCCCCCCGCTCGGCCTCCTCGTTGAGCTTGTCGAGCAGCGCGCGGCGCGGATCGGGGTCGATGGGCTTTTGCATGGGGGGCGGCGAGGATAGCGATTGGTCTTCGCGGGCCGCAAGGGTGAAGCATTGCCGCAGGGCGTCAGATCGCCAGGCCGGACCGCTGCCACCAGTCCGACCAGGCCCGCGCGGCCCGCTCCCGCTCCGGCGCAGGCGCGTCGGCGAAGTAGGGCACCGGCGGCGTCCCCGCCTGGCGGAGCTCCTCGGCGGCGGCCTGCCGGATCTCCCGGTCCGGGCTGGTCAGTGACTCGAGCAGCCAGCGCGAGCGCGGCGTCCCCCTCCGCTCCTGCCACCACGAGAGCCAGCGCGCCGGATCGGAGCCGAGCCGCTGCAGGGTGATGCGGGTCAGCGCGTCGGACGCGACCGCGCCGAGCTCCCCGCCACTCTCGAGGAGCTGGATCAGCAGCGGCACGGCCTCGGCGTCACCGAGGCGAGCCAGCGCCCGCGCCGCATGGATGGAGCGAGCCGCCTTTCCGGAGGCGAGCTCGCGGCGCAGCCCGTCGGTCACCGCCCGCAGCTCGGCGTGGCTCCGCGCCGCCGCGAGCGCCTCGCGCGCCGCCGCGGCCACCCGCGCGTCCTCGTCGAAGACCCGCACCGCCAGGCCCGGGAGCACAGCGGCGTCGCCGAGGGCCCCGAGCAGCAGCACGGCATAGCGCCGTCGGTCGGCGTCGGCGTCCCCGAGCGTCGCCAGCAGGGGGCGGAGGGCTGCCGGCCCGAGCGCGGCGAGCGCCGCCAGGATCGGCCCGTGCTCCTGCACCGGCGTCGCGTCGGCCAGGCCGGCGGCGACCTCCACCGGCCCGGGGAGCCGCGCCACCAGCGCCGGGGCCGCGTCCGGGCCCCGCTGCGCCAGGACGGAGAGGAGGGCCGAGCGCTCGGCCGAGCCGCGGGCACTCGCCGCCAGGCGCTGCACGGCGGAGGCGACGTCGAGGGCCCTGGGCGAGGAGAGCGCCTCGGACGCGACCGCGACCTCGTAGTCCCCGAGGTCCACGTCCACGGCGATGGGCAGGGGCTCCTCCTCGGCACGGGCTGGCTCGGTGACCTGCCAGGTCTCCTCGTCCAGTCCCGCCGGAGGGTGGAGCTTCCGCTCACGGATGGCCCGCTCCAGGGCGGCGCCCAGCGAGCCCAGCACCAGGAAGAGGTCGCCGAGTCGGCGGGCCGAGACCGGGGCCTCGCCGTTGTCGGCGTAGAGCACCGCCACCGTCCGCTCGCGGACGAAGATGGGGTGGAGGAGCACCGTTCGCGGGGTTCCCCTCCGAAGCCCGGAGAGGATCGAGGCGGTCACCGGATCGAGCGGCGGCGGGCCGAGGTAGGGGCCGCCGGTCTCGATGGCGATCCGGAAGAAGCCCGGGTCCGAGAGCTCGGCGGCCACGCGCCGGCACTCCTCCCGCGCACCCTCCTCGCGCCCCAGCGCCTCGTGGCCGTAGAGCGCGTCACGCGTCACCGCGAACATGGCGGCGTAGTCGAAGAAGTCGCGGGTGTAGCGGAGCGCGGCTCCGATGGCCTCGTCGCGGTCCCGGGCCGACGCCAGTGCCGCGCGGGCCTCGCCCAGCGTCCATCCGGGCGCCGTCGAGCCCGCCGGGGCAGAGGCGCCCGCCGCGACCCGCGCGGCGCGGCGGGGAGGGGCGCGGGCTGGAGCGGACGGGAGGGCCGGTCCGGGCGCCGTCGCCCGGGGCGAGGGGCGGGCGGGCTCGGGCTCCGGCGCACCCTCCATCGGCGCAACGTCGGGATCGGGGACGGCCTC
>Ga0209253_10003793_pt1 | contig 13211 bp, 10 predicted proteins | sample FrelakmetBRP12BR_FD_187145 | JGI IMG/M metagenome (GOLD analysis project Ga0209253, IMG submission 187145) | Freshwater lake sediment microbial communities from the University of Notre Dame, USA, for methane emissions studies - BRP12 BR (SPAdes)... | ecosystem: Environmental > Aquatic >...
GCTCGATTTTCAAGAAATTGATCCTATGCCTGGTCAGGCAAAGAGTCTGATGTGAGGGTTATTTAAAATATGAATAGTGGAAAAGGCAATATGAAAAAATTATTATGAAATTACTAGCAAAAACTAATGAAAAAAAATGAAAGCGAGGTTCGTAAAACTACACCGCTTACCTCGTCATGACCAGTCTTTGCTCTTCTTTAGGAACATACCACTTGATGAAATTATGTCCAATCCCGAGGGGCGCCGGTTCCACACCACGAAACCGCGCATGGATTATCGGCAGGGCATCGGGAACATACAGAAACAGATAAGGCTGCTCCTCCGCCAATATCTCCTGGATCCTGTTGTAATATTTTTTTCTTGCCCCCTGGTCGAAGGTCTCCCTTCCCTTTTCGATGAGTGCATCAACCTCATCGTTTTTATAGGATATAAAGTTAAGCTCCTTGGGTCCCATTTTGCTTGAATGCCACACATCATAAATATCAGGGTCAAGGGGAACGGTCCATCCGAGAATCGTCGCATCAAAACGCCGTTTATTAATAAAGTCGTTGACAAACGCAGCCCATTCCAGAATTCTGATTTTCACCTTGACGCCTATTTCACCCAGGCGTCGCTGGATGATCTCGGCGCATTTCGCCCTTATTTCATTCCCCTGATTCGTGATAATCTCAAACTCAAAGGGTTGACCATCCTTATCCAGGATGCCGTCACCATCGGTGTCTTTCCAACCCGCATCTGAGAGGAGTTCCCTCGCCTTCCCGGGATTGTAAGGGTACGTCATAACGTTGGAATTGTAGACCCAGGTGCCCGGTTTATAAGGTCCTGTGGCTTCCCTGCCTAACCCGAGCAACACTCCCTGGATAATTTCATCTTTGTTGACACCGTATGCGAGGGCCTGTCGAACCCTCTTATCGGCAAACAACGGGTTCCTGAGGTTGTAACCCAAGTACGTGTAGGAAAACGAAAGATACCGATACTTGTTGAAATTCTTCCGAAAGAGATTATTCTCTGTCTGCCGCGTGTACTGAAGGGGGGTCAGATTCATACGGTCGATGCCATTGGCGCGCAGTTCCAGAAACATGGTGGCCATATCGGGTATTATGCGCATAATATTGCCGTCAATATACGGCCTGCCCTCAAAATAATCCGGATTGGAAACAAGAACGATTTTCTGTCCCGGTACCCACTCTTTGAATTTATAAGGCCCTGTGCCAACGGGATGACGGGACAGAGGCGACGTGGTAACATCTTTTCCCTCCAGAAGATGCTTCGGCATTATGTTGCTTCCCCAACTCATAAGGGCAGGTGCAAAAGGCTTATCATAGGTAACGCGGAAGGTGTGATCATCCAGAACTTCCGCTTTTTTCACTTTGAGAAAATCACCCGCATAGGCGGTGGGAGTTTTGGGATCTATGGTAAGCTCATACGTGAACATAACATCCCGTGCGGTAAACGGTTGACTGTCATGCCATTTGACTCCTTTCCTGAGGTGGAAAGTAATCACCAGTCCACCTCTGGAAATTTTCCACGATTCAGCAAGGTCCCCTACAATATTCACATCTTTGTCATATTTCACAAGGCCGTTGTAAACCAGAGAAGCAATGCCATGGGAGGTGCTGTCTGAAGAAAGCAAAGGTATCAGATTACTGGCATCGCCAATGGAACCCTCCACAATTATGTCCCCGTAGGCAGGTCCCGAATCGGAGAGTTTTCTGGCGGCGCTTCCCTGTTCTTTCTCGCCACATCCGGAGAGCGAAACAGTCAGCGCCATGAGTATGAGAAAAATGATATATTGAAATATTTTCATGACAGGTTACTTACAGGATACAATATGCCTTTTCAATGAAATTCTCAATTCATTTGCCCTTGACACACCTTTGCCGCTCCCCTATACTCCTGATACTCCTGCCCTGCCCCTTGTTCGCGTTGTTCATACAGAACCACATTGAGAAAGTATATACAGTACAGGAATTCTTACAATCACAGCAGAACCTGCCGGATACTATGAAACAGAAATATGCGCGCTTGAAATATTATGCAGGACATCCCCATCTCTTCCTTGCCACTGCAAAAGACATCATATGGGATACTGTTAAGAATTACGAGAACAATGGCAATACCAACCAGGCCGCGGCGATATCACTGTACGGCATCCTTTCGTTCATCCCCCTCTTCATATTGACCATGCTGGTCGCGAATTCAATTTTCGGATCACATCCGGATGTGCAAAGAGATCTCGTCGACGCATTCAGAGAAGTGAATCCCTACTTCTCAGAATCCCTGCGTGACCAGCTCGGCCAGGTCGAGCGAAAAAAAACAGTTCTGGGCTGGGTCGGAATTATCACGCTTATCTGGTTTTCCTCGATGATCTTCAGCGCGATTGAAACCGCCATGAATACCATTTTTCGCTCGAGAAAGAGCCGCAATTACCTCATGTCCAAGCTTCTCGCATTCTCCATGATTCCCATGGCGTGGACTGTCGGTATAGTGAGCGTAGGAGTCACATATGCCTCAACATTCCTTGCACAACAACCATTACTCTCCAAGAAAGAATTTCTATTCATTGCCCTCCTGCAGGGAGATATAGTTAGCTATATTCTTCCCTATCTGGCAACAGTAGCTTTTTTTACCATCGTCTACAAAGTCATCCCCACGGAAAAAGTCAGCCTGGGCAGCGCTCTTGTCGGCGCCGCCATTTTTTCAGCGTTAATGGAGATAGCAAAGCACTTTTTTACCTGGTATGTATCCCACTACACCCGCTATAATATAATATTCGGTTCCCTCGAGGCTGTCGTTATCCTTGTCGTCTGGGTTTTTTATGTCGCGTTGATCCTTCTCTTTTGTGCGGAACTCATTGCTTCTTATCAAAGACGAAATCTTATTCTGCTGGAAAAGGCTTTTTTAAAACCAAAAAACATAGGCATGAAAACGGAGGAGCGCCTCTTCAGTAAATTCGGTCGTGAGTACCGAAAAGGTTCTCATATTTTCCGCGAGGGAGATATGGGACAGGAGATGTATTATATCCTCATGGGGAATGTGCGGGTGGAGAAAAGCGCCGGCCGGGTGACAAAGGTCCTCGCCGAAATGGGACCAGGGCAATACTTCGGCGAGATGGCGGCATTGATTGAAGCCCCCCGTAGTGCGTCAGCACTCGCAACAGAAGACAGCACTGTGGCAGTCATAACCGGCGACACCTTGCGTGTGCTCTTGCGGGAAAGCAGCGAGTTGTCCCACTTCATGCTGAAGGAATTTTCGCACAGAATAAAGCATACAAATTTATGGCTTGAGGAAGTAACCAAATCATGGATCAGGCTGATCACCATCATCTATCTTCTCCATGAGTGGCCCCTTCCGGATAACCAGAACCCCCTCGAGGATCTGGCGAGGTGCATGCGGAAACATCCTGTCGAGATACAACAGGTCTTATGGGACCTCAGGGATCACGGCATCATCACTATCTCAGAGGGGAAGATTTCCCAATTCAGGGAGGAACGTGCCTGGGATGTGCTGAATGAACACGTTTTTTTCACGGAAAGACGCGCAAAAAGGCGAGAGCTTGGTATTCATCTATAAGGACAGCGTTCACCACATCATAGAGGATCGCGACCGGTGTGCCCAATGTCACCATTTTGCTATTCAGTCTTACAAATACGCGGCAGACGACAAAGACTTGTTGCAGCTATTGCAGGGACAATGTAATATACTGCGAATTTACTGATAAAAAGGCAACTCCATGATAAGTATTTCAAAATTATACTGTGGCGGAGCGGAAACCATGGATTCCCTCCGCTATGGCAGTGACACGCATAAACGGCCGGTGGTTGTCTGGAATATGACCAGACGGTGTAATCTTAAATGTATACACTGCTACTCCAGCTCCCGTAACATACGCTACAAAAATGAATTAACCATGGATGAGGGGAAAAACCTGATCTCGGATCTTGCTGCATTCAGATCCCCTGTCATTCTTTTTTCCGGCGGTGAACCCCTGATGAGAGAAGACCTTCCCGAACTTGCAGGGTTCGCTGTGGACCAGGGTATGAGGGCCGTCATATCAACCAATGGAACCTTGCTGACAAAAAAAACGGTGAATATCTTAAAAAAGACCGGGATTTCCTATATCGGCGTAAGTCTGGATGGGATGGAAAAAACGCATGACCGTTTCCGGGGCGTCGAGGGCGCCTTTGAAATGACCATAAAGGGGATCAGAACCTGCCTTGAGGAAGGGATAAAAGTAGGCGTCCGTCTCACCATGAACAGGAAAAATTTTTCCGATATCCCTGCTATTTTTAATCTTATTGAAAAGGAAAACATTCCTCGCGCGTGTTTTTATCATCTCGTTTACTCGGGGCGCGGTTCTAAACTGATAGATGAAGACCTGTCTCATGAAGAATCGCGAAGAGTAATCGACATTATCATGGATAGAACCCGTGATCTCTTTGATCGGGGCAAACCCAAAGAGATCCTCACCGTGGATAACCATGCCGATGGGCCTTATGTGTATATGCGTATGCTGAAGGAAGATCCTGCAAAGGCAAAAGAGGTAATGTCACTCCTTCTGGTGAATGAGGGTAACAGCTCCGGTAACGGTATCGGCTGTGTCAGCTGGGACGGCGAGGTTCACGCAGACCAGTTCTGGAGAGGCATATCGTTCGGTAATGTAAGAAAGCGTCCTTTCAGCAAGATCTGGGTGGATACTTCCAATGATTTGATGGCCAGACTGAAAGACAAAAGGAGATATATGAAAGGGAAATGTTCCACCTGCCGCTGGCTCGATGTGTGCGGTGGAAATTTCCGCGCCAGAGCGGAAGCGGTGACTGGGGATATATGGGCCCCTGACCCGGCGTGTTATCTGACGGAAGAAGAAATTGTAAGGTAAAGACAGGAGGGAGAATAATGGACAAGGAAACGTTAAAAGACAATATCGAATTGGTCCATCATCTGAAGAGTCTGCCGGCGCTTCAATTCTTCGGTCAGGAAGACCTGAAAAGGATTCTCCGTTTCAGTAAACTGAAAAAATACAAGGCGGGGGAAATGATTATAGAGGAAGGCAACCTCGACAAATGGGTGTATTTCCTTATATCCGGAAATGTGAAAGTTATAAAGCGCGGTGAAGTAATCGACGCATTTCAACGAACAGGTGATATCTTTGGCGAGATGTGTGTGATCGATGGCGGGCCGCGATCCGCTTCGGTATGCGCTACCGATGATGTCGTCTGCCTGGCCACAGACGTTTCATTTGTCGACGATCTTGTCGCAGACGAACAAATAGCCTTCTGTGCGATATTTTACCAGATCGTTGCTGAGGTGATGGCGCGCCGGTTAAGAGAGACAAGTGAAGAACTTGTGCAGGAACAGGTCATGAAAGAAGTGTTATCGACCCGGCTCAAGGAGACACAAGAGGAGCTCAGGCGGGCGAAAGAGGAAATTGCCAGGTTGAAAAAGTGAATATGATATGGATTACTTAAGCGCCTTTTCACTTGACAAAAAACCATAATAGTTGATAGTGAGACCCGAGTATTGTGAAAAATTCATGTCATCACAGGCCTATCACATGGATAAAAAAGCGAGCGCCAGGGACTGGTTTATGAAAGGATGCCGGGAAGACCTTCTTAATCCCGAATCCGACGAAGCAATAGACGCATACAAGAAAAGCATTGTTCTCGACCCAACATTTACCGCTGCATATGTGAACCTGGGCTTCATTTATCTCCAGAGAGAAGACTATGATTGGGCCTTCCTCTGTCTCCAGAGGGCAACCGACCTGGAGCCGAAAAATCCGGAGGCATACAATAACCTGGGCTATGTGTATGAAAAAATGGGGAGGCTGGGAAGCGCACGGCAAATGTACGAGAAGGCCTTCGCCATTAATTCAGGTAACGTTGAAGCGATCTATAATATTGGACATATCTCCGAATTGGAAGGTGATTACCACGGTGCCCTGCGGCAATACAAGAGAGCGCTCGAAGCGGACCCTCATGCCATATCACCACGGTTCTTACTGGCCCATCTCTTCGACCGTCACGACATGTTTGACGAAGCCATCCAGGAATATCAAGGTGTCCTGGAAAAAAATCCGTCCCATGCAAAAGCTCTCTTTAACCTGGGAAACATGCACGTCCAGTTAGGCGACTACACAAAGGCCACAGAATTCTTCGAACGTGTAATCGCATCTGAGCCTAATAACGCTGAAGCATGGAACAACATAGGTTCAATTTACGAAATCACAGGGCAGGATGAAGAAGCGATTGCGGCCTACCAGAAATCTTTGGCATTAAATCCATTTCAAGAAGAAGCGAACGTGAATCTTGCTCACATTCAGTATAAACAATATCGTGCAAATCCGGACACTAAAAAAAGAGAGGAGATTATACTTAGACTTCACTTCATCCTTTCCATAAATCCGCAAAAGACGAGAGCAAAAAACCTGCTGGAGGAGCTCACAAAAGAAGGCTCCTAGTCAGAAAAATTTCATTTTAGCTTTTCTAATACAAATTCCCGTATATCACTCCATACAGAAATGGGATCATCCTCGGAGGCGGACACCACCTGGGGATATTTTTTCAGAACTTGCGCTGCAAGGGCTCCGGCCATCTTGAGCCGATGTTCATGAGTCGACGACCTTCCTTGCTCAACCATATGATAAGGAATATTTAATATAACCTTTACATCCAGTATTTCCAATTCTTCCACAAATTCTTTTTTATCTGCAAGTTCCTCTAAGGCCCTTGTCGTTTCCTGAGGCATCACAGTTTCTGCAGGGGGTTTTTGTATTTCCGCAACCACGGCAGCTTTCAGAACCGATTCCGGTGTTTCCTTCACCGGGGCTTCTTGCGCCACCGGTTCCTGCACTTCCACAGGTTCAGAGACGTGTTGCAAAGCTTCTGCATCAACCTCAGGCTCCACAGTCTCCACCTCATGAATTTCCACATTCCGGCGTCGGTCCACAAATGGCTCTATGGAAAGCACCAAAGAATCGACGGTTTCTGTTCCCATTTCCTCTTCAATCAGCTTCTCCGCAGCCATACTCTCGACCCTTTTTCTGGGTCTCCGCTTCTGAATGGCGGGTCCGGCAAGATGACGAAAGCGCTCACCGATCTGACGAATAACTTCCCCGGAAATGAGAGAATACTGATTTGTCTCCCCTGCCTTCAAGGATAATTTACAGATTTTATTAATCAGGCGCGGTACACCGTTATCAGAATACTCCCACAGGAAATCATACGCATCGCCTGCAAAAATAGTCTTTGTTCCCCCTGCGAGACTAAGCCGGGTTTCTACATACGTCTTGATTAAGTCCTCAGTCCCCAGTTTATCAATCCTGCTGAATGTTCCAATCCTTTGCAACAGGTTTGCCCGCTTCGGATGTTCCAGTCTCCTGGCCAGCTCAAGCTGACCCGCAAGCACGAGTGTAAATAGATTTCTCTGATCATCCTGCATATTGGTGAGTAATCTTAGACTTTCTAAATTTGCGGGAGACATCGCGTTCGCTTCATCAACAAAAATCAGCACTTTTTTACCCGAATCTATTGTCTCAAATAATATTTTATTGAATATTTCCAGGAGATTGATTTTCCTCCGTTCTTCACACTGTTTTCCCTTAAGCTGACCGACAATTTCCCTTAAAAGCTCAATAAAAGATATATCGGGATTTGTAACCATGGCGATTTTGTATTTATCATGCTCCAGAGAATCAATAATGATGCGAAGAGACAAGGTTTTGCCCAGACCGACATCACCCACGATAACCGCAACGCACTCATTCCCTTCTTCTATTGAAAAAAGGGTTTCCGCTATGGCATTCTCCATCGAGGTATGACATTCGGCATACATCGTGGGATCAGGAACATTATCAAAAGGCGGTTTCTTAAGGCCCCAGTAACCATAATACATATTTTTTTACCTCCTCAATGACACAACACGATCCATTGCCTTTGAAAACCCTATATTCCAGAACGTACAAAACCTCTTCACTTTCATATCGATTCCTGAAGATCTTTAAAAACGACCTTTCTCCAATAATATCCCTCTGAGACTCCGCTTTTCATATAATCAATCAAGCACTGTTAATCTTAATAGACGGTCTATGATAAATCAATACAAAAGTGTGAACATGAAAAGGGGAACATGGTCCATGCCACATTTTAATGGGCAACAAAAAAGGGGGCATGATTGGAGGTGAATATGGGTGGGCTTTTCCTTAATATCGCCGCAATCGCCGGGTGCCTCTTGAATTCCTTATGCAGAAATCGCCTCACGGCATCCCTGTTCCATCCTCCGGGATGCAAGAAGGTCCTGTAAAGCGACAGGTCTCCTTCATAAAAATCGCCGGTTTCAAGTTCGTTGGCCTCGGGACCATGCACGGGAAGATTGAAGATCGCACAATTCAAAAAATCTATCTGCCCGCTATGCGTGACAGTGAAATTCATGGTCTTGCGTGCTTCAAGAATAGTTTCTGACGGTGTTCCGAAAAGCAGATAGACATAGGTTGCAATTCCCGCCATTTTCAGAGTTTTCAGTGCGGCTGAAGACATTTCCAGATCAAAACCCTTATGCATACTGTCGAGAACCTTTTGATCGCCTGATTCGATGCCGAGCTGCAACATGACGCACCCCGAATGTTTCAGAGCCAGACAGAAATCCATATCCGTCAGATGTGAGGATATTCTCGCAAATCCATACCAGGGAACACCGAAGGACGTTTCCGCCATTGTCTTGAGAAACAGCGGACTAAGGGCATTATCCAGTAAATGGACAAGGGCAGGGTTTGTCTTTTCAGTAAGTGCATGCAGATCAGAAACAACCTTGTCTGCGGCGAGCGGCCGATAGGGATTCCCTTCCGCCCTCTCCGGACAAAATGCGCATCGGCCCCAGTAACATCCACTCGACGCACTGTAGGGAAGTATGGAACCAGGAGACAGGTAGCTTTTCATGGGAAATACCGTATAATCAGGTGCAGTATGTTCCGCATGATGTGTCATGCCGTACATGGAAAGGAGATGCGTTTCCCCCGGGCCGGCAATCAGGTCATCAATGAGTCCTTTGAATGGGTTTGACCATCCGGGCTGCCGCGCCCACGATGTCACCAAGCCACCGCCCAACACTACGCGGACGCCGGGACATGTCTTCCTCAGAAAGCCGATCATGGCAAATGTGCATAACGCTTGACTTAAATAGTTCAATGAAAAACCGACAACATCAGGCTCCTCCTGCGCCAACGCGGCCTCAAGTCTTTCTCTGAAATATGGATAGAATGGATTACGTTCAGGTGTTTCCGAAGCATGTATCAAATCGGCGCTCCTGATCGGTGAGAGGTTCAGATCGAGGTAATTAGATAAATTCAGACGTACACCACAATATAATGCTGACATCTCCAGCGCATGGTTGACGTCCGATACTGCCCGCCTATAGCGATCAATATTGGTATAGGTCCTGGGAGAAGTTAACGCAGATATGTTGTTATCCAGATCACGGAAGGCGCGTCTCGTCCACGTATCTGCGAAAGTTTTCGCGCTTTTCCTCGTGTGATTTGCTTTGATATCTCTGGAATAGTTGGTCTTCCCACTGTGCTGCGGAAGAAGGCTCATAATGCCTTCCAGATTGGCATCAATAACCTCGCAGGGTATATCGTGGTAATTCATGAACCCTGAAAGTTTTGCCAATCCCGCGGGGGGTTCACAGGGCTTGACAACCGGTGGGTGGATAAGAAGCATTGGATAATGAAACTGCGAGACCTTTTCTTGATTGCTCTCTGATGAATTACTCCGCAATACAATTCCGGCCTGCCTCTTTTGCCCGGCATAGTGCACTATATACCGCGCTAATGAGCATTTCCGGTTCTTGTCCTGCTTCCAGCTCTGCAATCCCAAGAGAAATAGTCGGATGGGGCACACTTGCTCCATCAGGCATAATGGGAATACTCTCGATGACCCCTCTGTGCAGGCGCTCAGCGACTTGCCTTGCTATTGTAATATCAAGATCAGGGAGGACAACAATAAATTCATCAACTCCATAACGTGTAATTACATCCGTGGGACGCAGAAGATCACTTATTATATGCGCAATTGAATACAGAACATGATCTCCATGCTGACGACCATAGCGGTCGATAAATTCTTTGAAATAATCTATGTCGATCATGATAAGAGACAGTGGTTTCTCGCTCATTGACGAACGCAAACATTGTCCTCTTAGCATATTTTCCAGCCAGTAACGGTTATGCAATCCCGTGAGGGCGTCTATACTGCCATAAGGTTGATAGTGAAGTTCCGGGTCCGACTCCGCGGATATTAGAGAATCGGCATGGCGTAATCTCTGCACAAGTATATACAGCAAATTACACGCTGCTTTATGCGATGACTGAACGAGGGACCAGAGGATTTCCTCATCCATTGCCAGTAGTGTGCACGCATCGTCTGCTACCACAAACGCGGAGGCAGGCTGATGATCGATAACAGACATTTCCCCTACGCTTTCGCCCGGCTGGAGAATGACGACCGGCTTGGTTTCAATGGAGTCCAGGTGAACCCGCAGATGACCATTGAGAAGAAAATAGACCGTACGATTGGGCTGGTCGGGAACAATCAGGATCTCTTGCGGCTCTAGCTTGTGTATTGTACAGAGATCCAATAATCCTATGATAGATTCCGGTTCTACACCCTTTAACAGATAAATCCGCTTTAGATCTGTTTCATCAATATTTGATGTCGTTGTGCCCATGAGAATCCTACCGTTTATCGTATTGAGAAAACTATCTGTTTATAACGACATAATGAAAATATAAACAATATACGACGGCATGTCAAGAATTCCCTGTGGCCAATTTCCATTTAGGCATCGGCTTGAAAGTTCAAGGATTCAAATAAAAAAACCGTCACTTCATTCCGTGGTCCGGAAAAATTAAGTGGCGGTTATCGGTGTCTGAAATCGTAAATGCGCGCTCGTAATCGCCCGTGTCATATTCAGAATACGTGATGCTGTGATCCTTAGCTATGCATGCACTATGGAAACGGGAACCTGCAACAAGGAGAGCCAAGATTTTATTATGCACGGTCACCCCGGTTAATTTCTTTGAAAACGGTGATCATATCGTCATGTATGTGCCCATTGGAGGCCATAACATGGGGCGATTGAAGATAAAATGGATTACCGCAAAGATCGCTCACCATGCCCCCGGCCTCGATGATTAAAAGCCATCCGGCTGCCGTATCCCAAGGCATGAGCTTGAGCTCCCAGAAGCCATCGAAACGCCCTGCTGCCACGTATGCCATATCAAGAGCAGCAGAACCTGCCCGGCGAATAGCCTGGACACTTTTGGCCATCCCATTAAAATAATTAATATTATTATTCTCATCATTTCTTATATCATAAGGGAATCCCGTCGCGAGGAGACTTCGGGAAAGATCAACAACGCTCGACACATATATTCTTTTATCATTGAGAAACGCTCCTTGCCCTTTTTCTGCCACGAACATTTCATCCAACATCGGATTGTACACGGCTCCGAGGCACACCTCACCTTCCTTTTCCAGCGCAATGGAGACGCAGAAAACGGGATATCCATGAGCGTAATTTGTTGTCCCATCGAGAGGATCGATTATCCATCTGAAATCAGAACCTTTGTTTGTTCCCATCGATTCCTCCGCGAGAATATCATGAGAGGGGTATTTATTATAAATCTTCGCCGTTATCATCTCTTCCGACATCCGGTCCGCATCAGTGACAATGTTAATCTCACCTTTATATGCTATTACGTGATTATCATTGAGCCTTCTTTTAAGAAATAATCCTGCTTCTCTTGCGAGAGATGTTATAAATTCTCTAAGATCATCCATTGTTTATAAATCCTCATTAAATTGTTCTTCTCACATTTGGCAGCAAGAATGATTCGAGGATTCATTTCACTCGAATCTTTGAATACCCGACCCCTTGCCTCCTGAATATCTTGTCAATTTGCACACATTTGTTTTGTATACCAAATATTTCCTTTTTCAGGAAGTTACATCTTTCTGTTGCGTGTCTACGAAATTGATGGTAGTTATTCCACTCTTATTTTATATAAGATGATTATGCGCTATGAATATTCGAATTCTCCATTTTTCACAATAGTGACTTCTGAATGATTGACAATAAAGAAAATCCGATGAGTCCGGAAACTCACTATAGAGATTTAAAACCAGACGAACCTGATTTGAAATCCATTAGGGAATCCAGAGGACTCACGCTAAAGGATATATTTAAAAAAACGCGTATAAGTGTAACTACCCTTTCAGCCATCGAAAACAGTGATTTTCATCTCCTGCCACCGCCGGTGTTCACCAAATCCTTCATAAAAATATATGCGAAATCCTTAGGTGTTGAAAGTTCGTCAACACTCGCCCGCTACGAACAATACTTAAAAACGCTGGATATCGCTTACAAGAACGCGGAAACAAAAAAACCTCCTGTGCGCGGCCGGGTAAATTATCGGAGGTTTTTGTGGATAACAACGATTATTGTTGTTGCCGTATCCGCAACTTTTATGCTCTTTTGGCAGAAATCGCACATCGAGGTTCTTCAAGATAAACCTGTCGAATCTGCCCCCGCTGCACCGCTTACAACTGCTGCCAATGAAACTCCGACCGATCCACAAAGGAACAGCCCCTCTCCTCCAGATGCAGCCCCAAAAGCCGAAAATAACGTAGTCCCAACAACCACTGACTCACCGGTTCAACACACCACACATGAAGCTGCACGCAAACCCGACATTCAGAATAAGGACGTTGTTCTATCGCAGACAATTATCAGTACGCACAAAGAAACCAAAGAAAAATACCCCTTGATCATGGAAGCGAGGGAACTGACGTGGCTCAGGATCAAGGAAAATCAGAATCCCCCCTATGAAATATTGCTCCAGCCAGGAGAAAAGATTGAGAAATCAGCGTCACAATTCATGATTGACATTGGGAACGCCGGAGGCATTTCCATTGAATTTCAGGGCAAATCCCTGGGAAATCTGGGGAAGCAGGGAGAAGTTGTCCACTTAACGCTCCCATAGATTATACGTTTGACAAAGATGTCATGATGTTCTAAGGTAGTAAGGCAGTATGAACGGCGTGTACATAATTCTCCCATTGTATCTATCAAAATAATGATTTGCGTTCGGGAGGAGATTTTTAGGTTCAACATCCCCTAATTCTTGTAAGAGGTCATGGAAACATGTTTGGAATAGG
>Ga0209253_10003794_pt1 | contig 13211 bp, 11 predicted proteins | sample FrelakmetBRP12BR_FD_187145 | JGI IMG/M metagenome (GOLD analysis project Ga0209253, IMG submission 187145) | Freshwater lake sediment microbial communities from the University of Notre Dame, USA, for methane emissions studies - BRP12 BR (SPAdes)... | ecosystem: Environmental > Aquatic >...
TCATCCTCGACGCGTGATGAGCCGCGCCGACCTGGCCGACCTGACGCAAAGGGAGGACCGGTCGTTCCACTCGGCTCGCACCGTGGACGTCTATGTCAGTCGATTGCGCCGGCGTCTCGACCGCAGCGGCGGCGCTTCGCTCATTTCAACGGTCTGGAGAGCGGGGTATGCTTTCGATACCGACGTCGCGTGGGGTTGAACGTGCCGCAACGCCGGCCCACACCGTGATCGACAAGTGACGTTCGAAACATGACATCGAAGATCCGGAATTCCGACCCGAGTAGCGCTGTTCGATTTGTCCTGTTCGCGGTGCTGCTCGTGGGCGCCACCGCGACACAGGCCCAGTTTCCGGGAGGCGGCGCCGGCGGCGGAGCTGGCGGCGGACGTGGCGGGATGGGCGGGATGTCGCCCGGACGCAATGCCGGCGACGGTCCGCGCGAGGGAGCGTCCTTGGGCACCGCAGCCGACATCGTCGCGCAGATGGAAATGAATCTTTCCAGCCTGGCCGAGGATCTCAGACTCACCCCGGCGCAGAGAAGCGCGTGGACGATCTACGCCGACCGGTTGCGGAAATTCGCAGAAGACGTTTCGAGAAATCGCAGCGCCATGCGATTTCCAAGGGACGAAGCGCCGCGGCAGTTCGATCTTCTCGTGGGGTCCGCGACCAACCGGCTGACGGCCATCGAGGAGTTTGCCGAGGCCGGGAAAAAGCTCTACGAGGCGCTCGCACCGGACCAGCGCGAGATCGCCGATCGTCGGCTCGCGCGCATTGTGACACCGCTTGTCACGGGGGATCTGCCGGCAGGGATGCCCGGCGCCGGCGCCGGAGGACCGCGCAGCGGCGGTCCGCGCGGAGAACAAGGCGGCCCCCGTTAGTGACTTGGTCGCCCCACCTTCGCGCCTGATTTGCCGACGAGGAAATCGAGGTCCACGCCCTCGTCCGCCTGCAGGACAGTGTCGCAGTAGAGCTTCACCCAGCCACGATCTGCATGCGGTTTCGGCGCCTTCCACGCTGCGCGGCGCCGCGCCAGCTCTTCGTCCGAAACGTGCAGGTGAATCCGGCGCTTCGCCACGTCGAGTTCGATCACGTCGCCGTTCTGCACGAGCGCCAGCGGCCCGCCGGCCGCGGCCTCGGGCGCGGTGTGCAGCACGACCGTGCCGTACGCCGTGCCGGACATCCGCGCATCGGAGACCCTGACCATGTCGGTGACGCCCTGCTTCAGCATTTTCGCCGGGAGCGCGAAATTGCCGACCTCGGGAAAGCCGGGATAGCCCTTCGGCCCGCAGTTCTTCAGCACCAGCACGCACGACGGGTCGACGTCGAGCTTCGGATCATCGATCCGCTTGTGCATGTCGTCGATGTCCTCGAACACGACGGCGCGGCCCTTGTGCCGCATCAGCTTCGGCGTCGCGGCGGAGGGCTTCAGCACCGCGCCGCGCGGCGCGAGATTGCCGCGCAGCACCGCGATGCCGCCCAGCTTCTTGAACGGCTTCGCGAGCGGCGTGATCACATCGGCGTTGTAATTGACCGCATGTTTGCTGTTGTCCCAGATCGTCTTGCCATTGACGGTCAGCGCCTTCTTGTGCAGCGAACCGGCGATCTCCCGAATCACTACGGGCAGCCCGCCCGCGTAGTAGAAGTCCTCCATCAGGTACTTGCCCGACGGCATCAGATTGACGAGGCACGGCATGTCGCGGCCGAGGCGATCCCAGTCGTCGAGCGTGAGTTTCACGCCGACGCGGCCGGCGAGCGCGATCAGGTGCACGACGGCGTTGGTCGAGCCGCCGATGGCGCCGTTGACCATGATCGCGTTCTCGCAGGCCTCCTTGGTGACGATCTTCGACATCCGGAGATCCTCGTGCACCATGTCGACGATGCGCCGCCCCGTGAGTCGCGCGAGCACCTTGCGCCGCGCATCGACCGCGGGAATCGCCGCGTTGGTCGGCAGCGCCATCCCCAATGCCTCGACCATCGACGCCATCGTCGACGCCGTCCCCATCGTCATGCAGTGCCCTGCCGAGCGCGACATGCACGACTCGACCTCGACCATGTCGGACTCCTGCATCTCGCCGGTCTTCAGCATCGCGGTGAATTTCCACACATGCGTGCCGGAGCCGATGTCCTCGCCGCGGAACTTGCCGTTCAGCATCGGGCCGCCGGAAATGCCGATCGTCGGCAGGTCGCACGAAGCCGCGCCCATCAGCAGCGCCGGCGTCGTCTTGTCGCAGCCCATCATCAGCACGACGCCGTCGAACGGGTTGGCCCGGATCGACTCCTCGACGTCCATCGCGACCTGGTTCCGGAACAGCATCGCAGTGGGCCGCATCACCGGCTCGCCCAGGCTCATCACCGGAAACTCCAGCGGGAAGCCGCCGGCCTCGAGGATGCCCGCCTTCACGTGCTCGGCCAGCTCGCGGAAGTGGGCATTGCACGGCGTCACCTCCGACCACGTGTTGCAGATGCCGATCACCGGACGCCCGTCGAAGAGATCGTGCGTGAATCCCTGGTTCTTCATCCAGGAGCGATGGACAAGCGCGTCGCGGTCGTGGCGTCCGAACCAGGATTGCGACCGCAGCTGGCGCTTCGATTTCGGAGACTTGTCGCTCATCGTGGAGATCGCTTTCTTGGCGTGAAATCGGAGTGGTCAGGCGACCAGCCGTTGCCCCGTCGCCTGATCGAACACGTGCGCGTGGGCCGGATCGACAGCGAGCCCGACCTTCTGCTCGGGGATGACGGCGGGCCGGCCGTGCGTCCGCAGCGTGACCTGTGCGTCGCCGACCTTGATCAGCAGTTCCGTCTCCGCGCCGGTCGGCTCGACGACGACGATCTCGCCGGGCACGCCACCGCTTCCGGTGGCGAGCGCGAGATGCTCGGGGCGAATGCCGTACGCGACCGCCTGACCTTCGGCCCCCGGCCCGCCGTCGAGCGGCCAGCGAACTCCGCCGCTCACCTCGACGTAGGCCGCGCCGCCCGCGCGCCGCACCGTGCCGTTGACGATGTTCATTGCCGGCGAGCCGATGAATTGCGCGACGAACAGGTTCCCAGGCCGGTCGTAGAGTTCGAGCGGGGTGCCGATCTGCTCGATGCGGCCGTCGTGCATCACGACGATGCGATCGGCCATCGTCATCGCCTCGACCTGGTCGTGCGTGACGTAGACCGTCGTGGTCTTCAGCCGCTGGTGCAACGCCTTGATCTCGGCCCGCATCGCGACGCGCAGCTTCGCGTCCAGGTTCGACAGCGGCTCGTCGAACAGGAAGACTTTCGGATCGCGGACGATCGCGCGGCCCATCGCGACACGCTGCCGCTGTCCGCCCGACAGCTCGCGCGGAAACCGGTGCAGGTACGGATCGAGGTTCAGGATCTTCGATGCCCGGTCGACCCGTTCCGCGATGATCTTCGGGTCGGCCTTGCGCAGCTTCAGGCTGAACGCCATGTTGTCGGCGACGGTCATGTGCGGGTAGAGCGCGTAGCTCTGAAACACCATCGCGATGTCGCGGTCCTTCGACTCGACATCGTTGACCACCTTGCCGTCGATCGCGATCGTCCCGCCCGTGATCTCTTCGAGTCCCGCAAGCATCCGCAGCAGCGTCGACTTGCCGCAGCCCGACGGGCCGACCAGGACCACGAATTCACCGTCGGCGATGTCGAAGCCGATACCATGGATGACCTTCGTGCTGCCAAAGGATTTTTCGATTCGGGCGAAAGAGACCGATGCCATGCGTCACTCCGGAGTTTCAGCTCTTCACCGCGCCGGCGGTAAGCCCGCCGACCATGTAGCGCTTGAACGTGTAGTAGATCGCCGCTGGCGGCAACGCGTACAGGAGGCCCGTCGTCATCAGGAGCTCCCATGGCGAATCGTCCGCGGCGAGGAAATTGCCGAGCGCGACGCCCAGCGTGATGTCCCTCTCGCTCGAGAGCAGGAGGAACGCGTACAGGTATTCGTTCCACGCGAGCAGCAACGCGTAGGTGCCGACCGCCACCAGCGACGGCGTCATCAGCGGCAGATACACCAGACGGAAGAGTTGCAGCGGCGAGGCGCCGTCGATCTTCGCCGCCTCGTCGAGCTCGTAGGGCAGCTTGTCGGACGCCTGTTTCAGCACCCAGATCGAGTACGGCGTGGCGATCGTCACCATCGCCAGGATCAGCGCCCACTGGTTGTTGAGGATGCCGTACACGCCCATCGTCTTGTACATCGGCACCGCCAGGAACGCGGCCGGGATGAAGTAGGTGAACAGCGCGAGGTTCATGACGAGGCGCCCCCCGCGGACCTTGAGCCGGCTGATCGCGAATGCGGCGCCCGTCGCGACCATGAGCGTGATCGCGCCGGCAGCCACCGCGATGACCAGCGAGTTCCACATCTGAAGCCAGAAGAAGTTCAGGTAGTGGTGCTGCTGCTTGAACACGACCTCGAAATTGTGCAATGTCGGATGATCGGGCCAGAGGAGCCCCCCCATCGCCTGTTCCTTCGGCGATATCGCGAACAGGAACAGATGGTAGATCGGCAGCATCGTCCACAGCAGCACCGGGATGCCGATCAGCAGCAGCTTCGCCTCCGTCGTGATCTGGCGCAGCTTCACGGGGACCCCCGTAGCGAACGAAGTGAGCTACGGGGGCTCATTTCGACAACCGCTTCATCATGAAATAGACGAGCGGCAGCACGGCGGGCAACGCAATCACGATGGCCGCCATCGACATGTCTACTTCGTCCAGGCGCAGGTAGCGGATGCCGAGCGTCGCCAGCACGTGCGTGAGGTCAGCCGGACCGCCGCCGGTCAGCAGGTAGACGCTGTTGAAGTCCCCCATCGTGAAGATCATCGAAAGGATCGTGCACGTCAGGTACAGCGTGCGCATCGACGGCCAGGTGATGAACCGGAATTTCTGCCAGCCGGTGGCGCCGTCGACCGACGCGGCCTCATAGTGTTCCGCCGGGATGGCCAGCCGCCCGGCGATCAGGATCAGCGTCCAGAACGGCAAAGACTTCCAGATGTGGACGAGCATCGCGATCGAGAGGGCGAGATAGGGATCGTTGAGCCAGTTCGGCCCGTCGGCGCCGGTGAATCGGAAGATCAGCGAATTGATGAGCCCCCACTCGGGGTTCAGCATGAACCGGATCGAGAGGATCGTCGGAATCGAAGGGACCGCCCACGGCAGGATGAACAGCAGCGACAGCCACTTGATCCAGGTGCGCGCCTGGATGAAGAAGCCCGACAGCACGAGCGCGACCATCATCTTGACGTTGATTGCGATGATCAGGAACGCCAGCGTGTTGAACACCGAGCGCAGGAACACCGGGTCGTCGAACAGCTTGGCGTAGCTCGCCGGATGCCGCGCGAGCCAGAGCCCGTAGCCGACCGGATACAGCACGAAAACCAGGAACACCAGCGCGTACGGCGTGAGAAGGATCAGCCCCCAGCGTTGCCACGGGGACATGCCATTTCTCGCCGACCCGGTCGGTCCGGGGCGCTCGTCGGGGAGTGCGAGTGACGCCATCGTCTCGTGGGAACGAGCCCCGCCGGGGCCGATCATCCGGCCCCGGCGGGGAAGCGGCGCACGATCAGCCCGCAACCTGCTTGATGCGGGCGATCATTTCGTCCGTCGCCTTCTCGACCGAGACATTGTCGTTGACGACACGGCTCATGGCTTTCGCCCAGACGTTCTCGTTGTTGAGAATCGTGAACCGGAAGTTCTTCGTGAACTCGAAGGTAACGGTGCCGGCGCCGAACTGGTTGAACACCGCCCTGCGGTGCGGGTCGGCCTGCCAGAATGCGCTTTTCGTACCGGAGATCGTCACCGGGAACCAGCGGCCCAAAGAGCCTTCCACGTACGGTTGCAGATTCTCGTCCTGCAGCCAGAACGTGACGAACTCCTTCGCGCGCTTCTTGTTCTTCGCGCCCTCGAAGATCACGCCCGTCTTGACCGCGGCGCGGTAGACCATCTTCGAACCATCGGGCTTGTTCGGGAAGCCGGCCGTCGCAATCAACTCGTCGTAGTTCTTCTTCGCCTGAGCGCGCTGCTCCGGCGTGAGCGTCGCGTTGTTCGCATCGTCGAGCCACTTGGCAGCGATCGAGATCGTCGCGTTATGCGTCATCAGGATCGTCTTGTTGTGGAAGGCAACGTTGTTGTCCGGGTCCTTCCAGGACGTCGACGACGGCGGCGTGCAGCCGCGGGTCCGTATGCTCGTGTAATCGCGGAGTGCGTTGACGAGCCCGGCGCGAACCTTGGGGTCGTCGACGAGGAGCTTGCCGTTGTCGTCGACGAGCTTGACGTTGTACGCGTCCATGAACGTCAGGAACGAGTAGAACGAGTCGCTCGAGTCGACGCCCATCGGCTGGCCGATCGCGTAGGTGCGTTTGCCCGTCTTCGACCGATGCGCCGGCTGCACCTTGTCGCACCAGAAGTCCCAGTACGCCTTCCAGCCGGTCGGGATATCCGAGTCCTTGAAGCCAGCCTCGCCCAGCATGTCCTTCCAGTACTGGATGTGCATCGTCTGCTGCTTCAACGGGAACGCGTAGTACGCCTTCTTCTTCGTCTTGTCGTTGTAGAGGTACACGGTCTCGAGCGTGTTCTTCAGGAACTTGTCCTTCATCGGCACGAGGACGTCCGAAATATCCTCCAGCTTGCCGTCGTACGCCCACTTGCCGGTGACCTGGAAGTCGTAGACGTCCGCATACGCGACGTCGGGCGGTGTGCCCGCGTCGAGCGCGGCCACGGTCTTCGGGATCATGTCCTGCACCGGATACTGCGACAGCTCGACCTTGACGCCGGTCTTGTCCTCGAACTTCTTGATCGCCGCGAACAGCGCGTCGTCCTCGGACTTGTAGAAACCCCGGACCCACCACACGGTGAGCTTCTCCTGCGCGACCGCCTGATTCGACATCACGAGCGCGGTCGCGGCCAAGAGCGCAAGGCCCAGCTTCGAAATCATCTTCATCGGACTCCTCCTGTGGATCGTGGTGCCGGTATCGGCGTCACCGCCGCTCTTTTCCAGCCCGCCCGCAGCGTAAGGGCTCCCCATTGGGGTGTCAACCGCAAGGGCGCTACATCACCGCGCCCAGATACCAGGGCACGAATTCGCTCTGTCCGTAGCCGTGCCGCTCGCTCTTGCTCTTGGCGCCGGACGCCGTGTCCAGCATCAGCTGAAAGAGCCTTGCGCCGATCTCGTCGACGCCGGCATTGCCGTCGGCGATCTCGCCGCAGTTGAGATCGATGTCCTCTTCCTGCTTCACCCAAAGCGCGGTGTTGGTCGAGAGCTTCAGCGACGGCGACGGCGCGCAGCCGTACGCGGAACCGCGGCCGGTCGTGAACACGATCATGTTGGCGCCGCCCGCGACCTGCCCGGTCGCGGACACCGGGTCGTATCCCGGCGTGTCCATGTAGACGAAGCCCTTCGCCGTCACCGGTTCCGCATACTCGTAGACGTCGACGAGGTTCGTCGTTCCGCCCTTCGCGACCGCGCCCAGCGACTTCTCGAGGATCGTGGTGAGCCCGCCCGCCTTGTTCCCTGGCGACGGGTTGTTGTTCATCTCGCCCCGCTCCCGCTCGGTGTAGTCCTCCCACCACTTGATCCGCGCGATGAGCTTTTCCCCGACCGCGCGCGACACCGCCCGGCGCGTGAGCAGGTGCTCGGCGCCGTAGATCTCCGGTGTTTCGGAAAGGATTGCCGTGCCGCCGTGGCGCACCAGCAGGTCGACCGCCGCGCCAAGCGCAGGATTGGCGGTGATGCCCGAATACCCATCGGAACCGCCACATTGAAGCCCGACGACCAGGTTCGCCGCGGGCATGGGTTGCCGCGTAACGTGGTTCGCGTGCGGCAGCATCTCGCGCACGATGCCGATGCCATGCGCGATGGTCTTTGCCGTGCCGCCGGTGTCCTGGATGCTGAACGTGCGCAGCAGCGGCCCTTCCACGAGGTTCTCGGCGCCGAGGAGCGAGCCGATCTGGTTCGCCTCGCAACCGAGGCCGACGACCAGCACCCCGGCGAAATTCGCATGCCGCGCGTAGCCCCCGAGCGTACGGCGCAGAAGCTTCATACCGTCACCGTGAGTGTCCATTCCGCATCCCGAACCGTGCGTCAGCGCGACCACGCCGTCGATGCCGGGAAACGCGGCGAGTGCCTCGCCACGGAACGCGTCGGCGATGCCGCGAACGACCGTTGCGGAGCAGTTCACCGTCGACAGGACGCCGATGTAGTTGCGCGTCGCCACGCGACCATCGGCGCGGACGATGCCCATGAACGTGGCCGACGGGTCGACGTATTGCGTCGGCTTGGCATCGGCGCCGAACGCATAGTTGCGGTCGAACGCCCCCATCGCCAGGTTGTTGAGGTGGACGTGCTCGCCCGGCGCGATGTCGCGCGACGCGAAGCCGATGATCTGGTTGTAGCGTTTGACGGGCTCGCCGGTGCGGACCGCGCGGGTCGCAACCTTGTGCCCGGGGGGCACGAGCCCCGCCACCGTCACGTTTTCCTCGGCGAGCACCGTGCCGCCGACGAGCTGCGCCCGCGCAATCACCACATCGTCGTTCGGGTGCAGGCGAATCGTCAGCGAAGTGCGTGTCAGCATCGCGGCCTCTTCGTGGGGTCGGAAACGTCGGAATGTGCAGTGTCGGCCGTCATGGCAGTCTCGCCCGCGCGACGGCGCGGCGGTCGATCGCCGCCAAGTCCCATTCGATGCCAAGCCCGGGCGCCGACGGTGCGATCGCATATCCGGCCACGATCGCGAGCCGCGACGTCGTGAGCTCGTCGAGCTGCGGGATGTACTCGACCCAGACTGCGTTCGGCACGGCCGCGGTCAGCGATACGTGCAGCTCCATCAGGAAATGCGGGCAGACCGCGACGTTGAAGGTTTCCGCGAGATGCGCGACCTTGAGCCAGGGCGTGATGCCGCCGATGCGCGCGACGTCGGCCTGTACGATCGAGCACGCGTCGCGCTCGAGATACTCGCGGAAGTGCGCCGGGTGATAGAGCGATTCGCCGACGGCGATCGGGATCGCAGTGTGCGCCGCCAACTCGACGTGCCCGCCGAGATCCTCGGCGGGCAGCGGCTCCTCCAGCCAGGCGAGACCGAAGGGCTCGAACGCGCGCGCGCGCCGAATCGCCTCCGACACGCTGAAGCACTGGTTCGCATCGACCATGATCTCGAACGCGTCGCCGACGGCATCGCGCACCGCGCGAAGGCGGGCGACATCCTCCGACACATGCGGCTTGCCCACTTTGAGCTTCGCCCCGCAAAAGCCCTGCGCCTTGGCCTCGAGCGTCTGCGCGACAAGCGCTTCGGTCGGCAAGTGCAGCCAGCCGCCCTCGGTCGTGTAGACCGGAACCTTCGGCTGCGCGCCGCCGGCGGCCTTCCACAAAGGCAGGCCGATGCGCTTGCAGCGAAGGTCCCACAAGGCCGTGTCGATCGCGGCCAGCGCAAGGCTCGTGATCGCGCCGACGGCCGTCGCGTGCGTGTGGAAGAACAGGTCCTTCCAGATCGCCTCGATGCAATCGGCATCGCGGCCGAGGAGCTTCGGCGCAAGGTGATCGCGAAGCAGTGCGACGACCGACGAGCCGCCGGTCCCGATCGTGTACGTGTAGCCGATGCCCTCCGTGCCGTCGTCGCAGCGGATGCGGACGATCGGCGTCTCCTGCGTGACGAACGACTGGATGGCGTCGGTGCGCACGACCTTCGGCGACAGGTCGACCTGCAGGATCTCGCTGTGCTCGATCGTCGCCATGCGAAGCGTCTAGCGGTAGACCAACCTGGGCAGCCACAACGAGATGATCGGCACGTAGGTGATGAGGATCAGGCTCCCGAGCAGCGGCACGAGCCACGGCAGGATCGCCATCGTCGTGCGCTCCAGGGACATCCTGGCGACCCGCGCCAGCACGAACAGCACCATGCCCATCGGCGGATGCAGAAGGCCGATCATGAGGTTGAGTACGACGATGAGCCCGAAATGGACAGGATCGATTCCAAGTTGCACGACGGCCGGCATCAGCACCGGAATCGCGATCAGAATCGCCGCCGTCGGCTCGAGGAAGCAGCCGACGAACAGCAGCAGCAGGTTGACGAGCAACAGGAACACCCACGGCGAGTGCGTGAAGCCCAGCACCCAGGCCGTGACCAGGTCGGTCACCCGCGTCGCGGTCAGCAGCCAGCCGAAGATCGACGCGGCGGCGACGATGAACAGCACCGTCGCGGTGGTTTCGATGGTCTCCATCGACACCTTGATCAGCATCCTGAACGTCAGCGTGCGATACCAGTACAAGCCGAGAAACAGCGCCCAGATCGACGCGGCGACCGCGCCCTCGGTCGGCGTGAAGATGCCGGTGGTCATGCCGCCGATCAGCAGCACCGGCGTCATGATCGGCAATACGGCCTCGAACTTCCACTTCCGGTCCGCTGCAAACAGCACCAGCAACGCGACGCCGGTGGCAATCACCGGGTTGGCCCCGAACGCGACGGCGACCCAGATCACCAGCGGGAACGAAATCACGACGGCGAGTTCCAGCCCCGCCTTCCCGACCCGGCTCCAGAGGAACTTGATGTCGGCGCCCCAGTTGTTCTTGTGCGCGAAATAGCCGACGGTCAGCATCATCAGGAATGTCATCACGAGGCCCGGCAGGATCCCCGCGAGGAACAGCTGGCCGATCGAGACGTTGGCCACCATCCCGTAGATCACGAACGGCAGCGATGGCGGTATGATCGGGCCGAGTGTCGCGGAGGCGGCGGTCACGCCGACCGAGAACTCCTTGGAGTAGCCGTGATCGCGCATCGCCTTGATCTCGATCGTTCCGAGCCCTGCCGCGTCGGCGATCGCCGTTCCCGACATGCCGGCGAAAATCACCGAGCCGATGATGTTGACGTGGCCGAGGCCGCCCTTCATCCATCCGACCAGCGCCAGCGCGAAGTTGTAGATGCGGTTGGTGATGCCGGCGTTGTTCATCAGGTTGCCGGCAAGGATGAAGAACGGCACGGCGAGCAACGGGAAGCTGTCGATGCCGCTGATCATCCGGTGGACGACGACCATCGGCGGCGACGCCCCCGACAACCAGATGTAGATGAGCGACGCCCCCGCCATCGCAATGGCAACCGGTATGCCGGTCACCATCAACGCGAGGAACACCGAGAGCAGCGTGCCGGTCACGTGAACTCGCCCCCCGAAACGCGCTGCGCGCGTCGCCCCCCGAGGGGGCCGCGCGGCCTTGGGGCGGCCCGGCGGCCGAGTGATCCGAACGCCCCCCCCGAAACGCGCTGCGCGCGTCGCCCCCCGAGGGGGCCGCGCTCGGTGGCGCTCACTCGATGGTCTCCTCGATCGCGTGCTCGGGACGCTCGAGCGTGCTGAAGCCGCGCCGCCAGTTCTCGAGTGCGACCTGCACCGAGCGCACCGCCGCCACGGCGAATCCGAACGCGCAGACACCGTAGATCAGATTCATCGGAAGGTCGACGATCGTCATCTGCAGGCTGCCCATGCGCGTCATCATCTGGATCGTCAGGCCCACCGCCACCGCAAAGAACGCGATGCGCAGGGCGTCGACGGCCGTGGACAACACCCGTCCCGCCAACGCCGGCAGCAGCCGGTAGAGGAAGTCCACATGGATGTGGCGCGTGCGGCGGACCGCCGCACCGATGGCGACGAAGACCGTGCTCATCAGCAGGTAGCGGGCGATCTCCTCGGTCCACGCTGCCGAGTCGTTCATGACATAGCGCGTGAAGAACTGGTAGAACACGCACAATCCGAGCAACCAGAAGAAGCCGAGCGACAGCCAATCCTCGATCAGGTAATGGGAAAGAGCGACCGGGGCGTCGTGCACATGGAAATGTCCCTCGTCGTCGAGGATGGGCTCTTGCTCGCGGCCAGGTCGCGTGTCCGTCATTCGGCGTTCTCGAACATGTCAGGTCGCTCGCGCGGCGCCGCGCACTCCGGGTCCTGGCTTCACGCGCCGCGCTCGCGACTACTTGATCGCTACGATCCTGTCGTAGTCCGCCTTGGTGAAGCCCAGCGACTCGAGTGGCGTGTTCTTGAGCACGGCGTCGGCAAAGCTCTTGCGGTCGACCTGGACGATCTGCAGTCCCTTCTTCTTGAACTCGTCGGTAAGCTCGGCCTCGCGCTTCTTGATCTTCTCGGTCGCCCGGGCTGCGGCTTCGCGCGCCACGTCGGTGAAGATCGCCTTCTCCTGGTCGGTGAGCTTGTTCCACACGTGCGGCGCCACCTGCGTGGTCAGCCCGTCGACGATGTGGGAAGTCATCATGATCGCCTTCTGCACTTCGTAGAATTTCTTTGCCTCGATGGTCGTCAGTGGATTCTCCTGCGCCTCGACCGTGCCGTTCTGCAGCGCGAGGTACACCTCGGCGAACGCGATCGGCGTCGGGTTCGCACCGCAGGACTTCGGCGTGGCCATGTACGCCGGGACATCCGGCACCCGGATCTTCAGGCCCTTCATGCCGGCGCAATCGGTGAACGCCTTCTGCGCCGTGGTCTGCCTCGCACCGTAGTAGGTGTAGGCGAGGATCTGGATGCCGGTCTTCTTGCGGAATTCCTCGACCATCTCCGCGAAAATCGGGCTCTTCGAATACGCGATGAGGTGATCGCCGTCACGGAAGATGAACGGATAGTAGGCGATGCCGATGCGCGGGTAGCTGCGCGCGGCGAATGACGGGCCGCTGATGATCATGTCGACCGTGCCGAGCGTCAGCCCCTGGTTGATGTCCGTTTCCTTGCCGAGCGTGCTGGCGGGAAAGACCTCGATGTCGAATTTGCCGTTGGTGCGCTTCTTGATCTCGGCCGCGGCCCACACAGACTCCGTGTGGTACGGCTCGCTCGTCTCGTAGACGTGCGCCCATTTGAGCTTGGTCTGCGCGGCAGCCGGGCCGGACACGACGAGCAGGACAGCGCCCACCGCCGCGGCCGACAGCATCAGTTTCTTGAATGTACTCATTGCACCTCCTCTGGGTGTTCAGGAAAGAAGACCTCTCAAGCGCAAACCACTTGAACCTTGGTGCTTTGCGTCTTGTCCTTGGCAAGCGCGAACGCCGTGACGGCGTCCCGCAGCGGAAACTGTTCGGTCAGCAGGGGCCGCACATCGACGCGCCGCGCCGAAAGGTAGCGTACCGCCCAATCGAACTCGATCCCCCAGCGGAAGGCGCCGCAGAGGTCGAGCTCCTTTGCCATCAACTCGTTGACCACGAACGGCAGCGGCTCGTGCGGCAGCGTGCCGACCTGCACGATG
>Ga0209253_10003795_pt1 | contig 13210 bp, 10 predicted proteins | sample FrelakmetBRP12BR_FD_187145 | JGI IMG/M metagenome (GOLD analysis project Ga0209253, IMG submission 187145) | Freshwater lake sediment microbial communities from the University of Notre Dame, USA, for methane emissions studies - BRP12 BR (SPAdes)... | ecosystem: Environmental > Aquatic >...
AACGGGATGAAAGCACTGGTAAAGACAGAGAAGGGCGAAGGGTTCATCGAGGTTCTGGACGTTCCTTCGCCGACAATCAACGAGTCAGATGTGCTCATTGCAGTCAAGGCGTGCGGTGTGTGTGGGACTGATCTCCATATTTATCATGATGAGTTTCCATATTGGCCTCCGGTCATCCTTGGTCACGAGTTTTGCGGAGAGATTGCTGCAGTGGGTGGCAAGGTCGTCGGTTGGAATATTGGCGATCGTGTTGTCGGTGAGCCACACACGCTCGCTTGTGGTTCGTGCTATTTGTGCCGAACCGGGAATCCCCAGATCTGTGCGCAGAAGCGTTCGCCCGGTTGGGGAATTGATGGGGCGTTCACGTCGCTGATGCGATGGCCCGAGCCGAATCTTCTGCACCGCGTGCCACAGTCCCTGGCCTTTGATGTGGCCGCACTGGCGGAGCCGCTCGCGAATGTCGTTACCGACGTCGTCCTCACCCAGTCGGTCGTCCTTGGCGATGTTGTGGCTGTCACGGGTCCCGGCCCGATCGGGATCATGGCCTGTCTGGTTGCCAAGCAAGCCGGCGCACGCCACGTCATAATCCTCGGCACCGACAGTGATGAGAGCATCCGCCTCTCTCTCTGCCGTCGCCTGCCGGCAATTGACTCCGTGATCAATGTTCAACGGGAAGACGTCGTCGGTCGCATCACTGACCTGACCGACGGACGTGGGGTTGACACGTTCATCGAGGCATCTGGATCGCCCACCGCGTTTCTGACCGGTGCTCGAATTGTCAAAAAACTCGGGACCGTTTCGGCGATAGGTCTAACGGGCAAACCTGCAGTTGACTTTCCGTACGATCAATTCATGATGAAGTCCATCCGATATCTCTTCAATGTGTCCACCAAGTACGAGGCGTGGGACCGAGCGTTACACATTCTCGCAGCCGATCCCATGACATATCAGAAGCTGATAACCCATTCAGCCGACATCTCTCAATGGGCAACCGTCTTTGGTGATCTTGAACAAAGAAAGGGATTGAAAGCGATTTTCACATTTTCAACGAAACAGGGCTGATACAGGGGATTGACCAGAAGATTTCTCCGCCGGGGATCCCTGAGGGCTGGTAGACCGGTGCTCAGCAGTCCTTGTATTTCGTACTGTGCGTACCCGTGCGGAGGGCGGACATCGTTTCTCCGGGAGAGGAAGAGAGGGACACCAATCCGCCTGTGCCCGACTGCAAGGTCGATCGCGGACGGCACTGATGGTTCATCGTCCGATTGTGGACACCTGAACGGAAGGAATCTAGATGAAAACTCGAATTGCTGTCATCGGGACAGGGATCATGGGTAAGAACGCTGTCATGGTGTGGCAGCGCCACCCGGGTGTTGAAGTGGTCGCCGTGTGCGACAAGGACATGGAAAAGGCCCGAGTGGTAGCGGCAGAATTGGGCGTCCCCCGGTACTATGTGAATCATCGCGAACTTCTCGACAAGGAACAGATTGACGCCACACATGTTAACACTCCCGACTGGGCGCACCGGGATCCGGTGATTGATTCCCTGAAAGCGGGGAAACATGTGCTCGTGGAGAAGCCGATGACTACGGATGTCGCCGAAGCCGACGAGATCGTTCGCACGGTCGAAGAGACAGGGCTGACCCTCCAGGTATCGTTCAACCATCGCTGGCTCTCGGTCTATCACAAAGTTTTCAGCGACATAGAAAAGGGGAGCATCGGGGAGTGTCTGCTCGGGTTTGCAAAGAAGAACAATCCGATCCTGGTCCCGACTGAGTGGATTCCCTGGGCTGGCAAGAGCACATCTGCCTGGTTTCTCTCATCGCACGACATCGACCTGATCAGCTGGTGGACCAAAGCCATGGGCACAGAAGCGTACGCCACAGGCGCAAAGAAAGTCCTCAAGGCTCGCGGCATGGATACTTACGATGCCATCCAGGCACAGGTTCGATTCGACACCGGCTTCTTTGCCACGTTTGAGTCGGCCTGGATCTATTCGAACAAGAGCCCCTACGTGCCGGACTCGTATATGGAAGTGATCGGCAGTGAGGGACATGTCTTCATGGACAGGAAGGCCGAAGCCATCGAAATGGCCACGAAGGACGCCTATTCCTACCCGCGGACTCTCCTCAACTACAAGGTTTTCGACAAATGGGTGGGCGCATTGCCAAGCTGCATGTACAGTTTTATTGACGCGATTGAACAGAAGAGGGAGCCGTTTGTCACTGCGAAGGACGGCCGGAAGGTTACGGCGATTCTTGATGCAATTCACCGGTCGCTTGCATCGGGCAAACCGGAAAAGGTGTTCTAGGCAACCGGTTTGTCACTTCCGGCGACGACCTTGGCAACCCCGAATACAATCTCCCTCCCGATGGGTGAAAATGAAGATGAGTTGATTTCACGGAACTGCTCGGAGAAAGGAAAAGCCTATGGAATTCTCCACGGAGGAAGAGCTCCTTCAGTACCTCGAGCAGCATGCCTACGCGGCAGTCTTCTCAGACATTCTCGACGAAATGGGGCACCGGTCACAGGCTGTCTCTCCCGACACACCCATCCGTCCCCTTTGCGAAACGTTTGTTTGTGCGGGACGTGCCGTTACTCTTCTTAACGCCCCTGATACCAACGAAGAAGAACCCTACGACCTGGTCATCAAGTGCATCGATTCGCTATCACCCGGATCAATTCTGGTGACAACGGGGAATGTGCATCTGACGACGGGGATCATGGGCGAACTCACTGCGACGGCCCTCCGCGTCAAGAAATGCCGGGGCGCCGTCGTGAACGGGTATACGCGCGATTCACGAAAATTGATCCAGATGGGTTATCCAACGTTCGCGTGGGGGAGCTCGCCGATCGACACGACCGGAAGGGTCCGCGTTGTCGACTACAACCTCCCGCTCACGATTGGCGGAGTGAAGGTCAGCCCTGGCGATCTGGTGTTTGCAGACCTTGACGGCATCATTGTCATCCCCAAGTCTGTTGAAACAGAAGTTATCGACAGAGTCCTTGATCGGGTCAGCACTGAAAATGCTGTCCGCAGAGAGCTCCGAGAAGGCAAATCAATGTCCGATGTCTGGTCCAGATACCGGGTGCTCTGATGACGAGGAAAAGGCCAATCCCTGTCACTCGGACAACGACGTTAAAGGGGGGGGAGCGTTACGGGGTATCCTAGCCAAGGGGTGCAATGATCAAAGGGATGGAACACGTGGGTCTGTGTGCCGAAGACCCAAAGACGCTGGTCGAATGGTACGCCAGGATCCTCGGCTTCCGGATCGTGCGTACACTGCACGAGACCTATTTCATCCGTGCCCACGACGGCGGGATGCTGGAGATCTATCCCGCAAAACACTCGGCCGCTCCGGTCGATAACGTCCACCGTGGCCTGCGCCACATCGCGCTTTCTGTCTCCAACCTTGACGCCGAAATCGGTCGGCTCCGGTCTACCGGAGTCACCGTCCCTGATGACAGCATCGTGATGACACCGGACATGAAGCTTGCCTTCTTCCGCGACCCGGAAGGTAACCTCCTTCACCTCGTGGAGCGCAAGAAGGAGATTCCGTTGTGAATCTCGACGTATTGAGTATTGCCGACGAGAACCCAATAGGGAAGGAGACAGTGCAATGCGGTTAGTGCAGTTCTTCATAGGAGCAGAGATCTATCCGGGCGTGCTCGCAGGGGATGACCATATTGTCAATCTCAAAGCCGCCGCATTCGCATATCCCGAGAAACTCCGATCGCCGATCGACAGTATCATCTCGCTTCTTCGTCAAGGCGACAAGGCAATGAACGATGTTCGCGCTGTTGTCGACGCTCTCTCTTTGACAATCACCGCCCATTCTCAGAGTATTCCAGAAGGTGTTGTTCTCGGAAGATCCAGCGTGAAACTCGCAGCGCCGATACTCAATCCACAGAAAATCATTGGGGTCGGGCTCAACTACAGAGACCACTGTGAAGAGAACAACCTTGAGCCGCCCCACTCACCTATTACCTTTGCGAAATATCCGTCGGCGATCATCGGTCCTGAAGAAGCGATCACGCTGCACCCCGAAGAGACTCAGCAGGTTGACTACGAGGCCGAGTTTGCTGTTGTCATTGGCAGACAGGCGCGCAGGGTCTCCGAACACGAACCGATGGACTATGTGGCCGGGTACACGATTGTGAACGATGTGTCTGCCCGCGATATCCAATTCGCCGAGAAGCAGTGGGTACGCGCAAAATCACTCGATACATTCTGTCCCCTTGGTCCGGTGCTTGTGACAAAGGATGAAGTTCCTGATCCCCACAGTCTCGATATCACGTGTATCCTCAACGGAAAGGTGGTTCAACATTCCAACACGAAGCACTTGCTCTTCGGTGTTCCTTCCCTGGTGTCGTTTTTGAGCAGGAGCATAACCCTGCTACCGGGAGACATCATCTCCACCGGCACACCAGGAGGGGTGGGCTACTATAGGAAGCCGCAACTCTTTCTCAAGCCGGGGGATATTGTTCAGGTGGAGATAGAGCGCATCGGTATCCTAAGAAATCCTGTGAATTGAGCAGAAATTGCAGGGCGGGTTGTGAAGCTCGTATTGTGATCTGAGGAGCATGTCCACATGGATGAGATTCGTATCGGGATCATCGGTTCCGGCTTTATGGGGCGCACGCACGCCGAAGCATTCGCGGCATACGCCCACGGCGCCCGACTTGTTGCCGTCAGTGGCGGCTCCCGGTCTGCGGAGCTTGCGCGTGACTATTCCATTGACGCCGAAGGATCCGTGACGAGTCTCCTTGAGCGGACCGACGTTGACGCGGTGGTGATTGCCACCCCACAGAGCGTCCACGCGGCGCAGGTCATTGCAGCAGCGCAGTATCATAAGCACGTCCTCCTGGAAAAACCGATGGCAGTGTCTCTTGAGGAATGCCGAGCAATGAACAACGCCTGCAGGAACGCTGGAGTGAACCTTATGGTTGGTTTCACCCAGCGCTATCGGCGCGGAAACGTCGAGGCAAAGACGGTCATTGATCGCGGACAGATCGGAAGAATCAGAATGATCCGGGAAACGATGATCGGCAGCCGTACTGTGTATCCTGCGTGGCAGCAGAAGAGAGAAAATCTCGGCACCCTGCTCGGCTACGGTGTGCACAGCATCGACCGGATTCGATGGTTCACGGGTAACGAAGTGCAATCGGTGATGGCGCATTGTGTTTCGCCCAAAGGGAGTGAAGCGGAGTTTTCTTCGATGCTCTTTATGCGACTTACGAATGGTCAGTCCGCTTCCCTGCTGTGTGATATGGAATGTCCGGCGCCGGGATTTTCAAACTCGGCCTTCCATTCGTGGGTCATTGGCGAGGAAGGGATCATTGATCTCGATGCGTATGGTGAACTGCGAGTGGGGATCAATGGCAAGTGGGAAGTAGTGTTCCGGCAATCGCCAATTGATTGGCAAAAAGAGGGGAAGTTTTCGCCTGTCCGGATGCAATCGTACCGGGATCAAGATCAGGAATTTATCAACAGTATTCTTGAGCATCGGCAGCCTGCTATTACCGGCGCTGATGGAGAGAAAGCTGTTGAAGTGGCCCTGGCTGCGTATGAATCTTCGCAGCGCGAGCGTTCTCTCGCGCTTCCTTTGGCACTCTAACACGGTGCAGGAGCCGGGACGTATTTCAAGGAAGGGTCTCCTCGGAGCGTCGGTGTTTGTATGGCTGATCGTCGGTCGGGTCGTATTCTTCTCGAAATCATCGCTTGCAGTGTTGAAGATGCGCGCAATGCTGAAGCCGGAGGGGCTGATCGGCTCGAGGTCACTCAGGAGCTTGACAAGGATGGCCTCACCCCCGGTGTGGAGCTGGTCGAAAGAATTCGACAGGCAGTATCCATTCCCGTTCATGTGATGATCCGGCCTCGCAATGCGTTTTCGGGGTTTTCTGCGAAAGAGATTGACTCCATGCAAGAAGAACTCCTTGCATTCAAACGAGCGGGGGTTGATGGTGCAGTGGTGGGATTCTTGACAAGAGATCGGGAAATCGATTTCGAGACAACGAGGGCCGTTTTGAAAGAAGCTCAACCCTTGAGCGTTACATTTCATCGCGCGTTCGATCATGTCAGGGATCATCGGCGAGCCCTCAGAGAGTTCCTGGAGCAAAATATTGCACACCGCGTCCTCACATCTGGAGGGGCATCATCAGCATTGGAAGGGATGGAAGTTCTGGCAGACCTGCATCGGCTTGCGAAGGGCCGTATCACGCTCATTGCAGGCGGGGGTGTTACAGCTGAAAATCTTCCGCTCCTCTTTCGGCACACTGGTCTCCGAGAATATCACGCTGGCCGGAGCGTGAGAACACCGCCCGCACACGATGGAATTGTTGATTCGCAGAAGGTCCTTCATCTTGCAAGAGTCGCAAAGACACTCTCTGAAGAGGCATCCACTATCGGGTCTGATGCGATGCGAGGCCTCTAGCAAAGGCTGTCAGTGCAGGGATTTGACCCGTCGACAAAGGCAGCAGCGGGAATGAATGGGGAATTGCTCGAGGATCATCTATGAGACGACGCGACTTTCTCACAACTGGCATGCTCGGGGTTTCGGGACTGCTCAACATCATGGGCGTTCCAGCACTTTCCCAGACCTTCTTCTACTATTTGTGGAGCTGGGAGAATTGGCGCGCCATTACCGGCATAAAGGCGCAAAGATATGTGTCCGATCAGATCGGCAAACGCGAGCTTGTTGACCTACTGACCATCAAACGACGACAGATTTCCTCGGCGGAAGAATGGATCGCCAAACGAGGAGAGATTAAGCATCTCCTCCTGCAGGTGATGGGCGACTTTCCTCCGATGACCACGCTGCTCAATCCGCGAATTGTTGAAGAGAAGGAATTCGAGAAGTACATCAGACGGAAAGTCCTCTACACGTCGGAACCAGGTGATGATATTCCAGCGTATCTCTTTCTCCCGAAAGATGGGGTCAAGAAACACCCGGCGGTTCTTTGTGCGCACCAGACCAATCCGTACGGCAAACGCGAAGCGGCCGGCATCGACGGAAACTCGTCAATGGCACTAGCTCCGCGATTGGCTGAACGTGGATACGTCACACTTGCCCCGGATGAAATCTGCTTTGGCGAGAGACACAATCCGTTGCTTGGTCACTACGGTGACGCCATCGCGTTCTACAGGAAGCACAAGAGATGGTCGGTTTCAGGGAAGATGGTCTGGGACAAGTCTCGAGCGATCGATTATCTCTGGACCCTCGACGAAGTGGATCCGCAGCGCATCGGTGCGATTGGCCACTCTCACGGAGCGTACGGATCGCTCCATGCCGCCGCATTTGATGATCGGATACAGGTTGTTGTGTCAAGCTGCGGGTTCACCCCTTTCCGCACTGACGGGAATACCTTCCGCTGGTCGCACGCAACGCCACTCATGCCGAAACTTGGTTTCTACCTGGGCAGCAGAACATTGACGTGGGAAACTTTTCAGCGATTCAAGTTGAAGGAAGTCAATCAGGTACCTTTCGATTGGCATCACTTTCTTGCGCTTATTGGCCCGCGCCCCCTCTTTCTTTCCGTGTCGCTAGACGATGAAGTCTTCCCGGGCGGCGAGACCATCCGGAGTCAGGTGCTGCCTCGGATCGAACCGATCTACGATCTGCACAAGGGTCGGGAGAAGCTTGACGCGCACTTCTTCCGCGGGGGACACAGCTTTCCTGATGAAGCACAGGGGAAAGCGTTCGCATGGCTTGACCGATGGCTGAAAGGGGAAAAGGGTTGACCGCGGGACAGGAAGAGGTGGGGCCCAGTTTGCACGTTTTGGCCTGGTGAGTGCTTTTCACGCCAAGGTGATTTGCTCCATGTTTTGACATGTCCTCGTTACTCATGAGCCAAATCCGGAGACGCTTTCTATGCGCACACCGTACATCATCTCGTTTGTGACTCCGGCTCTTCTGCTTATCTTTGCGTCAGCGCCGGGTCAGCCATCGAATGCCATCACCGCGCCTGTCGAATTTCGGCAGGATTTTGAAGAAGGGCATATCAGCGGATGGGAGAGCTATCCACCGTTTCAGGATTCCGCGTTCGATCCGGATTTCAAATGCAGCGGAGAGAACAGCCTGCCGGGGAGCCGCTACGCGCTCACACGCAAGGTCCAGATCGGTTTCCCCACGGAGTATGAAATCGGCTTCATCCGCAAGGTGCGATTGCTCGTGACGAAATCTTCATCGGTATCGTTCAGCTACCTTCTGAAGATGTTCGGCGACGCGAAGAAGATGGAAGCTGTCGTGTGCGGAATGAACGGGAAGAGATACGCGTACACACTACCGTCTCCAAGGAACGATCAATGGCAAACGGTCGTGATCCCGGCCGCATCGTTCAAAAATGGCAGAGCATCTCTTCCCCCTGGTGAAGAAATGGAGGCCTTCTATCTCCTTGCCTACATCGAAAAGACAAATCCTGACATTGCATATAGATTCTACCTCGACAATGTTGTCATAACTGGCGCCACGCCGGTGCAGTTCCAGGTCCTTGCGCCGAACAGCACTGTTCTCGAGCACTGGAACAAGACGGTGCTGCACAAACACTACACAGCCGGTAGTGCGCTCAGCCTTACTGTTTCCCTTCCTTCCCCGGTCGCTCTTACGTCGGCCACATTCTCTCTGAGCAACCCGCGTGGGACAACAGTGCTTGATGGAGTCCCGCTCGCATTTCGCCGAGCGACGAAAACGTGGGAGCATCCTGCGCTGTACACCTTTTCAGAACGCGACGAGAAAGGAAGATGGAAGGGGAGGTTGTGGGGGGAAGACGGCCAGGGACGGCGCATGGAGACCCTGTTCGACGTGTGGGTGACAGAACCATCGCGGCCGCACCCGCGTCTGTACTTCGGCGCCGACAACGCTGACTTCTACCAGCGCCGGATGGAGGATCCCAAATGGAAACGTTGGTTTGACACTCTTGCCGCAAAGGCGGCCTCGCTGCGAACGACGTCAAACCTTGGATCGATTGTCTTCGGCTCTGAGACTTCGTCGCTCAGGGTTATCCCGCCGACGCAGTGGACGCTGCAGTCATTGGCGCAGGTGGATGTCAGCGTCTATGATACAACGTACTTGCTTCCCACCCTCAGTCATTATTACGGCATTATGACCCCCGCAATGGAAATTCTTCTCAACCACGCGCTTCTGTACGCTCTCAGGAGAGATAGCGCCGTTGGTGAATACGCTAAGAACGCGCTTCTGGCGATTGCAGGCTGGAAAACCTGGACAAACGCGTGGTTTCGGGCTCGCCATCAGGAATCGTACTATCCAGTCGGCGAGCTCGGTGTGCGTGCGGCCCTCTGTTACGATGTTGTCTATCCACTCCTGAGCCCGGAGGAGCGAAAGGCCGTTCAGGACGGGCTTCTTCGAAATTGCATCATCCCCGTGTATCAGGAGTACGTTGTCGAGAACAGAATCCCCTCGGGCACCAGCAACTGGATCGGGAACTCCACGAGCGGCGCGCTGTCAAGTCTCCTGGCAATATATGGGGACAATCCAGACCACGGGGACTGTGAGCCGTATCTCTCCGGATTGCTGACAAAACTCGAAGAGCATATCCGTTCGACACTGGACACCTCAGGTGCGTGGGGCGAAGGGATAGGGTACCAATCGTTTGCATATTCCAACGTTCTCCCGACGATCACGGCGCTCACCCGGGTTCTTCATACCGACATCACCACGCCCGCGCTGTTGCGCTCGTCTCTCTATTTCCTCTACAACAATTCCCGCTCGGATATCTTTGACGTAGGAGACAGCCACGCAAGTCTGAGCACCCTTTCCTCTTTCGCGTGGATCTCGTCGAAAACAGATGATCCGCTATTTCGACGATTGTATAGAACGAGTCCCCGTGACCATGCGCTGGATTTCTTGTTCGGACGCGAAAACGGGCTCGCCACATCGCCTGACACTCTGCCCACCTCGAAACTTTTCCCTGATATTGGCGGAGCCGTCTTTCGGTCCGGTTGGGCTCCTGACGATCTTGTGATGAGTTTCCGCTGCGGCGCATTCTTCAATCACCAGCATTTTCATCAGGGAAGCTTTCAGCTCGGCGCGTTCGGCGAAACGCTTGTCCCGGAGGCGGGAGTGGCTCACTACTACAATGATCCCTGGTACCCCTTGTATTTTACGCAGGCGGCAGGACACAATACCGTTCTGCTGGATGGGAACCCCGGCAGCCAGCGCAGTGGAGACTATCTCCATTTTGTCAAGGCAGCGGACGAAAGGGCACTCATGCGGGAATTTGTCGCCTCGGACTACTATGGGGCCGCCACCGGCGAACTGCACGCACTGTACCGGGGGAACCTGAAACTCTTCGAGCGCAACATCATCTTTATGCGGCCGGAATACTTTGTTGTCTTTGATCGGCTTCGCTCGAGCGGCAAGCCACACGACTACAATTGGCTGCTCCATTTTGATGATAGAAAGGATGTGAACATCTCAGGCAGCGACATCGCGATTGAGCGCGGACAAGCATCGCTGCTGGCAAAAGTCCTTTCACCGGAAGATGCTGTCATTGAAATGAAGGGTGCGCCCGTGCGTCTCGGCGTGCCGATCACTCATCCTGGCTATCTGGACGTAAGCAACGTCGGCAAAAGCACAGAGGGGAATTTTCTTGTCGTTCTCTATCCGAGGAAGAAGGACCCGCAAGACCGAAATCCCCGTGGTTCCGGGATCAAGAGTCTTTCAAACGCCATCATGTCTCTGAGAGGGAAAAACTACGTGGGGACGCGGATCGCACGCAGCAACGCGGAAGATGAGATTCTTTTCAGAATTGAAGATGACAAAGAGAAGATTCAGGACGGTCAGGTTGCGACCGACGGGAGAATAGTGGTACGCACCGTTCGGGGCGATCAACTTGAACTGCTGGCTGTACATGATGCGACCTATCTCACATACAACGCCGTCCGGTGGCTTGCCCCGTTGACGGGGCTCACAGGGACGACGAAGTTCACTGCCGCAGGAGCATTTCACGGCGACACCGCGCAATGGGACATCCGAGCCGACGATGGAGGGACGATCACATTCCATTCCCTGCGAAAGCCGCTGGAGGTGAAGCACAACGGGCAGACGATTGCGGCATTCTCATGGGATGAAGGGAAGCGCTTCCTGACGATTACCGTTGCGAAAGGAACGAACACGTTCACCGTACAGTATTGAACAATTGAACGCACGAAGAGGAGGACTGGCATTCGTGGTGTCGGATGATGGACAAGAACGCAGTGTTGATCTGCCAGAGGCGTCTTCGGCGGCTTGTTCATTTCCCAGGCAAATGGCCAGTTCCACGGCCTCGAGCGAAGACTCCGGATCGCACTCGTCTGGCCAGCATTGTTTGCGCACGCACTGGATGAGGTTGCCTTCTCGGTCGGCAGATTCGAGATTGCTCAGGTTATCGTCAACTATCGCGCAAAGGCGCGCATCCGATCGTCCTGCAAGGCATCTGGCGTGCGTAGAACCCATAAACCCGAACCCGCAAATAGCAAAATTGATCACAGGACCTCGCGTAGTAAGTCGTTCAATGCATTCATATAGATCTGATCCGTCTCTGGTGTCAACGGGGAAGGTTCCTCCATGTACACGTAGGCCTGGTCCACTTCATATCCCTGGTGGCGGAATGCCTCTTCTGTCGGGATATATCCTTTCGAACCATTCGTGTATGCTACGAAAAAAACCTTCTTGCCGGGACACCTTTGCTTGGCGCGTATCTGGTACTCAATAAATACCTCGCCCTGGCTCAACAGAAAAACCGCCGGGCCTATTCGTATTGCGCCGACAGCAATCGAACAGGTATCAGGAACAGTGCCACTGTTCAGGTGATCGATCATCACGGCGCTCCACTTGCGCAGGTCTTGTTGCCAGTTGTGAAATTCGGTCTGTTCGCCAAGTCGTCGGTCCACCTCGCGAAGGAATCGCTCAGCGGTCATATGCTGATCGCGATAGGGAAGCTGGATAGTTCGATTCCGTGCCTCAATATCCAACGAGCCGTTCCATACGTCCATCGTCGAATTCACAACGGCCAAACCTAATTTTCTTCCCTCCTGGTCGGCGATGGCAGGGTCGGTCTGATCCGTCAGACATGGGTTGATGTTGCCCGCGGCTCCGTTGAGGAAAATTGCCATTCCGCCCAGAGCCTGTTCAATAGTCTCTCTCGCGGCTCCCGGGTAATCCGTCGAGACCGCGACGCTGTCATAGCCCAATACTACCGGATGACAGGCGAAATTGAACAGCGTCACAACCGGCACCCCGGCGTTATTCACCATTTGAAGAATAGTGACCTCCTGGTCGTTTGAGCCCTGGATGTTCGAGGCTTTGGCGGCTAAACCGGTTTGGGGATCAATCAACCGGCGATTGGCGGAAATATCGCATCGGGCGCTCCCGTGCCGCACAGAGCAGGTATGATAGGCCGAGGTCTCGAGGACTGTCTTTACCGCATTGTGCACAATCCGGCTGGTCACCCAGCGGATGTAACGATCATTCGCTTCCGAAAGACCATACTCCATGCCCGGCGCGGAATGGGTATGAATAGCATGTACAAAAATGCTCGATGCCGGGATTGCAGTTTCCTCTGCTATCCTGTGAATGATCTCCTGTGTCATCTCCGGCATTATGTCGAGAAGATCATTTGCTACCAGGCACGCTATCTCGCCGTCTACCTTGAGGGCCGCACAGCGGCTCGACAGTGAGCGATGAACGCTCGTCGACAGCCCGTTGCGATTGGCATAGCCTGTCAGCACTACCGATTCCGAGGGCGTTATGTCCGTCGTATTGCAGTTGACATACAGTGCATTCATATGCTCTTCTCCTCATCGAGTGGGTAGCTTTGTTTGCCTGATCTAGTGCCCCACCAACTTTCATTTCCTACAAACGACGGGGCACAGTACTCGCTCCAACATGAGCGCTGTTTAAGGTTTTGTAGCACTTGAAAGTTGGAGCGGTACTCGTACTCATTCAGGAAACATTCTCACTAAGACTACGCCATGGGACGGGACTCTTGCACCAAAACTCTTTTCGAAAGTGCCCAGATCCTTCTGTCTCCAAACATCGCGCACCCTGTATTTTCCGCATGTGCCAAGGTTCATCCAATGTGCACTCACAGCGATTTCCTTGGGTGATCGGTTGAATAATCCGACAGCCTTTGAGCCATCTTCCATACTTTTCGCCCACACTTCCCGATCGCCGTCTTTTTCTGCAAGGTGTGCCTGCCAGGCGGGTCGTGG
>Ga0209253_10003796_pt1 | contig 13209 bp, 12 predicted proteins | sample FrelakmetBRP12BR_FD_187145 | JGI IMG/M metagenome (GOLD analysis project Ga0209253, IMG submission 187145) | Freshwater lake sediment microbial communities from the University of Notre Dame, USA, for methane emissions studies - BRP12 BR (SPAdes)... | ecosystem: Environmental > Aquatic >...
GAGGGGGAAATACTGCTTATCCCCCCCACCCCTGCCTACCGGCAGGCAGGCTCACCCTCCCCCATCAAGGGGGAGGGGTTAATTGGGGGCGGATGATCGTCTGCTGAATGGTCAAAAGCATGGTCATGGAAAGATTCACAAAAAGAGTATGGCGAGAGAGAAGTTCTAGTTTTTTGTGGTCGTGATAATTTCCCCGCCAGACCTGGATGAGATTCCATAGGATAAGAAAGGATGGGATTCCTGAGAGAAGGAGCAGCCAGTAAGGAGAGCGGCCTATCCCCCACATCATTTTGATAAAGGAAAATCCAGTCAATATCGATAGCCCGATGTAGAGATCTCCCATCCTCTCCTTTCCAAACCGCACGACCAAGTTCCTTTTTCCGATGGCATGATCCGCTTCTTTATCGGGGAACTCATTGATCAAGATCACATTGAAAATGGAAAGACCGACGGGGATGGAGAGCAGTAAGATTTGTGGGCTGAAGAACCCCGTGAGGAGAAAAAAGCCTGTAGCAATGGGCAGCCATCCATAACAGAATCCGATGAGAATTTCTCCCAATCCATGATAAGACCATCGAAAGGGTTTGCTTGAATAAAAAAACCCAAAAAAGATACCCAGTCCTCCTAATAGAAGGGTTCGAAGATCGGTCTGGTATTGGAGATAGATATAAGAACCGATGAGAATCGCTCCAGCCAAACACCCGTATCCCAAAAGAAGTGAAACCCAAGCTGGGAGGACCTCTCTGACTAAAACTCTTGACCCGCCTGAAAACCGGTTAAAATCTTGATTGAGACGATCCCCTTCCAGATCGTTCCATTCTCCCACATAATAAGTCATCCACATGATGAGGATGACCGCCGTTGTGGAAAGCACATAGAGTCCCAAAGTTCCTTTGTACCCCCACCGCCACGCCAAGGTAAATCCTAAGATCAAAGGAAGAATTCCGACGGAAAGAAAAGGAACCCGTGAGAGTCTCCACCACGCTGCGAAGTAAGGACCAAATTTCTTCAATTCTTGCCCCTCTCTTGAATAGAATCAAAATTGAGTAAGCAGTAGGCAGTAAGGAGCAAATGACAAGAAATTCTTTCCGCCCACTGCCTTCTGCCTCCCGCTCACTCCCCTCTGTTTTCTGCTTACTGATTAAATGGGGTTCATTTCTTTAAATCCTATTGAGAATCAAAAGACTAAGTAAAAATAGCGAATGCCAAAAGACAGTTGTCATTGCGAGGAGTCCCGCTTTAGCGGGATTCGCAATGACACCCTAGGTCTGCCAACTTATTTACGAAGTCCAGTGTAACAATTCTGAACCCCTAAATCTGTAATCCCTCAGTTCCTGAATCACCATCGTTTTACAAATAGAACATATTGATTTAGAATTCAACATTAAAGTTTTCCCTTTTTTCTCCTCTCTCTGCCCACCCTGCCTGCGGCAGACAGACGGCAGGCGGCCACTATTGGGGGAGGAGAGAAAGAGAGGCTTGTATCATAATAACTTAAAGGAGAACCAGGGATGGATGCGTTGTCTCGAATTCAGCGGGAAGAAGCAGTGGTCGTCGTGGTCGATGTCCAAGATGTTCTAATGAAGAAGATGAATCAAGGGGTAGCAGAAAATGTGATCCGGAATATCCGGACCCTCCTCACTTTCGCTCAAAAAATGGCCATCCCTGTTCTGATTACGGAACAGTATCCCAAAGGGTTGGGCCAGACTGTCTCTGAAATCAAAATGGGGCTGGAGTCCATCCTTCCCATCGAAAAAGTCTCCTTTAGTTGTTGCGGGGTAGAGACGTTCAACGAAAAATTAAATCAAACGGGAAGGAAGCAGGTCATCCTCACCGGAATCGAAACCCATGTGTGTGTTCTACAAACAGCCGACGACTTAATACAGACAGGCCACGAGGTCCATGCGGTGGCCGATGCTATCTGCTCAAGGAGGAAATTGGATTGGGAGATCGGTCTGAGATGGATGGAAAAAAAGGGGGCGATGATCTCGACCACCGAGATCATCGCCTTTCAACTGCTGAAGGAGGCTGGGACTGAGGAGTTTAGAGGGTTGTCAAAATTGTTGAAATAAACAAAAACTTTAAATCCATCGAAACAGTCTGGCAAAGAAATAGGAAACGAAGAATGCATTTGTGAAAGCCAACGCCCAACTGACCACTCTCCTGAAACTAATCTCAATTTTTCTTCCCTCCTCTGTTTCCTGAATCCCCAAGATTTCTTTACCAGTCATCTTTCACTTGGTTGACAATTTTGTTACAAAAAGCGCAAATTCGTTGGAGTCACTGAAGTGATTTACTTGTCTTTCAGTCGCCTCTTGACGATTTGTGAGAATACGAAACCCCCTAAAATAATTAGGCAAATTATAAATAGATTGGGAAAAGCAAATTCTCTTATTATCAGACTCACTCCCCACTTCTTTTAGTGTTTATGGATTTATCAAGCAAGTCTTATGCCAATGGCCGGATATAGGGGGGGATTCATTGAGATTTATGGAGAATTTGACACTCAAGGGACTCAATGAACCATCTGAGAGCAAGGCACAGAATATCATGTTTTTCCAAAATTTAATGGGAAATTCCTGATAAGCCTTGCCTACAACAGGTTCAGGATTTTTCTGGATTCCTGGGGGGTAGCAATATCTCTTCCAAGCTCTTTTGCAATCCTGGCGACTCTCTCCACCAATTGAGCATTGTTCTTTGCCAGGACGCCCTTTGAATAGTAGATGTTGTCCTCCAAGCCAACCCGGACATGACCTCCCATCACCATAGCCATCATCGCCATGGGGAGCTGGCCTGGACCGATCCCAATCACAGACCATGTCGAACCTTGAGGAAGGATTTCTGAAAGATGGAGGAGAGATTTTGCTGTAGCGGGCATGCCGCCGAGAACGCCTAAAACGAATTGAAAGTGGAGCGGAGGTTTAAGCAGGCCTTTTCCCAAATATCTGCTGCAGATTTCAACCATTCCAACTTCAAATACCTCCAGCTCGGGCTTAATTCCCTTCGCCAGTGTCTCTTTGGCCAGCATCTCCAAAAACTCTGGAGGATTGAGAAAAACATTCTCTCTCATATTGATAGAGCCCGCATCAAAGGAGACCAATTCTGGATTTAAGGATAAGGGGACGAGTCTTTCCTGAAACTGGAGATTTCTACCCGGAATGCCGCTCGTGGTCAGGCAGAGGATCGCATCGGTTTCACTTCGAATACGGTCCACTACCTCTTTAAAGATAGAATAATCCTGGGCTCCTAACTCTGTCTTTGGATCTCTCACATGGATATGAAGGATAGAAGCTCCCGCTTTCCAAGCCTCGATCCCCGACTGTGCAATCTCTTGCGGAGTAATGGGGATATAAGGGGTTTGTTGCCGTGTGATTCGAGAACCTGTAATCCCAACGGTAATCATCAACTTTTCCATATTTCCCCTTGCATTTACTGCCTCAATATCCAATGAGCAATGGTCTGTTTCCAATGATCATTTAACGATCAAAATCTTTAACCACTGACCATTGACGATTGATTATTGCTAACGGATCATTGAACGATTGATCTGTCATGCTACGGATAGATTCCTCTGAGCCTCGATGCCTCAGCAACCCTCCCAATCCCGAGCACAAGGGCTGCCGTTCTCATGGGAATTTTCTTAGCAAGGGAGATTTCCAATACCTCTCTGAAACCCTTCTGCATGATCCGGGTCAGTCGGTCCAATACCTCCTCTTCACTCCAGATGAGTTCCTGGAGGTTTTGCACCCACTCAAAGTAGGAAACCGTTACTCCTCCTGCATTGGCTAAGATATCCGGAACAAGAAAAACTCCTTTGTCGTTCAAAATCTCATCCGCCTCTGGAGTGGTCGGCCCGTTTGCTCCTTCGACGATGATCTTCGCTTTGATTCGAGGAGCATTTTTCTCTGTAATCTGATTTTCGATGGCGGCCGGAACCAGAACATCGCATTTCAACTCCAACAGCTCTTGATTGGTGATCTCCGTTTCGTCCTTTGCCTCGCAAACAAAACACTTATATTTGGCCTTGTATTCCAAGGCCCTCTTCACATCCAGTCCCTTCTCATTATAAAGTCCTTTTTGTGAATCGCTGATGGCAATCACCTTTGCCCCCAGCCGATCAAAGTGCGTTGCAGCAACCCCTCCCACATTCCCGCATCCCTGGACCGCCACTTTCGCTCCCTCAATGGGCATTTTTAAATACTTCAGCGCTTCAAGCGAGGTGATGACCACTCCCCTTCCCGTCGCTTCAAACCTTCCCAGAGATCCTCCTAACTCAATGGGTTTGCCCGTCACCACGCCAGGGACCGAGTAGCCCTTCAAGATACTAAAGGTGTCCATGATCCAGGCCATCACCTGTGGGTTGGTATAAACATCCGGAGCAGGAATGTCCTGTTCCGGACCCAACAAAATGGAGATCTCCCAGGTAAATCTCCTCGTCAAATGCTCTATTTCATGAAGTGACATCTCTTTGGGATTACACTGAACCCCACCTTTGGCCCCCCCAAAGGGGATGTTGACCACCGCGGACTTCCAGGTCATCCACATCGACAAAGCCCTCATTTCATCGAGATCAATATCAGGATGGTATCTTATTCCCCCTTTGGCCGGCCCCCTGGCCACATTATGTTGAACCCGGTAGCCAGTAAAGATCTTGACATTTCCATCATCCATCTGGACTGGGAAATGGACGATCAACTCCCTCTTCGTATTTTTTAGCTTCTCAATCGATCCAGGGTCCAGGCCCAAATATTTGGCCGCAATATCAACCTGTTTCTTCGCCATCTCGAAAGAATTGATCTTTTCATTTTTCGCCGTCATCGTGACCCCCTCCATTCTGTTTCAGAAAAAATCCCGTAAGCCATCTCCTTTTTTTCTACCTTTTCTCCCCTCCTTTTACAAGGGAAATTTCATGACCTTATGTATCCATCCAATTTAATAATTTCCCCCGGGATTTCATATAAGTTGCGTCTCTTGTATAGGAAATACTTGTCGAATAGATCGCCAAGATTGTCGAAACCGATTATTACCTCAAGAGTACGTGCCCGTGACAAGAGGCGATGTCTGTAACTCGTTGAATTCCTTTAGTTGAGCAGGAGTTGATCTACTGGAGTGAATTTATGAAATGAGAGAGGAGACCCATCTTTCTCAGTAACATTCGACAAGTCTTTCCTGTTTAAAGTTGAATCTCCAGATGTGAATTCTCGTAAGAACTAATTCTTTTCAATTTTGAAATAGGATTGAACCTTTTGAAACTTCTAAATAAATTATTATTCCAAAAACAACGAATCACTTCATCGAGCTCTCAAAAAATCAATTGGCACAGTCATTGCTTTATTAATAAACCAATGATTAAATTAATGGTATGAAAGGAGACGAAAAAGATGAAGAAGACAGTCGTTGTATTAGGGTTGGTGGCAGTCATGGTTTTAGGTGTGGCCTATGCTTATGCTCAAGGGCCGGGGTCCGGTCCTGGACATAGACCGGGTTGGGGGCAGGATAAATGGTCTTCCTTAACACCCGAGCAGCAGACAAAGTTTCAGGAATTGCGCCGAAAGTTCAGAGAAGACAATGCAAAACTGTTCGGTGCAATCGTCACCAAGAGACTGGAGCTTCAATCCTTATGGACCGACCCAAAGGCTGACTCCAAGGCAATTCTTGATAAGGAAAAAGAGTTGAGAGATCTTCAAAACCAGATCAAGGATAAAGCAGTCCAAATGCGGTTGGAGGCTCGAAAGTTCCTCACACCTGAGCAGATCCAGAATTGGAAGCCAGGCTGGGAAAAGGGTCGAGGCCACATGAAGGGTGGTGGCTACGGAATGGGCCGGGGTGGAATGGGTCCTGGTCATGGGATGGGCCCTGGTGAAGGATGCTACTAATTGGGGGCTCTGAAAATGAGTCGAGCCGAAGGGGAAGGTGGTATCCTTCCCCTTTTTATTTTTGACATTTCAAAATCATTTCGATATGTTTTAAAATAAATTGGAGGAAACGCAGAGCCTTGATGTTTTGGGTTTGACGACGGGTGGAAATTATGAGATCAAGAATACCAATACTTATTTTCTGTTTTCTGTTGATCTTCGCTGCCTCTCCTTCCTTTTCGCAACCTCCGGAGATGGGAATGAGAAGGTGGAGAGGAGAAGGCCCGTGCTGGAGGGCATCCGACCTCGATCTCTCGCAAGAACAGATGAAAAACCTTGAGCTGATTCAGCAGGCTCACTTTCGAGAAGCCCAACTTCTTCGGGCACAGCTTTTTACAAGACGTTTGGAACTCCGGGAACTTCTTATCAGTCCGACCATAAAAATAGAGTCCATCCGTGTTAAGAATTTGGAAATCATCGAACTTCAATCCAAGCAGGAAGAGAGATTTGTTGAATATCTGATCAAGGTAAGAAATCTTCTCACTTCAGAACAGTTACGGAAATGGTGCCCTGAACAAGAATTCCCCGCTTTTCGACAAAGGATGCATGGAACCGGACCCATGGGACCCATGCATCCCAGAAAAACCTTTCCTCCACCGGAGTAACCCAGAGGGAAATCAGGACGGAACTATTTTGCTCAAGGATAAGAACAAGATAAAAAGAAGTTTCTCCCTGATCTATCTCGGGATCTTTTCCGGAATCATTCTCGTCATCCTCATCGTCAACGGGCTTTTGGAAATCAACCGGACCCGAAACGGATTCTATCTCTTGTTGGAAAGAGAAGCGACCGTTCTCATTCAGCATTTCGAGAAAAATATTCAAGAGGCCCTTACTTCTCTGGAATGGATGGAAAGTGAACCCGGGAAGGTTTCTCTCAACGCTCCTGTCTCAGGGCTCTTTTTCGGCCTGGAGGATTCCGTTGCCGAATATCTTCTGGAGGCCATCCATCGAGTGGATCAAATCGACAGAGGAAAACCTCTGAACCCTTCTGATCTCCGATACCTCATCGACCAATACCGCATCACTTCAATCGAGATCTATGACTCCAAAGGAAACTCCCTCCGGGGGTGGCCTTCCCCATTTTCTCCCCCCGAAAAAAGAGTTCTTCTTCATGAATTGATCGAGAAGAAACAACCCGTGGCCATCGATCTTCTCGGCAAACCCCTTTCCGAAGTCCAATTGTTCTCGATGGCTGTCTGGAGGAGAACGAATCCAGAGATCATCGCTCTGTACCTCAATGGAGAACAGTTGAAAAGACTTTTCCGGCAATTCGCCATTCAAAGGGCGATCTCTGATATCGGTCTCAGAGAGGGCATCCTCTATATCTCCGTTCAGGATACCTCTCTCCACGTCCTTGCGAATACGGACTCAATCCTGATTGGAAGAAGGGAGGAGGACCTTTTCTTAAAGAATTCCCTTCAAGGCAAACGGGTTCTTTTCCGTCACTATCAATCCACGAAGGGAGAGGAGATCTTCGAAGTGGTAAAGTCTCTCTCTCACAAGGATAAAACCATGGGGCTCATCCGAATTGGATATACCCCAGAGGAAATTCAACCCGTGCTCAGCCAGATCAAAAAGAATGTCTTCCTTTCAGTCTTCTTTTTCCTCATCTTGGGGATTTCGGCGATCACCCTGATCTGGGTGAATCAGAATCGACACCTCAAGAAAATGAAAGAGATGGAGGATCGGATCCAACTGGCCGAAAGAATTTCATCCCTCGGCCACCTAGCGGCGGGCGTCGCCCACGAGATTCGGAATCCTCTCAATGCCATAGGCATGGGCCTCCAGAGGCTCAAAAGAGAATTTCTCCCTCCGGATGAATCAAAAAAAGAAGAGTATATTTCCTTTACGGAGTTGATCCTCAAAGAAATCAGAAGGGTCAACGACATCATCGAACAGTTTCTGACCCTCTCCAGACCGTTTCAACTGAACCTGAAGGAATCTTCCCTCCAAGACCTTTTAAGGCATCTGGTCACCCTCTTTCAGGAAGAGGCTTCTTCTCTGGGGATCCGTCTTCAGGCAGAAATCCCCTCAGATCTGCCCTTCCTCGCAATCGATCCGGAAAAGTTGACACAGGCCTTGATCAATATTATGAAGAATGGAATGCAGGCCATGGGGCAGGGAGGGCTTCTTCGTGTGGAAACCAAATCCCTGAAAGATCGTGTGGAAGTCACGGTCTCAGATTCGGGTTCTGGAATTCCTCCAGAACAGATGGAGAAGATTTTTAATTATTACTATACGACGAAAGAGAAAGGAGTGGGGTTGGGGCTTCCCATTGCCCATCGAATCATCGAGGCTCATGGCGGCCAATTGAAAATAGAAAGCCAGATCGGGTCCGGAACAAAAGTAATAGTGACGCTGCCAATTTAAGTACAGGAAGGTAGGGAACGGTTTGAAACCGTTCCGTACAGGAGTTCGGAACGAATTCCTAGAAACAAATGGAAAAAGCCAGGATACTGATTGCTGAGGACGAAAAAAACCAGAGGGACCTTCTGGAAGGATTTTTGAAAAAAGAAGGTTTCTCTGTTGAGGCCGTAGCCAATGGCAGGGAAGCTCTTCAGGAACTTGGAGGGAATTTTTTCGATGTGGCCTTGATCGACTATAAAATGCCCGAACTCGACGGGCTGCAAACCCTCCGGGAGATTCGAAAACTCTATCCAGACCTCACTGTCGTCATGATGACTGCCTACGGAACAGTAGAGACAGCCGTGGCCTCAATGAAAGAAGGGGCCCTGGACTATCTGACCAAACCGATCGATTTGGATGAACTCCTCCTCATGCTTCAAAAGGTGATCGAAAGGTCCACCCTCATCAGAGAGAATAAGGAACTCAAAGCCCAACTTCAGGAGCGCTATAAGTTTACCCATATTGTGTACGGGAGTCCAAAGATGGAGGAGGTCATGGGGTTGGTGGCTCGGGTGGCACCCAGCCAAACCACTATCCTCATCCGGGGGGAGAGCGGAACAGGGAAGGAATTGGTCGCCAATGCCATCCATTATGCAAGCCCTCGATCCGAAAAACCCTGGGTAAAGGTGAGCTGCGCAGCGATTCCCGAAACCCTCCTTGAAAGTGAACTCTTCGGCCATGAGAGAGGAGCTTTCACGGGGGCAACCCACAGAAGGATAGGCCGATTTGAAGAAGCAGACAGCGGTTCCATCTTTCTCGATGAGATTGGAGACCTCTCACCGAGCACTCAAGTGAAACTTCTGAGAGTCTTACAAGACAAAGAATTCCAACGGCTCGGGTCAAACATCCCTCTCAAAACCGACGTGAGAGTGATCACGGCCACTCATCGAAATCTCGAGGAGGCCATTCAGAGAGAACTCTTCAGAGAAGATTTATACTACCGGCTCAACGTGATCTCGATCGTCCTCCCCCCCTTGAGAGAGAGGAGAGAGGACATTTCTCTCTTGATCGACTATTTTTTAAAAAAATATTCGGAAGAGAATCAGAAGTCCATCTCCGATATTTCAAAAGAGGCAAGATCCCTTCTGCTTCGCTACCCCTATCCGGGGAATGTCAGAGAACTGGAGAACCTGATTGAGCGGGCCGTGGTCCTTTGCCGGGGAGAGCTCATCACGACCCAAGACCTTCCTTTTCACCTCAAAGAGGAAAAATCTGAGAAGTTGTGGGAACCCTCTAAGAAAGAAAAGAGCCTCCCTGAATCTCTGGAGGAGATTGAAAAAGACTCCATCCTCAACGCCTTGCATCAACATCAGGGAGTTCAGACGAAGGCCGCTGAGAGCCTTGGCATCAGTGAGAGGGTTCTTCGATACAAAATGAAGAAGTATCGTATCCGGCTTCATCCCCCCTCTCTTCCCCTTGCCAAAGAGGAAATTGAGGAATAGAATGCTGTTAGGTTAATTGTACTCTTGGATCTGCCAATCTCGGGGGAAAAAAATGACCACCTACCGATATCGTTTCTCGTCTGGCCATGGTTTGACGCCTGCCGTTAAGAATCTGATGATCGCGATGGGAGTGGTCTTTCTGGTCCAGCAAATGCTCCGCATGACCAGCATCGACCTGTATGTCTATTATTTTCTCAGCTACTTTGCACTCGACCCTGAAAAGGTTTGGAACCAATATTATATTTGGCAACTTTTCACTTATATTTTTCTGCACGGAGACTTCTTCCACATTCTTTTCAACCTTTTTTCACTTTGGATGTTTGGGGGTGAATTGGAAAGCCATTGGGGATCGAGAAGGTTTCTTTTCTACTTCTTCTTTTGTGGTATCGGTGCGGGAATTTTTACTGTTCTCCTTTCTCCTTATCCTGTCATCGGAGCATCCGGGGCGATCTATGGCATCCTTCTCGCGTTTGGCTGGCTCTTCCCCAATCGCCCCATTTACATCTATTTCCTCTTTCCCATCCCTGCGAAATACATGGTGATCATTTTCGGCCTCATCGAATTCTTTTCATCCGGTTCGGCAGGGGGTGGCGTCGCTCATCTGACCCATCTGGGAGGCCTCGTCTTCGGGTTCTTCTTTATGGCTTATCCAGTGATCCGACAAAAACTTCGTCGTGAATACTACAAGCGGAAGTGGTCTCAAAGAGGCCCCGGCGGCAAAAACTATTATCATTAAATCAATTACCATTTTCCCCTCACCCTTCCCCTCTCCCCAGTGGGGAGAGGGGAAGGGTGAGGGGATGATTTTCATCGGGACGAGCGGCTATAATTATCCCCATTGGTGGAACGGGACCTTCTATCCTTCTGACCTTCCCCAGAAAAAGTGGCTTGAGTTCTACGCCGAGTATTTTAACACGGTAGAGCTAAATGTCTCTTTTTATCGCCTTCCCAAGAAAGAAGTTTTTAAAGGCTGGTATAAACGAACGCCGAAAAAGTTTGTTTTTGCCGTGAAAGGAAGCCGGTTCATCACGCACATCAAGCGATTAAAGGATTGCAGGGAACCGCTTTCTCTTTTCTTCGACCATGCCTCACCATTAAAAGAGAAATTGGGTGTGGTCCTCTGGCAACTTCCCCCGCGATTTAAATTTCAGAAGGAGAGACTGGAAGAATTCTGCGTCCTCCTTTCAACCCTCCCTCGTTCCAAACTCCATCGTCATGCCTTTGAGTTCAGGGATGAATCCTGGTTCTGCAATGAGGCCTTTCGGATATTGGAAGATTTTCGTTTTGCCTTTTGCATTGCCCACGGTTCAGGCCTTCCTTTCCTAGAAAAAATAACTTCCGACTTTATCTATCTTCGCCTTCACGGCGGGGAAGTGCTCTATGGCTCGAGTTATTCGGATAAGGAATTAAAACAGTGGGTAAAAAACATCCAAGACTGGAGAAAAAAGGACAAAACCGTATTTGTCTATTTCAACAATGATGCCTATGGTTTCGCCGTCAAAGACGCCTTGACCCTGAAAAAATGCATGTCCCAAGATCGAATCATCCGGTAGGGTTGCCTCAGTTATTCGTGGGAGTGATCCGGCAGGGGTGCTGAAAAAGCTTTATAGCGGAAACCTCTTAACGCAATCTGCCTGGGAGGGAAGTTCCTGAAACGCCCCCTTTTTCGGAATGGCGATGGTGACCCATAAAATCTTCCATGAAATCTTAACGATCCGCCCGTGGTCGGGTCTTATCGACTTGATAGAGCTTTGGAAGCATCCCGGTCGAATCATTGAGGTCGGTGACCAACCTCCCGCACCCATCACTGAGGCATTCTATCCCGTGAAATTTCATCCTTGCAATTCATCGAAATTCATGGTAACCATTGAAAATTAGAAAATTGCCGCGGTTCGGCTAGAATATGCTCACTTTAGCCCCAAGTCTCATGTCAAATTTCCTGAGGAGCTCACCCAGACCATCGGGGAAGATTCCGCATCTGATGCTGGCCGGCATCAACCAAACCCTTTTTCTTAATCAGTGGGGAGTTCCGGAGACCCGGATCGGCCTGAAGAGGATCGGGAGTTTGGGCAAACTTGGGTCCCTTTTCTTAATCGAGGACTCTGCTGAAGAAGCCTATTATTCTGTCTGGATTTACAAGAAGAGAAACAGGATCCTTTTCTTCACAAAGAAAAGACTTATCTCTCATTCCAGATGGAGTGAATTCAGAGAGAAATGGAAAAAGACAAACGGGGAGATGGGTCTTGGAGCCCCTCGGAAATCCTCTCCTCTTTTTGCCACGACCCTCTCCCTGGTCGCTTAGGCAAGGTAGAGTTTCTCTGCTGATTGTTTTCCAGTGGCGGTCCTAAAAACTTTCCCGATCAACGCCTCGACTTTTTCCCGGTCTTTTGAATTCCCCTCTTCTTCGATATTCACCAGCCAATCCGCCTCATAGAGAATTTGGAAGTTCAATGTCTCTTCTTCTCTTGGGCTGTGATGATGGCCGATAATATCACAGATCTCGTCAATCATTTCTTTCTGGACACTTAATTTTTCTAAAATCCCTTTGGCAACGGCAGGTCCCTCCAGTTCCTGATAATGGCCTGATGGGCTCCCATATTTCCTCTCCGCCTCAGGGATCCCAATATCATGAAGATAGGCGGCCCCCATCACGACCAGAGGATTCCCACCCTCCATCTTTAAGATCTGCTCCGCAAACCTGGCCACTTTGATGGCATGATGGACCCGTTTAAAATCAGTTCCGAAATATTTTTTCATTTCCAGAGCAATCCTTTCCCTGAGTGAATCCCTCTGTTCCGCTTTTTGCCTTTCCTTTGCCTCTTCGGGCATTGTGCCGACACACTGTTCGGCATAGGAACACCACTGGGCACAACCAAAATCCAACCTGGGATTGACGATTTCGTGCCCGCAGCGACACTTACGCCTCACCTCATCTCTGAAGAACTCCACCTTTCTCCCACATTTGGGACATTGGGTGTCAAAGATATCTCCCGGTTTCCAAAATCTCATATCCTGCCCTGGACACTTCATATTTTTTCTCCTTCTAATACCTATTATGTCAACCTATAAGAGAAATCTCATTGACTTATGTCAAAAAGGATATTTTTCTCTCTAAAACTCCAAAATTAACGGTGGAGCCCTGCCGGTGGAACTCGCGGTTCTTAATCGACGCTCCTGTGGGGCGTGGGGCGACATCCCCCGTCTTAAGCCGGGACAGGCCAGCCGAAAGATGGAGTGCTCATCCACGGCCAAAGGCCACCGCTTTCTGCTGCCGGGACAAGATCCTACGATCATGTCTAATAGAAAAATCATTCAAAAACTGGAAATCAATGTTTTAACTCTATGATATTAATAATAAAAGTGAAGTGCCCCGCAGCAGAGCTGCGGGGCATCTAATCCTCTAGAAAACTTTCCTCCCCCTTGACGGGGGAGGATTAAGGTGGGGG
>Ga0209253_10003797_pt1 | contig 13207 bp, 12 predicted proteins | sample FrelakmetBRP12BR_FD_187145 | JGI IMG/M metagenome (GOLD analysis project Ga0209253, IMG submission 187145) | Freshwater lake sediment microbial communities from the University of Notre Dame, USA, for methane emissions studies - BRP12 BR (SPAdes)... | ecosystem: Environmental > Aquatic >...
TGCATGATCGCATATCTGCTGATAACCAGATTCCGCTATTGGCTGATCTGGTCAAGAAACGTGCCAAAGAACTCAATTTGGGATGGTCGTTCTCGAAACCTTAACTCTACTACCCCGATTTATTGAGATGATACAAAAATTAGTATAATTTTTTCCTTCCTTCATTCATTTTTATTTAGTAATACTTGATCTCTACAAATACTCTTATATTTTCATTATGATAGAATAGATTTATGGTTGGAAAAGTAGTTGCCAGTAATCGCCGTGCAAGGCATGAATATTTTATTCTAGAAACCCTCGAAGCAGGGATTGTTTTGCAGGGTAGTGAGATTAAATCAATTCGCGCTGGTCAAATCAGCCTGGCGGAAGCCTATGTTCGTATCGATGGCAAGGAAGCATGGCTTGAAGATGCGCATATCGCGCCTTATGAACAAGCTAATATATTTAATCACGAACCACTCCGCCCAAGAAAATTATTATTACATTCATCTGAGATCCGTAAGCTTTGGAACACAGTCCGCCAGAAAGGTGTTGCAATCATCCCGCTATCTGTATATATCAATAATGGTAGAGCTAAGGTAGAAATCGCCATTGCAAAAGGGAAAAAACTATATGATAAACGTGATGAAATAGCCAAGCGGGACTCTCAACGAGAAATTGCCAGGCACATGAGTGATCGCTAAATTAATAAAAGAGCATATTACTCAAAAATTTCAAAATATAAAGGAATATCTATGCTTGAAAACAACATTATTGCACTTATAATAACATTTGCAATAGCACTTGTCTGGCTTAGATTGAACGATTTTCTTGCACACCGGGGTTGGATTGAAAGCCATTTGAGTCGCAAATTAATCCATATAGGTACAGGACCACTTTTTGTACTCTGTTGGTTACTTTTTAATGAAAACCCGATCAATAAGTACCTGGCGTCATTAGTTCCGCTTGCATTTACCCTTCAGTTTTTCATGATTGGAATCGGAGTGATAAAGGATGATGCCTCTGTTAAAGCAATGTCAAGGAGCGGTGATAGGCGTGAAGTGTTGCGTGGCCCCCTATATTATGGAATTATCTTTGTTTTATTGACGATATTATATTGGAAATTTACACCGATAGGTATTATCGCCTTAATGCTAATGTGTGGTGGCGATGGGCTAGCTGATATCTTTGGTCGAACGTGGGGTTCAAGAAAATTATTTTGGAACAATGGGAAATCATGGGCTGGATCATTTGGGATGTTATTGGGTGGATGGTTGCTATCATCATTCGTAATCTGGATTTATACAACTGTCGGTATATTTTCAAACCCAATTCAATCCTATATTCTACCAATTACGATAATTGCATTCGTAGGTGCATTGGTTGAATCTTTGCCATTAAAAGATGTCGATAACATTACGGTGACTATATCAGCATTGATCATAGGTCATTTATTTTTTTAGCTAGTAGATTGCTTGTAGAAGGTATATTTCATGATCCATTGAGGTAATGAGGATAGTAATTTCCTCATGATTATCTCAGTATTTTTAATGAATAAATCAATATTTCCATTATATGCTTCCCCTCCATTTTCACTAACGATGTCTGTAACACCTCGTAATATTAAACACTGAGTATGTTTTTTTTCTGCGACCCATGCAATGGCTCCTGATTCCCAATCTGCTGCAAACGCCCCATAGTTTACCTTTATAATAGGAATTTCATTGCAAATTAGATCGCGGTCCCCTGAGACAATTAAATATTGTCGAACAGGAATGGGAAATGGCTTTTTTATCCATGAATTATCAATTATTGTTGAGTATTATTTAATATGTTCAATGGAATCCCCCATCTGCTCGTAAATATCGTAAATAATTGTTTCATTCGCTAAAATTATTTCTCCTTTTGACACTTCCCCCTCTATTCCACTACAAGTTCCAATATTAATTAGTAAAATTGGTTTCCATTTATCAATCGCAAATTGAGTCGATGCAGCTGCTGCAACTTTACCCCAACCTCCGTGTATATATATGATGGCTTCAGTTATTTTTGCGAATTGTTCGGAATCATATTGAAAGCAAACCCCAAATGGTGATAAATTTATTGACTAATCCTGGAATATATTCAGTAAAACATTCCATTCTGCATCAGCGGATATTAAAACAACAATTCTTTTATTCATATAGGTTTTTTTTATCCAATATATTGACCATCGATACCAGAAGGTTTAAAATACGAAATGACATTTATTAGGAGAAGCTATGCCAATTTATGAATACATTTGCAAAAAATGCGGAAAGCGTTTTGAAACCCTACGTTCGATCATAGACGCTGATTCACCCATTGTTTGTAAAAACTGCCAGAGTAATCAGACCTACCGTGCTGTCTCGGTTTTTTATGCACAGAGTGGATCTAAAATTGTTGCAGGTGGTAATAATGGAGGATGCGCTGGTTGTTCCGGCGGATCTTGTTCATCATGCAATTCAAATTAATCCAGTTTACCAATGCTCATAACGTACCAGGTCATCTAGTTTCTTCCGCTCTTTGATACCCGGCAGATCGTCAGGATATCCTAACGGGGTAAAAAGTATAGGATCAACATCGTCTGGTAGGAGTAATACCTTTCTTGCACTAATCGTATCGAAAGCAGCAATAAAACAGGTTCCAAGCCCAAGATCGGTTGCAGCTAAAATCATATAATCCATAACAATGGCAGCATCCACATCTAGGTATTTTTTGGAATCGTTTCTGACCCAGGCTTCAGATGCAAGCCCGCACACACATATAACTAAAGGAGCAAGAGTGACCCATTTCCTTTGAAATATGGTAAAAAGTTCATCTTCTTTTCCCTGTGTGTGGATCAAAATGATTTTGAAAGGTTGACGATTGCTTGCAGATGGAGCAAGGCGTGCAGCATTAAGGATAATGTTAATTTTTTCTTCTTCTACTCGATATGGTTTATATGCACGTACAGAATATCGTTTACTTATCAAATCATAAAAATCCATATGCGCCTCGGTAATTGTGATCAGAATTTAACTAATTTATATTGTTATACCTAATTTTAACTTATCCAATTCAAAAGAAACTGATATCAAATTTTTCTTGACACAATAGATGATTGGTTGTATCTTATGGCATCAAAAAAAAGGAGAGACATGAAATATTACAAGGTCGCTTTACTCGCAAACTTAAAAAAGAATGCCCCCCATTTCGAAGGAATGGCGGTTGATCAATGGGATGATCTTGATTCTGAAAAGACTGTCAATGCGCTTGTAAACGCAATTCGAGAAGGTGGATATACGTGCGAGTTTCTTGAAGGTGACCTTACGCTAATGGATTCGCTACAAAATTTTAAACCAGACATCTGTTTCAATATTTGCGAAGGTCATTTTGGCGATGCTCGTGAAGCACATGTACCTTCATTACTAGAGATGATGCGTATTCCTTATACTGGTTCAAAAGTATTAACCTTGGCATTGGCGTTGGATAAACCCATGACCAAACGAGTAATTGCTTATCATAATCTACCCACACCAGATTTTCAAACCTTTGAACGTATCGAAGAACCATTATCCTCTGAGATGAAGTTTCCTTTATTCGTTAAACCAAGCCGGGAGGGAACTGGAATGGGGGTCTCCAGGAAATCTATCGTTAATAATGAAGACGAACTACACGAGCAAATCGGAGCAATCATCGAAAAGTACAAACAACCTGTTTTAGTTGAAAGATATATTGAAGGAAGAGAAGTTACCGTTGGATTTGTGGGTAACCTAATAAATCCCGTCGCACAGCGCTTACCAGACGATGATAATGCACGTAGGATTCAGGCAGGTTTGCATTTCTTTCCTCCGATGGAGGTTGATCTATCGCCATTCTCAGATTCAGATACTGTTTACAGCAATCGCTTGAAAGTTGACTTGGCAGATCAATTGAACTACCTATGTCCTGCTCCGATTACAGATGAACAAAAAGAGGAATTAAATTGGCTTGCAGCAGCAGTTTTTCGAGTTACTGGGGCACTCGATGTCTCAAGGGTAGATTTTCGACTAGACATGCATGATAACTACAAACCGTATGTCCTTGAAATAAATCCTCTACCAGGATTAGCTCCGGTAATATCAGATTTAGTTATAGAAGCTGCAGGAGATGGAATAGGTCATACTGAGTTAGTCAATATGATCCTTGAAACAGCATTAAAGCGCTACTCTATGATTTGAATCCTCACAATTTTTCTTTGTTTTCTTCTAAAGAAAACTCATCTATCCGTTGGGAGATTACATCGATTTTCTGAATGAGCAGATCGAGCTCGTTTTTAGTGGGAATTTGCTGCCCTTTTATGTAGCCGATGATTATATCTTCAATTCCACTTAGTTTCACCTGGTCATATTTATTGAAGGCAATAAGCTTCTCTAGCAATTCCGAACCACTTTCTTGGGATAATTCGCCATTATTTACAAGAATATTTATCCGTCTTTCTATTTCCAAATCATAATTGTGATATAAGCTTAACGAATCAATTATATTTTGCTTAAGATCATCAATTCTAATTCCACCTGATTGGACCAAACTCAATAATAGTTTAATTGGTAAAAATCCAGATCGGTTTTTCTCAAAACCAAAGATTATCTGACTTAAAGTAATTGCAGTTATATCTTTTCCCGTTCTATTATCAATAACAATAATATCCTGTTCGTTTTTTATTAAGTTCTCTATTTCCTCAAGCGTTACATACTTTTTCGATTGAGTATTATATAGTTTTCGATTTTGATATCGTTTTATTATAATTGTCATGGCAATTCCATTTTTTTATTTTTCATCACCTAATATATCATTCTTTATTGTTTATTAATAATGTTTGATAATTTAAAAGAGTCCAAGAACTTTACCACTGTTCACGCATAAATAACAATCGTAATTGGCTATACATCCCTTTTCCAACATGAATCTGAGGGCTAACATATTTTATATAAATATGAATCTACGATTATTTTATTAGTTTACTGACCTATCTAAATTGTCGAATATAGATGATTAAAAAGCATGCAAGAATCATCCAAAGAACTACTAGGACAATTATTATTACCCGAACTCTTGGAAAATCAGAATCGAATATGTGTTCCGAATCTGAAATTTGGGTAGAAGTTGCCAAAGCTAGAGTAGGTTTTTGAGTAATTTCCGGCGTAGATGTGTGGGCAGGAAAATTTAGAGTTATTGCCGGTAATGGCATCAAGGTAGTAGTGGGTGTAACGGTTGGCGTCTCTGTAGGAGTGAATGTTTGTGTTTGTGTGCCTGTTGTTCCCTCCTGAGTTTGAGAAAATTCTGTGCCTGGGGTCGTTGTTAAATCAAAAAAAGTATTAGAGTATGTCTGAGGACCTGTAATTAAGAGAGCACAGATGATAAGAAAATAAAATGAATTCGTGTATGAATTAATCATTAGCTATATGCTTTAATGATGGTTCGAAATGCTAAGAAACTAATTTTACCAAATATTCACCACCTGCCACATTTTCGAGTACCAATTTTCTCTTTGAATTATATGTGATGATGTCTGTGGAAATTACGAACTATTATCATTTGACTATGCAACAAATATTTACTATTGATACTTGCCTTATAAGCCAACAACCTCTATAATCCTATTATGAGTCAAATCTCAAATTTATTCAGGTTACAACAGATAGATAGCCAGTTTGATACTACCAATGCAAAGTTGATAAATATTGAAACAGTATTACTTGATGATATAACAATCCAAACTACAAAGCATACATTCGAAGTAAACGATGAGAATCATAAGGCTTTATTAAAGAAATTACGTGAATCTGAAAATAAAACTAACGATACAAGAATAAAAATAGAATTATCAGAAGCATCACTTTATGGAGGAAAAATCCATAACCCAAAAGAGCTCCAAGAATTACAAACTGAGATAGCTTCTCTTAAACGAATGTTAACCTCTTTAGAAGATAAACAATTGGAAATAATGATGGAAGTTGAAGAAGCGGAAGAAAAATTAATGTGGGCGAATGAAGGATTATTTGAAGCAGAAAAATTACAAATAGAACGTAATGCGGTACTTAATGGAGAAAAGACTAAGTTATTAAGTGAACTAGAAAGATTGGATTCTGAACGAAAAGCAGCTCTTCCAACAATTCCTGCCTCAGATCTTGGTTTATATGATCAATTAAGAAAAAGTCGAAATGGAGTAGCTGTGGCAAAAATCAATGCCAGATCTTGCAATGCTTGCGGCACAACGCTAACTGCTGCATTAGTCCAGGCAGCACAATCTACTGGACAATTAATTCGTTGCCCAACCTGTAGTAGAATTTTATATCCAGGATAATATCTTAGGATCGCACTGCGATGAATTTCCTCCAAAATATTAATATATCCTCATCATCATTTTGGTTGGGATTTCTTGGTGGAATACTATTTTTCTGGATAGTTTCTAGGTTAATTATTTATATACCAAAGACTATTAAAATATCACGAAAAAAATATTCCACAGTTCGCGAAAATTTCTCTATGGGCACGGATGTTCGTCTTCGAAATGATGTTTACCGTTTCTCTCAAAAGCAACACCTTGCAGCCTCATTGTTCTCGTTGGATGAAATTGCAATTGAACCTAAAGTATTAACTCCACTTATTCAGACACCAAAATCAGTTGAACTTGCCCCTACTGATAGTGTTAGTTTAACAATTCCATATATACCAGATTGGCCAGAAGTTGCATCTATATATAAAGCATCAACATTAACCTTGATTGAAGGACTTCAAGGTGGATCGAATATAATCCTCGCTGGCCATCCAGGGAGTGGAAAAACAGTCGCCCTTGCATGGCTGGCTTGTCAGATTGCACATAACAAAAAAGGGCTTGGAAAATTATCGGGATTATTACCGATCTATATCCATGCGACGGATATTCCTCGATTATTTGAACAAATTAATGCTGGCGTTACTGGAACCCCTGATGGAATTACAGATAATCCTGGATCAATAGAAAAACAACGGATTAGTAAACTTCAGGATGCTAACGAAGTTGTTAATATGCTAATTCAAGCGATATCTGTTTACGCTTCACCACTTACTATTCCCAAGCTCCCGCGAATAATTGAATCAGCACTTGAGTATCAACAAGGCATCTTAATAATTGATCGGGCTGATGAATTACCACCGATTCAGGCAAGAATAATCTTGGATTACCTTGAATTATTGCAGAAGAAATATCCCAAATTACAAATGATTATCGCAATGTCTTATGCTGATCTGGCAGAAATACCCACCTTGGGATTTAACCTTCTTGGAATGGCTGCGTGGACTGATGAAGATCGAAATAGCTTGTTAGAACGATGGAGTCAACAATGGTCAAAATGGATCACGCCATCACTCAAGACACAACTTAATAAGGTAAATATGAGTTATTTAAAAAGTTGGTTGGGAGTAGATAATACATTCCTTAAACCACTTGAATACACCCTAAAAATTTGGGCATCATTTTCTGGTGATATTATCGGTGCAGATGGTCCCAGCTCGATTGAATCTCATATCCGACGGATGATTAGCAATACACGTAATGCTCTTCCAGGTTTGGAAGCATTAGCACTTCGATTATTGCTAAGTTTAGAATTGATGGCAAATCCATCGGAAACAGATCGAGGTGTTCTACAACAAACACCTGAAAGTCAATCTTCAGACTTATTAGAATTAAACGAACAAACCAAATCAACAATCTCACCTTCTGATATCCAGATTCCATCAGCAGAACTCCGCGGGATAGATTCATTAATTAAAAATGGTTTATTACGTAGTTATCCGGGATCTCGGGTTGGATTTTCGCACCCAATTTTTTTTGGTTATCTCGCCGGAAATGCGCTTGCTGATAATAATCTAATAAATAATCTCCAAAGCCAACCTTCCTGGATTGGGAGAAATTTATCTTTATATTACCTCGCTCAGAATGGTGATGTTACAAGTTTGATACAAACATTTCTTCAGGATGATGACAATCTCCATACCAATCATTTATTAATTGCTAGATGGTTACAAGTTGCACCAAAAAATCGCGCCTGGCGAACGATAATTCTTCGAACTCTTACCTCTATTGTACAAAAAGAGAAAGAGACGATTAGCCTTGCAACAAAGATCATCGCAGCAATGGCATTTTCTGGTGATGTTGGTGTGTCAGTGTACTTTCGCCAATTACTGAAATCCGATCATCCGACATTAAAGCAGTTGGGAGCATTAGGATGTGGGATTCTTGCAGAGAAAAAAGCGATTGAAGATCTCAGCCAATTATTAAAGGAAAAATCACCAACATCAGTACGCTCTGCCTGCCTGGCACTGGCTGCAATTGGTGATAAACAGTCTCTTGAAATCTTAGCATCAAGCCTCCTTAATGGCACAGAAGAATTACGTCGCTATGCTGCTGAAGCTTTAGCCAATAATCCACATGAAGGCCAACCAGCGCTTCGAGAAGGCAGCTCCATGGATGACCTTCTTGTACGACGTTCTGTTGTTTTTGGACTAATCCGGATCAATCAACCTTGGGCGACAAAAATAGTTGAAAATTTACAATTAGAAGATAATGAATGGGTTGTCAGAAATGCTGCAATTCAGGCATTCGACGAAGTTCAAAGAAAGGCAAGTTATGCACCAACACCATTACCTGATTTGACAGAAACTCGATGGTTAATCGAGTATGCTGATAAAAATGGCACAACAATCGCACCAGGAAAGCCTGCTGAACAACTCGTTGGTAAAGCACTTGTTAATGGAAGCCCTGATGAAAAATTATGGGCAATGGATTATTTTAGAACAAGATGTGATCCAAGCACGAAAGAATTGATTTATTCAATATATTCCAGTAGCTCGGGTGAGTTGCGTGACTCTGCTTACTACCTTTTGTGGTTGATGACGATAGCTGGAATAAAATTACCGATATCGTTCGAATAAACCTTCAGCTAAATTTCCTGAACTCGGAATAATATTTTTTCCTTGTATTATAAATAACAAAATACGAATTTTTGGATTTCGATTTATATAACTGGTAAACTAACTTCCCGAATTTTAACTTAATAGTTTGGTTGAAAATCACTATCGAATGCGCATGTCACAACAAAATCTTATACATCAGAGCTTCAAATTCTCCCAATTCCGGTCAAATATTCTATATTTTATAAATTTCGGTAAGAAACTAGTCTGTTTTATAGATAACAATAGTATATCTATATATGAGAAAGACGTATAGAAAATTGTTAATGGGACGTTCATATGGTATCTTTTTCGACAGAGTTACTTAGCTCTTGGACCAAAAATTGCCTGACCAATCCTTACCCACGTAGATCCTTCTTGAATAGCAACTTCATAATCATTACTCATTCCCATGGATAACTCAGAAAAATCGGGTAAATCAAATTTATTAGCGATCATTTCCTTGATCATATACAGCCGCTGATAATACCTCCTTGAATCTTCAGGATTATCGGAAAATGGAGGAATAGTCATAACTCCGGTCAATTTCAATCCAGGAAGCAAGCGAATTTTTTCGATATCAACAAAAAAGGGTGCCCATGATTCATCTAGTGATAAATTCCAACCAGATTTTGATTCTTCTCCACCCACATTTATTTCAATCATCACAGGTAAAATTCTATCTTTATCAATTGAACTTCTGCTGAGTCTTTCTGCGAGTTTTACGCTATCTAATGAGTGTAGAAATTGAAAATTGTCATAGACCAATAAAGCTTTACGACTTTGCACATGACCAATCATATGCCAATTTAGTCCCGTGTAGTTCTTCAAACTATTGATTTTTTGAATCGCTTCCTCGACATAGTTTTCTCCTAAATTAGCTGCACCAGCATCTACAACCTCTTGTATCGCTTCGATTGGTCGAGTTTTTGTGACAACAACCAATCGAATTTCATCAGGATTACGTCCCGTGAGTTTTGCTGCTGTATTAATACGTTCAAGCACCTGTCGATAGTTATCGAGTATTTTTGAATACATAAATCACCAGCTTGCTTAAATATTCTATTCGCTAAGCCCAATAACGACCCCAAAACGTCCAGTTGTTCCTTTTTCTCCACGATGCGAGTACCAATCATTGAGATTACAGCTGGTGCAAATTTCAGTCATTTCAATTTTTATTAAACCCAATTCGGAAAGTAATATTTGATTTGCCTTCCATAAATTAAAGTAATATTTTTCATTTTCTTTTCTGATGACTTGATCTGAATATGTTTTAAAACTTGTATAGACTTGTTTTATTACATCCCATCCAACTGAATAATGATCTGGTCCAATTGATGGTCCAATTGCAGCAATGATATCTTCAGGTCTAGAATTATAATTTTCAATAAATGCTAAAACAGTTTTTTGTAGAATATTCCCAACCGTTCCAATCCAACCCGCATGAATGATAGCAATTGCTCTCTTAACTGGATCAAACAATAATATCGGTACACAATCTGCAAACCTCATCATTAAAGTAATACCTGGTTGATTTGTATGGATTGCATCAGCTTTCAAATGCTCTTCCGATGCAGCTAATGGTCTTTCGGTACTCACAACATCTGTGCTATGGATCTGAAAAACATCGTAAACACTTTCTGGCTTTATATTTAAACAAGCAAGAGCAATTTCACGATTACGAACAACCCTCTGGATATCGTCCCCTACTGAAGCTCCAAAATTCAAACTCCGCCAAGGAACTGGAGAAAATCCACCATGCCTGGTAAAAAAAGCATGATAAAGTCCCTGGTTTTCTAGAGATGTACAATGGTAATATTTAATGGAACCATATTCAATAAAAGGCACTGGTTTACTACTTCCTATAATCGTAAAAATTTACCGCTTTTTGTATCTTTGTAATTTTCCATTCAAATATTTACGATTCTCAAACATAGATTCTTCTACGTACGGATATCCAAACCATGCGGTTAAGAAACCAAATAAAAATCCTGTTATCGTCCTTAATAATGGGGTGCTTTCTCGGTATGGGACTAAATTTAATGGAGGCTGGCTTAGTAATTGGCTTAATCCATCCACTGCGATTGGTAAAATCCCTATCAAGATCCAAATTACTACGTGTAATGATTTTATTCTTCGTCCTAATATTGCAAATAAAATCCCAAATATTAGAATCCCTCCATATATCGCTATGTCTCTTTGACAAAGTGCAACTTTGTATCCCAATTCTGGAGTTCCAATAAAAGCACGTGCAGACAGTAGATCATTTCCGTCCAATCCAGTTGCTTGCTCATAGGATATCATGTAATCTACCCCAGCCTCCTCCCGAGGGTAAGCAATCTGATCTCCAAATAGAAACCAAGAACGAAAAGCTAATTGGTGACAAACAAAACCATATACACGGTAAATTAACGCTGCAGGTTTATCGGCACCCGCTTTCATCATTACTGGAGCGAGAAATGGCATACCTACATATATAAATACCAGAATATTAAAAATCGCCAGGTAATGTTTTGAAAACCAATGGCTTATTTCATCAGCTCTTGTCCACTTTACAGGAATTTGAAGTTGCCCTTCTTTAATTGACCTATCAATTTCATCTTCTTGTTCCTGGCTATGCTTTATTGCTAATAATGAGATCTCCAAATCTTTCTTTTCTATTGGGGCAGACAATTTATAAGGCCCGACAATTACAACCGGTACATTGAAACCATACATTTTGCTTAATTTAGGGTCACTATCCACATCAATGATAGTCATATGATGAGGAACACTTGATTGCAATTCTTCTAAATATTTCTGTGCTAATTCGCAGAGATGACAATCAGTTCGTGAATATAGTATCACTTCAATCATTAATAAACTCCAGGATGGTATCCATCAATAAATGGCATGAAAGTGAGATTTTGCATATATTAATTCTTCGGTCACAATTCTCGATACTCTATGCGTGGGAAGAAGCAATCATATGCCCACTTAAATAACCCAAATACGCAGGAACGAGCGGGAAAACACATGGTGATAAAAATGATAAAGCTCCTGCAATAAGAGCGGTTATCATGCTCGGTACTCCCGAACCTGATTGAAAATCCAAATATAAGCCATTTTGAAGTGCCCAACGAGCAATTACAGTCATTTGAGAAGTGATCATCAATATTCCAATTACGATGATCAATATTCCAGAGATTATTTGAAATGTTTTTAAATGATTGCCCAATTTTCGAACGAGTGGTACTGCCTGGTTCACTAAAAGTGCCAAGATTAGAAATGGAATACCGAGTCCTATCGAGTAACCCATGGATAACCGCATTGCCTGACCGACTGTATCAGAGCTAAAACCTAATGTGAGAATAGCTCCAAGAGTTGCACCGATACAGGGGCTCCAACCAGCTGCAAAAAATATTCCCATTCCAATTGACCCCCAAAAAGTACCCGTCTTTCCTTTGAATTGATGGCGGGTATCCATATAAAACCATGGAATGTGGATAATTTCCATGGTTGCTAAACCAAAGATAACAAGGACAACACCACCGATACGAGCTATCCAGTCTTTATACGTTACAAATAATTGACCAAGAATAGTTGTTGCCCCGCCCCAGCCAATTACAAAAATAAGAGAAAAACCAAAAACAAATGCCAATGCATGGAATAATATATATCCTCTGTTCTTGATGTTTTCTATTTTTACAAATCTACTATTAACTTCCACCGTGAAACTCCGACGATTAGCGCGATTACATAAGAATATTCAGTATTCCATTTTATGATTCAATGGCCTGGACTATCGTGCTGCTTTCTCCAGTAATAGAAATATCAACCATCCCTGGGTCGTATGGCACATTAGGAAGCCCCCATCGAAAAATCCACTTTGCATCCTCAGGTAGGACATTTACACATCCATGCGATTTCGGAGTCCCGAAATCGTTATGCCATACGGTTGCGTGTATTGCTATTCCACCGGTTGCAAAGATCGACACCCATCCTATACCGGGTAAATCGTAAGGCGCTCCGGTTGTTCCACCGCTCATTTGTAATGCTATAAATTTTCGAGAAATTTGAAATGATCCTAAAGGAGTCGCCCATTTTTCAACCGCATTTCCGTACATATCATATTTTGCGCCTGTTGAAACTCTACAATAAAAAACTTCGATATCATTCTCATAACAAGATAAAATCTGCTTGTTCACATCTACAATAATCTTCTTGCTTTCAACATTTGGATTTATCGGGGTAATTTCATCTGAAGAAATTGGAT